>Ga0210006_1002077_pt1 | contig 13420 bp, 17 predicted proteins | sample CryGey02umfilter_2_FD_185452 | JGI IMG/M metagenome (GOLD analysis project Ga0210006, IMG submission 185452) | Groundwater microbial communities from aquifer in Utah, USA - Crystal Geyser 4/10/14 0.2 um filter (SPAdes) (version 3) | ecosystem: Environmental > Aquatic > Deep subsurface >... | reverse complement strand
TCTTCAGCCAAAGTAAATAAAGACATAAGCTAAATCAAATCAACTCATTATTTAAGTTTTATCCGATAAGTTTATAAATAAAGAATCAAAATATAAGGTTTATGACTACAACACAGGGACAACAAAATCTCGAACATAGATTAAAACTCTCCAGGGATGCGAGTATTTCATGTTCCCGGAAAACACCTTGAACAATATGCAGGGAATATTCCAGTTTTGGGAGCTACAGTTATCGCTACTAAAATAAGAAATGGGTGGATGGATAGATTAACCTCCGGCAGATATACTTACTCAGTTGTAATTCAGTCAGGACATAATAATGATATTGAAGGCGAAGATGCCACTGGATACAATGTTCCATCTTGGGATGCAGAACGTGTCTTTAAAATGTTTGAAAAAGTTTATGGGACTCAAAGAAAACCATAAATAAAGTATACTAATCAAACTTGATTTAGACAGACAGAAAAACAAACTGACTAAATATCAATCAAAACTTGTGCTTTCCACAACTTTCCTTCTTTCTTGACTTCAAACAAGTGCATTGTTATAGCTTTAACATCAACCTTTTGTTCATGCTTCTTTGGGTTAAGCTTTTCACCATAAGCATTACAGCTTAAAGAATAAACTCCATCTTTCTCTTGAACATCAACTTCAAACTTGGAAAAAAGTAGTTGTTCAGAATCTTTGTAAACCAACAAATCCTCCAGAAAGTCAAACAACAGATAATCTAAATTTTTATTCTCTCCTGTAATCAATGTTTTTTTCTTTGGCTTGATCCCATCCAATTCTACTTGAGACTCCTCAACAGCTAAAGCACATTGTTCAAATAACTCTCCCAAAGTTTCTGCTTGAGCTTGAAATAAGATGTCGGCAGTGTGCTCTTCTAAATATTTTCTAAAGGGTTTCATACTTCAACACCCAGAAACATTCTTACTAAAAAACCGATCCCAAACGATATTGCTGCTACACCTAAACTGATTAAGGCCATTTCTCCAAACCTTTTCCAAAACGGCAATTCCTTTGCAACCGATAAGTAAAATGTGAATATTAAGATAATCATTAAAGCACAAGATAAAGTTGCAGTTAAAGCAACATAAACATTGTTAAACAAGAAGTAAGGAAGAATTAATACAATAACTGTAAAAACATATGTAAGCCCAGTGTAAAAAGAAGATTTGGCCGCATTTTTTCCTTCTCCTCCGTCTGCTCGGTTAGACAAGAATTCTGATGCCGCCATCGATAAAGAAGCCGCCACACCCATAATCAAGCCAGTAACAGCAATAAGGCGAGTATTCTGTAAAGCTAAAGTAAATCCAGCCAGAGCTCCTGTTAATTCAACTAAAGCGTCATTAAGACCAAGAACAATTGAACCAACATACTTTAGTTTTTCTTCTTGTAATAGAGCGATTAAAGCATTTTCGTGCTCACGCTCGTCTTTCTCCAACTTCTCAACTTCAGGAATAGATTCAGCAAGTTTGTTGTACTTTCCCTGTGCCAATCTTTCACCTTTTTCCATTAAACGTAAACCAAAAGTTAATCCAAAGATTTTTGAAATAAAATAATACCACCAAACTAAAAACATTTTTGGTTTAACATCAACATGACTATGTTTCTTCCAAAATTTGTAATGCTTTAATTCATCATCAGATATATGAGCAAGTATTTTTTTGTTATGATTATTTTTATGCCGACTTGCTAATTTGGCATAGATATGATACTCAGTAATTTCATTACGTTGTGCATTCAAAACTTTCTTTTTAGTTTCTTCATCCATTGCACTTAAGACAAACAACAATGTTTATTAATTTAACTATAATAACTAATAACTAATAACTAATAACTAGATTTTCTCAAACTAACAATTGATTAAAACGCAACAATTATAAAAACTAAAAATGTTATTTTAAATTATGATTAAACTAGTAATTTTTGATTGGAATGGAACAATCATTGCAGATACAGAAGCGGTGAGAGAAGCAGACAATTATTTAATTAAAAAATTTGGAGGAAAGAAACCAACTTATCAGGAGTATGTTGCCACGGAATGTAATTCTTCAATAGAATTCTATGTTCGATATGGTTGTAAGAATAAAGAGTTAAAAAGTAATCTTAAGTTAGCAGGACAATTACAAAATGAATTTTATGAGAAAAGAGCAGCAAACATTAGAACAAGAAAAGGGACTAAAGAATTGTTAACTTGGCTAAGTAAAAAAAAGATTTCCTCAATTATTCTTAGTAATCATATTGAAAAAAGTATTCATTATCATTTAAAACGATTGCAATTAAACCAATATTTTTCACATGTTTTTGCCCACAATCTACAAGATGGTTTTCTTAGACCACATAATAAAATTAAGAAAATGAAATATTTTCTATTAACAAATCAATTAGATTCTAAAGAAGTAGTGGTAATTGGAGATTCCCCTGAAGAGATTAGGGCTGGTAAAGAATTAGGTGCTGTTACAATTGCATTAACTAATGGCTGCCATTCTGTAAATAAATTAAAGAAAGTTAACCCAGACAAAATTGCCAGCAATTTAAAGGAATGTATAGACATAATAAAAAAGATATAACTCCTTTTATTTAATCTAAATTTAACTTAGATTAAATTCAAATTTAATTTAAATTGGATTAGGTCTATTCCAAAACCGCTTTTATCCTTCTAATGCCCGCAGAAGATGACTCTTCTTTTAGAATTTTGAAGTGACCTAACTCTGAGGTATTCTTAACGTGTGGCCCCATGCAAATCTCTTTAGAGTAATCCTTGCCAACAGTGTAAACAGAAACTTTTTCAGGATATTTTGCTCCAAACTCTCCCTTAGCTCCAGAATCTAAAGCTTTCTGTAGGGGCATCTCCTCCCTAACAACATCTAAAGATTCACTAATTGCTTTGTTAACTTCTTCTTCAATAGCCTTAATCTCATCACTAGTTAGTTTTCTATCAAAATTAAAATCAAACCGAAGACGTTCTGCAGTGATGTTACTACCTCTTTGTCTAATATCAGACTTCAAAACTTTTTTCAAGGCTTCATTTAGCAAATGGGTAGTAGTATGTAATTTTGTGGTTGCTTCAGAAGCGTCACTTAATCCACCTTTGAATTTTTTTTCTGCTCCTACTCTGGAAAGTTCTTGATGCTTTTCATATTCCTTCTGAAAAGATAACATGTCAACATGTAACCCTTTCTCTTCAGCTAACTCTTCAGTCATTTCTATCGGAAAACCATAAGATTGGAATAATAAAAATGCATCAGTGCCATTAATTTCTTTTCCAGCTTCAGCCAACTTAGAAAATTGATTCAATCCTTTTTCTAGTGTACGTTTGAATTTCTCTTGCTCCTTCTCCAACTCCCCTAAAATAAACTCTCTTTTTTCTTTCAAAGAAACAAAATCTTCTTGATACATTTCAATAATAAATTTAGCTAAAGGAACAAGATCAATCTTTTCCATAGCTAAACCTAAAGTTCTTAAATGCCTAACAACTCTACGAATAAATCTTCTTAAAATGTAACCTTGATCAACATTGCTAGGAACAGCTCCTCGTTCATCACCTAAGATAAATACAGAAGCTCTCAAATGATCAGCAATAATTCTAAATTTCTTTCTAGTGTCAACCCAACATTGCTTCCCTTCCTGAATACATTCAGAATCTGATTTCTCCCCATATGTTAACCCTACCAACTTCTCAATTTTCTCAATGATTGGCCAGAATAATTCTGTCCTGTAAGAATCATCTAAACCTTGCAAGATAGCAGTAACTCTCTCTACTCCTAAACCAGTATCAACATTCTTTTGTTTTAATGGAATATACTTGCCTTCATCGTTCTTGTAATACTCCATGAAAACATCGTTCCAAATCTCTACCCAGCGTTTGTCTTCTGGATCATACTTCTGAGGTGGAATGCTCTTGCCAGTCCAATAAAACATTTCCGTATCTGGTCCACATGGTCCAGTAACTCCAGCTGGTCCCCACCAATTATCTTCTTTAGCTAAGAAAGCAATTCTTTCTTTAGAAATTCCTAAATCCATCCAAGTTTGAGCAGAAAATTCGTCTTTTGGAGCATCTTCATCGCCATTAAAACAAGTAACGGCTAAATGCGAAATCGGCAATTTAATAACTTCTGTTAAGAACTCAAAACTCATTTCAATAGCTTCTTTCTTGAAGTAATCACCTAGAGACCAATTTCCCAACATTATAAAAAAAGTGTTATGAGTTCTATCTCCTACTTCATCAATGTCTCCAGTCCTTAAACATTTTTGTGCACTTGTCAATCTACTACCTAAAGCATGTGGTTGACCAACTAAGAAAGGTACTAAAGGATGCATTCCGGCTGTAGTAAAAAGTACTGTAGGATCGTTCTCGGGGATCAAGGGTGCAGAAGGAATTATCTGGTGACCTTTGTTCTTAAAAAATTGTAAATATTTCTGTTTGAGCTCTTTTGCTTTCATAACAGATGAAATTAGATTTACTTATATAAATTTTACTTGATATGAATAGTAAGATTAGCTTTAGATAAATATGTCAATAATACCATCAAGTCCTCTTCCAACATATAACCGACTCATTACATCTAAAGTGGGATTATCGGGTAATCTTTTCCTAGATTCCTCAAAATAATATTCTGCACTCATCCCTTGTCCAAGAACCTGACATACTTTAGCGCGCGCTTGCAATAAAGAAAAGTTAATATGTTGACTTAAACCAGAACCAACTATCTCTAAAGCTTTATTAGAATCATAACGATAAACAAGTTCAGCAATTGTACCTAACGAAACTGGATCAAGCACATCTTTACCTAAGTCATAAGCTTGTAATGCAATTGCTGCCCCAAAACGTCCATCATTAAGATGCTTAGCTAAATAATATGCCACTTCTCTTAACATAAATGGTGAAGGATCACCAGAATTAATTCCTTGTTCATAAATTGCATTCATTCTTTTATCTATCACTCTTTCAAATCTAGGTGACAACTGAAAAATATGCATTAACCGAGATGCTTGTTTAGCTGACTCCATTTTATCAGAAGGGACATCTTTTTGTAATAAATCTTCTAATTCTCTTTCAGCCAACCTAGGCCTTGATATTTTATTTTCTAAATGAATATGGTTTGGAACATTATGTTTCCTATTTTCAATCATAAAATCTCCAGAGGTGGCAGACCCAAAAGGATATACCCACTCATGAACTAAACCTTCAAAATGTTTAGAACCATCATTAACATACATTCTCGGTAAACGTGTAAAAAACCCATAACTAGGGACATATTGTGGTGCATGAATTAGGGAAAAATTTTCATTATCGGCAAGTTCTCTAACGACTCTTCTATAATGTAAAGGAAGAACTTCATCATCGTCTAAATGAAAAACCCAATCGCCAGTAGCAGTTTTGTCTCCAAGGCATCGTGGAGAAGAATAATCAAACTCTCCTTTAAACTCAACAACTTTAGCACCTGCTCTTTCAGCAATCTCAGGTGTACCATCAACAGAACCAGTATCGACAACAATAGATTCGTCTCCAATTCCTAAAGCATTTTTAACTACACCTTCAATCCTATCTGCTGAATTCTTTGTTATGGTTACGAAAGATAATTTTGTCATAACCCTGCAGAGGATGGTTGGTTTATAAAACTTTTGTTAAGTTGTTACTATGCAGTAAGAAGTTATTACCACAAACTGAAGAAACTATTTATAAAATCAGCCCCATTTTAGTACAAAACATGCTTAAATCTAATTTAGTTGATGTAACAGAACTTAACACCAAACTTAACAAAGAAACTAATCGATTTAAAGATAATCTTGTTATAAAAATTAACAAAAAAGAGGATTTAGATAAACTAATCCTTCCAGATCAAAGAATTAAAGGCATACAATTAAAACTCTCTTTATTAAAGGAAGTTAAGCAATTAAGGTTTAATTATTACTCAATTATTGTTGATAACAATGTAGAACATTTAATCGTTAGCTTCGACAATCTTAAGAAAGGTGCATTTGTAGAGATACTGCTTCCATTAACAACATATCGACAAATTAATGATCAACAAGATATTCTTAGTAAGGTTAACAGAGTAATCATTGAACTTAACAATCAAGAACAAATAAAACAGCTCAACGAAATATTCTCAGATTTAATTCTTAAAAAGTTTTATCCCTTTACTAAAGGGGTTCCTTTCTGTCAAACACAAATAGAACATTGCTGGGAATTGTTTAACCAACAAAATATTATTATAACTAAAAAAGCAAAAGAATGCCAAGATTGCCTTTTAACAGAATATTGTAATTATCAAAATAACAATCAAGATAGTAGTCAAAACCAGCAATTTGAAGTTAAACCAATAAAAGAAATAAAACCAGAACTAATTAACTTTCTAAAAGATGAAAATACTGCTACTCGCTTTTAATGTACAGGAAGATATCTTTCCTTATGGATTATCTTACCTGAAAGGTTATGCACAAAGATTTCATCCAGAAACAGACATTAGAATTAAAGAATTCTCTTTCGGAAACCGTTTTGGATATGATATTAACAAAAATATTGAACAACAAGCCATCAGCTACATATTAATACAAAAACCAGATTTAGTTTGTTTCAGCTGTTACATCTGGAGTATTGAGATGGTTGTTAAGATCAGCAGAGCAATTAAGATTATCAACCCAGAAATAAAAATAATCCTCGGAGGAGTAGAAGTTACTGAAAATCATCTCCAAGAAAGCCATTGTGATTACATCACTACGGGAGAAGGAGAGATTGCTCTTAAAGAATTAATCGATTATTATAAAGGGAAAATAAAACTATCAGAAGTACATAACATTTCTTATTTAGAAAAAGACCAAAATGTTCAGAACAAAATAGTCCAAAATGAACTTACAAAACTAGAATTAGATACCTTACCATTTCCATATAAAGTACTGCCAGAAAAGAAAAATTTTGAAGCAGTAAGGATAGAAACATCCCGAGGTTGTCCATTTGGCTGTCATTATTGTTATTATGCTAAACATAAAGAGATGCGTTACTTTTCTTTAGATTATTTAAAAGAAAATATTACTTATCTGTTTGACAATTATACTTTCAAAAATCTAACGTTTTTGGATGCTAACTTTAACCTAAATAAAGAGAGGATGGCTGCAATCTTACAGATTGTTGCTGATAACGTTAATAAAACAAAAAAGAAAACAAGAATTAATCTAGAGTTAAAACCAGAATTGATTGACCAAGAAGTTATTGCTATACTTCAAAAACAACCATTCAAGACTTTTGCCGAATTAGGATTGCAAAGTACAGATCCAGATGTTTTAGAAAAAAGTTCTCGACCATACAATCTAGAAAAAGTTAAGAATGGTTTAGAGTTATTAAACACATCTAGTGTTTTATACAAGATTGATTTGATGGCTGGCCTGCCAGGAGATAACTTTTACAAGTTTCTGAACTCAGCAAGATTTTTGTTAAATAACGCTAAGAAACAAAGTATCCTACCAGTTCACCATTACATGCAGTTAAACAAAACTACTTTCTGCCAGAATAAAGAAATTTATCGTTATGAAAAAAACAATAGTAGTATGATTATTAAGACTGATACTCAAGATTTGTTGGATTTTTATAAGATTAAACTCTTTGTTGCTATGCTTAATGAAGAATTAAAGATTGAGAATCGCTAAAGAAGAAAGTCTAAAAGATATTTTAAATCATCAAAAAGCTTTTAATGAGTTTATAACAAGCAACACACTGCAATGAATTCTGACCAAACCCATTTTAACGATTTAAACACAGTTGTTCCAAATGAGGTTTATTTGCTTCCAAGAGATTTTCCGACCGATACCCTTGATGACCATGTTAAAACAATACACTTCACAAGATATTACAAACCAACTGGAGAAGAAGTTGCAGATAGAATAATACAATTAGCTCAGACTGCGATGAATTTAAGCTCAGAAGTTAAAACAAAAGATCCCAATCAACAATTTTACGACCCAGATATCATTAATAAGCTCCGAGAGATGGAACCAGAGGTTTTAGAAGTATTAGCTTTGGATAAAGATTGGGTCAGAGAACATTTACGTACCCAATATTTAGTTTATTTAAATCAACGTGGTTACGTTGCAGGGGAACAATATTTATTAGTAGAAGTTGCTCAAATCGACTTAACTCCAGAAGGATTAAACATCCAAAACAATGTAAGAGCAGAATTAAGAAGATATTCTCAAGAACAACCTCCATTTGTAGAAGATAACAGATATCTCCAATTCTCAATAGAATTAAGGTTAAATCCTCAAACTACTCCCTGTTATGATCAGCAAGTATTAGAAGAAAGAATTGTTAATGAACAATTAAGTGCATCTAGAGATTTTAAATTATTAATTGATGAGTGTGATGATTACCCAACTGAAGCCTTACTCTGGCTTTTGCCAAAAGTATACTCACATCTACGGAAACAAACAGTTCCAGATCGCTCAGAATTAGAACTTTCTGCAGAAGTGTTTACTTTTTTTGATGAAGATATTATCATGACACATCCAGATTATGAGAGTTATGTTGCTGAACGTAAAAAGACTACTAACAGAAAACCAATAGAAGTAGCCGCTGCTAAAGGACTTACACTTGTTCCTCCCGCAGAATAGACATTCAATTTAAAACCCGCCTAAACTCTTTTGTTTAATTTTAGAATTAACCACTTTTGCAATTATTTTAAAATCATTCTTCATTTGTTCAAATAATTCAGGATTTCTACCAGAGTAAAGATAAGATGCAGGGTGTACTACTGGCACAACTTTAATATCACCATTATTTTCATCTTTAAAATCAAACAACTGACCGTGAATTGATTTTATCCCGGTCTTACCGATTATCCTTTCAGTTGCAAAGTTTCCAATAGTAACAATTACTTTTGGCCGCATAACTTCAATCAACTTATCCAACCTTTCTCGACAATTCTCAATCTCATCTTTAGCAGGATTCCTATTCCCTTCCGGCCGACATAAAACAGTATTAGTAATGAAAATCTCCTCTCGAGATAAACCAACAGAATTTAGCAATTCATTTAAAATCTTGCCAGACATGCCACAAAAAGGAATTCCCTGTTTGTCTTCCGAAGCCCCTGGAGCTTCGCCAACAAATAAGACGTCTGCTTCCTTATTTCCAGAACCAAAAACTACTTGCGAACGAGACTTACATAGTTCTGAACATTTACAACAATGAGAATATTCTTTTTGCAATTGAGAAAAATCCATAAAAATAAGAAAAATTAAGAATTATATAAAAATTATGCCTTTTTAACGTATTCTACGTAACCACACTTACCACAAACATTTCTATCTTTGTGTTTACCCATAAGAATACCTTGACCACATTTTGGACAAGTTAAATTTTTACTTTTGATTGTGCTACCAGAAATCTCATACAAGTCACCTTGTTTCTTTCCAGCTTTCTTAACTTTTGGTCCTTTACTTTTATCTGGGCCTTTTTTCTGTCCGCCTTTCTTTGCTGCCATCTTTAATCACTCTCCTTAGCTTTGGTTGCTTCAGCTTTTTTAGCTTCTTCCTCAGCTTTCTTAGCCTCTGCTTCAGCCTTCTTAGCTTCCTTTTCAGCTGCCCTTGCTTCTTCTTGTTTCTTTTTTTCTTCTTCAATCTTAACTTTCATGTGCTTTGTTAAAACTTCAGTCTGCTTTTTAGCTTCAGCGTCCTTGTAAATAACGGCAGAAAAATCAGCTTGTAAATGGCCAAATTTAGTATAAATGTTCTTAACAACAACTAAACCTACGTTAACTTTCATCTCTTTAGCAACAATCTCAGCTAGCTGAGCATTACTAGGAGTAGCCCCTTCGAACTCTAAAGTGCCTTTAACTTCCGTTCTCTTAAGTAGAACATTATCTTTTTTATCTTGAATACTTACTTTCATCGTGATTTCCTCCTCACCTAACTTTGATTGCGTACTCGCCTTTAATTTTAATATCAACTTTTTCCGCAATCATGGATCTGCTAGCATCGTTAACAAATAATCGGCCTTGCCAACTAGTTGTAAAATTAGTTGAACTACAAACAGGACAGGTATCACCTTCAACAAATAATTTGCATTTTTTGCAAGCTTTTTTTTTAACCATTTTTATTCTTTAGCTCCTTTAGCACTAGCAGCTTCTTTTTGTTGTTCTAACCATTCTAGCTTACCTAAACCTTCTTGCCTCATGGTTAAACCAATTTTAGGATTGTTCATATCTTTATAACTCACTGCAATAATTCTTGCTTTACATCTGTCTCCAACCTTTAAAGACTGACCTGTTTTCTTCCCTTGTAAAACTTTTTCTTTACTAAAAGAAACAAAATCATCCATACTTTGAGAGATGTGAGTCATTCCCTCAACTCCACCAAGATCAATAAATGCACCAAAGTCGGTAATGTCTCTAACTTTAGCGAAAACTAACTCATTCATCTCTGGCTTGAAGGTTAACAATTCAAATTCAGTATCATAATAAGCTGCCCCATCACCTGGAACAATTACGCCTTCTTCAATATTTCCAACATCAACAATGTTTATAACAAAACCTAAGTCCTTTGAGATAAAATGTTCATACGTTTTTTTAACATTCTCTAGAACAGACTCACGTTTACTTAAATTAAACATGTTTGGTGGAACCCTGATAAAATCTTTTGCCTTGACTGTGTAGAACATGCTGAATTACCCCCAGCTATATTTTAAACTTAATCTGAAGCGTTTATTTATAAAGGTTGCGGTAGTTAGAAGGATTAAGCCAATATTTCAGATTTTTTACATGATTCTGCATAAAAAGTACCTTTAGAAAAAAAAAGAAAAAAAAGAAATTAGTACCCGCGGCAATCACCACAATAATAACGGTTTGCGTTTTCCACTACAATCCGCTTGCCACAGCCTTTACAACAACGTTGTATTTTAAATTTTTTAACTTCTTGGAAAACGTGTTGTTTCAGTTTTATCACCTTCTTTTTTTGTTTCAAAAAAAGACGGTTCAGAAAAGTCTCCTTTTCTGCTCACCTTCTTTTTTGCAACGATAAAAAAGAATAGTCAGAAAAATATCTGCCACACCTTCTTTTTTATAAAAACGCCACTAATTTATAAGTAAATCACAACTAGTATATAAACATGTCGCGCTTTTCAGACGAGAAAAGTGCTATACCATCAAAATCAAAGAAATAAAAGAGATAAAAGATAAGAACGCATGAACACCAATACAATTCCAATAGCGACCATAACGCCCCAAATAATTCTATTCCAATGAAATACTTTTATTCCATCAAAGTTTCCAAACGGAATCAGATTAAACAATCCTAGCCAAGCATTAACAAAAAAACCAATTGAGAAAATTAAATCTAAAGAAGGTAAAAGTAACATTAATACAAAGAAGATTACTGCTAAAATAAAATTTGTTGCTGGACCGGCCACACTAATAATTCCATTTTCTTTCCTAGTAATCATTCCATTAATCATCACCGCTCCGGGAGCAGCAAAAATAAATCCAATGGTCATTGCTAGTCCCAAAGCTAGATATAACATCTGATCAAAAGCTCTAAATTCTGCCACACACCCATAATGTTGAGCTGCAAACTTGTGAGCAAGTTCATGCAATAAAAAACCTAACCCTGCCGTAAATAAAGAAATCCCAAAATAAATTAAAAAACGTAAAGAGAATGCCTGCCCAATATTCCCATCAAATAAACTAATTCCAGTAAGTACAAAAGCAAAAGCTAAAGAGATTACTATCCATGCTTTAGCAATATCTATTAGTTCAATCTTAGAAGTCTTGATCTTCCCCAGTTTTATGCTCGTGTCCATCTTTCTTTTCCCTGATAACAATCATCTGGTCTAACTCTCTTTCATCCATTAAAAGATCTTCCATCTTATCTTTTAAAAATTCTTTTAGCCTGCGTGCTTCTTCTTCAACCTTTATTAAAAGACTAAGATCAGAAAAGTTCTCTTGAGCACATTCTTCACAATAAAAATCGGAGGTATCTTTAATTTTGTATACTGCTTCCTCGCTACAAATAATACATCTTTTACCCATCTTGAAACCTTAAAACAAAGTCCATTTAAAAAAGTAACTAATTTCTAAAACAATTATTTGAGTATAAGTTCTTTGATCTTGTTAATTTCGTCTTCCGTGACGGCACATCCATTAGTTTTTGTTGCCCATAAAACAGCATCTAGTAACTTTTCTTTAGCTCCTTTAATCTTAGGGAGGTAAGAATTTAAAACTCCCAGTTTGTAGGCTACCGAAACTAATTCTACAGATCTTATTATTTGTATACCTTTTAATTGAGCACTAAACTCGTTCATCTTAACTTTGTTGGAAACAACATCATTTTTAAAACGCATCTCTAATAACTTTTCCATCTCAGAATTATCCTCAATAAACAAACGTAAGGTTCGTTCATCCATCACTACCAAATTTGATCCAGTTTTTAATGCGGCAGCAACAGATTCCATCTCTCCAGCTTGAACAACATCCATGTTCTTGCCTCGAATCTGAAAAGAACTATTAGCTAAGACTTGTAACCTTTTAACTGTATTTTGTGGAATATCCTCATAAACTTCAAAAACTCCTTCACGAATGTATTTCATAACTTGTAATGCTTCAAATTCAAACCTTTTAACTTCAATAGGCCTTTCAACCAACTCTTTCTTTACAGCAGGAGTGATGTAAAATTTGCCTCCAAACTTTTCTTTTAATATTGGTAAGATCCAATCCAATCTAGATAAAACTAAAGAAATTATCGGCCCAGAATCAAAAAATATTACTTTTTCAAAGGTTTTGGTTTTCTTCAGATCCACCTTTGTCAAGATTTTCTTTTTCATTTTAACACTATTAGTTTTAGCCATTTTAAACACTAAACAATTTGAAGGCAGACGATAATCGTTGTTCTTCAGGAATACTTTCTTTACCAAATTGCATCGCTACTGTTTTACCAGCATAACTCTGTAGATCCCAGTTAGATAACCCCATTAACCCTGCTGCTTGACCCATTGAAAGCCCCTTACCTAAAAGAATCGCCCCCTTCTTAATTCTAGCAGCTTGTAAAACGTCTTGTAAATGGATTTGAACCTTAGCATTATTTTTACGAATTGTTTCAAAAAGCAATTTGATACTATTGTTATATCTGCCTAAACGATTTTCTTTAATATGCTTAATTGCGTAATTAATTTCTTTAACTAAATCCTGAACCTCTTCTGCTGAAACACCCTGAATAACCTTACCTAAAGAATAAATAAAAACGGTTACTGAAATCAAGTCCATATCTTTTTGTACAGCTACATCCTCAATAGCCCGATCACTTAACTCTTTCAACAATAAAGATTGATTAGGCCCATCCTTGCTAAGAATATCACTTGTTTTAATAAGATAATTAATTATGTCTTTTTTAACAACCTCTTTTATCATAATTAGAAGAATAATTTAGGGTTTTA
>Ga0210006_1002074_pt1 | contig 13437 bp, 13 predicted proteins | sample CryGey02umfilter_2_FD_185452 | JGI IMG/M metagenome (GOLD analysis project Ga0210006, IMG submission 185452) | Groundwater microbial communities from aquifer in Utah, USA - Crystal Geyser 4/10/14 0.2 um filter (SPAdes) (version 3) | ecosystem: Environmental > Aquatic > Deep subsurface >... | reverse complement strand
CTTATGAGGCTGATAATAATGCAACTGAGGCTGCAAATAAGGCGGTTGCAAATAAGGCGGCTGCAGAAAAAGCGGTGGCTGATGCTGTTGTAAAAAAAGCTACCGCTGACAAAGCAATTGCGGATAAAGTGGCGGCCGACAAGGCGGCGGCTGATGCTGCAACCGCTGCAGATGCTGTTGCGAAAAAAGCTGCCGCTGACAAGGCGGCTGCAGATGCAAAAAAGGCGGAGGCTGATGCTGTAGCCGCTGCTGAAAAGGCGGCTGCAGAAAAAGCGACGGCCGACAAGGCGGCTGCAGATGCTGCGGCTGCAGATAAGGCGGCGGCTGACAAGGCGGCTGATGCAAAAAAGGCGGCAGTTGACAAGACGGTGGCTGACAAGGCGGCGGCTGATGCAAAAAAGGCGGCTGCGGATGCTACGGCTGCAGACAAGGCGGCGGCCGACAAGGCGGCGGCTGATGCCACTGCAAAAAAGGCGGCGGCCGACAAGGCGGCTACAGATGCTGCAACCGCTGCTGAAAAAGCTAACACCGAGGATACTATAAAAAAAGCTTTGGCCGACAAGGCGGCTGCAGATGCAAAAAAGGCGGAGGCTGATGTTGTTGCGAAAAAAGCTGCCGCTGACAAGGCGGCTGCTGATGTTGACAAGACGGTGGCTGATGCAATTGCTACTAGTGATACTCTAAAAAAAGAGGACAGCAACAAGATAAAGGTAATCGTTGACAATAAAAAAGTGGGAGGAATAACAATCGTACCCGAAGCACGTGCCGCAGAAAGCACACAGGATAATAAGCCGTTTCTTCCTCAAGAACAAAACAATAACACACCTACCCCTGGAGGAATACTGGTTACCCTTGAACAAAAAATAGGAGGATCTTACATTACTCGGCAAGAAGAATTAACCGTAAAACGGGGAAACCAATCTTTTACAATCTCAAATAACTCAACACCTCCATCAAATACATCATCAAATGTATCATTAATATCACCTCCCCAGCTTGAAATTAATGCGAATAACGTGATAGCACGATCATCTATGGGTCTGTCGGTAGATCCATTAAGTGGAATTCTTACGGTACAAACCCCCACTGGTCCCCAAAAAGTAAGTATTATGCCCGATGAAGCGCTGGGAATTGTGGTTGAATTAAAGGCGCTGAATATGAAGAACGGGGCTGAACCTTCAATCCTCCTTGTAAGTGAAAATGGTATCCTTATTTACCGTATAACTGGAGAAAGAGTGGAAAAATTCTTAGGACTTTTCCCCATATCGATTCAGAAACAAATACTGGTAGCGGCAGATACGGGAAGCGTGTTTAAAGTAGAGCTTCCTCCCCTCTCCCAATTCCTTAGCTTCTTTACATTTTAATAAACGGAGTATTATTTCAATAATAATTCAACTGCTTTGTCAAGTTGGGAATCGTTTTCACGAGACATAGTATCTCCTTCAGGCACCACATTCTCCACTTTGATCTGGGGTTCAATACCTGTCCCATTAATCCACTCACCCTTTGGAAGCACCCATTTTGCCACTGTTACATGAAGTCCCATGCCGTCGCCTAAATCTATCGCTTCCTGAACCGAACCCTTGCCAAACGATTTCTCTCCAATGAGTTTTGCTCTGTTATGATCGCGCAAAGCTCCCGATAGGATTTCCGCCGCTGATGCGGATCCCTTATTGATAAGTACCGTCATGGGTATATCAAGGAGCGATCCCTTTCTCGTCACATAATAATCCTTATTTTCATAACTAGTGGACTCTTGTTTTACGACAAGCTTATTTTGTTCCAAGAACTCACCCGCAAGATACACTGAACTTTCTAAATAACCACCTGGATTGTCTCGAAGGTCTAAAACCAATCCTTTGATTGTCCCCGTGTCCCATTTTGCCTTTATTTCGGCCACTTTCTGTTCCCATTCGTCTACGGTCCCGTCCCCAAATTGATTTAATTTAAGGTAAGCGACTTTATCACACGCACTTGTACATGAAGATAGTTTTTCATCTAGTTTAGTTTCGACCGACTCTACGTGAATTGTATCTCGAACAACATCTATTTCTACTTCTTTTCCGTTTCGTCCAAGCGCAAGATGAACCTTTGTTCCCTTATCACCGCGAACTTTTGACACCACTTGGGTAAGGGGCATTCCAGCTATCACTTCATTATTTACCTTGAGAATATAATCCCCAGCCAGAACACCCGCCTTTTCTGCGGGTGAATTTTTAAGAGGCGCAATCACCACAACCCTATTTTCCTTCATGCCTAACTGTGCGCCAATACCTTCAAATTTCCCTTCAAGACCGTCTTTTGACTGTTTGTTTTCAACGGGGGTAAGGAAAAATGTATACGGATCTTCGATTGAGGCTACCATCCCTTTTATCGCTCCGTAATACATCTTTTTCTTATCCACTTTCTTCTTGTCCACATATTTCTTTTCTACGGTGTCCCATACTTTCCAGAACATACTAAAATCCATGTCCTTACCGCTTGTGGATACTTTTTCCACTCGTGCCGCTGATAGATTGTATGCGCCAAGCTTATATCCCGTTCCAAACAACAATACAGCCACAGACACAACTAATAGGAGGTTGGTTACCTTCATACTGGATTTGGCCGTTTTCATAATGAATAGAATATGATTGTACTATGGTGTGCCTGTGCAAAACAATAGAAGAATTGCCTTGATACTGCCTCTTTATAACTATCTTTGAGTTTGAACTCTGCCTTAGGGAGGAGGGTTGTTCCTTCAAATTTGTAGGTAGTGATTAAACCTCGTCCTCCCAACGCTTCCAATTTTGCAACGGAATATTCTGTAGCTCTCTCAACGATGCCAATTGGATATTCTGGAGTTGCATCTGCCCGTTCTGAAAAAAACCATGCCATACCGCCAAAATCCCTTTCTACATATTTTGCCTCGACTACATGGTTCTTCCCAATTTTTATCCGTATCTGTTTTTTTGAGATTTCTTCGACATATCCTGCAAACCAACATCGCTCCGGTTGGCTTTCTTTTTGTGTTTCAATCAAAATGATACCTTCAATATGGTCTATCTCCGTGATAACTCCCTCTATGTGTGAAGTTATTTTCTTGTCGGTGAAAAGGGATTTCTTTTCTGCGAGAACATCTCCAAGGATCACTCTATCCCCTACGTTTTTTTTAAGATGATGAAAGATTCTCTTTGGATGAATAGAAAGAAGTCCTGCGACTTCAATACGCTCCTCGGACTTTTCCCTCGATGTGTAAAGAGGAGTGCTAAAATCAACTTTTTCGCCCACTTTAATGGCTACCTTTTTTTCAGAATCTAAGGTAATATCAATAACCATATACTCATGATACGATATTTAATCTTGAAATTCACTACATAAACCCAATCTTTTGATTTTAATTTGAATTTGGAGTTTTAATTTTGTCCTCACTTCATCCCTTGATACGATACAAACGGAATGAGAGCAAGATAGCGTGCGTACTTTATCTCTTTCGTAAGTTTTCGCTGATGTTTTGCGCATACACGAGATCGCTCACGGTTCACGATTTTTTTCCGGATAGAAAGAAATTTATCCAGATTGTCTATATCCTTAAATGCGGGTTCTGATTTATATTCGCAAAAAAAACAATTATTTGTCATAGGTATATTTTTTTGCCCAAAGGGCAATCGACCTTTGGTCGATAATTTTTAAAATGGTATATCCTCTGGATTAACTGTCTCTGTATGGTGTTCTGCAGGAACTGTCGCATCTACGTGTGCTGGTACGTCCCCCACCGCTGGAGCAACTTCTCCCGGAACAAATCGTTTTCCGCTATCAAACATGATAAAGTCATCAAGGACAATCTCCGTGATCGATCGTTGCTGTCCATCTTTCCCTGTAAAGCTTCTATATGTAATACGCCCCTCCATATAAATCTTTTTTCCTTTCGTGAGGAGTTTCCCACACAGTTCCGCAAGTTTCTGCCATGCAACGACACGGTGAAACTGCGTATCTTCTTTTATCTGCCCATCGGTGGTGGTCCATGATCTATTTGTTGCAACGCCAAATGTGCAGACTGCCGTACCGTTTGGTGTATATTTCAGCTCGGGATCACGTGTCAAGTTACCGATAAGAATCGCCTTGTTCATTGATCTACTTGCCATAGTATTGGGTTAGTCAATTGCTAATAAGAGATAACGTATTAATTTTTCATTGAATTGAAGCCTTTTACGAAGCTCCATAGCGTTTGTTTTTGGCATTTCAAGGTGCCATTGGTAATAGACTGCTTTGAGAAGTCCTTTGATAGGATATGCAAGAGTTTTTTCTCCCCATTTTCCCTCGCTTACTATTTTGCAGTCAAGCGAAGCGACAAGCTCTTTTAACGTTTTGAGCTCTGCTTCTTCGTTCAGAAGAAAGGTCAAATCATACTTGGACATAAGATTTTTCCCCAAAATTCAAAATGATAATGATTTTGAAAACCCTTCGACTCTGGTTCGGCAAGCTCACCATCGCTCAGGGCTATGGCTTTTGGTTAGGGTAATGATACAAAATGAACGAGAGAATTGCAAGCGTGTGAGTCCCGGCACCGAAAAATGGAAACGGAGCATGATTTAATTTATAATGTACAAATGAAGAAGCTTGTTTTTATCGTCCTCACCTGTATTCTTGTCTACACCCGTTTCGTCAATAGTGGCTGGGGATTGCCTTATCCCATGCATCCTGATGAGCGGAATATGGCAGCAGCAGTTCAAAACTTGAACTGCAATTTCAAATTTCAAATTTCAAATTTCAAATTAAGTGAATGTCTTAATCCCCACTTCTTTGCCTACGGCCAATTTCCCCTGTATATAGCGTATGGAGGCATTCAGGTTTATCATTTTCTGTTTGGACTCATTGGGCAGCCTACCTATGGAGAAGCGACAATCGCACTCAGAACAATTTCCGCAATCTCTTCAATTGCGCTCGTATTTATATTATTTCGTATTATCGAATTAATACACCCTCAGAAAAAACCTTCAGCTTTTGGCTTTAAGCTTATGGCTTTAAGCTTTCTTATCTTTTCTCCCTACGCAATCCAATTTGCCCACTTTGGTACAACAGAGTCAACTCTCATGCTCTTTTATGCTGTCATCATCTATTTCTCACTAAAATTACTTGCAACCAACGACCAACGACTAACGACTAAATACTTATTTTTCCTCGCCCTCTTTTCCGGACTTGCCCTTGGGACCAAGCTCTCTTCGCTTTTGTTTTTAGGGGTACCTGTTCTAGCAATACTTATTAAAAATATATTTATACGAACTGTGGTAGGTGGCACGATTGAAGGGAGCCCAAAAAGCACGCACAAAGTGCGGCCAGCAGGCTTCGCAGCTTTGGATTGCTTTTTGGGAAGTATCAATCGTGACGGAATCTACCGCACTATTATTAACTTATTTTTTTATTTATCTATTACAATATTTTTCTTTATCCTCTCCTCTCCCCACAACATCCTCAACTGGAACGACTTTATTTCTTCAATAACCTATGAATCACGAGTAGGCCTTGGAAGATTTGTAGCCTTCTATACCCGCCAATTTGTGGATACAACCCCAATTCTTTTTCAATTCCAAAAGATTCTTCCCTTTGCTCTGGGCTGGCCGACATTGATTGGAGGAATATTGGGGTTTATATTTTTACCATGGCTTTCAAAACAACAGGTGGCAGAATTGAAGGGGCCCACCACGCGCGGAAAAAGTGCCCGCCAGCAGGCTTGGCAGCTTTTGAGCACTGGTGGGAAGCATTCAATTCTGACGGAATCTGTTGTTTTAAATCCATACAATATACTCCGCTTTTCCCTCCTCCTCTCCCTCCTCCCCCCCTCCTTCTTCTTTTCAAAATGGACCCGCTTTATTTCTCCCTCTTTTCCTCTTTTCTCATTGTTTGCCATATTATTTATGATTGATTTATATTTAAAATGGAAAAAACAGATTCTTCATCGATATATATTTTTTATTCTCTGTTTACTTTTCATCATTCCAGGGATCGCACAGCTTTCCATCTATACAACCCCTGATGTCCGATTTATCGCCTCAGAATGGATGTACAACAATATTCCAGAGGAAAGCAAAATACTTACGGAAACAGCAAATGCAATCGACATCCCCGTTCCCACTAGCCACTATTTTGTTAATTCATTCAACTTTTATGATTTAGACCAAAGTATTGAATTGCAAAACAACTTAAATAAGGCTCTAGCAGAGGCCGATTACATAATCATTCCCTCAAGAAGAATATTCTCTAACCATACATGCCTTTCTCCCAATACACCTCAAATTATTCAGAATGAACTAGCTAGGTGTAAGGAGCTAGAGAAAACATATCCTCTTTTAAATGCTTATTACCGAGATTTGTTTTCGGGAAAACGGGGGTTTCAAAAAGTGGCCGAATTTAATTCTTTCCCGAAAATATCCTTTATAGGAAAAACGCTTCTGGAATTTCCCGATGAAGATGCGGAAGAGACATGGACGGTGTTTGACCACCCGGTGATACGAATATATAAAAAAATTACAAATCACAAATTACAAATATCAAATCAATTACAAATCACAAATCCTCCGACAGATTTTTCAAAATACAATGTCACAAGTTACATGTTACATGCTACAAATTACAAACTACTCATTGCCGATACTCCGGAAAAATGGGAACGGGGATTAATGTATGTAAAGAGTAAAGAAGATATTGGCGGGTTGGATGGCATGATATTTACATTCACGGATAGCCAGCTACGGACTTTTTGGAATAAAAACACGCTTTCTCATCTCACACTGTATTGGATTCAAAATAAAGAAGTGGTCGGCATTTCAGATCTTCCTTCCATCACTGAAACGGGGACGATAACTACCGTCTCCTCCCCCTCTCCTGCGAATGCCGTGATTGAGTTAATTAAATAGATTCTAAAATAACTTTTCGATGTATCGATACATCGAAAAGTTATACTAATAAAAAACTTTTTTCACTGCTGTGATACTCCGTAGATAAGTTTTTGCGGCTTATAAGCCGTTGACAATGTTTTTCAAATAAGAGAAAGTGGGGTTTATGGTGCGATATTCAAAGCGTTCCATTTCAACCACTGTTTCAGATAGGCTAATTGAGATATTATCAAGCCTTCTTTTAAGGAAAAATAAGAATGAATTAAAACTTGTATTAGATCTCCTTTTAACAAAAGCAGAACGAACGATGATATTAAAAAGAATAGGAATTCAATATATGCTTCTCAAAAAAAATGATAAGGGCCTTATTTGTGAGATACTTAAAGTCTCTTCAAGTACGGTTGCCTATTACGCAATTCAACTAGAAACACAAAAAGAAGAACTTGCCTCTCTTCTAAAATCGATTCTTCTATCTGAAAAAATGAGTGGCATGCTCGAGGACATAATTGCAAATATCCTCATTCAACCTCACTTATATGGAAGTCATAAAAGAATCGAGTCAAATTATAAAATTTTAAAGGAAAGAAAAAAATATCTTTGACTCTATTTTCGATGTATCGATACATCGAAAATAAATGACATTAATATTGACTAAGAATATTTTTATATAAATTAATCGTCTTTTTAAATCCACTGTGGAGGGCTTGAGGTAATTTATCAAGGGTAAACCAGCCTATTTCTGCCATTTTTTCGGGATTTCCCATTCTGACGCTACTAAGTTCTTCATCTCTAATAAGGAGTATGCGAGGGACGATGATCCAATGGGTAAGAACACCTTCCGGAGATGTTCTGAGGAGAGTAATTGCAGGAAGTTGTTCTTGGATTATCGCATTACATCCATACTTCTTTTATTTCTTTGAGCACGTTTTCCTCCCCCACTATCCCACACTCCTTTTTCGTCCCTACAGTTTTCACTCCGTTTATGAAGAAGCCATCTTCCTTTTCCGTCATGACAATAAAAGGAAGTGCTTACGCCAATACAGTCGATACCCGTTTTCATATTATTTGTCTAGCGCCTGCAACCCAGGAAGCGTGCCCTTTTCAATCAGTTCAAGCATTGCCCCTCCACCTGTTGAAATATGGGTAATCTTGTCGAGATATTCTTTCTTAGAAATTGCGGATAGCGTGTCTCCTCCTCCCACAATTGATATTGCGCCCGTATTGTGAGCAATTGCGTAGTAAATGAAATCCGTACCCCGTCGAAAGGCAGGGTTTTCAAAATAGCCAACAGGTCCGTTCCAAACGATTGTTTTGGCAGATGCGATAATTGAACCAAATTTTGCTTGGGTGTCCGGTCCAATATCCAAAATAGTGGCTCCCACGGGTATTTTATCTATTCGCACCACTTCTCCCCCGTCCAAAACCACGTCGGTCGGTAAAACAATGGTTGCATTTCTTTGACCCGCAAGGTGAATAAGCTGGCGTGCTTTTGCTACCTTTTCATATTCGCAGTAGCTTTTCCCTATGTCAATGCCTTGTGCACATAAAAAGGTGTTTGCAAGTCCTCCCCCAATTAATATACTATTTGAAACTTCCATCAGTTTTCCGATAATGTTGATTTTTGTGTCAATTTTTGATCCCCCAATAATGGCAACAAATGGCTTTTGAGGCTCTCGGACAGCCTTCATGATAGTCGCTACCTCTTTCTTCAACAACAAACCTCCATAAGAAGGAAGATAAGAAGTTACTCCTACGACAGAGGCTTCTACCCGATGTGACATTGCAAACGCATCATTTACATAAATATCAGCAAGGGAGGCTAATTTTTTTGCGAATTCCGGGTCATTTTTCTTTTCTTCTGGATAAAAACGAATATTTTCCAGAACAAATATCTCATTACTTTTTTGATTCGCAAATATACTTTTATCGGCAGTTATAAAATCATCGATGAGTGTAATGGTATATTCCGGAAGATATTCTTTTAGCTTTTCCACGACTACCTTGAGAGAAAATGCGGGATCTTTCATCTTTGGTCTTCCCAGTTTAGCTACACAAATGAGTTTATTGTTATTTTTCAATAAATAACGAAGGGTAGGAATATTATGTATGATCCGCGCATCGTCTGCAATAGTATAGTTTGGATTGAGGGTAACGTCAAAATCCGCCCTCACAAGCACTCGTTTATTGGTTGTCTCAACCTCGTCGATGTATTTGATCATACAAATTCAGATACCTTCTCCACTAAATCTACAACTCTACTTGAATATCCCCATTCATTGTCATACCACCCAAACACTTTTACCAACTTTCCATTAATAACTTTTGTGTAATTTGAGTCAAAGATACATGAGTGTGTGTCTCCAATAAAGTCGCTTGAGACAAGTTGAGCTGTTTCATAGGATAAAACTCCCTTCATCACTCCCTCTGCATATTTTTTAAATGCATTATTTACTTCTTCAGCTGTTACGTCTTTTTTCATGACTGCCGAAATGTCAGTAAATGAAACTGTTGGAACTGGCACACGCAACGCCATTCCGTCTAACTTTCCCACAAGAGTTGGGATTACTTTGCCAACCGCTTTTGCCGCTCCGGTCGTTGAAGGAATGGTGTTTAAAGATGCTGCACGCGAAAGATCAATTTTTTTCTTAGCATCGTCGACTAAGCTTTGGGTCGCGGTATATGCATGCACAGTTGTAAGATATCCCATCTCTACACCAAACTCTTTTTCGAGTACTTTAAACATCGGAGCCGCACAGTTGGTGGTACAAGAAGCATTTGAAATGACTTGTTCATTTTTCCAATCAATCGCTTCATCATTCACTCCCAAAACAACATGCGTTGTCTCATCTTTTGCGGGCGCAGTCAGCAATACTTTTTTCACTGAACCTTTAATATGTTTCATGAGGTCTTCCTTTTTTGTAAATGCTCCAGTGGCATCAACCACAACATCGACACCATACTGATCCCAAGGAATTGCGGAAACTTCAGGATTTAACAAGGTTGAAATTTTTTTCCCTTCAATGTTAATTCCATCATCCATTGTCTCGACTTTTTTTCCATATCTTCGATATATTGAATCATACTGAAGAAGATATGCGAGCATGTCAGAAGCTGTTTTTCGTGTATTTATCACAACTATTTCAAATGTGTCGCGGTCCAGTGCAATTCTTGTAAATGCACGCCCCGTTCTCCCAAACCCATTAAGTCCCACTTTAATTCGTTTCATAATATAAAAAATTAATAATAAGGAAACTTGTCAGAATGACATATTAAAACTATACTGTATTCTCAACCTTCAATTCATGTAAAATAAGTTTTACTTCTTCTTCCAAAGCACTCATTACTGTCTGTTTGTGGGATGGTTCCATTTTCCAAATCTTTTCTTTAAATGGCCCATTTGCCTTTTTTCTTGTTTTGTAATAAAACTGTTCATCCGTTTGTCCCTCTTTTCGTTCATCTGCACAATTTACATCCAACCATGCATATATTTCCTTTTTCAGTTCTGTGGGCATGTGCTGAAAAATGATATTTTGGAAGCCTGTGGCTAAATGTATTTCAAGGGTTTCCACTTCAGGAAATCGATGAAAAAGAGTTGTGGGAAGAGTTGACGCTCCATGTTGTACAACACCACCCATTCCATAGACTTCCTTCGCCACTTTTCCGATTGATTCAATCACGGAAAAATCGACAACTGCTTGTTTAATGGTCCCATCAGGAAGAACGGTACCACCGTGACTTGTCCCTGTCTGAACACTCACTTTTGATAATCCTACCGATGATTTTTGCTGATTTTTAACAAGCTCCATAAATGCTTTATATTCTTCCACGGTACTATTTTTCCCTCCAATATGACCAATTTCTCCTCCAATAGAGACAGTTATTCCTTTTGGTTCTATTTCCCGAATATAGTCAAGAAGAACAGCTGTCATTTTGGCATTCTCCTGTTGTTGATCAATGAGTGACGATTTTTCTAAGTCAACTAGAGTGGAGGCGTCTATATCGATATTGTAAAATCCAGCCTCAACCGCTTTTTTGATGAATTGTTTGATGATTTCCAATTGTCCCAGTGGATCTTGCTTATATTTTTCGGCTGAAAATTGCGTATGATCCGCCTGGATATACACAGGCCCCACCCATTCTTCTGCAATGGCGGCAGTAAGCACTGTGGTGGTGAATTCATCGTGAGTCTGTCCTGTATATCCCACCTCTCCTCTTGTTATTTCAAATATTGCGTATCCCACTTTCTTTTCTTTCATCAATCGGAATAAAAGGCGGGAAAAATCAAAGGTGAGATTGCGGACATTAAAGGCGGGGAGAGTAAATCCTTTTAGTTCTCCCTTTCCATACCGCATATAGATATCATGAATTGAAGCTGGTAGTATGCCGTTCTGCTCTGCGAGTTTTCGAATTTCTAAGCGAGATTTATTTTTTTCATCTTCCGAGGAGTTGAAAACTGAAGTATATACAAGTTCTTCAATAGTAGTCATATGATGATTATAATATTTATAATATAATATTTATAACGGTTATAATTATTATACTAAACACCTATGGACTGTATTTTTTGCAAAATTGTTAAGGGGGAAATTCCCAGTTACCAGGTATATGAAGATGAACTATTCCTTGGTTTTTTGGACATCTTCCCTCTCAGTAAAGGAAATACGCTTCTTATCCCCAAAAAACATTATCGGTGGGTAAATGATGTCCTTGAATTTGGAGAATATTGGGAGGCTGCTCGGAAAATATCACGAACAATGGAAAAAAAACTAGGTGCCACTTCTATTTCCTATCTCACTTTTGGAGAAGAGGTTCCTCATGCCCACATTCGGATCATTCCCCGTTACTCAACTGACGACATATATCTCACCCTCCGAAAACCCGAGAAATATACTGAGGAAGAGATGAAGGACTTTCAAAAGAAATTACAAATAACAAATTACTAATCACAAATCAATTACAAATAACAAAATTCAAAACGTTTTGTAATTTGAATTTGGGATTTGATTTGACATTTGTTATTTGTAATTTGTAATTTGTCATTCTGCGCTAGAAGCTTGTCATGAAGAAATTCGAGGGAATTTGAGGAAATGACTGAAAAAGCTGTACCCGTTTTACCACTCCGCTTGTCGTACGAGCCTCGGACTCAATTAATTTTCCCTGGGAGGGAAGGGGTCTTCCCGGTTCGAATTTAAATCCCAATTTTGTTTTGTCTCCATACACTTTAATAAACATGACAATACCATCAGTTACTGATAGCTGTGTTTTCCATTGAAAAGCTACGGTATCAATCTCTGTTGGAACATTCGAGGCGGTGGGAGCATTGATAATTTGTGTTGCGCCGCATGTATTAAACGCATATCTTTCTTGTGTATAGGTGTTTGTGACAACGAGAATTTCTATACTAGGACACTGCCCAACTTCAGAAACAAAAAAGAGATTCAAGAGGTCCCCCGGTTGCGGCGGGTTTGCGAAGGTTGGATAATCGGACAGATAGAACGTATACTGTTCATCTTTCTGCAATAAGGGCGATATAAAGGTTGGTTTTGAAACGGTGGTAACTTGAGCTTCACCTGTGATCCCTTGTGTATTGAACTGCCCAAGTGAATTGATTTGGACTGAGGAATTGACTGATTGCTTTATTACAGCATCAATACCTGCCTCAGCCGCCGCTAACGCCTTTTGAGAATCTTCTTCAAGCTTGATGACCTGCGTTTCAGTGGTGGAATTAAATGCGATCGTCATAACGACAGTTATCACTGTCGCAAGCAACATGACCGCAATGAGCAATACTTGTCCCTTGTGTTTCATATGTAAATCCTAAACTATAAATTACAAACAACAAATAAATTTCAAATCTAAAATACCAAATTCCAAATAAATTGGAAATCTCAAATTATAAATTTTAAACATTTGTTTTTGCATAAATACTAGCAAGAATTTTAATCAATTGTTTACTTTCATCTAATAATGGAAATATCTCATCTTTACTATTGCTATTTGCTTCTAATATAAGCTCTAACCAATATATTGTTTCTTTTGACTCCTTTTTAGATACGGTTATTTTGTTTTTAAAATCTTTTTTTGTATCTGTCTCATTGGCTTCTCTATAGTTTGCACCAATACTTGTAGCACTTCGTATGAGTTGATCGGTTAAACGATGATTGACAGTATTAAATGGTAGTTTTTTACATAAATGAATAACCTTTATTGAAAAAAATTTAGTTCTATCCTCTAAATCATAATTTTTCATATCTATTTCGTTTAGTATTTGTTATTTGTAATTTATTTGTAATTTGTAATTTGGTATTTGTAATTTGGTATTTGTAATTTGTAATTTATTTGTAATTTGTAATTTGGTATTTGTAATTTATTTGTAATTTGTAATTTGGTATTTGTAATTTGGTATTTGTAATTTGGTATTTGTAATTTGTAATTTGGTATTTGTAATTTGGTATTTGTAATTTGTAATTTATTTGTAATTTGTAATTTGGTATTTGTAATTTATTTGTAATTTGTAATTTGGTACTTGGTGCTTTCTTTATTGTATCTGTTTCCACTCATACGT
>Ga0210006_1002070_pt1 | contig 13450 bp, 15 predicted proteins | sample CryGey02umfilter_2_FD_185452 | JGI IMG/M metagenome (GOLD analysis project Ga0210006, IMG submission 185452) | Groundwater microbial communities from aquifer in Utah, USA - Crystal Geyser 4/10/14 0.2 um filter (SPAdes) (version 3) | ecosystem: Environmental > Aquatic > Deep subsurface >... | reverse complement strand
GCAATATTACGGATAAGTTCTTGGATGACAACGGTCTTTCCTACACCTGCACCACCAAAAAGTCCTACTTTTCCACCTTTCAAAAATGGACAGAAGATGTCAATAACTTTGATACCAGTTTCAAGAACTTCTGATTTTGTTGATTGTTCTTTGAAACTTGGGGCACTGCGATGAATAGTATATTTCTTTTTTGTTTCAACGTGTGCCTTTCCATCGATTTCTTCACCCGTTACATTATACATGCGACCAAGAGTCTCTGGACCAACAGGTACAGAAATTGGAGTGCCTGTGTCAATGACTTCCGCACCACGTTCGAGACCATCTGTCGTACTCATAGCAATCGTACGTACCATGTTTCCACCAAGATGCTGTTGTACTTCGAGAACCAATATTCTACCATCTGGCAGTTTGGTTTCAAGTGCATTAAAAATCTCTGGCAATTCATTCTCCTTGAATTCAACGTCAGCTACGACGCCGATGATTTGGGATATTGTTCCTTTGTTCATAGTGTTTATGTGTTTATTAGTTTAGTGGTTTATGGGTATTTTAATCCCCTATTTTACAACGTTTTAAATATCCTATATATCCGTTGAGTTTTCTCCTTATTTGCTCGCACAGATCTAAAAGATGTTCAATACTACTTATTTTTTTTAATTAATTTTGCGTCTCTTATAAAAATTAAATGATCTTTAGTTTCTGATAAAGACCCTCTCGCTACTCTACAAAATTGAATATTTTCTTGAAAGTGAAATCTTCCATGTCCTTCAGCAATATTTGCAGAAATTGATTCAGATGATCTTTTAATTTGACTCATCAGTCCATACCTTTCATCCTTAGGTAAAAATTTTGCAATAATATATACCTTCAAACGTAACTCATGTGCTAATTTCCAAACATCTAAATCCTCACATTTTTTATATTTCCCTTCCATATTCATAAACTCCTAAACAATTAAACCAATAAACCATTCACTCCAACGCAACCGCACCACCAGCAATCTCAGCAATTTCTTGTGTGATGCTGGCTTGGCGTGCTTTGTTAAATGACAAATTCAATTCTTTTATCATATCACTGGCCGCATCACTGGCATTTCTCATCGCCATCATACGAGCACTGTGTTCACTGGCACTACTTTCTAAAACTGCTTGATAAATCTGCGTTTCAACAAGACGAGGTAATACAATGTTCAACACTTCTTCTCTACTTGGTTCAAATAAATAATCATCAACTTCCATTGTTTCCAAAATATGTTCTTCTTTCTTTTCTTCGACGTCTCCACCAGGACCGACTTCAGCTATCATTTTCTCGAGATCGATTTCAGAAATTGGCAAAACTTGTCTTAATTTTGCGACTTGGCTTATGACTGATTGAAAATCAGTATAAGCAACAACAACTTTGTCATACGTCCCTTCTTCATATGCCTTGATAATAACTTGAGCAATATGCATCATGTCAATAAATTGTGGTGTGTCAGAAATATCGCTATATGATGCGATGAGATTGTAGCCATGTTTTTTTGCAAAATCTGCACCTTTTTTCCCAATACCAATCACATCTACCTGAATAGTATCTGAAGGCTCAATAACATGAGCACGTGAAACTCTTTGACGACTAATATTTTTTGGATCTTTGAGTTGTTCTGCAGTTTTTCTAATGATATTACTATTGAAACTTCCACATAAACCGCGATTTGATGTGATCATGACGACGAGCAATTTTTCTACTTTACGCACCTTGAGCAATGCCAGTTTTTCTTTTTGTGTTTTTGAAAGACTCACGAGCAAATCCCATGCCATAGTTGCATAGGTACGAGTATTGAGAGTTGCTTCGACAGCCTTTCTCATTTTTGAAGCCGCGACCATTTCCATTGCTTTGGTAATTTTTTTTGTATTACCAACGGATTTGATGCGACGTTTTATCGCTTTTGTGTTTACGGCCATAGTGTTCAACTATCAACGAATAATGATCAACGATCATTGTCCATTGTTTATTTTTGTTTCTAAGTTAATTATTGATTTCCAGAGCAACTTTCCAACTTCATCAAGTAGATTCCAGCATTTTTTATAATCATTGATACTAACATACTCTCTCTGGCATGAGAAATAGAGAAAAAACTTTACTTCCATGAGTGAACCGTATGCTATTTCTAAATGATTGAGAAATACTTTACCTTTTCTCCTTCCATAACCTTCGGTAATATTGGCTGGAATTGATGTAACTGCTCGACGTAATTGATTACAAATACCAAATTTTTCTTCTACAGGAAATAATGGTATCAAATCATACACACAGTGTGCCAATTTGACTGCTTTATCAAATGCAGGATCATCTCTTTTATATTGTTTTCCCTCCATATAATTCAATGATCGTTGTTAGTTATTTGTTGATCGTTTTATTGTAACAAATTCCTTACAAGCTTCTTTCAATTCACTTTCAATCTTCTCATCCCACTCCCCTGCCTTAATTTTATCAAGCAAAGCTAGTTTTGTTTTGTTCATAAATTCAACCAATTTTTTTTCAGTGGCTGACACTTCTTTTATTTCTACATCATCAAACACACCATTGTTGACTGCATAAATTACTACGACTTGATCTTCTACTGCCATTGGTGAATATTGTGGTTGTTTCATGAGTTCTGTAATGCGATAACCTAGATCGATTTGTTTTTTTGTATTCGCATCAAGATCACTTGCAAACTGTGCAAATGCTTCGAGTTCACGAAACTGTGCCATCGCAAGTTTTAGTTTTCCAGATACTTTTTTCATTGGTTTGATCTGAGCAGCTCCGCCCACACGTGATACAGAAAGACCGATACCAACCGCTGGACGAACACCTTTGTAAAACAAATCAGTTTCAAGGAAAATCTGTCCATCAGTAATAGAAATAACGTTTGTAGGAATATATGCGGTTACATCACCTGCTTGTGTTTCGATAATAGGAAGTGCGGTAATAGATCCACCGCCATTTGCTTCGTTCAGATTGCATGCACGTTCAAGAAGACGTGAGTGAAGATAAAAGACATCTCCCGGATACGCTTCACGACCTGGTGGACGACGAAGCAAAAGTGAAATTTCACGATATGCCCATGCTTGTTTGGTAAGATCGTCGTAAATGATAAGTACATCTTCGCCTTTGTCTGCAAAATACTCTGCCATGGCCACACCAGAATATGGTGCAATAAATGACATGCTGGCAGGTTCAGAAGCCCCAGCAACTACAATGGTAGTGTATTCCATAGCACCAGCTTCTTCAAGTTTTGCAACGATACGAGCTACTTTAGATTCTTTTTGCCCAACAGCCACATAAATACATTTCATGTTTTGGCCTTTTTGATTGATAATAGCATCAATCGCAATCGCAGTCTTACCAGTCTGGCGGTCGCCAATAATAAGCTCACGTTGTCCACGGCCGATTGGGATCATAGAGTCAATTGCTTTGATACCAGTCTGTACAGGTTCATGCACGCCCTCTCTAGTCATAACACCAGGGGCAATCTTTTCAACAGGATAAAATTGTTTTGTTGTGATTTCGCCTTTGCCATCAACTTCTTGACCAAGTGCGTTTACCACACGACCAATCATCTGCTCACCAACAGGTACTGACAAAATTCTGCCAGTTCGCTTTACTGTGTCACCCTGTTTGATATTTTTGTATTCTCCAAGAATCATGGCTCCAACAGTCTCTTCTTCTAGATTGAGAGCTACGCCCATCACTCCACCGGGAAATTCAAGCATCTCTTGAGCTTGACATTTGGTCAGTCCACTCATGCGCGCAATCCCATCACCAACTTCGATCACAGTACCAATTTCTTCTACTTCAACAGTCTTTTCAAATGCTGAAATATGTTTTTTGAGTTCTTCGACTATTTGGTTTGTAGACATAAAATATCAATTACATACGGAATACGAATGGTACGAAATTACGAAAAAATTTATGTTCGTATTTTCGTAGTTTTTGTATTTCGTATGTTTAGTTATTAACTAAACATTTTTTTAAACTATTTATCTGCGTTCTTACACTCCCATCCAAAATCTTATCTTCCATTTTTATTTTTATTCCACCAATTAAACCATTATCAACTCTCTGTAGCGCTTCTACTTTTTTCCCAAACACTTTTTTGATTTGAGCAATTGTTTCACTATCCAATTCTCTTGCTGATGTAATTTCCAATTCAACCACGCCTTCTTTTTTCTTGACAATACTCTCAAATTCAATAATGATCCTGGTAGCCTGCGTCAGCTTATGATGACGAAAAAGAAGCTCTACAAATTTTTGCAAAACCAATTCTAAATCCTTACCATCTAAATCTATGGTAATCTCATACAAGCTTTCGGCAAATTGTTTGTTTGATATTTTGGCCATATTTATCTTATGATTGATTTCCAAGTTGTAGTTAGTTCTCTCCATGATGCACCACTTCTTTTATATCTGTTTTATCCAGTACAAAACGATCTTCTTTTTTTTTTATATGTTATAAAACCCCTAATTTCCTTGCCAGCCAGGACTTCTGGTAGCCAACTTGCATCAGATTCTAAAAATAATTTTTTCCTAATCATATCCGCAATATCTTCCTTACTATACCAGTTCCAACTTTCAATTTTATCTCTTTCACCTTTTGGAACAGAAGGTACTCCTTCAAATTGATCTGTTTTATAAACGTAAAGAACAATACTGTTATTATCTGGAAAATCGATTTTCAACACGGCCTTTGTTTCCAAATTTTCTGTGGCAATTGTCAAATTTGTCTCTTCACCAGCTTCACGAGCAGCCCCATCTTTTATTTTCTCAGTAAGTCTTTCTTCTCTTCTTTCGTCAGCCTGTGCTTCTCCATCGCCAGAAGTCTCTACTTCCACTTTTCCACCTGGACCATTAAATTTATCCATGCCAATCTTCTGTAACTTTTTTCCTAACAAAAATTTTCCATCTTTATTCTCTATCAATACCATTGTTTGAAAACTTCTTGTCATAATACTAGGTGTCAAATTTTTTATCCTTTCAAGCCCTTTAGACTTTCTTCAATCAACTTTTTATCACTTGCACTGTCTACTTTCTGATTCAAAATCTTTTCTGTTGCCATAATTATCAAATTAGTAGCTTCTCTACGTACTTCTTCAAGTGCATCTTCCTTTTCAATTTTGATGTTTTTCTTGACTTGGACAATAAGAAGTTCGATATCTACTTTAGCTTTGTCTTTCATCTTTTCGCCCATCTCTTTTGCCTCAGTGTGTGCTCGTTCAATAATCTTATTTGATTCTATTTTAGACTCATCAATTTTTTCTTGAAATTTTTGTTCACTCATTTTTAGATTGGTCTCTACTTCCTTGGCGTTATCAATACTTTCATCAATCAACTTTTTACGTTTTTCTAAAGTCTTTGTAAGAGGTTTAAGAATCAAAAACCAGACAATTACTATCACAACAGCAAAGTTGAGCAATTGAAACGCAAAAAGCTGAGCATTTATACCAAGCGAGGCAGCAAGGCCTTCATCACCAACAGCTGTGCCACGAGTGCTTACCTCGGCGTATGCTTCTGGAGTGTCAGGGCCTGTCTCTGCGCCAACTAGGGGCGGTTGGTCATAAGTATTGACGATAGTATTTTTGTTTTCTGTTGACATATAATAACTTCTATCAGCTTTCAGACTTCTGACTTCCTTTCTTCGTATATGAAGTCTGAAAGTTGAAGTCTGATTGCTTCTTTTAAGAAAAATAAACTAACCAATCTGAGTCTAATATACTAAATTACTAGACTCAGAGTACGTCAATTTACTTGAGTGTAAATGCAACAACAAGTGCATAAATTGCAACAGCCTCAGCAAAGGCAGCACCCAAAAGCATTGGCACAAAAATCTTGCCAGCAGCTTCTGGATTACGACCAATAGCTTCCATGGCCTTACCTACTAGGCGACCAATACCTATGGCTGGTGCAATACTACCAATACCCATGACAAATGCTTTTGCAAGCACCACGACTGATGCGTGATCTAATCCTTGAAACATATGTTTCTTTTGTTACTTCACTAGGGCCGTTCGAAGAGAATTTAATATTTTACTTCGCGGCTAGTGGATAAAAGGCTTACGAGGCCTACGAGGCCTACAAGGTTCATGCAGCTTTTTTTAATAAGCCTAAGTGAACCTTGTAAACCTTGTAAGCTTCCTAATGTTCCCCATGCGGTGCTTGCACTGCGACTGTCAAATATACCAACGTAAGCATTGAAAATACAGCGGCCTGAATCAATCCTACTAACAATTCTAACAACATAAATGGAGTGGGCACAAGAGCTGCCACAAGAGCACCAATGACAGAGATCAATACTTCCCCAGCAAAAATATTGCCAAACAAACGCAAGGACAATGAAATAACTTTGGCAATCTCACTAACAATTTCAATCAGTCCAACAGCGAATTCGATAATAGCAGTCAAAATAGAAATAGGTCCATTGGTAATACTCTTAAAAATATTTTTGATTTGGATAAACTTACCCAAATGAGTAAAAATACCAATCGCCCCAAAGGCATAGATATGAGATGAGATAACTGAAACAAGAGCCATGGCTAAGGTAAGATTGAGATCGGTATTGGCCGGACGAAGGAGCATATTGTGCCCAACAGTAATGCTACCAGTCCCTGGTAAAAGACCCAACCAATTGGACAATAAAACAAAGAAGAAGATCGAGCCGACTATTGGTAAAAATTTAATAGTCTTCTTTCGGTCTCCTGTCACTTGATCAAAATAACCTAACACTGATTCCAAAAAAAATTCGCAAATATTTTGTAATTTTCCTGGCTTCAACTTGATACTCCTTTTGACAAAAATACCAAGTACCAAAAATATTACAATTGCAATCCACACATTAATCATTGTGTTAGTTACATTTATGGATCCAAAATGAAACAGCACGTCTGGTGGTAAATTGGGAATATGAATTTCGGTCATAACGTTTAACTTTCTAAGACAATTCTTCTGTCGGACATTCGAAATATTTGTAATTCGAATATTTTATGAATTCACGTGTTATTTATCATCAAGTTTCTTATACTCTTCCCCATAGGCCTTTGCTTTCTTAAATATCATTATTCCAGATAACGGAACAGCCAAAATGAATCCTAAGGCAGTAAACTTCCAACCAGTCGCATACTTTTCATCCAAATATTGACCAACAAGGACAAACATTACCACAGGTAAAGCAATTATAGCTCCAAAATCCCCAATGATCCTCAGACCTAACAGCATATATTGCCTTTCCTTCTTGTCTTGTGGTAAAAGAGGCATAATTCCTATATAAAAAAGACGACATAATTATAGTCGCTTATGAATAAAATGTCAACGCATTTGCATTTTTTTTTGTGTATAACTAATAGCTAGTTTTAGACATTTTATTTTTGATAAATAACCACCAACATTAAAGACGGCGATCTAACAAAAATAAACAAAATTTATGTTATCTTAAGCAAAATCAAATAATTTTTTGGCGTTTTGAGCCGTAATCTGTGCCACTTCGTCGCTACTCATCCCCCTCGCTTCAGCCAGTTTGGTGACCACTTCCCCCACCATCCATGGCTCGCACCTCTGGCCTCTATATTTTTGCGGTGCAAGGTACGGAGCATCAGTTTCCACCAAAATTCTGTTCAAAGGGACTTTTTTAAGCACCTCCAATAAATCCTCTTGTGGCTTTGGATCTGTCTTTTTTGGTGAAAATGTTACAACACCTGTAAAACCAAGATAAAATCCCATATCCAAATATTGCCCAGCCTGTTCCCAGTTTCCAGTAAAACAATGAATCACACCCGGCGAATTTGAAATTTGAAACCCACCTGTCGGACGGGCAGATTTGAAATTTGAAATTATGTTTATCATCTCTCTATGGGCATCTCGAACATGGACAACGAGAGGTTTCCCAACTTCTGCAGCTAATTTGGCATGTTGCAAAAATACTTGTTTTTGCTTTTCCATTACTAATTCTTGGGCAACCCCATCTGGCATGTGAAATCTATCCAGACCAGTCTCCCCTATCCCAATTACTTTAGGATGCTCAGCTAATTTTTTGTAAGCCACATAATCAAACTGTTCACCTCGTGACAAAAAACTGGTGGCTTCTTCTTCAACCTGCATTACATATTCCTGAATTGGGTGCAAACCAACTGAAGCGTAAATCCAATCGTATTTTTCTGCCAATTCCACAGCTAGCTTACTAGTACTAAGTTGAGTACCGACAGCATTGAGAATAATATTTTTTTCTGTACATCTTTTCAACACTTCATCTCTATCTTCATTATAAGCTTTAAATTGAATATGACAGTGAGTATCAATGAGCATAATAATTATCTAAAATTTATAAACATAAATACTAACGTCCTTCTCCTTTCCTTTATCAATAAAAATAGACTCTAGCCCTTCAATCGGAAAAACATAAGAAATTACTCTTGAACCAAACTTCATTTCTGCTTGTAATTTTTTCTTAAATTTTCCAGCCATACTATCACGCATTCCAAACACATAAACCACATCTGCATCATGCAAATTTTCTCTGTACAGACTTTTTAAGTTTAACTCTATATTATTATAAGACGATAACAAAAGTCTAAATTTACAAAAAAGAAAGAGTGGCAAAGCTAATTCTACTCCGAGAAAATTATTGTTGGGATAACTTTTTGCCAAGTAAAACAAAACCTTTCCATTACCACAACCAAGTTCACAAAACTTTTCCCCAAGCTGCAAATTTGTAATATTTTTTATACGCTCCAAATCTTTTTTAAATGTTGGCAACCAAGGAGCGAGGGAAATAAACGATATAAAAAGAGTAAAAAGAAATAAAAGAAAAAAAGACAACCAAAAAATCATAGAAGGTTATCCTGAATGGCATCAATGCTATTATTAATCGAGTCTAGAGCATCTGGCATCAATGGCCAGATCATTCCAGCAGTATTTTCTGCAATTGGGGCAACCCATGAGTCTTCAATTGCTGCCATAGTCACAGAAGACAGTGGAAATACCTCAATAAAAAGTAATACTAGACCCACAGTAATAAGACCTTCAAAAATACCAAGCAGTGTGCCAAAAAATCTAGTCATCGATTGAATAAATGGCATCTTGGTAACTATATCAGTACTTTTTTCTATTATCCAAAATCCAAATCCGACCATCCGATTGACAAAAACAAAAACAATGACAAACATCACTACATAAGAAATATTCTGCCCCCACCCAGTAATCCCGACAAGCCAATTACCCATAGGGGCATAAACTATACCTGCTAAAAAAGCCCCTAAAAGAGTGCCAACCAAAGAACCAAACGTATGGATAAGACCAAACCAAAAGCCAAACATAGCAAAACCAGCGATAAGAATAAGAAGGATAATGTCTGCGAAGTTCATAAATTATAGATTAATTAATGTTAAAACTTTGTACAAATGCCAAAACAATCTTGAAATTAGATTACTTTAACAAAACTAAGGTTACAAATGTGACAAAGATTTCAGAGGTATTTGAAACATCTGTGTTCTTTGTAACATTTAATAGACTTGAAAAAAAGTCAAAATTTAGCTATATTGTCTATACTATGAATAATATTTTAAACAATAATAGTGTTGTCTACATTACCCGCGACATCGAACGAGCTCTTGGTGCCCCCCCTAATTTGAATAACTATTTTATTATCTCAAATTTTACAGATTTTGCCAAACAAATCGCAGGGGACAAAACAAATGTACTGCTTATTGAGGATGGTCAACAACTGGATACATGGCAACTAATGGAACATCAAGAAACTAAAAAATTCCTCGCCAAATTAACAAATCCAAATATTCTAGTCTTCAAATCTACCAATCAGATAGAACGAATCTGTCAAAAAAACAATTGGAAGCTACTCAATCCACAAACAGACTTGGCAAATAAAATAGAAGAAAAAATATCTCAAATAGACTGGCTGGATGACCTCACTCACCTCCTCCCAGATCACAACATTAAAAATTGTAATAATATTGAATGGAAAGGCCAACCATTTATCCTACAATTCAATCGTGCCCACACAGGATCTGGAACAATTTTTATTGATTCTAAACAAAAATTATTGAACATAAAACAAAAATTTCCTAATCGCCCTGCCAGAGTTACAAAATATATAGAAGGACCAATTTTCACTAGCAACAATGTGGTTACAGACAAAACAACACTGATTGGTAATATCAGCTACCAAATTACTGGTCTTGAACCTTTTACTAATAACAAATTTGCCACGATTGGAAATGACTGGGGTTTACCAAACAAAATTCTGAACCAAAAACAAAAACAACAATGGGCAGATATAACAAAAAAAATTGGCGACAAATTGCGAAAAGATGGCTGGAAAGGATTGTTCGGGATTGACGTGGCACTAGAAGAAAGTACGGGAAAATTATTTTTGATTGAAATAAATTCCAGACAACCAGCTTCCACTTCTTATGAATCACATCTGCAACGACAGGCAACAAGCTATGGAAAACGGGCTACTGTTTTTGAGGCTCATCTTGCTACACTGTTAGGGATTAATCTCGGAAATCTAGAACTCGTCAATATAGAAGATGGTAGTCAAATTATACTGAGGAAAACAAAACAAGGAAGGAAAACCATGAAACAAATTACTGGTTTACAAAATCTGAGGACTATGCCTTATCAAAATACAAAACTAGGTTCAGAACTACTACGTATCCAAAGTGACAAATCAATCATGAAAAATCATAATGAATTCAACGCTTTAGGTACAAAAATAAAAAACAATTTAACACTTAGGCCATTAAACAATTCGACTCTCTCTGTCCCAGCAATGAAAGTGGTGGCTGATTATCTCAGACTCCCTTTCTCAAAAAATAATGTGTCTACTCCATATTTCAACAACAAAAGAAACAAAGTTCGTGGTGGGTTACGAGTAAATATTGGCAAAGGAACCCCAATGGAAATTGTCAATGAAGCAATTATCACAGGGCTAAGAGAAAAAACAGATGTGAACAAATTAACAGACAAAGAATTACAAAGATTCCTAGTAGAACACAATCTAGGAGTTGATTGTTCTGGATTTGCATATCACATACTGGATGCTGAAATGAAAGCAAGGAGAAAAACGGAATTAAAAAAATATCTATTCTTCCCCCAAGCAAAAAATTTATTTAGAAAAATATTAGTAAAATTAAGAACAGCGGAAAGCACCAGTGTAAAAGTTTTAACAGATACAAAAAATACTCATCTAGTAAACTTAGCAGATATTCAGCCTGGAGATTTGGTCACTATTCTATCTTCCAAAAAATTCAGCAATCCAGATCATGTTTTGCTGATAAAAAGTGTAGACTACAAATCAAAAGGTAACGAACTAGAAAACATCCACTATATACACTCTTATCGTTGGAATACTGACGGTCTGTACAAACATGGCGTAAGGGAAGGTAGTGTCAATATACTAGATAAAAACAAAACTATTTTGGAACAAAAATGGCTAGAAAATAATCAAATTGGAGAAAAAAACGAAACCAAAAAACTTGCTCAAGAGGCACAGTCAGTTGAAATTCATCGATTGAATTGGTTGTGAAGCAAAAAAAATCTGTCGAAATGCAGATTAATAATTACGTCCCTGCCAAAACTGCCTTTGTGCTGTAAAAATAAAGTATCCCCAGAGCAGAGCCCTTGGGTATTTTTTAAGGCATTGCATAATAATAAAACATCCTCAATAAATAATGAGGATGTTTTTTGTTTAAGTATATATAATTCTCTTATCTTAGAGGAGACTTTCTACTGCAGCTTGTACTGCTTCAAACGGCTGAGCACCATTGATAGGAATGGTCTCACCATTTGGCCCTAAAATGATACTGTATGGTGTACCTTGTCCGCCAGCGTTCTGGGCGTCTGTTGCATTGGCAGCAATCTTGGTAGCATATTTTTGATCATTTACACAAGTGGTAAATTTGGCAATATTACCAACACCAGCTTGTTTTGCGATGGTAGCAAGAGCTTCGTCAGTAGCAGGACCACCCTGGTTATCAAAGAAGATATCTGTCATTTCCCAAAATTTTCCCTGTTCAGCCGCACATTCTACAGCATTAGCCTTTTTTTGTGCATTTGGATGGAGACTGGTAAGAGGAAAATGTCTATAAACCCATCTTACGTCATCAGGATAAGTGTCGACAATCTGCTGAACTGTTGGATGAAATCTTCCACAAAATGGACAATCCAAATCAGAAAATTCAACCAATGTAATTTTGGCTTTTTTGTTACCGCGAATATACTCAATTTTTTCATCTATCGGAGAAATGGTAATTTTTTCTGGTGCTGTGGGAGCTACATTAGTTGGCGTTACTTGACCAGCGCTCACCGAGTCATTGTTTCCAGTAGCATCAGATCCGTCATCACTACTCATAGTCATGTTCAGTAGAATAAAAAATCCAATAGTACACAAAACCATGATACCTGCAATGATACCAAATATAAAAGTTTGTGATTGGCTCATACCAGCCAACGGCGATTGTTTAGGTGGTTGTTGTGGGGTGTTGGAGTTTCCACTGTGTTCTTCAGATATATGTTCTGACATAAAAAAATGGTTAAATTAATTAATTCTTTCATTCCTAATGGAATAAGGAATGATAATATTTAATGAACTGGTAGCGAATTATACTTATTTTTTATCTAAAATAAAACGAGAAATATACTTATTTTGCTAGCAAAGGTATGAACCAAAGCGAGTTCTGATGGCTAAAAATAAATATATTTCTAGAGTATAGATGAAAAACTTGAATATAAATTCAATAACTTGATAATTGTACCACAGATATATTGGTTAAACAACAATAGCAGAGCTGTGGATATAAATTATGAAAAAAAATACTGTACTATAAAAAAAGATCAAATTTGTTTTTTATATTCTCCCCACCAACGATAAAATTCATAAGCTATTGGGGCAGATATTTCACTTCCCCCAACGCCCTCTTCAATTAAAACAGTGACAACAATCTCTGGATTTTCGTAAGGGGCAAAAGAAGTAAACCATGCATGGTCGTCCTTGTTACTACTCCACTGTGCTGTTCCTGTCTTGCCAGCACTCGTAAAAGGTAAAAGAGAAAGCCTGCGACACGAACCATACACCACACAATCCCGCATACCTTCCCTTACCACTTCAATATTTTCTTTCTTCACTATCTGGTCATTGAAGATCTCCACACCCTTGAAGCGCTCTTCACCTGTCTGCGAATTTATAAAAGATTTTACAACACTAGGCCGATACAGTCTGCCTCCATTGGCGACAGAAGCAGTCATGGACGCAATTTGGAGCGGTGTTACTAATATGTCCCCCTGACCGATCGAAAGATTGTAAGTATCTCCAACATACCAAGGTTCTCCCTTGGTAGTTTGTTTCCATTCTTTGCTTGGTAAAAATCCTGTTGTTTCACCGGGTAGATCTATCCCGGTTTTTTTAGCTAGATTAAATTTATGC
>Ga0210006_1002064_pt1 | contig 13470 bp, 5 predicted proteins | sample CryGey02umfilter_2_FD_185452 | JGI IMG/M metagenome (GOLD analysis project Ga0210006, IMG submission 185452) | Groundwater microbial communities from aquifer in Utah, USA - Crystal Geyser 4/10/14 0.2 um filter (SPAdes) (version 3) | ecosystem: Environmental > Aquatic > Deep subsurface >... | reverse complement strand
GCCGGTCCCGCTGTGCTTGCGGAATAGCCGATGACTGCGTTGCCATTCACTTGCAACTTTGACCCAGGTGTAACCGTCCCGATGCCGACGTTGCCGCTAGCACCATCAACATAAAGTGAATTAGTATTGACTATCAAATAATCAGCAATCGTGGTGGTGGAATTAGAACCAGAACTTGGAGCTTGAACTTGGAACAATGAACCATTAGTCGCGTCTTGAACCTTAAAAAGCGAACCCGAAGCTGGTTGAATGGCAATGCCAGCACTGCCTAAAATCTGTTCCCGGCCATAAGCAATTGATGAGCCAACGGTGGTGGTATTATTTACATAAAGATGGTCGCCAATACCCACATCATCAGCAAAAAATGCGTCATTGCCATCCATTTCAAAACCACTGTTTAAAATACTTTCCGTTGAACTGCCTAAAAAGAAATTGCCAGACAAATAGCTTGGTCCAGCCACTTGCAGATTCCATGTCTGACTGGTAGTGGTGGCTACAGCCAAAGTGCCTATGACATTGAAAGTATCAGAAGTTGTGGCTGAATGAAAAGTTGCGCCGCCAGTTAAAGTGTAATTGCCTGCCACCGTCAAATCTCCGCCAATGTAATGCGAGCCGGTCGTGGTGGCTGAACCTTCCAGATAAGTGTTATGCGCGATAATGCCGTTCCCCACGAAGTTGTGCGTGCCTTCCACTTCAATATCATAAACCTGTTCCGCATGCAAAAGTTCTATTTTTTTAATTTTCACAAATTCAATGCCAGCTAATTCCTCATCCGCCACCGCAATCTCATCGCCAACCGCGAGGTCAATGACTTTGCGCCACTCCGCATTTGACAAACCATAGCCAGAATTGGTATAATAAACATCATTAAAATTAACTTGATTTTTATGAATAATACTACTATCACGATCAATCCCAATGTGCGATTCGGCAAGCCCTGTATCAACGGCACTCGTTTGGCCGTGGAAGATATTCTGAACATGCTCAAGGCCGGCTGGACCATTAATGAAATCCCGCGAGAGTACCCCGACCTCACCAAAGAGAATGTGCTGGCCGCTTTGGATTTTGCCACGAAATTGGTCAATGAGCCGACCAGAGTTATGGAAATCGGAACCGCTTGCGCTTAATAATTCGCCATGACTATCTTTGCTGATCATTGCGTTCCCCCAAGTATTGTGGCTACCCTGTGGCAGAGTGGTTTTCAAGTTGTCCGCGCCAGCGAAGTCGGCTTGGAACGCGCTCCTGACGAGGAAATTTTTTCCTATGCCATTAAACAGGGTTGTATTTTGCTCTCCTTTGACAAAGATTTCGGCAATGTCGTCCGCTTTGACATTCAATCCTCGTTCGGTGTCGTGATCTTTTATGTTGAAGGTTTTAGTAAAACTGCTCTCACCGACAAAGCTGTTGATTTCTTCCGAAACACTAACTTGAATGGTCTTAAGGGCACTTTGACTGTTGTCAGCGTAAACGGCATCAGGGTTTGGCCGAGTAATTGATTCTTCTTTGGTCAAATACGGATGATTGCCAGTTGTCCTGATGGTCTTACCGCTCTCGGTGGTAATTTTGTAAATCGGCTTGACGCCCATATCCATCAAACCTTTAATCCTCGCAGGCGCTAACTGGCCTGTTTTTTCATTTAATGACAAGACCATTTCCCCGCCTTTGATGTCTTTAATTTGTTTGAAAATTAAATCATTGGAGTTTGATTGAAAATTGAAAATTGAAAATTGAAAATTTTCTGCCACAATTGGCAGAACCGTATCTCCGGTCACGCACTGGCCTTCCACATGGAATTTTTGGGTCGGCCCCGTCGTCCCGATGCCGACGTTGCCGCTTTCTTGAATCACGCCAGAAGGAAAATAGAATGAGCCAGTCGTGGTGGCTGAACCATTAAGATATGAATTGCCTAAAACATTTAAGGTGTAAAGAGAATTATCTGTGGTGCCCACGGCTAATCGGCCTGACACCTGCGCGTTGCCAGTTACGTCCAAAGCTGTCTGCGGGTTTAAAGTGGCAATGCCCACTCTGCCTTCATTGGCATTAACCACTAAAATGTTGGTGTCAATTGCTAATGATGAAGCAATGGTTGAAGTTGGCGCGCCAGCGACTTGAAGTTTGCCGCCGATGTAAGCCGTGTCAGTCGTGGTGATGGAATTAAAATTCCCGCCATTGGTGATAAAGATGTTGCTGGCATAGAAACTATCTGTGGCAGTGGCATTAGTAAAAGTCAAACCATTGCTTAATTCAAACTGATCGCCGCTGTCATTCCATTTCAAGTAATTGGCTATGTCATTGTCAAAGTAAATATAGTTGTCGCCTGTTTCAGTGAACTTTTGATAACCGCCTAAAGCTAAGGTGTCGGTGACAGTGGCCGAGTTCATGGTCATGCCGCCAATGAGAGAATAATTGCCAGCCACCGTTAAATCCCCACCAATGTAATGCGAGCCGGTCGTGGTGGCGTTTCTGCCGATAAGTAAATCACCGGCAGACATATTCATTGTTGGTTGAACGGTGCCAATCACCAGATAGCCAGAAGTGGTCGCATTGCCAGTCACCACTAAATTATCCGCAATGGTAAAATCGCCTAATGAGTCAGCCACATTGCCTTGCAAATCAGAGGTGCCAATAACTGTTAGAGTGTCGTCTAAAGTTGCATTGCCGCCGATATGGCCAGAGCCCTGAACAAAAAGTTGAGTGGTAGAAGCAGTGCCGGCGATGTAATAACTGCCAGTGGTGGTGGCATTGCCTTGGACATATAGGTTGGAAGTGGTGGCATAACCACCAATTAATAATCCATCTGCTAAATATGAGTTGCCGGAAACATTAAAAGTATAAGGCAAAGTAGTGGTACCAATGCCAAATGAACTGCTGACGATGTGAGTGCCTGTTGTGGTGGCAGAACCTTGCGTATAAACATTGCCAGCCAAATATGAACTGCCGCCGACATTAAAAGTTGAAACAAAAGTGGTGGTGTTAACACCCATGGCTGCACTCACAATTTGTGTGCCAGTAGTGGTGGCATTGCCAAAATTATACCAGTTACCGTATTGCAAAGTAGAAGTGGCGATGGTCAGGCCATAACCGTCAGCCGGGGAAGATGTGGCAAAACCATAATGGCCTTTTTGCGTATCAATTAGAAAATGATAATTATTATTTGTATCAAGAATCGCTAAAGCAGAAGTTGAAGCAGTTTGCATCCATAATCCGCCGCGAGTAAAAATATCGCCGTCTGACGCAATTGAAAAATATCTTGTGCCAGCCGCTTGAAAATCCAAAAAATTGCCGGAAAAACTTTGCGGATTGGCTGCAATAAATGTGCCTGAAGCCGAGCCAGAACTCATGGGATCAACGGTCAATTGCAATAAAGCAATGGTTGACGATGCGGCCGGAACAGAATCAAACCTAAAAACAGAACCAGCGCCGGTCTGATTAAAAATTGCCAGTGGCGCTGTTGATGAAGCAGTTGCTGAAATAATACTATGGGTTGAAGAGGCATTCTGAAAAGTCAAAACTCCCTCATTAGAAAGCGACAAAACACTTGCGTCATTTCTCTGCCAATCAAAAATTCCTCCACTGCCCATCTGGTCAAATTTCACCAAATAATCAGTGGAAGAACTTTTAATGTCTAAAATATTTTCCGTGGTGGAAGCCGTGATGTTAAAAACATCAACCGCAGTGGAAGTGGAAATATTAAATGGATCTAAAAGAGTAAGCTCTGGCGTGTTAGTGGCTGATGTTAAATCAAAGGTCAAATTGCCTTTATTATCAACCGAGGATTGCCATTGGTGGTCAGTGTCATAGCGGACGGTTAATTGCGGCGTAGAAGTTGCTTCAACTAACATTGTGCCTGAATGCGAAGCAGTGCCGGCCGTGATGATATTGCCGTCTTTGTCTACTTTAAATTTAGAAACATCAGCCACTTGAAAATTAATAAAATCTCCACTAAAAGTTGTCTGATTGGCGCCAATAAACGTGCCGTTGGCCGAACCGCTGGAAATCTTATTCGCGCCCAATGTTAAAAGCGCGTCAGTGGCGCTGGCCAAAGGCGAGACCGCCACCCAAACCGCCGGGTCAGTGGTCGTGGCTGAATCCACTTTTAATGATCCGTCAATTTCTAAGTCATCAGAAAAATATCCGTCGCCGACAGCCAATGCCCAATTTGGCGTGCCTGACCCAACTGACAAATAGCCGCTTGAAGAAAGATTAGCGGCTGATACTCCGCTTGAAACAGCAAGCCCGGCCTGCATCACAACACTGCTTTGAAAAGTGGCCGAATCTGTGACTACAAGATCTTCAAGAGTCGCCAGATCTGTCACAGATAGACTATCAAAACCGCCGTATCTGGCAGAGAAGGCCGAGCCAGCGCCATCCTTAGCTGTCGCGCCTGGCGCGCCGACATTATAGATATTAGTCGCACTGCTCCCGCTTCCTTGACCAGTTGACCCTGCTAGTCCTGGCAAACCCCTCTCGCCTCTTTCACCTTTTTCACCCTGTTCACCCTGTGGCCCCGGCGCTCCTGCTAAACCAGCCTGTCCAGCTTCTCCTTTTTTAATGACAATTTGTTTTCCATCCAGATAAATAATCTGCCCGCTGCCAGCGGCTGATTTGCCAAAGATTATTCTATCGGTTGTATACTGGCTATACTTTGGTTGAATATTTAAAAAGCTCAACAACTTTAAATAACCATCACCCAATCTATCTTCCATTTTGTCAATTACTAAATGGCTATAATGGCTGCCTTGAGCTACTCTGGTGCTGACTTCAGCCGGATTTTTTATCAAATTAAAGAGTCTGGCCAAACGTTCATTGGTGCCAATAGAAATTTTTTCCATTGTCTGCCAGATGGCGTCAGCCAAGTGTTTTATATCCCGTGATTTGACCATTGTCCTGTCAGATAAAACGGCATAATTTTGACGGCCAAATCTAAAAATCATATTGACCAGCCATGATTGTCTGTTGACTAATCTTTCAACCACAACATCTCTTAAACTATTGCCCCAATCACTGTTGACTAAAACACTCTCTCTAGCCAGCACTTTATGCCATCTAAGCATTAACTCTCTGCCCCATAAACCAAGCGGGAATTCCGGCGTTGGGATTTTACTAAAAGCCAATCTGTCATCCGCCCATATCTTTCCAGTCAAATTAGCTGGCACTTCTTTTAGCTCAACTAAAATTCCTCTGATTGCCATCTCGTCCAGCCTATATTCGCCAGCATAATCTTCAGCCGCCTTTTCAGGCAAATTCTCAACAGCCCTGATGCTGGCTAAAGCCAAACTAGCCAGAGCTTTTGGCAAATTAACAGTCTGGCTGCCAGCCACTTGACCATTGCCTGCCTCTTCTTGATTCACTAAATGAGTCACTTGGCCAAACTTCTGACCGCTAAAATAACTCAACCCCTGATAATTCTTTTCATTTTTTTCTTGTAAAACTCGGCTGTAATCTGCCACGGCTTGTAAACTCTGGTCATACCATGAAGAAACCAGCGCTGGCTTAACTTGCGCTAAGCCTATACTGCCTAAAAATAGAATAATCAGTGAGCTCACGGTCACTGCCCTTAAACGGTACTGCCAAGAAAATGCCGGCCAATATCTCAAGCTAAAAACCGGCATCATCACCAAAGCCTTGGCTGACAATTTAATTTTGAAAACAATGCCCCGGCAGCAATCTAAAAATTCTTGCCAAAGCCATATTAAATAATTCCTTATAGACACACTGCCAATTAAAACTTCTAACAACTCTCTAGCTTCAATCAGTAAACTTTGAACAGCTCCTTGCCTCATGGGATAAACCAAATTCTTATTTGCCTTAAATTGCTCTGCTAATTTATCTTTTAGTTCCCTTGCTTTAGCCAGCAATGACCAGTCAGCCCTAGTGACTTTAATCTTTTTGCCAACACTTAAGGCTATCAATAGTTGCCTAATACCCAGATTATCAGTTACTCTTTTGCTCGCCTTTTTCTTTTTTGCCACTTTAAGCTGTAAAAATATATTTGACCACCAATAATACAACTTTTTTAAATCTGCCTTTAGCTTGTTAAAACACTTTTTTACTGACTTTAAACTATTAACTATTTTCCTTTTAAGATAACTTCCAAGCGAATCATTTAATGGGCTTGCTTTAATTTCATCTTTAATTTTTTTATCTTCAAGCATTTCCCCTTTAACATTGCCTTTTTTTAGGCTAGCGTGTTTTTCAATATATTCTCTCAGCCATTCTATTCTGGTATACCAATTACGGCCAAATTTTTCTGCTCTTAGCTCGCCCTGCCTAGCCAAAAGCGACAAGTATTCCTGCGTATAGGAACATTGTTTAGCCGCTTCAAACAACAAAAAATAGCCACCACCAACTGCCTGGCTATTTTTTGCCGCCGTTTTTTTTATATTATTAGCTTCTTTACTTTTATCATTATAAGACATCTATTTTGATTTTATTTTTTTGATTCTTTGTCTTATTTATGCTATAATAAATCTAGGTACAAAAAAACAGCCCTGTCAAAAGCGAAACACAAATTCGCTAATAATTATATATCCATAGCCTAATAATAATTATTGACAACTCAATCCACTTCGGGTTGTTTTTTTGCGTTTTTGGTTCTTGATTGATTTGTTAAATTTTTTATATTGATTTTAAAATTTTAGAGATTTGCTCAAGAACCTTTTAGGGTAATCCGATACTACAATAATAATAATTTATTATATTATATACTCTTACAACATTAATTATAGCGCATTTTTAGCCTTTTGTCAAAATCCGATATTACCGAATATTAGCTAAAAATACAATATAAATTTCTCCAGTAGCGATTTTTATCAATACTTATGTATTTCCCTATCCGATAATTGAATTTTTTAACTTAAAATCCTATTAATAGCCAATCAACTACTAAATTAAACCGCTCATATTCAATCTTCGGCTCTGGATCCATAGTTCCAGATGAAACGGAGTGAAGTCTGGGCTTGTGGGGCCTTAATTAGGATCAATTGTATTTAGACTCCACAGCATCCTCCTGCTTTAAGCGGAGTCGGAATATGGAGTCAGCCGGAGGTGCCTCCATCGGGAATCCAAAAATAAATCCTTTCTTTCTGTTATTGCCCGACCCTCGATCGCAGCCAAGGGTAGGCTTGATCGGGCAATCCAGACAAAAAACAAACAAAAAAGAATTATAGTAGGAGTTGATGGTAAACCCTGTCCCATGTAAATAAGGCTCCGGCTAAAATCTAGGGGTTATCAAATCTATTGATCATGAATTCTCGGGTCACCTGCCCGCCATAGCCTGCGGCATCAGGCGCTGGCAGGCGGGAGCCCGAGAATGACAAACCCGAAAGTCCTACACTTAATAAAATTTAGCCTATAAACACATTTATCATTCAAAAAAGTCATAAGTATAAAAAACAGCTTAAAATGCCATCCGATATTACTATTTAAATAAAATTTTTAAGAAATTTTACCCCATTACTAATATCAGTATAGCGTATTTTTTTGCTTTTGTCAAATGAAAGAATAACCGATAGTAATTTAAAATTAGCCAAAAAATCACATATTTGTCTAAATTCTATAATATTATAACTTCCAGCCGCAAAATAAATCCGATATTACGAAATTAGCGAATTATTAGAGTCTCATTCCAATGCTAACTCAAACATCCCAATTAATATGGATGCAGGTTAAAATGCAATTTACTCTTTTCTAGCAACAACTCTACTGCCAATCCTTTTTGCGTTTCTGCTGAAAAATACTGGTCAAACACAAAATTACCTAAGGAATAGAAAATTGGCTTATTTTTACCAGCTTCGCCGCTAGGCGAGTAAATCTCAATTCCCTGCACAATGTGAGGATGATGACCAATAATTAAATCTGCCCCAGCATCAATCAATCCCCTGCCTATCTCCTGTTGATATAGACTAAATTGAGTATTATATTCCTCTCCCCAATGAATATTAACTATAAGCAAATCAACTCTATCTGCTAACCCTTTGATTAATTCCTTAGCTTTGGCCAAATCAAATTTTGAATAAACCATACTCAAGCCAACCAAAGCAACTTTTTTATTTTTTATTTCAATAATCTTTACACTACATTCATCCACTCCCCCGTCTCTGCAGCCACTGTAATAAAACCCTAACTCATCTAGGTTATCTCTTGTTTCCACTATCCCCTGCTCGCCTTGATCAGTCAAATGGTTATTAGCCAAATTAAAAAAACTAAAATTATAATTTTTCAACTCTTTAATAATCTGCGGATCAAAAGCAAAATCATTGCCCATAGCTGGCGGATAATGTACCCCACTATTTGTAACCGCTCCCTCAAGATTAGCAGCTACTAAATTATAGTTGTCAAAAAAATTCTGCTTTTCTAGTTCACTAAATAAATAATCAATCCCTTGCTCTTTTATTTTTTGTGCCACATATCGATCAAGCATCATATCCCCCAAGAAGAGCATTCTAATTGGATTTTTAATATTAATATCCTCTGGCAGATACGAGATGCTCGCATTGTCTTGTTTTGTGAAATAACCAGTCACATAGCTGGTTGTAATTTCTAAATCCTGATTGTTGGCCAAGATAGCTGAATTTGAATTATTTAATAGTTCAAATTTTGCACCACTTAATTGACTAAATTTAAGTAAGGTATATATAGAAGCAGGAGAATCAATATCTAGACCATAAATTTTATTAAAATCAAAGCGATTAATGGCCTCAATACCGTAGGTGTTTGCCAATTATAATTTGAAGTAATTATATCCGAATTACCGCTGTTAAAATGATTGGGGCCGATTAAAATAATTGTTTCGTAATTTTTGACTTGTAAATTATAAAAAAATTCAGCCAGTAAATCAGCAGCCAGTAAGTGGTGAGGAATTATTCCAGCCACAACATTTTTATTAGACAGATCAAGCTCTTTTTTATTGAATTTAAAAGCTGTTTCAAAAAATTCTAATTCCATGGGATTTGATAAATGAATATCTGTTGATGATTTTTTTTGGTTTAAATGAAAAAAATGAAATATACCAAAAACAATTAAGCCCGTGAGACACAGGCTTAATGTTACTAAAATATTTAATTTCAAATTGTATCTTTTCATTCTATTTAACAAGCTCAAGCGACCATTTGTCGCTTGTCGGTAATTGACCTTGGCCATCGTAAACTTTAGCCTGCCAATCTTCATCAGACAACCTCTCGTCTAATTTATCTGCAAATTCATAATGATTAAAAACTACGCCGCGAGTTAAACGAGTACCATTAATGGCACTGTCGCCAAATGATCATTCCCAGCCACTTATCCTCATCCAAAACAAGTTTAAAAATGATATAATTAAGGTAGGATTTATCAATTAATATCAGCTAAAAATATGCAACATCCTACCGATAAAACAAGCAAAATGCTTCTGACCACCGAAGCAGAATTATTTGACAAATTAATAGACAAAGAAGATCCTTTCAGGAAACTGGAAAAAATCATTGATTTCGACGAGTTAACCGAACCATTAAGACAATGCTATAGCGATCTTGGTTCAGACGGTATTGACGTGGCCAAAGGATTTAAAGCGCTGCTGGTTCAATTCTGGGAAGACTACTCTGACCGGGAAATGGAAAAAGCGTTAAGATACAACATAGCTATCCGCTGGTTTGCCGGATTTTCTCTGACCGAAGACACGCCCGACCATTCCTACTTCGGCAAATTGAGAAAAAGAATCGGGCCGTCAAAGCTGGCTGATATTTTTAACCGGATCAATACTATTCTCAAACAATACGGGCTGTTCGGCAATGTGTTCCACTTTATTGACGGCTCGGCCATTGTCAGCAAGGTGGCTCTATGGAAAGAACGGGATAAAGCCATTGCTGATGGCGAAGCCAGCCTGAACAACGCCATTGTCAGCAAATACGCTTGTGACAGGGACGCCCGTTGGGGAGCGAAAAGCAAAGACAATATCTGGTTCGGTTACAAAAGAGTTAATTGCACTGATATGCGTTATGGTTTGATAGAAAAGACAGCTACCACGCCGGCTAATGTGATGGATTACAAATCACTTAAAAATATCTGCCCCAAACAAGGCATGGTATTTATGGACAAGCTGTTCGATAATAAGCAGGCCGATCTGGTGGTTAAGGCTAATAATTGCCACGCAGCCACTATCAGAAAAAACAATAACAAAGCCAAACAAAAAGACCTCGACAGATGGAGGTCTCAAGTCAGAATGCCGTTTGAAGGCACATTCTCAAAGTTGGAAAAGAGAGCTAGATACAAAGGATTAAAAAAGGTCGTGTTCCAAAACTTTCTGGATTCAATCGTACATAACTTAAAAAAGGCAGTGACTATTCTGCCTTTGGAACCGATACCAGCATTAGCCTGAAACCAAGGGTGAAATGCGTCTTGGAACCAATAAATGAAAAAAAGACGCATACCAGGGGAAAAAAATTGAAACAAAAATGACGAGATTGATTAAAAATCAATTCAGTTAAGTTCAATGTCATTACTTTTGTGACAATTTAGCGTTTGGCGACAAGCCCATAGTATATACTCTGGATAAGAGTTAAAAAATAAAGAATTATGGTTAATAAAAAAAACAAATACAATTTTTCCGTGATTATTGAAAAAGATGAGTCCGGGTATTATATTGGCAGAGTCCCTGATTTACGAAGTTGCTATACTCAAGCTAAAACATTGCCTGAACTTTATAAACGACTTGAAGAAGTAGTCAGTCTTTGTTTAGATGTTGAAGATAATTTTTTTAAACAAAAAATACCACAAAACCAATTTATTGGGTTTCAAAGATTAGAGGTTGTTAAATAAATCTTATGCCTAAATTAAATACAATTTCAGGCAAAAAGATGATTAAAATTTTAAAACTGCTCGGTTTTAGAGAAATCCGTTCCAACGGTAGTCATCATTTTTTCTTTAATGAGCAGACTAGAAATACCGCTACCATTCCAATTCATGGAAACGAAGATCTGGGCAAAGGAATTTTAAAGCAGATTTTACAAGACATAGAGTTAAGTGTTGAAGAATCCCACATTCAATTTGCAAGTGCAACTTTGTGGATAAATGATTTTAATAAATAATGGTTCATAGTTTTGATTTTAATTTGTTCATTTCAATAGTGAACGCTTCATTTGGGGTTTTGTAACCCAGTAACTTTACCGGCCGGTCGTTAATCAGATTTTCCACTCGTTGGATTTGTCTGGCGGTTAGCTGGCTAAGTTCGGTATCCCGTGGCAAATAATATCTCACCAGTCCGTTTCTGTTTTCATTGGTGCCTCTCTGCCAAGAAGAATAAGTTTTGGCAAAGTAGAATTTCATGCCAATGGCGCCAGTAACGGCCTCGTGGCGAGCAGCTTCCTTGCCATTATCATAAGTCATGGTTCGTCTGGCTTGCTCCGGCAATGGCCGAAGTCGCTTAATCAGTATTCTTGATTTTTCTTCAGCTGTCAGATTGCGCGGTCTGGTGATAATCACTTTTCTGGTTTTGCGCTCAACTGAGGTGGACAGGGCAGATCGATGGCGATCATAGACCACATTATCCCCTTCCCAATGACCGAATTGTCTTCTTTTCTCAATAAATTTAGGCCTTTTAGTAATATCAGTTCGATTAGGAATTTTAGTTTCTGTTCTGTGTTTACGTCCTTTCTTGTGATGTCTGATACGGTGGGTCCTTCTTAGATACTGCCGCAGATTGGCTTTCCTGCCTTCCAGACTGTAAATGAATTGATAGATGCTTTCCTGATTCAGATACGAGTCTTTGAGCTCCTTTAACCGACCGGCAATCAAATCTGGAGACCAGCCACGCTTGAGACGGTAAAGAATTTTCCGTTTCAATTGGGGCTGTTTATCTAGATAACGCTCTTTGCGATTCAATTTTTTACGCTTTTCTGCCTTGCGGCCGGCTGTATCCGGCAAATACTGATGGAATTTTTGATGGCTGTTGCGTTTAATTTCCCGACCGATGGTTGATTTGTCCCGACTAAGGCGATTGGCTATCTCGACATTAGTCAGCCCTTTTTCCTTGAGCAGATAGATTCGGTCGCGCTCTTTCTCCCCAAGTTGTTTGTAATTTGTGTTATTCATACAACCTTGAGTATATCACTCAAAGTTGCACTTCTAAATTGATTTTACCAATATGAAAAATTAAGAAGAAAAATTTAAAAATAACATTCCAACACGCAAAATTTTCCAACGGCATTATGGCCGTTTTTTCGGTGTTAGGAATTTATGAACCTCATAAAAGTTGATTTTAAAATTACCCTATGCCAAACAAAATCAAAACGAAGGCATAACCTTGTTTGGCCAGATGGCTTTAGAAAATGGTTTAGTTGACAAAATTGGCGGACAAAGCGAAGTTGAAGAATATCTGAAAGAAAAAATTGGCGAGGATGAGGAAATCTGTTGGTAAATACGATTACCGCGAAAATAACATTAAATATGCGATTAATTTAGAACCATTGGAAATACACATAAAAACCCGAGTATCAGAAACATTCGGGTTTAATCATTTTAAAAAATTAGTCAAACCTAAATACCCAGATTTTATCGTTAATATTAAATTCCTCGTCAGCAATCTCTCTGGCTTGTCCAACTCTTTTTTTAGCGTCAAGCCAATAATCATTGATCATAAAATAAATTCTTGCCACTCCAGTCAATTTTCGCGCTTCCTCAATATATTCTAAACTTGGTCCATTATAGACCATTTTTAAATAAATATTATATAAAGGTGATGATGTCGGAATGGGATAATAAAATAAATTTGGAATTTGGAATTTGGCATTTGAAATTGTGTAATATTTTTTAAATCCGAATTCTTGAAGACTCGCCGCCGCCGTTGATTGATTTGCCAATACCACAAAATTTTTTTCAGCCCCATCAAGATTAATCGCGCGTACTGCCTCAATATCCGCCTTACTGACTGAAAATCCGCGATTTTTTTCAAAAGCATCTACATGGGGATAATTTAAATACAAACCAATAGTCAATATTCCAGCCACTAAAACTATAACCATATATCTCCCGGCTTTTAAATTATTTATTTTATCTAAAATATAATAAACTCCCAGCAAAAACACTGGCGCTAAAACAAGTAAAATTATCTGCCCCAGTCTTTTGACAAATTCAGCCTGTTCATAATCAATCACTGCCTTGAATTCAAAAAAACTTAATAAAATTAGATTAATTAATAAAACAACTAACAACTTACAACTAACAACTAGTAGTTTTTTATTGCCAGTTTTAATTAAATAATAAATTCCAGCTATAATAATCAAAATAAATAATATAATCCAGTTGTATTTAATCAAATAAATCAGATGATACACAGAATAAAACGGCAGATAAGAAAATATGTTTTCAAACAATCCTCTTAAATTAGAAAAATTATTAAAACTAAACTTAATCTTAAAATCAGAAATTAATGAGCCAAAAATAAAAAATAGAGGAATTAAAATACTGGCTAAAATATAAAATAGTTTTTTAAAATTT
>Ga0210006_1002063_pt1 | contig 13470 bp, 21 predicted proteins | sample CryGey02umfilter_2_FD_185452 | JGI IMG/M metagenome (GOLD analysis project Ga0210006, IMG submission 185452) | Groundwater microbial communities from aquifer in Utah, USA - Crystal Geyser 4/10/14 0.2 um filter (SPAdes) (version 3) | ecosystem: Environmental > Aquatic > Deep subsurface >... | reverse complement strand
GTTTCCGGCACGCTATCACTTAAGCTGTGGTGCCGGAGTCCGGTCAATCGGGACTGTCTGTAGAACAGTTGCTTTCCCAAGCTACGAAAGTTCAAATCTTTCCCACAGCACTTATGCCAAACTTATCACTCAATCCTCTTTTTTGGCCTAATCAGGCTGATATTGTTGTGGACGAAACTAAGCCAAATATTTTTATCGGTGGCGGTATTGCCACTAAAACCGAGTTAAGTCAAGCCGTGCCCTTTGATATTGCTGGCTTTCTGCTCTCGGCCGAGTTTATCAAACGCCTCATTCCAAAAAGCCAAGTATTTTTATTAATAGCTGATCAGCACGCTTGGCTGGCGAATAATTTTAATCAGGAAAAGTCGAAAAAAATTGCCGATAATTTAGAGCAAATTGTTAAAAAAATTATTGCCAATTTTAATCTGGCTGGTTGGAAAGTTTTCCGAGCCTCGCAAATTTTTCCTGATGCTCTACCCCAATCCTACGAAGAACTGGAAAAAAGAGATGTGGCTCATTTCTTCAATCAGCATAATTGCGGCCTGAAAATCGGCTGGAGTTTTTCGCTGGCTGAAGGCAATCATAAAACCGACGAGTCCCATTTTGACCAACAATTAAATATTCCTATTCAATCAATTTTTACTAAACCGGGGGTAACCGCTAATCCTAAAAAGCCATTCGAAAGCCCGTACATTTGCACTGATCCAGCCACCAGGATCACGGTTGATATACTTTCCACCTCTAAGGTGGAAAGTACTAACCTGGCAGTGAAAAATCACTTAAACCGGATTACAATATTATTTGAACAACTAATAGAAACTTTTCCTAATAAAACGCCATTGAAAGAAAAGGTTAAAAAAATAATCGAAAAAATTATATGTTGAAGTTTACTAAAGTTACCGGTTACAAGTTTGATCGAGGAGACGTTAAGGGTTTTAGTTTCAACACCAAAGAACAATTTCCCAGAATGAGTGCCGCTTGGTTTGAATGTAACGGCAAACACGTCAAAATGAAATCTATTAACAGCAACCGTCTTTACTTTATTATTAAAGGCTCGGGTAAGTTTATAATTAAAAATAAAGTGATCACTGCCAAGGCTAATGAAGTGATTATTGTACCTAAAAACACTATCTACTGCTATTCCGGTAAAATGACTTGTTTTTTAGTTCATAGTCCGGCTTTTGATAAGGCAAAGGAAATTAGCTACAATGAGTAATATGCAATTAACTACGGACTATGTCTTAACTAGGGGAGTGGCCGAGATTTTACCGACCAAAGAGGGATTAAAAAAGTTGATGGAAAGCCGGAAAATCAGCCTATATGAAGGTTTCGATCCCACCAGCCCGTCATTGCACATCGGCCACTTGATCGGGATCAGAAAACTGGCCCAGTTTCAAAAACTCGGCCATCAGGTGATTTTTTTAATCGGGGATTTTACCGGCATGATCGGCGACCCGACGGATAAAACGTCCGCCCGGCAAAAACTGACCCACGAACAAATGCTTAATAATCTCAAAGGCTACAAAGAACAAGTCAAAAACATCATTGATTTTGACGGGGACAATCCGGTTAAAATCGTTTTTAACTATGACTGGCTGTCGAAATTAACTTTTGCCGACGTCGTCGAACTGGCCACCCACTTTACCGTTCAGCAGATGATTGAGCGGGATTTTTACCAGGAGAGATTAAAACAAAATAAACCGATTTATTTGCACGAATTTATGTACCCGCTGATGCAGGGCTACGATTCTGCCCATATGGCCGTGGATTTAGAAATCGGCGGCAACGACCAGATGTTTAATCTGCTCGCCGGCCGCACCCTGGAAAAAGCCTACAAAAATAAAGACAAATTTTGTTTGACGACGAAACTGCTGACCGACCCGACCGGCGCCAAAATGGGCAAAACTACCGGCAACACCGTCAATTTAACCGATTCGCCTAATGATATTTTCGGCAAGATCATGGCCCTGCCGGACTCGCTTTTACCGCTGGGGTTTGAATTGTTAACGGATATGGACCAGCCCGAAACCGAACCGATGACCGCTAAAAAAATTCTGGCCCTGGAAGTAGTCAAACAAATTCACGGCGAAAAATCCGCCCATGCCGCCCAAAAGAATTTTGAGCAGACGTTTCAAAAAAAGGCGCCGGAATACAAACAAAAAATTAAGGCCCAAGCTAATTTAATGCTGACAGTGGCCCAGATTGCCGGCAGTAATTCGGAAGCTAAGCGCTTGATCGCCCAAGGCGCCGTGGATGTCAACGGTGTTAAAGCCAGTGATGGTACGGTAACGATGAGGGCAGGGGATAAAGTGAAAATCGGCCAAAAAACTTTTGTCAAAGTTATATGAGACTGACGAAAAGACAGAGAAAATTCTTCACCGTCATTGTCGCCATTGCCGGCTTAAGTTTGCTTTTAGGCTCACTCCTGCCGCTGTTTTATGCTCTCTAGGGAAGAACTGCTCCATCATTATCCGTCCCGCTACGAAGATTTAAGAGACTATGAAAGGGGAGTAATCGCCAGCGCCATAAATATTTATACAAGATCAGGAAAAACACTTCAGAAGATTTTGGTAAAAGTAGGGGATAAAACTAGGGAATTAACTTATTTTAACCAGTCGTTTCTGGTGAAAACTTTGCGGCCGGGAATACCGATCAGCCTGGCCGGCAACGAATACGAAGTTAACGGCCCCCTAATCCATACCGGCCGCTTGGTGCCGGTCTATCCGGAAACCAAAGGTATTTCCTCTAAATGGCTGCGCCGGCAAATCTATAATCAGTTAAAAAAACCAATTGACGATTGGCTGCCGGAAGAGATTGTTAAAAAATACGGGTTAATTAATTTAAATTCGGCCCTGCAGCAAATCCACTTTCCCGAAAACCAAGCCGCCATCGACGCGGCTACCAAACGCTTGGCCTTTGACGAAATGCTAAAATTGCAGCTGCGGGCACTGGAAACAAAAAGTCAATGGCAGGCAAAAAAATTGGCCCACCGGCTCAAAATTAATCAGGTAAAAATTCAAACCTTAATCAAACGTCTGCCGTTTACCCTAACCGCCAGCCAAACGCAAAGCCTTGACGAAATTCTGGCTGATCTGGCTTCCGGCCGGCCGATGAACCGCCTGCTTCAGGGCGAAGTCGGTTCCGGTAAAACCGTGGTGGCCGCCATCGCCATGTACGCCGCTTACTTAAACGGCCTTAAAACCGCAATAATGGCCCCGACGGAAATTTTGGCCCGGCAGCACTATCAAACTTTGAAAACCATCCTCGCTCCGGCCGGAGTAAAAATTGGTTTAGTCACCAAATCTGTTAAACAAGAGGGAGACATCCTGATCGGAACCCATGCGCTTCTCAACCGAAAGTTTGACCGGCTTGGTTTAGTCGTCATTGATGAACAACACCGTTTTGGGGTCAAACAGCGCTCGCAGCTGCTGCAAACTAAAATTACGCCCCATTTATTATCCATGACCGCCACGCCGATTCCCCGGACTTTGGCCCTGACTCTTTATGCCCATTTGGATTTATCCAGCCTCGCTGATTTGCCCGGCCGGCAAATAGTCAAAACCTGGCTGGTTCCCCAGGAAAAAAGGCTAGCGGGCTACGGCTGGATTAAACAGCAAATTACGGGTAATCAATCTCAAGTCTTTATTGTTTGTCCGCTGATCAAACCCTCGCCAAAAGAATCGATGCAGGATATCAAAGACATTACCACGGAGTTTACCAAACTAAAAAAAGTTTTTAGCGGTTTATCTATTGATTTAATCCACGGACGCTTAAAAGCGGTCGAGAAAACCCAAATTATTAAAAATTTCAGTCAGGGCCAAACTAAAATTTTGGTGGCTACTCCGGTAATCGAAGTGGGGATTGACATTCCCCAAGCGGCAATTATGGTCGTCGAAAACGCCGAGCGCTTCGGCCTGGCCCAATTGCATCAGCTGCGCGGCCGGGTGGGCCGAAGGAGCCAAACCGCCTACTGTCTGTTATTTTGCCAAAAAAGTTCTTCCCGGCTGGAAAAATTAGAAACGATCCACTCCGGGATTAAGCTGGCCGGGCTGGACCTAAAATTGCGGGGGGAAGGCCAAATTCTTGGCTTTGATCAACACGGTTTTAACCGGTTCAAACTGGCCCGGCTCGATGACCTGGAATTGATTACCTTGACCCGTCAAGCCGCCGCCGCTATAATGGCCTCATGCCTCCACAGCCAAAACGCAAAATTTCCAGCCGCCGCCGGGGCAAACGCCGCGCCGGCATTAAACTGACACTGCCGCATTTACTTAAGTGCCCCCACTGCGGCCGGGTTAAGGCCGGCCACCGGCTTTGCGGCAATTGCCGGCAATATTAATGAAAACGGTTTTAGACCCCAGGCACCGCCGGCGAGTCCAACGGTTTAAACAGCTGTATAGTTTCAGTTTTAAAGCCAAAAAATTTGATCGTCAAGTCGATGCTTTAATTACCCAAAACGCGCCGGAATGGCCGGTTGGCAAATTAAATAAAGTCGATTTGGCTATTTTAAGACTGGCAATCAGCGAACTAAAAAGTAATCCGGCAACTCCGCCCAAAGTGGTAATCGACGAAGCCATCGAGATCGGCAAAACCTACGGCACTGCTAAAACCCCTAAATTTATTAACGGCGTTTTAGGAAGCATCATCAAAAATGGCCCAGCCTTTAAGTAAAATCGCCCTGACCCACCGTTCGGCCCTGAATGAAAATAAGGCCTTGGTTTCTAATGAGCGCCTCGAGTTTTTAGGCGATGCGGTCCTGGAATTAGTCGTTTCCGACTGGCTTTACCGCCGGTTTCCGGAAAAAAATGAGGGCGGCTTGAGTCTGAAGCGCTCGCAAATTGTCCAAACCAGAACCCTGGCCCTGGCCGCCAAAAATTTAAAATTAAACGAGCAGTTAATTCTGGCCAAAGGTGAGGCCAGAGGCGGCGGCCGGGAAAATGTTTCGATCTTAGCCGATTGTTTCGAAGCGGTCATCGGCGCCATTTATCTGGAAAAAGGTTTGAATGAAGCCGCTGAATTTATCAGCCAACACTTATTAAACTTAAAAGTAGAACTGGTGGATTATAAAAGCACGCTTCAGGAAAAATGGCAAAAAACTTATCACGCCGCTCCGCGATATAAACTGCTAAAAACTACCGGCCCGGACCATAAAAAAACTTTCAATGTCGGGGTATATTTAAAGGGAAGGCTCATGGCCGCCGGTACGGGACTCTCCAAACAAGCCGCCGAACAAGCCGCCGCCAAATCTGCTATAATCTCCCCATGCTTAGAATAAAACTTCAACGGATCGGTAAGAGCGGGGAAAGCCATTACCGGATTGTCGTAGCCGAAAGGCGCAGCAAGCGCGACGGCAAGTTTGTCGCCCAGTTGGGGTTTTACTCGCCGCAAACCCAGCCGGCAACGATAAAAGTCAACCAAAAACTTTTAGCCGAATGGTTAGCTAAAGGCGCCCAGCCGACGCCAACGCTCAAACTTTTGCTCAAAATCAATGGATAAACTGCTGCAATTTTTAATCAGCCGGATTGTTGACCGGCCGGAAGCGGTCAGAATAGAGGCCGGCACCGATCCGACCGGGACCGTTATTTTAACTGTCAGCGTCGCGCCGGAAGATATGGGCAAAATCATCGGCAAAGGCGGAAAAATTATCTCGGCCATTAGGGAACTGGTCAAAGTCAAAGCGATTAAAACCAGTCAACGGGTCAAGGTAGTCTTGGCTGAACCTCAAACAGATCCTCTTTCCCCACTGCCCCCGTCGGCAGAATCGCCGGAAACGTCCTGAAACCAATCAGCTGGTTTAACAGCCCCTCTTCATTTTTCGTTAACAGCCGAACCGGTTTATCAATACTGCCCAGAGTTTTCGGCGGCGCTTGGTAATAGGCCGAAACCTCAACTTGGGCCGTTACCTGGGTCGCTCCGGGATCAAACAGGGGATTGGTTTTAATGTTTAAGGACACCGACTCAATCTTCATTAACGGGGCCGTATTCTCCAGGGACTTCATGAATTGACTGATCCGGAGAAAATCGCCGCCCACCTCAAAATTAAAACTTAAGTCTTTCAGGTCCGACTGGCCCTTTTCCTGGCTCAAGCTCCCGGGTGACAGGCTCAAGCCGCCGAAAGTCAAGCTGTGTTCCGCGGCTAACTGGGACAGGCTGGCCAGCAAGGGAACGATCGGTTTTATCGACGGAAATACCGCTTCCATTTTTTTAACCCGTTCGTCTACCAGGCCCGTCTCAATCCCGTTTAAGATCTCCAGCTTCTCCGATAATTCCGCCGCCTGCTTCACCAACTGTTCTCTCGCTTTTAAATTAGCGTTTAGTTTAACCGCCAGCGGCCGGACAAATAAAAGTAAAGTCACCGCTAAAACCAGAATTTGACCGGTAATTTTTTGTTTTTTCGTCATATTTTTAAGGTCAGCTCCAGATCAAAATCGACTTGGCCGTCAGCAGTAAAATTAATCTGCATAATTTTCGATTGGGCAACGGTTAACGGCCGGCTCGGTTGTTCCAAATTGGTCAGCAGCCGGGAAAAAAGGCCCCAGCTGGGCACACTGCCGGCCAGGCTGATGACGCCCGTCTCGGTCACCTCAAAACCTTTCAGACTGGTACCATCGGGAATAAGGGAAAAAATTGTCTCGGCGATGGCCTGATGCAATTCATGGGTCTTGATTAAACCGCCGAAAGCCGTCAATTTGCTGTTTAAATAAACCTGCTGGCTTTCGATTTTTGATTTAGCTTCTATCTGTTTTTTCAGCGACTGAATTTTAGAGTCCAGCACCTGATTCTCCCGGTTTACCAATAGGTTAGCCGCGGCAATAATGATGATGACAAGGCTTAAAAATATCGCTCCCCAAATAATCACTTTATCCAGGGCCCGTTTGGCCCGCTGGGTCTGCCGGACGCGGCCGATAGTCTTTTTGGCTAATTCGATTTCCATTGTTTATAACCCTTTGATGGCCAAACCGGCCGCCACCGCCCATTGAGGATTAGCTTCATTGGTGACTAATTGATGAAACAATTCATCTTTAACAAATTGTTTAAACGGATCGGCGACGACGACTTCGGTGTTTAACTTCTCCACTAAAAAACCGGTTAAACCGGGCAGGAGCGCCCCGCCGCCGGCCAAAATAATCTGTTCCGGGTTCTTTTTATATCCCTGCTCATTTAAATAAACATAGGTTTTATTGATTTGGCTGACCAATTCATTCATGAGCGGCTGGAGAACCGCCGCCACTTTTCCCTCCAAAAGATCAGCGCGCAAACCGTAAGTATGCTTGTATTGTTCCGCCTGCATTTCCGATAAATTCATTTCCGTCACCAGGCTCCGGGTCAGCCCCAAGCCGCCGCCCGGCAGTGAATGCATCATTACCGGTTCGCCTTTATACACCACCATCATATCCGTGGTTTTGTGGGACAAAAGCAGTAATAGTTGATACCGGTTCGGCTCGGCCAATACCCGCTTCAAAGAAAACAGCTCGGTTTCCAAATTGTGGGGGATCAAACCGGCGCTGTCTAAAAGCGCGGTCACCCGGTTTAACCGCTCTTTGGGCACGGCAATCAACAGCACTTTCATGGTTTTGGCCTCGACTGTCTCCGGCGCCGGCAAAATTTGGTGGAACAATTCGACTTCTTCCAGGTTAACCGGAATATACTGTTCAGCTTCAAATTGGATGGCCGAGTTCAGCTCGGTTTCCGACAGTTTAGGAATATCCACAATCCGGGTGTAAATCTCGGCCTCGGGCAAGGCCAGGTTGACCTCGCAATTTGATTTAATTCCTGCCAGTTTAACTGCCGCTTGCACCTCTGAAGCAATCGCCAAAGCTTTTAACTTAAATCCCGGACCGCTTTTTTCCGCCCGGCAGACTTTAATTTGAGATGAACCTAAATCTAATCCGAAAAAATTTCCCATAGGCAGGTTTTGGTTAATTTATAGATGATCTAAATTTCCTCCGGAAAATAAAACATAGTCAAAAATTGGCGGCGCCGCCGGTTCCAGCCGGGTAACTTCGATCGCTTTGGCTTCCTTGGTCGTCTCGATCTGGGCCGAGGAACTGATCAAATAGGCCTGGTCAGGCAGGGGGTCGAAAGAGTCCGGGTCCGCTGTCACCTGCAGGCTGGTTGAATTATACACCGGCCGGATCCGGACTAATTGGTCGCCGTCTGATATCTCCAAATTATATCTTCTTAAATAGGGAAAGTCGCCGAAATCAGAAATGTCTTCCAGATTATTGGTGTATCTTAAAACGCAGGCATTAATTCCAACGCGGCGCACCTCGTAATCGCTGTTTATCACCGAAATCAGCAATGACGCCGGCGCCTCACCGGTTTTACCGACGCAGGTCCCCGGATCTTCTACCGGGTCGCCTTCCTCGACCCACTCGATTGTCAAGATATTTTCGTTGCCGTCTAAAATTACTTGGGCCACGCCGTTTTCCGGAAACCGGCCTTGCAGAAATTGCTGACCGGTGACGGTGTAATTAACGTCAATTCCATCCACGGTTAAGTTGCCGCTGCCGACGGTTATAGCTTTAAGCGCGTCTTCAATCCCGGCTTCGGCGGCGCTAAACGCCCGGGCCGATTCCTGTTCCTGTTGGGACATCCGGATATCCGTCGTCGACTGGGACATGATCGATAAACCCAAGCCCAAGGCCACCGCCACTACCAGTAAAATCAGCAGGACTGCCTGTCCGGAACTTTTCATATTTTAAGTATATAATATTTAGTACTGCCGTGTCGAGACCGAAGTGGCAAACTCCTGGACAAACTGTTCCTGGACCTGGCCGCCGCCGTCCGGCTGGGCATTCAATTTTAAAGTTATTGTCACTACTTGATTGCCTTTTTGACCAGGGTAACAGTCAAAATTCAGGTTAGTCACCTCGGCCATTGTTCCGGTTAGAAAGTTGATGTCCGAGTCCGAGTCCGACGCCACCCGGGGAAACTCATTATCATCCGGGACCACGCTAAAAACAATCTTCGATCCGGAGGTGCCGGTCACGGTGATCGAGCCACTGTCACAACTGACCTCCTTGGCCCCCCGGATTACCCGGGCCATTTGCCGCAGGGCAAAATCGCCTTCCTGGTGCCCGGCCTGCAGCAGCTGGGCTTTACTGCCGCTCCGGACCGTGGCTAAAAATACGCTGATCAAGGTCAGAGAAAACAAGGCCATAATCCCGGCCGCCACGACAATTTCAATCAGAGTAAACCCCCGATTATTTTTTATTATCTTTCCCATAAAGAGAGTTGGGTAACTTGATTGGTGGAAAAAGTCTGGCTGCCCTCGGTCCAGGCAACCCGGACATTAACCTCAACAACTTGGTCGGTGACCAAACTCAACTGGACACAACGCTCGATATCACAAGAACCACTCAAACCGTCCTCTACCACCCAGTTAGCCGGCAAATCATAATTACTGCCATTGGCTAGTCCCAAAAATTCGTTCCAGTTAGAATCGCGGTAGGCACGCATCAGTTCAACGCCTTGCGAGGCCGACGCGACCGCCCGGGCCCGGTCTTTGGCCAGCCGGCTGTTGCGCAAAGATAAAGACATGAGCGAAAGCAAGGCCACCAATAAAACACTCATCGCCCCGACGGCAATCACCACTTCGACTAATGACTGGCCCGCCAAAGGCCGGTTATAACATTTCCCCACGGATTACTCCAAACGCTTCAATAGTAACTTGATACCGGTAAGAGTCTTTTTCTACAATGATCGTTTGCGCGCCGGTCACCAGGCCGCCCAAAACCGGAAAAAAAAGATCAAATGTGTCTGTTTGGAAAGTTATTCCTTCAGGTAAATTGATTGTTTTCTCTGCTGGCGAGCTGGTAGTACACACTGGTTGCATACGATAATTAGTGTCTTCATTGGCAATCTTTCTTACTCGATATCCCGATAATTGACCGACGCAATCACTGGGTTTTTGGCCGGCCGAGGCTTTTTGCTGAAAACTTTTGAGGTCGGTCACCAAACTGATCCCGGCTTGTTTTACCTGCTGTTTGGCCGACATTCCCCGGTACGAAGCCAAGGCGGCGCCGATCAGGATTCCGCTGATGGCCACGCTCACCAACAGTTCGATTAGAGTAAACCCCCGGCATACGCCGGGCAAGCTCCGCCTCACAGCGGACTGGTAACTTTATAATTGCAAGTGACGCCGCAACTGCCGCAACCGTTAACTATGTCAGTGCCCAACTCCAAGCCAGCACAAAGAGTATACGTCTCGCCGTCGCTGGAAAAATAATAGGTTTGAGCCGCCACTGGATCATCCGGCACCTCATTCATGTAGACAGTCGTGGCCGATTCAATTGTGGCCGGCAGCGACGCTCCGATGGGGTATTTACCTTGATCCGTCCGGTAAAGTTCCAAAGCCGCCTTGATCTGTTCCAAATCTCCCTGCCGCCGGCCGTCGCGGGCTTTTTGGTTGGCCACCCGGAAGTTAGTCACCCCGATCATTGTCAACAAAGCAATAATCGAAATCGTCACTAAAATCTCGATCAACGTAAATGCGGCTGATTTTTTCATTGCTGACTCCCAATACATTGATAATTTTTACTGCCGCCAAAACTGCACGACCCGCCAGCACCGACGGTGCCCGCATTACCGGCCCCGGTTTGTTCCAATAAAGCACACAAACAATAACTGGTTAAACCGGCATTAATGGTATAGGTATAAACATAAGGCGCGGCATTTTTAGGATCCAACGGCACTAAATTCATCGTTGTTTGCGTCCCGCAAGTTAAGGCAGAGCCAAAACTAACCATGGCCGCGGTCGGATAAACAGCGTTTAGGACAAAACACTGTTCTAACGACTGCTGAATCGCCGCCAGATCCGCCCGGCGCTTGACATCCCGGCCGCGTTTCTGACTGGTGGTAAAACTCGCGGCAATCACCGAAATTAAAATGCCGATCACACTGATCACCACCAATAGTTCAATTAAAGTAAAACCGCGTTTTATAATCATTGCCAGTACCATTGCCAAATCGACCAGCCCCAAAGTTTGGCTGCTGCCATACCCAGGACTAAAAACGGCCCAAAGGCAATCTTTGTTTTTAAGGATTTCCTCCTGATAGTTATCAGTATCACACCGGCCAGCGCCCCTGTCAAGAAAGCAATAAAGTAAGCCACCAGAATCAAAGGCCAACCCAGGACCAAACCGAGCAAAAACCCGAGCTTGACGTCGCCCCAACCCATACCTTTACCCCGGGTGATCAAGTGCAAGAACCATAACCAAGCCATCGAGCCGAACGCCGCCGCCAGCACCTGCCAATTGCCGGAAACAAACAAACGCAAAAAAGCAATTACTATCAGCGGACCTAAAACCTGGTCGGGGATTAATAGATATTTAAAGTCGTAAATAGCCATGGCAATCGAGCCGGAAAATAAAACCAGCCAATAAATGAGCAAAGCCAGGCTGTACCAGCCCTCGACCCAATTAAAGAAATTAAAATTAATCTTCAACAGCCAATAAACCCAGACGAATTGCGCCCCCACCAACAGCTCCATCACCGGGTATTCAGGGTTAATCGGCCGCCGGCAATAACGGCACTTGCCGCCTAAAAGCAAAAAAGAGAGAAGGGGAATGTTGTCATACCAGGCGATTTGCTTCCGGCAATGGTCGCAGACCGACCGGCCTTTAAGGGCCGATCTGTTCCGGCGCAGCCGGTACAGCACCACCCCCAAAAAACTGCCGACGCAAGCACCGACCAAAAACATCACCCAATAATCCATACTCTTTATAATATCACGGCCTAAATATTCCACCCCGGGGTGGAATATTTTTACTCTTCGGCATCCAATAACTGTTTTTTAATCCGCTGCAAATTCTGCTGATAATCAGCATTATCGGTTACAAATTCCAAATAATTTTTTCCGGATTTAAACTGATTAAGAACCATTTCCGGATCAGAAATAGGATTTTTGGACACGCCTAAATAATCGCCGATTGATGAGTAGGAATAATCCTTAATTTCATTCATTTTAATCAATGAGGCAGAATACGGATTAAGGTGAATATAACGGCTTACATGAAGCAGTTGCTCATTAGATTCAATTAATACGGCTTTAAATCTGCCCTCAAAAACCGGTCCCTTCTTATTTCTCCTCGTATTAAAATATTTGGCATAACTGGTGGAAAATTTTCCCACAGATTTTACAATTCCTTGTTCGTGTATTTGCTTTACCAACAAATGAAAATGGTTCGGCATGAAACAATAAGCAATAATTTCAATCAGCGGGATTTTTTCTTCAATGATTTTCTTCTGGGTCTTAGGTAAGTGAGTTTTAAAAAAAGCGTATTTAATATTGATTAAATGCCGGTATAAATTTAAGGAACTGATTGCTCTCGAGTAATAGCTTCTATCTATAAAAACGGTTTGCCGATTAAATGCCCGATTGTAGATATGGTAAATCTCGTCATCAACTAACGGCAGTTGTCTATAAGGCATACCCACAATATTCCACCCCGGGGTGGAATATTTTTACTCTTCCGGAATACAGACAAAGCAAGCGGTCGTCGGATCAGCCCATTCAGCAGCCGTGGGAGCTACCGTACAAATTTCAATCGTCGTTGGAATTCCACCTGCAGTAACATTCAAATCTTTCAACGGGGAAGTTGCTCCTCCGGCCCGGTCTCTGGTTGCCTTAGAGGCCGGAATAAAACAAACTGAAACCGAAGGTTCACTGACCGCTTTATAAAGATACATCTTGTCAGCATCTAAAGCACTGGATTTGAAATAAGATCTCTTGGCAAATTGAGCTTTAACTTCTTGGGTATTGATTAGATAACCATTAGTGGTACAGCCGGCGGTTCCGGCTCCGGTAACATTGGCATCAGTAATCGCTCCGCTACTACAAACACCCACGCCGACTAAATCAGCGGTTCCGGCAAAAGCCAAATCAACACTGGTCGTATAATTAGCGGTTGACCCGGTGTAGTTATTCCAGGGAAATTTTTCATTAGAAGCAAAGTAACGATCGAGGGCGTTTAACAATTGGGAGGAATCAGCCCTTTTAGCTGCATCCCGGCCTTTGTTAATCTGTTCAATTGGGTTTAAAGCCGAAAGCACGGCCACAGCTAAAACACCAATCAAAGTAATAACAACTAGTAGTTCAATCAGGGTAAAACCCTGCCTGCGCAGGTAGGCTTTTTTCATTGCTCCCCCTAGAATTGGCTGGTCAGATTATAAATGGGCAGGATAATGGCAATGACCAGAAATGCCACCCCCACTCCTAATACAATCATCATAAGCGGCTCTATTGCCGTTGTCAAGCCTTTAACCGCCTGTTCGGCCTCGGTTTCAAAATAGCCGGAAAGATTAAACATCACTTCATCAATCTTGCCGGTCTCTTCACCGACGGCCAGCATTTGGGAGACAATCGGCGGAAAGTGCTCAAACTGGCCGATCGCCACGGCCAAAGGCACCCCTTTTTCCACTTCCTTGGCCGCGTACTTGATCGAACCGGAAAATAAAACATTATCA
>Ga0210006_1002062_pt1 | contig 13472 bp, 17 predicted proteins | sample CryGey02umfilter_2_FD_185452 | JGI IMG/M metagenome (GOLD analysis project Ga0210006, IMG submission 185452) | Groundwater microbial communities from aquifer in Utah, USA - Crystal Geyser 4/10/14 0.2 um filter (SPAdes) (version 3) | ecosystem: Environmental > Aquatic > Deep subsurface >... | reverse complement strand
CTAAGACAACAAGGAGGCTTTTTTCCCCAGGCCCCCTACATTGTTGACATAAACCCAAACTGCTCTCTTGGTCAATATGACAGTGCTATTGATGTTGTGCCTTCTTTGTTCGGAAGAAAATTCGAAGTATCCCTCTTTGCAATTATCAACACCGCCTTAAAAGTCAACAAACAACGAGCTCTTGAGGTCGCACCTCAAAAAGCGCTATACTTCCATACATGAAGGTTGCAATTATCACAGGGACAAGCTCGGGATTGGGTAAAGCCTTTGCACAGGCACTGTTATATTTGGGCTGGAAGGTTTACGGGATTTCTAGACGTGAAGCGCCCGAGTTAATGGCACATAGCAATTTCCGGCAAATAATCATGGACTTGGCCAAGCCACTCGATAAGCAACTTCTCACTAAAGAAATTCAAGAAAAGAAGATTGACTTGTTAGTGAATAATGCGGGCGTATGCATTACTGGACCAGCTGATCAATGGGATGAAGCAGCCTATAACAATACTTTTCGAATTCAGTACACAACCCCCATGGAGCTTCTTAGTTATTTCGTTAATATGCTAAAAGATGGCCAGATAATAAATATTCTTTCTGACGCAGCGGTACTTGGGTGGGAAAGTTTTGGACTGTTTGGCGCCTCTAAAGCGGCGCTATTACTGCACTCGAAATCCTATGCGAAAGAACATCCTGAAATCAAATTATTAAACATTCATCCTAGCTCTGTCGATACTCCGATGACCGACACGGTCAGTCAAGAAGCTATCGCTGAACGCCATAATTTCATGGAAGTCCAAGAAATAGTTGGACTTTTTCTTCAAGCCATTACTGGCGTACTTTCCTTACCCACAGGTTCAAGTATTTTTGCCCATAATCAATGGGAAGCACCCGACTTGAGAGAGCTTGGCTCCAATATTTATCTTTACAACGTAGAATCAAAATCATTGATTAAGCTATAACACTCTATCATGCTGTTCAAATTCATCTTTTCCCTCCTTAAACAATTACGTTGGATTATTTCCATCGTTCTAGTCGTTGGTGGAATTACTCTCGTTGCACTGCAATACCAACAAATCAAAAGCTCACCATTTGGAAGCTTCTTGCCCAACATCTCCTTGGCGTCACTAAAGAATATGCTACCAACACCAGTAACACCAACGGTTACGGCGATACCAACACCGAATCCCAACCCTACCATGGCTATCGTTAGTATCCAAACGCCACATGGCCCAGTAGTCTTTACCTCCGAGGTCGCGCAAACAGACGAGACACGCGCGTTAGGCCTCATGTACCGCACACAGCTAGATCCATATGCCGGTATGTACTTTATTTTCAAGGATGACGTACAGGGAGGGTTTTGGATGAAAAACTGTGAGATTCCTTTGGACCTAATCTTTATCGATAGCGAAAATAAAATTATCGATATTAGGGCGAATGTCCCCCCCTGCAAACAACTAGATCCAACACAAACAACTTGTCCCAGTTATGTTCCTAAAGCACCCTATCGAACCGTATTAGAAGTAAACGGGGGAACAGCAAAAGCGAACAATTTCTCTGTTGGGCTGACTGTTACTGTACTCGATAAATAACACAACCGAAAATATATTACGGTTCGCTCATACTGCAGCTGCTCGTGCCACACGCAGTACTGCCGTCGACTGCGTTTCGGTCAGTGGTTTGGTAATAATAACCTCTCTGAACTTTCCGTCTCGCCTGTATTCTCCTTTTGCACGGACTATCACGGCTGGCATTCCAATTTGTGGCGCACAAAAAGCCTCTCCAACCTTAATCTTTTCTCGATTAACTTGGCCAGCCTCATCTTTTCGGACCAAAAAAAGAAATAATCTGCAAAAATTCTCAACATCGGCGTTACTACGGATTGATCGATAATGCTTTGCCCCCTGGGGTTTTTCTTGTAAGATTCTGAATTCCCAAGGCTGTATTTTTGAATCCTGTTTGGTATCTGTTATCAATTTGAACGCTTTTCTTGCGGTTCCGGGTTCGACAAAAACCAACATACCTTCAGATCTAGCAGTCTCTTTTTCAGTGTCGCGGTTAAGAACTATTATTCTATCCCTTCCATCCCGAGTATCCCCAGGTGCTTTTAGAGCGGAGATCACACCCTGATTCCGAATAATCAACCTATCCGATGTCCCATACCCTTCGATTCTATTGTAAGGAATTCCCATCGTTTTTTACACTTTTATTTGTGAACTACGACATAATCAGTTGATTGGGTGTTTTTCTCGATGTATGAAACATCTACAGAACCAATTATCTGACGAAGTGTAACATTATCTCGAAGATATATTCCTTCTTTTGGAAGTCGCACACCATGCGTTAATGAGAAGGTTTGGTATTGCCCCTTATTCCAATAATAAAGCTTGCTCTTACTTGCATCAATTTCAATAAATCGTTCTGTGAAACTGCCTGCCATCATGCCTGGAGTCTCATCTGCAACAACCAACTGAATTGTTCCAAGATTTTGCCGAGGTGCTTCTTGTAAACCTTCAACCTGGCAGTACGAAATTCCTTTCGCAATAACCGTATTTAATTGTTCCACCAAATTATCGTAGTTTACTTCCCAGTCCTGGATACGCACCTGCGCTGATGCACCAGCTCCAGTTATTACACGATATTGCTCGACACCCAATGGAAACTTTTTGAAATATTCATTAGCACACGAAACAACCAATTGCACCTTTCCCACAGAACAGGAAAAGCCGGCTTGATCACATCCAGTCGCCGTAAAACATTTTTTTAACGCACTAAGTGGAAATGAAACTGTCTTATCTGGTGCATATAGTGTGATCGATTTCTCGGAATCTGCAAAGAATTTATCGAAAGTAGTCGAGGGTAGGCATTGAAAACTTTCCGCAGCTTTCTCACCAAGCACTTGGGTTTGATTGTACAACGAAGCGTATCTTACTACCCCATCCCCCACCAACCAAAGCAATCCGAGAAAGGAACTGACACCAATAATTGCAACAATAGAGAGCTTCCTTTGAAGAAATGTTTGTAGTTCCATGAACTCATTATAGCGCAGGCATTCGATTCATTAAAGAGGCAACATTTCTGCCCCAAGCTTCGGGGGTTACAGGATTATAGCGGTAGGCAATCTTCTGAGGCGTGCGTAATCCACCGGCATAGTAATTCGACATACCCCGTGCAACATCATAAATTGCTGCTTTAAAGGACGCGTAACCCGACCTTCCCCAACCGAACGGATTGTAGGCGCGGAACAGTTTCTTCCCACCAGTCGATTCTACTATCGAAATTGCGGGCAATAAACGATAGTCTATACCATAGGTATCAGCTGCTCTAACAAAATCCTCCGCATTTGCTGCAAGTGGTGCCCCATAACTACTGAAAAACGCTTTTACCGCCGTAACTTTCTTCTTAAACTTTTCTGTATTCCTAGGATCAACTGCTTCTTCGATATACTTCGGGGGAATAGTTACCTCTAGCTCTGAAGACACACCACTTGTGTAAATAGCCATAGATTGAAGAATTGCAACATGTTCTTCACCCTGAGTAGCAAGCCAACGAAATAGCACGAAGCCAGCAACTGCAAAAAATACTCCCCCAACAAAAATTGTTGAAAACACAAGCCGTGTAATCTTTTTTCGCTGCATTTTTCGATGAAGTAACATCTGGGGGATTATAGCAAGAATCAGTCGATTTGTGGTGAATAATTTTGATATAATAGTGGCATCATGCTAAAAGATCTTTCGGTTGCAGTTCTTCAGACTACGGTTCCAACTAATTCTACAGATGGTGAGGCACAAGTAGAAAGACTAGTTAAAGAAGCTACTTCTTTCAACGTTGACATGGTTGGGTTACCCGAAGATTGCATTACACCAAGATCAGAAATAAGTACCGGTTACGCTGCTCTCAACTTCCTTTCTGCCATTGCCAAGAAATACAGTACTTACTTATTCGGAGCGACAGGCGTTCTAGAAAATGACGGAATCCACGATCGAGGGTTCTTGTTTAATCGTGAGGGTAAACTTATTTTAGCCCACGATAAAATTGTACTGACTCCACCAGAAGTTGAGCAAGGAGTAGTTGCTGGAGCCACTCTAAATATCACAGACACTGAATTCGGACGAATTGCCATATTAGTGTGCAAAGATACTTTTCATCGTTATGCACCATGGTTTTTTAATGAACTGAGAAAATCTGCTGTTGATATCGTACTTGTTCCTTCTTATTCTCTCAATGTTTCAAAACGATCGATTGAGTTATGGGTAGATTCTCTTAAGGCTCAAGCAAAATGGTTCGATTTGTATATCGTTGCTCCAGGAACCATTGGGAAAAACCTAACTGCTTTTCCATCTTTTGGGCACTCACTGATAATCTGTCCTAACCGGGTAGTGCTAGCTGAAGGTTCAACCGATAAAGAAGAAATCCTTACCGCAAAATTGGATGTAGAGTCACTTGAAACAGTTAGAAAGACGGTTGGAGCACTCTGGCAACCGGAAACTGTTCCTGCCTTCACAGTTATTCTTCATTAATGGAGATTTCTACAGTTTCGGCAACTTCGGTTACTATCGCATGACTACTCTACCAATATTCTCCCAGTCATATCGGGAGGAATCTCGATACCTAGAAAATCCAACACCGTCGGTGCTATGTCCTGCAAACTACCTAACGGCAACTGATAACTGTTTTTTGCATTCTTGTACACACTAATAAACGGCACCGGAAAAATCGAATGCTCTGTATCCATTTCGCCCGTAAGTTGGTTCGTCATTTCGTCGATATTGCCGTGATCGGCAGTGATAAACACAGCTCCGTTAAGTGCCAAGACGTGTTTCACAACTTGAGCTGTGCAAGTATCTACGTGTTCAACAGCCTTAACCCCGGCATCAAATACACCACTATGTCCCACCATATCCCCATTAGCGAAATTCATAATAAACAGGTCATAAACATTATATCCAAGATTCTTTTTGAACGTTTCGGTAATTTCATAAATACTCATTTCTGGCTTTAAATCAAAGGTAGGCACATCAGGTGAGGGGATATTTATGCGCATTTCTCCCGGGTAAACCGTATTCGCGCCACCATTTATAAAATAAGTCACATGTGGAAACTTTTGTGACTCGGTAAGACGAAGTTGGCGCATTCCCGCCATAGAAACCACCCTACCGAGTGGCATTTTTACATCCATAGGGTGAAAAGCAACAGCCACGGGCAAATCCTTTTGATAACGGACCATGGAGACAAAGGACAGATTCTTTATTGTTTTTTTTCGCTCAAAACCTAAAAATTCCTCAATCACAAACGCTTGTGATAATTGCAGTGCGCGATCCGGACGAAAATTCAAAAATATAATCCCATCACCATCTTTCACAAAACCTTGCGCTTCTACTTCTTTGTCTTGCAACACATAGGGCTCTAGAAATTCGTCGGTTATTTCTGCAGAATACGATTTCGCCAGTACCTCACTCCAGGTAGAAACGGCCGTCCCAATATGAGACGTAAGTAAGTCGTATGCCCGCTGCGTTCTTGGCCACGTTTTGTTACGATCCATCGAATACTGACGTCCGATAATCGTTGCTAATTTGCCAATTTTATATTCCTTGAGCCACTGCTCAAGTTGCTCGAAGTAGCGCGACGCCGACTTTGGCTCGGCGTCGCGCCCGTCGGTAAATACGTGAAAAAACACGTTTCTTTGTCCGTTCTTAGCGCAAAACTCCAGAACTGCTTTGAAATGTCCTATCGCCGTATGGACATTTCCATCACTTAAACAACCAAGAATATGTAAAGCAGTTCCTTGTAATTTCGTTTTTTCAATAACCGATCTTAATGCTTCATTTGTATAAAAGGCTCCTTTTTCAATGGACGCGTTTATTCTGGGCAGATATTGGTAAACCACCTGTCCTGCACCAATATTCGTATGCCCTACTTCACTATTGCCTTTAACATTCACCGGTAATCCAACGTGCTCGCCCGAGGCGTGCAACAAACCATGTGGATATGAATCCCACAAACTCTCCAAAAATGGTGTTTTAGCGGCAGCAACAGCGTTGCCATCATAAGGCTCGTTACTGGCAATGCCATCAAGAATTAGTAAGACCACGGGGCCTGGTACTCGTCGCATAAGACATTGTACACGAGAACTGATATTTCGATAAACCACACGATTTTTCACTCTGCTGGATTAATGAAAGCTCAACTGGTACAATTCTTTCAATGAATTTTAAACTACATCCAGAACGCAGATTACGCCACATTGCTTCAATGCCATTCATTTATGGCATGGTTGTACCAACAGTTTTTCTCGATCTCACCATGGAGGTCTACCATCGAGTTGCTTTTCCCCTCTATGGCCTCACTTATGTTCCCAGATCTCGCTACATTAAAATTGATCACCAGAAACTTTCCTACCTCAAACCCATGGAAAAAGTTAACTGCATGTACTGTGGCTATGTAAACGGATTATTCGCCTACGCGGTCCAAATCGCCGGTGAAACTGAAAAATATTGGTGCAGCATCAAGCACGAAGAGGATTCAAACTTTATCCCACCGAAACACCACAAGGATTTTATGGAATACGGAGACGAGAAAGGGTACAAAGAATTAAAGCGTAAAGATTAAAGTTTAAAGAAATTTCACAGTTAAGGAGTTACTCCTTTATCCTTTATCCTTTATCCTTTATCCTTTATCCTTTATCCTTTATCCTTTATCCTTTATCCTTCAATTCTTCAAATTCCCCTTAATGTACTCAAAAAATTCCGGGTTTTCCTTCCCAACATACTGGACAACATAATAAAGTCCGTTCTTTCGATTCAACAGGAACAAAAAGTAGGCTCTATTCTTAAGATCGGCAAATTCTAGTGCTTTACCGCCGGCCACCACTCGCTCATGCTTTGAAAACCCCGTCAACGTTACAGTTGTTTGCTGCGTGGTTAACCAAGTTGAAATATACTCCGTGCCCACCTTCTCTAAATCTTTATAGGCAAGTTCAACTACTTCACCCTTATACCGGCCTAATACCGAAATCGTGATGCGCTCCGTTGAAGCATTATTAGTAAAATATATGTTATTTACTCCATAAATCACATTTTTTTGCAACGCAACGTCCCAATCTCGCGAATAACTCAGTTTCCAAACTGCCTCAGCGGGTAAATCTCTTCCAGACGCAGCTTCAACTAACTCTTGCTTAGCTTTATACGCGACAAGTTTGTCATGCAGTCCCTGCTCTGCCTGAAGTTTTGTAACTTGTTCATACCATATATCTTCAGCGATTGTATATACGTGCAACCCTTTTTCACCTTTTGTGTAGTACTCGCCAGGTACTTTTTCGGTGTCAGAAATTGTGACACTGTTTTCGAATTTCCAGCCCAGCTTTGGTAATTCTTGTTGATAAAATTGTTGTACTTCCTCCCAGGAAGAAGTCAGCGCTAGGCGATAAACACTCTGTCCGCTGGTAACAAACTCATATAAAGCTTGTGACTCGGCGGCTAACAGTGATTTCTCTTTCAATGTAAACCCATATTCCCCTACTCTGGTTATATAATCAAGAAACACAAAGGTGCTTTCAGGGACCTCCGGAACATCCTGCACTCCAACTACACCACGTTTTTCGGATTTTGTGTCCGTCGCCGGAAGTAGATACCGTACCGGAGTTGTTCGTAAAAATCCCATGACTTTCTGAGTAAAGGGAACATTTCCTCCAGTTTTTAGCGAATATCCCACTAAAGCCAAAAACCCTAGCAAACCGCCCAGAAAAATAACGGCAAGTATTACAAAGATAACGGCTCGAACAGCGTTTCCCATTTTAGTTACCGTTACTTTCCTCACTCGTTCACGTGCCAATTTTGCGACATTACCACTTGTTGAGTGCAAATCCACTCGAGCATCTTTTTTATAATGGAATCCCCTCTTTCTAAAAAATGACATATAACAGTATACTAGACAACTGAACTAAAAATCACTACGATAGTGCTATGGATTTTAAATCAATAACGCTTAAAGAATTCGAAAACGCTATTAACCAGAAGGACAAACCCGTTATCGTCGACTTTTGGGCGATAAGCAGCATCGCCTGCGGTATGTACAAAGAGCGTCTAGACATTGCGCACGAACAACTGGCCGATTATGCTTTATTTGGCTCAGTGGAAATTGAAAAGCTTCCAGAGCTTACCGAACGTTTTAGTATTATCACTATTCCAACCACGTTAATCTTCTACAAAGGTGAAATTGCCAAACAATACATGGGGATCCAAGAGCCAGAAACCCTGTTTGCAGCGATTGAAGATATTACAGGCAAGAAGATTAAACTGCCAGAAAAGGAAGAGGAATTTGTTGAAGAGTAACTAATAACTGCTAACTATTAGCTACTAGTTATTAGCTGACAGCCCTTTTCTCTTTCCTTTATCCTTTAAACTTTATCCTTTAAATCTTCAACCTTCAGACTCCAGTGATTTTGTGCTTTATTGCTTTAGTTCCCTACTGCTTTCTTGCTTTATGTCTCCTAACTCCCCACACAACCAACACACCAACTGCGATAAGTGGCGCAAAGACCACTAAGTAAATCACCAAGGTGGTCAATTTGTCCGTTGCCGCAATCAGCGAACGCACTGCGAGCTTGAACGTTTTTGCAAACTCAAACGTGCCTTGAGGTACATACGGTAGATTAAACTCGTTTGTGCTTGAGTAAATCGTGTATTGCGTATTTGACGAGAGTTCGTCCAAAGCCATCTTTCGGCCTTTTAACGAGTCGATGTTTTGCTGGACCATGGTCAGTTGTGATTGAACTTCGATTAATTCTGAAACGGTCTTAGCTTTATCATAGAATTTAAGAATTTTTGCATAGGTTTCTTCGTATTGCGCTAATTGCCTTGCAATATCGGTATATTCTTGTGTGATTTCGTAAGAACTGATTTGACGGTCAACAACTTTAATTACGTTGCTGCTAACCAAATTGAAGAATGCTGAAGCGTCTTTATTTGGAACCAATACAGTCATTGTGCCTGACTCTGATTGATCGTCAGTTGAAACAGTAACGTACTCGTTCATTACCTTTCCCTTTATCGATTCGACAAAATCCGTCAACTGTAAATGGAATCTTGAAACATCTGCCACATGAACACTGAGATAATTTGTGGTCACTTTGCGGGTTTGGGTCATATTTGCGACAGGCAACGCTGCAACATTACTCTTAGAATCTGCGAGTGAATAGCTTGGTGCACTTCCAACACTATCATAGTCACCAATATTTGATGATAAATAGTTAACCGGCGCCGGTATTTGTGACGCAACTAACCAAAGCGTTGCCACCGCAACCATTCCCCAAATGAATGCATAAACTTTGTTTGTTTTGGGTGCGACTTGTTGTGTTTGTTGTTCTGCCATAGCACAATACTACACCAGAACTAACTGATAGTTAATAGCTGCAGTTAGCTACTAGCAGTTAACAGTTAGTTGCTTCTCAGCGCCTCAATCGGCGACAATCTCCCAGCCTGAATGGCCGGATACAATCCGAAAACAATCCCCACAAACGATGAAACTCCAAGAGAAGTGATTACCGCATTCGTCGAAATGAATAACGGCAAGCCCCCTAATTGCTCGATTACTAACGCGCTGGCCACACCAAGCACAATACCTAATGCGCCACCAATTAACGAAAACAATACAGACTCAATCAAGATTTGTGTTTGAATATCTTGATTTGTTGCCCCAATGGCTTTCCGCAAGCCAATCTCTTTCACACGCTCCTTAACAGAAACCAACATAATGTTCATAATACCAATGCCGCCGACCAACAACGATATAGCCGAAATTACGGTAATAAACAACGTCACCGTGCCAAGGATTGTAGCCGAGGTTTCAATAATATCCGCCTGTGTTGTGATAGAAAAATCAGCGTCTTCTTTTGGCAAAAGATTGTGGGCAGTCCGAAGATTCCGATCTAACTGTTTTTTTAACACATCTATTGGAACCGTTTCTTTCGCTCCAATGACCACTGCATTCACCGTTGCCGGCTTGTTGAACGAATCACGATACGTTCGTGTATCGAAATATGCCTCGAGAACATTACCTCCGAATGCAGCCTGCCCAACATCCTCTACGACACCAACAACCACAAAGTCTCTTGCATTAATGGTGATCCGTTTACCGACAGCCTCTTGCATTTTGAAGAGTTTCCGCGCCAAACCCTGCCCAATAATTACTTCTTTCGCATTATCGCTACCAATTCTGAAATATCGTCCTGACTGGAGTTGAATGTCAACAATCCGAAAATACTCTGGGTCTACCACAAACAACAAAGCCACCTCTTCATTACCAGCATAATTAATTAGCGCAGTAGTATTTAATCTTCTTGAAACATAATCAATATATTCTGGCACCAAATTTTTTACAGCGCCATATTCGATATCGGTAAAATTGGACAGAACCGCGCTAAAACTGATGCTTACCCCACCACCACTACTCTGTTTGCCAGGTTGTATCATTACCAGATTCTTACCCAATTTGCTTGTAATACTCTGATTAATATATTCCTCGGCACTTCCCCCGATACTAACCATCATGGTGACGCTCGAAATTCCAATAAGAATTCCAAGAACGGTTAAGAACGAGCGCATTTTGTTAGCCAAAATATCTCGGAGTGCAACTTTTACCAATTTTGTAATCATTTGACGATGGCTCCATCCAAAATATTTATCTGTCGATGAGCATAGCCTGCAATCGCCACGTCGTGCGTAATAAGCAACACAGTTTTGCCCATTTCGTGCAGCTTATTAAAAATTTCAAGTACAACTTTTCCTGTCTTAGAATCCAAGTTTCCTGTTGGTTCATCGGCTAGTAACAGATCTGGGTCAGTCATAAGTGATCGAGCTATCGCAACACGCTGCTTTTGCCCACCAGAAATCTGCGACGGAAGATTGTTCGCTTTGTCCGCAATATCTAGCATTTTCAACAATTCCAGCGCGCGTTCTCTTGGTTTTTCTACGGGCACATAAAAGGAGGGAAGCAACACATTGTCTAATACTGTGTACCGTTCCAGCAAATTAAACGACTGAAAGACAAAACCAATTACTTTGCCCCGATAATGCGCTAATTCAATATCTGAAAGTTTGCTGACATCTTGCCCCGATAGCTTGTACGTTCCTTTATCGTAACGGTCCAGACAGCCAATAATGTTCATCAAGGTCGATTTTCCACTGCCTGAAGGCCCAACAATAGCCACAAATTCTCCCTTGCTAACCTGTATAGTAATGTTTTCTAGTGCATGAAATTCAAGCCCGTCGTTGCGGTACCACTTATCTAACCCACTAATTTCTATTACGGGTGTCGTCGAAGCCTTCAATGAATTGGTTTTTATTTGAGTCGTAGCAGATTTTTTATCCATGGCCGTAGCGTAATAATTTTTTTATCTGCCAATTTGTCTACCACCACCGAATCAGTCTCGGACAAACCGCCCGTTACCTCTACCGCATCATCGCCAACCGTTCCTACCTCTACGGTAACCGTTGTGACAACACCATTTTTCAATACAAGTACAGAACCTTTGGTAACAGAATCTAGCGTAATTGCATCGTACTGAATGATTAAAGCATCTGACTTCTGGGCAGTCACTACTGCACCATCCAATTTTGTACCGAAATGAGTTGATGGATACGCGTCGAGTTTGATAGTAATTTGATATGTTGGATCTTCCGCCCCTATTGTTACCGGTGTTTTTGAGATTTTATCGACTTTTCCGGTTAACACCGTGTCCACGCCTTTTGCCGTAAAGGTGACCTTCATATCCGTTGCTAACCGTGCAACATCAGTACTTGAAACAGTAGCATTTAAGGAGGCATCTTTATTGTTTGCAATCACGATAAAATTTCCTGATGAGGTAGCTCCAGCTGCACCTAACGCCGAACCAGCTGAAGAATTTGAGTAATCGGAGACTTGTATAGAAATAACTTTACCCGCAATTGGAGACTTCAACTTTTTACGATTTAATGCAACCTCGGCATTTTTCATTTGATAATACGATGTGTTAATCTGACCTTGCAGCGTATCCAGCGTTGAAGATGGTGTTAATGGGTTTGCCTTAGCAGAATTTCTCGCCTTAATTGCAGCATAGTACGATGCCTGAGCAGTTTTAAATTGATTGTATTCGGACTCGTCATTCAACTGTGCCAACATAGTATTTTTTGAAACTGTTGCACCCTCTTTCACCACAATCTTTCGAATATCCAGTGAATTGCCTAAAGAAACATTAGCATAACCGACTGGGTACCAATTCGTCGTGAAATCGATCTCTTTCTTGACTTCTCCGCGAACCAAATTCGTCGTTCGATATTGAGGAAGAGTTTGGGAACCAAATAACAAAAAAAAGATGGCAACTACCGCAACAGTGCCAACCACATATTGTTTCGGGGAGATACGGTTCATTGGGGGTATTATAGCACAAAGTGCCTGGTTTCCACAGGCTATTTGCGGCGATCACTACTCTTTTGTGAGCGACCTCCAGACAAATGCGAGATCTCCGACAACGTGCTCTTAAGTCGCTGGGAATGTCGGATTAACCGAACTGGGGACGAACTTTTGTCTTCACCCATTCGGCTAACCATAAACTGCCCAACCTCAGAAACAGTTGTCGCAGCAAGCGCTCCGACTGCTGCACCATGGGAACCATCTAGTAATGCGCCGATAGTAGCGGCGCTAATTTGCAGAAATACCGTAGCAGCAACACCAAGGCGAGCACGTGTTAATTCTCTTGTATGCGTCCGTCTATTGGCCTCAAGAAAAGGCAACTTCGTAGCAGCCTTTAGCGCCCTATCCTGTTCTTGCTTCGCCTCCCAATCCAACGCTGCTCTATTGCTCATACAACCACCTCATGTATAACTTGTTTACCATAGTCAATGCAAAGCGCTATCATTTTTTCTAATGCCCTCTGCGTTATTTTCTCTTGTTCATCTGCGGGAATTTTATTCATCTGTCGTTCGAATAGCTGCTGAACAACATTCTTTTCGTCTGCCTCTTCGAGAATGTCCGCAACAGAATCAACCAATTCCTTCTCATTTTGCTCCGTAAATAAAATGTCTCGCATAAAATCATACATATTCGCATATACCTTCTGTATTATAATTTCTTTCTCTTCGGGCGAATGCTGCGGATACATACCTTCAAGCAGTTGTGCCACCAACTTTGGGGTTAACTGCATTCGCTTATCCTGTGTTACTGTTCCAGTATCCATCTTGCAACTATTTTACACTATTTTTATACAAAAAATAGAACGTCAAACTACTGGTAAGATTTTCCATTCTTCCCTTAACATTTACAACGCAAGTGCTTCCATCATTCCAGCCAGCAATTGCGACACCAACCCTTGGGAGATTTTTATCACTTTCCATTCCGTATCGCGAACAATTATGGCAACGATTCCATCAAAAACAAGCACGTTTACAACGCTACCAGCCAATTTCACTCCGGTGCGAGAAAAAACAAAAGGCTTAAAAACTTTT
>Ga0210006_1002058_pt1 | contig 13479 bp, 13 predicted proteins | sample CryGey02umfilter_2_FD_185452 | JGI IMG/M metagenome (GOLD analysis project Ga0210006, IMG submission 185452) | Groundwater microbial communities from aquifer in Utah, USA - Crystal Geyser 4/10/14 0.2 um filter (SPAdes) (version 3) | ecosystem: Environmental > Aquatic > Deep subsurface >... | reverse complement strand
TCCTCGATTTGATCTGGTGTGGCTGAAGTGGCAATGTCGTAATCTTTGGGCTCTTTCCCCAAAAGCATGTCACGCACACAACCCCCTGCCCAATAGGCTTGGTGGCCGGCGTCTTGGAGGATACGAACGATTTTTAAGGAGGTTTGTTCCACAAAGGCAGTTTAGCATGGAATGAGGTGTATAATGCAGATGATTCTTTAACCTTTTTATCATGAATGAAAGACCGACCGAATCCGAAGAACCAACCTCGCCGCTTGAAGTGGGAGAAATTTTGGTTTGGGTGACGAATGAGCTTCCCCTGACAACAACTGACTATACTTGGGATTGTAATCCTACCGGAGTCAAATACCGTTTTGATGGTCTTGATGGAAATGATGTGCTCCTCACCCCTCATGGGTGTTCTACACAAATGCGATTCCCAAAAACTGTGCTCAACAATCTTATACGCGATCGTCGACATGGGGAAGAACTTACGCCCAAGCGTGCCGAAGAGGCACTTAAAGCAGCCGCCCCTATTCGTAGGGGCACTGAGGAAACTGTGGACAGCGTAGTGGATTTTTTAAGAAACTGCCATGTTTTAGATATGGATTCCCACTATCGTCCATAATGTGTGGTTTCCGGTCCAAGGATAAGTTTCTCGCGGGTAGAAAGTTCTTTTTTATTCATTTTTGAACTAGACTACAGCCATGCTTATTTTAGGACTCGAAACATCGTGTGATGAAACCTCGGCCTCGGTGGTTCAGGCCCATGTTATGGGTGAATTTGTGCGAGAAGTGGCATATGGCTATCCCGGAGGAGAAGGAAACGTCTCTCTTCAGGTTCGTTCGAATATTATTGCGTCGCAAATTGAGTTGCATCGAAAAACCGGTGGGGTGGTGCCGGAAGTGGCGGCGCGCGAACATGTGGTGAAAATTTTTCCAGTGATTGATGAGGCGCTCTCGGAGGCGAAGGTGACATTTGAGGAAATCGACGCCATCGCAGTGACGCAACGGCCCGGCCTGATTTCTTCGCTTTTGGTGGGCACAAATGCCGCGAATGTACTGGCCCTTTTGGGTAAAAAAATATTGATTCCCGTGAACCATATCGAAGGCCACATTTATGCGAACTGGTTGGATCGAGAGGATAACATTGCGTTTCCCGTGGTGATTTTGACCGTGTCCGGGGGTCATAATGAATTGGTACTCATGCGCGAACACGCATCATTTGAATCGCTTGGTTCCACTCGGGATGACGCGGCCGGAGAAGCGTTTGATAAAATCGCGCGACTCCTGGGACTCCCCTACCCGGGCGGGCCGGAAATTTCTAAACTGGCGGAAAAGGGTGATCCAACCGGTTATGACTTACCACGTCCCCTCATGAACGAAGGGTTTGATTTTAGTTTTTCCGGGTTGAAATCCGCGGTGATGCGGGTGGTCCAGGCAGAAGGTGCCAGTTTGCGACAGGCGGATTTGGCTGCCTCGTTTCAGGAGGCAGTGTGTGATGTTTTGAGCGCTAAGTTGCTGCACGCGGCCCGCGAGCATGGAGTAAAAGAAGTGCATTTGGCGGGCGGTGTGTCAGCAAATCAACGGTTGAGAAGGTTGGTTGAAGAACGATTAGAAGGGCTGACGTTGCGTTTCCCCGAGAAAATCAGTTACTGCACAGACAATGCGGCCATGATTGCGGCCGCCGGCTTTTTTCAGTGGCGGGCAGATCCTCAGGCTTATAAAAAATGGAAATTGGTGGAAGCAAGCACGCGGATGGGGTTTTAGGGCGGCTTGTTTCTCCTGAAAAACCGTGTATAGTAAAAGTTGCGATTTGGGGGATCCTTAGGTCGTATTATTAATTCTAACCTGTTTTTCCATGACGGAAGGGACATCGAACGAATCAGAAGAAAAAAAACAGAAGCCGCGCAAGCTCCAAACGCCGCTCGGGGTTTTTGATATTCTTCCTGATCAGCAACTGTATTACACCTTCATCAAAAAGGTGGTCCGTCATCGGTGTCGACAGAGTGGTTTTCGTCGAATCACCACCCCGATTTTTGAATTTACGGAAGTATTTCAACGCAGTATTGGCGATGAAACCGACATTGTTTCCAAGGAAATGTACACTTTCATGGACAAGGGTGAACGCAGTTTGACCTTGAGACCCGAAGGCACGGCCGGTGTGGTGCGTGCGTACATTGAAAATGGCATGAAAGAACTTCCTCAACCTGTTGAATTGTATTATATTGAACCTTTTTTCCGTTATGATCGACCTCAAAAAGGTCGCTATCGCCAGTTTTGGCAGTTTGGCTTTGAAGTGATTGGTGAATCTGATCCGGCTTTGGATGCGCAGATTGTACTTCTTTCAAATAAAATTTTGGAAGATCTTGGAATTGCCGGGCTGTTTAAGATTCAAGTAAACACCATTGGTTGCCAATTGTGTCGCACTAAATATGTAGCTGACCTTCAGAACTACTATGTTGGCAAAGAACGTTCTTTGTGTGAGTCATGTTTGGTTCGTTTGAAAAAAAATCCGCTTCGCCTGCTTGATTGTAAAGAAGAAGATTGTGCGATTTTGGCTCAACTTGCGCCCAAACTCAGCATGTATTTGTGTAAAGAATGTAAGGAATATGATGAAAAATTTCTTTCCTATCTTGATGAATTGGATATTTCCTATGAAAAAAATGAAAAACTTGTGCGTGGATTGGATTACTACACCCGCACGGTGTTTGAGTTTTGGGACCGTTACCAAGGCGCACAAAATGCGATTGGAGGCGGCGGACGCTATGATGGTTTGATGGAAATCATGGGAAGTCAGCCCACTCCAGCCGTGGGAGCGGCATTCGGCATCGAACGCATTATCTATCACATGAAGCGCGAAAAACTTCAAGTGCCCTCCAAGGATGATATCCATGTTTTTGTGGCGCAACTCGGTGACGAAGCCAAGAAAAAATGTCTTAAATTGCTCTGGGATCTGCGTGAACGCGGCATCCGAAGCGTGGGAGCGTTGGGCAAGGGAAGCATGAAAGCTCAGCTTAAACTTGCGGACAAATTCAATGTCCCCTATACCCTTATTTTAGGCATCACCGAAGTCCGCGATGGCACCGTCATCATTCGTGACATGGCCAAAGGTCAACAACGATTTGTTCAGCATGATGACATTGTGGAAGAGGTGGCCAAACTGATTGGTGAAAAGAACCTTGATACCTACACCCCCGGAGAGCTAATGTATGATTAATTTCCCCACCCTATGTCTCGTGAAGATAAAATCGAGCGCCGACGTCGTGAACGCGAAGCGCGGTCCGCATCACAATCCAAATCTATGTTTCGCAAACGTGTAACCATTATTGGCGGAGGCGCGGTCGTGGTTGTGTCACTCCTTGTGGCATGGAATGTTGGTTTATTTGGAGTTTCAGCCGACTCTCACCCCTATGGAGCTTTTGCGCAGTGTTTAACAGACAACAAAGTGACCATGTATGGCACAGACTGGTGCCCCAACTGTCAAAATCAGAAAAAAATGTTTGAGTCTGCCTTTAAAAAAATTGATTACGTTAACTGTGACTTCAATCAACAAGTGTGTAACGCGCAAGGCGTTGAAGGCTATCCTACCTGGAAAATTGGCAATACATTGATCGGTGCCGGCGTTCAAACTTTTGATGCGTTAGCAGAAGCATCTGGCTGTGAATTACCGGAAGGGTTATAGGCATATTCACGCTACCCAAGATTGAAATGGAAGAGATTGGATTTTTTTAGTTTAAGGAAGGATGACGAAGGAATACTCGTAGAGTATTTCGAGGAAGAGTGACGAGAAAATGGAGAAATCCAACTCTTTCCGGAGGATTGTCAACGAAACGCCCGTCTTCCGCGTTGCTCGTTGCACCCGTACCGCATTGGGTACGGGATGCGCCTCTCGCCTTGAATCCGGCCACTTCGTTGACAACCCATTCAACCTTGGGTAGCGTGAATATGCCTTAATAAATTTGCTATGCCTCTCCCCTTCACTAAAATCACGGATATTGACATTGGACCCATCACGCTTCAAGCGTGGGGAGTCATGTTAGCTCTTGGGTTGTTGGTGGGACTTTTTGTGACGTTAAAAGAAGCGGAACGCAAGAAAATCAAATCCGATTCAGTGTTTGATGTGTTTTTATGGATTTTAGTCACCTCGATTGTGGGTTCACGACTCATGTATGTACTGCTGTTTTGGCGAGATTTCATTTCAGCTCCTCTTGATATATTTAAAATTTGGGAAGGAGGTTTGGTTTTTTATGGAGGAATTTTTGCCGCACTTTTGGCCATGTGGTTTTATACGCGATCCAAAAAAATCTCTTTTGTGGATTTGGCAGATACATTGACGCCGGGGTTTGCGATTGGAATTTTCTTTGGGCGATTGGGTTGTTATCTGATTGGAGACCATATTGGGGCTCCCATGAAAGGCGATTGGTTTTGGGGTTCGGTGATGACCGGGGATACGGTGCTTCGTCATGAACCTTCCTTGTATTTATCTCTCAATGGACTGTTGATGTTCATAGTGCTCTGGCATTTGCGCACACGCCTCAATAAGCGTGGTGCCATGGCCATGGCTTTCTTTGTTTGGTATGGATTCTCTCGATTTTTTCTTGATTTTTCACGTTCAAGTGATTTGGCCCTCGGACTTTCTGATCCTCGATTTTGGGGACTGACCATTTCACAATATGTGAGTGTGGGACTTTTTGCGGGCGGTCTTTATTACTTTTTGTTTAAATTTAAAAAACGCTCATGATTTGGCGCCAATTTTTATTGGGTGGAATGGTGGGAGTTTTGATGGCTCCTTCATTGGCCATGGCCTCATTTTCGGATGTTGTGGAAACCCATGAAAACTTTGTTGCGGTGCAATGGATGGAAGGACGTGATGTGATTAAAGGCTATGAAGATGAAACTTTTCATCCTGAATGGGAAGTAAATCGAGCGGAAGCGCTTAAAATTATTTTATTGGCTAGTGACATTGTGGTGGATGAAGCTGTGGCCACTGATGCCATTGCACTTTTCCCGGACGTAAAACCGGATCAATGGTACTACCCTTATGTTCAAAAAGCCGTGGAACTGGGAATTGTGAGTGGGTATCCGGATTCCACGTTTCGTCCTGCAAAAACCGTGAATTTAGCGGAAATGTTAAAAATGTTGTATTTGGCGAATGACGTGACGCCTGCGGACGCGACTCGCGCTCCGTATGAAGATGTTCCCATGGATGCTTGGTTTATTGACTATGCTCAGGAGGCAAAAACCAAACATTTTATCGCGGCCACCTCAGATGGTTATTTGCACCCGGATTGGGCAGTGACACGCGGAAAATTAATAGAGGCAGTGTATCGATTTTCCTATGTTCAAACTTTTGAAAACACCATTTTTCCTTTAGCTTTGAATTGGCCATTGTATCAACACCCAAACTCAGATGTGGCGTTTCAAATTCCGTTTGGATGGCAATTGGTCACCGGCACGAACGGAGAATTGGTGGCCTGGTATCAAGATGAGTTGTACCACCAATCCGGCTGGGATCGCACCACTCCCCATTCAGCGGTGGTATCGATTTTTGTGGATCCCAATGAAGGAAAATTAACCACTAAAGCTTATTTTGATCGTATCCGCCAAGGATGGGGTGCTTATGGAGATCAGATTCAACAAACCAATTCCGATACACTGGTGCTGGATTATGAAGGACCCTATGAATTCATGCGCGACATGGTAGTGGCCATGCCAGAGGGGGTGTTTGTCACGGTGCAAGCCACCTATGGGAAAGGCCGTTTAGCAGAGCAACTGGGAGAAATTATTCGAGAAATTGAGGCCAGCGTTCATAACCAAACCACGCCACCGCCCACAGGTCCCATTCTGACAAAAGAAGAAGCCTTGGAAATGACACGAATGAATATTCAAGTGGATAGAAAAGGACAGCAAATGCTCGACTTGTTTGAAGATCGAAATCTGATTGAAACTGATACAATTGGCGTTGGCACGGGGCCGGTGGATTATTTCTATTCCGCTTGGGCGGATGTAACGCTAAAATATGAACGATCTTTTGATGTGATTTTAGACATTGATAAAGGTCAAACCACGAATTTTTAATTCACTCATTATGAAATCTTTTCTTCTCGCGTTGCTCATGGGAACCGTTCTAATCTTTGCTGGATGTAATCAGGTTAAAGTGGCTAGTAAAAATCCTCCAATAACATTTCCAAATCAAGAAACTTTGATGGACAATGAAGTTGAGTATGCAGAGCCATTTTCTGAAGGGCCCGTAGAACTTCCGGTTATTAAAGGTCCTGATTCTCTTCCCCCGGCTTTTTAGCAAGGTCCTTTAGGACCCTCTGAAAAATGTACTGTCTACTGCAAATTTACCGCACCGGCTACAAAAAGCTCAACGCTCCTCAACGTATCGTACCCTTATACGCTTTTGTCGCGTTTCACTTTTTTCGCTCGATGTGGTAAATTTTCGTTAAGAAATTACATTTTTCAGAGGGTCCTTAATTATTTTTCATGTCCACTACTATTGATCAACGCTCCCTTGAGTTGCACCGAACCCACGGGGGAAAACTTGAAATTGCTTCAAAAGTTCCTTTGAAAACCAAAGATGATTTGAGTTTGGTGTACACACCGGGTGTGGCGGAACCGTGTCGTGCCATTGCCAAAAATCCTGATGCCGCTTATGACTATACGATGAAGGGTAATACTGTGGCGGTGATTACCGATGGCTCGGCAATATTGGGCCTGGGAAATATTGGCGCGCTGGCTGGATTGCCGGTCATGGAAGGAAAATGTTTATTGTTTAAAAAATTTGCGAATGTGGACGCGTTTCCACTCTGTTTGGGTACGCAGGATGTAGATGAAATTGTGGAAACCGTGGTGCGGATCGCACCGGGATTTGGAGGTATTAATCTGGAAGATATTGCCGCGCCGCGGTGTTTTGAAATCGAACAACGATTGAAAGAGCGCCTCGATATTCCCGTGTTTCACGATGATCAACATGGCACTGCGATTGTGACATTGGCCGGCTTATTGAATGCGCTCAAAGTGGTTGAAAAATCATTGGACTCGGTACGGATCGTCCTTAGTGGGGCGGGGGCGGCCGGGCATGCCATTGCTGAATTACTGATGCGCGCCGGCGCCCAAAATGTGGTGGCATGTGATCGTGAGGGCGCGCTAGCGCCCGGCCGCCCCCATATGGATGCGTCCAAAATAGCCCTTGCTGAAAAGACCAACCCGCAGGGCCTCACTGGCTCTTTAGGGGAAATGTTGGTGAACGCGGATGTGTTTATTGGAGTGTCCGCACCTGGCATTGTGACGCGTGCGATGATTAAGACCATGGCTGCGAAAGCCATTGTTTTTGCCATGGCCAATCCCGATCCTGAAATCATGCCTGCAGACGCCCATGCCGGTGGCGCCGCAGTGGTGGCCACGGGTCGAAGCGATTTCCCTAATCAAGTCAATAATTCACTAATTTTCCCAGGGCTATTCCGTGGGGCCTTAGATTGCCGCGCGTCGCAAATTACTCCGGCCATGCACTTGGCGGCCGCGCATGCATTGGCTGAACTTGTTCCTCAACCGACAGCTCAAAAAATCATCCCGGAACCGTTTGATGAAGGCGTGGCTGAGGCTATTGCAAATGCGGTGCGAGCTTGCTGCTAACGAATCGCTTTGGCGGCTTTTACTCCGCCCCAAACCGTATCTCCTCTTTTCTTGATGGCATCAGAATTTTCTCCGATTCCCTTAGAAGCGGAGTCCAAATCCAAAAGCCTATCATTGTCCGGCAATCCCAATTCTTCAAACAATGTCTCACCCACGGGATCGCTTTTACGCCCACGCCCCCACTTATGAGAGGCGATTTGTCTATGGCGCAGAATGTCTCGCTTGTTAAGTCCGTACATTCCACCCAACCATTCCACCATTTCTTTAGCGCTTTTTTTCTGGCTCTCCGACCACTCTTGGCCACTTTCTGCTACCACTTCGATGCCAATGGCATATCGATTCAAATCATTTAAACCGTTCCAAATGCTTTGCCCGGCATGGGGTGCGATTTGGTACTTTTTTTCAACTCCTCGAATGTAAACGAGATACTTGATGGTTCCATCACGTTCAATCACAAAATGAGCATCTCGATCTCGTATGGTTTTTTCGGAACTCCCGATTGTTGAATGTAAAATCACATAGCGTGCTTCCTCAAAATGCACACGCCCGGAGAAAATATCACGCTCCTTAGGCATTTCCACCCATTCCGGATGGTCCTCCCACTTTTTGGAAGAAAATTTTTCAGCACCTTTGACCATTTCCGCTCGGTCACGCACCCAGTTCTTCCCATCCCATCGGGCATACTGACCAGCGGTTTTTGTGTCCAATACTTCGCTACCGGTTAAGGTTTCGGAAGGTTTTTCCGGAGGTGGTTCGGGTGCTGGTGCTGGCGCGGGCGTTGGCTCTGATGTTCCTCCGCGAAATTTTCCTTCGTAGAGTTGTATGAAAAAATCAACGTTGGGAACCCAAATTTGTGCGTTTTCCATGATATTGCTTGCATCGTCTTTTAAATTGGCCAGTTCCGGATTGAATCGTTGGTTGAAACTCACCACCACCTCCCGAATTTCTTCCTTGCTGATTTGCACTTCTTTCACTAAGTACTCGTTGTACGATTCATTGGCCACAAGAATGGACCAAAATCCCTTCCCCTTTTGTACCGTAACCCATGGCTTACCTCCGTTTTGGTATAAATATGGTTTGGCATGCTCATAAATTTCCTTGGAGGGCACCAAAATTTCCTGACCGGCTTTGAGTTCTGTGTCCACCACGGAGAACCCATTGAGACGTCCCAAATAAAATCGACTCACTCCAAATTCTTTTTCCAAAGTGAAATAGCCCCAACCTGCGGGAATTTTAAATGTTTCCGTGCCGGCTTTGACCTCCAGACTTGGCAATGGTTTTGTAATGGTTTCTTCCGAAACAAACGGCCCATAAATCCGCTCTGGCAATTCAAGCCTGCGAAGCGCACTGATCATGCGACCATAACGGAGCACTTCCCCTGCTTTTCTCACTTTGAGTCCCGGCATCTCTTTACCCTTGATCTTTAAGTTTTCGTTCATTTGATCGGCGTTTTCCGGATCCAAACACGCGGTGATGCCACCATACTCACGGTATGGAACGCCATAAATATCATCATGAACCAGTGTGCTAGAGCAATCGTCGCGTCCTAGTTGTTTGCAAAGCTCTCCCGAAAGCTTGAGTTCAAAGTCAATGTAATTAGTGGGTGCCAAGTTTTTCCATAATCCTTTGACTGTCCCAAACCCTGCGTTGTACATGGCGTAGGCCAACAAATCTTTGTCATCGTCTTCTATTGTGGAGTCGATCTTGTCAACCATGTAAAAACGACATCGTGCCAGGTAGAGTATCCCGGCGGTGGCGCTTTCAACCGGATCTTCTAAATTCGTCGCTTGAACTCCGAAGTACTTTTCAACGCCCTTAGCGGCGATAGTCGTAATCTGAAACAGACCGCGCGCCCCTGTCGGAGAAGTGGCATTCGCGTCAAATCGGCTTTCCTTGGCGACCAATGCCAAAAGCTGTTGCATGGAAAATCGATTGTTGAGCAACGCGAGGACCGTGTCTAGCCCGCTTTGCTTGTCCCATCGTTCCGCAATAAGTGCGTCGCGTTCCCCCTGAGAACCGGCACCACTGATTTTTTTATTGATCTGAGAGATTTCGGATAGAAGGTTGGATTGGATCGTTTCTTCAATGGTTTGATAAGCGGTTTCGATGGCACGGGTGGCGATTTCAATATCAATGGGATCCGCATCCGGGATTTGGTCAAATTGTGCCGCTCGTTTCGGCTTATCTTCTACCTCTGTGGCCAAAGCTAAACGGTCCAACGATTCTCCGGTTTGTTGGTGAATTTCTATTTCTTCCTTGGCTTTCTTTTCAGGACCTAGTACGCGCTCACTGACTTCGTTGACCATGAGAGGATTTTTATTGATCTTCGAATTTTACCATATTTCAATCTTTTCTGCAATATCCTTGCTCGCTATAATGGCTTCGTTTATAATACGATCGTTTTAGATTTTTAACGCTTGTTCTTATGTCCGGACACAGTAAATGGCATTCCATTAAACATAAAAAAGGTGCGGCTGATGCCAAACGCGGTAAAGTTTTTACGCAACATGCCAAGATGATCACGCTTGCCGCTCAAAGTGGCGGCGATCCGGAAATGAACCCTGGTCTGCGCGTGGCCATTGACCGTGCCAAGATGGACAATCTTCCCAACATGAACATTGATCGTGCCATCAAAAAGGGTACCGGTGAATTAAAAGACGGATCCATCCTCGTTGAAACCAGTTATGAAGGGTATGGTCCCGGCGGTGTGGCCATCCTTGTGAAAGCCATTACAGATAACAAAAACCGCACACTACCCAATGTGCGCCAATGCTTTTCCAAGTGTGGAGGCAAAATAGGATCTGATGGCTGTGTGGCCTGGATGTTTGAACCTAAAGGCATTATTTTGATGGATGTTTCCGGTAAAAATATGGAAGAAATTGAAATGGAAGTGATTGAAGCGGGCGCCGAAGATATGGAAGCCGATGGCGATACCATGACTGTGACTACGGCATTTGAAGATTTAGGTTTGGTTCGAAATGCGCTTACTAAAGCCGGTTTTAAAATTGAAAGTGCCAAAATTGAATATATTGCAAAAGAACATGTGAAGATTGAGGATGAATCCACTGCGTCCAAAATCATTCGCCTCATGGACGCGCTCGACGAAGACGAAGACGTCACTGAAGTGGCCGGTAACTTCGACATTTCCGAAGAAATTTTGGAGAAATTAGGCTAGGCGGTCGTTCCGATTTTTACCTTAATGGCCTCAATATCTTGGCTCATTTCATGCATGCGTAAATGAGTACTTCCCTGCTCGTCATCAAGACGTTGGCAATATCCCGCGACATGATCCAATGTGTTTAATATACGTCCCGTATCGATATCGTGCTGATATTTGGTTGGAAGTTGTCTCAGTTTATAATCATGATCCAATAACATTTTGGTCATTTTATCGAAACGTTTGTCAGCTTTTCCAAAAAGATCGTAGACCCGATCAAACTGTTTATTGATTGAATTGAACTGTTTATTGATTGAATTGAACTGTTGATCGTGCCCATCAAGCCGCTTGTCCACGCCATCAAGCCGCTTGTCCACGCCGTCGAGTCGCTTGTCCACGCCGTCGAATCGCTTGTCCACGCCGTCGAATCGCTTGTCTATTTGATCAAAGCGATGATCATGTTCTTCTAACTTCTTTAAGACAAGATCGATCTTTTCATCACTTTTAGAAGATTTTGTTTTGGCGGCCACTTTGTTCATAAAAAAGAGGGTTAGGAGGTCATTGGGCCTTCTATTATACTTACGAGTTGTGGTTCGTCAAATGGAAGATCTTGCGAAGGATTTAGATTGTTTCGGAATCTGTTCAAAACTTATTTTCCGTTCATCTTTTTGTCATAAAAATCCCCGGGGAGACTTTACCCAAACTGATAAAATTCCCCATTCCCCTTGGAATCCGTGATTTGAATTCCTGTTGAAGGTTCATGCATTTCTTTAACACTGTGTGGCAAGGGCATGTTGAGGCGCTTGGCTTGTTCTTCCAGAATGGTGTTCACAAATAAGGTCACACCTTCATCAAAAGTCATCCCTTTAATGCGGCAGCCGGCAGCACGCACATGGCCTCCCCCACCAAACAGCCCGGCAAGGCGACTCGCGTCTACTTCGTTGGTGGTGGTTCGGAGGCTGCAGGAAATCACGCCCTGTTTTTCTTTTATGAGCGCGACCACTTCCGCGCCCGGGGCATTATTGAGCAGTTCATCAATGATCGCACCTGTGTCTTCCATGTCCGCGCCGGTTTCTTCTAAGTCCTTGACGGAGACAGTGGACCAAACAAACCCATAGTCTTTGGCAAATTTGATTTTAGAAAGCACTTGGCCCCATAATTTAAGGGTGGCAAGGCTTTTGGTTTTGTAGACATGTTTGATGATTTCTTGTTGGCGCGCGCCCGCATCAAGCAATTGAGCTGCCACACTGAATGCTTTGGGCGTGGTATTGGAATGCTGAAAACTTCCTGTGTCTGTGATGATTCCGGCCAACAACAATGTGGCAATGTCCTCATCCATGAGTGTTTTTCCCGTTTCCTGTTCAAGTTTTTGAATGATGGGCACAAGCATTTGCGTCGTGGCGGAGGCGGTGATATCCAGATGGTTGATGGTCCCGAACTCTCCATTTGATGCATGATGATCAATGTTGAGTACGGGTAATTTATGAAAAAGATCTGTATTTTCCTCGTAAAATTTCCCCAATTGAACCAAATCTCCTGTGTCCACGGTCACAATCGCATCATAATCTTCCTCTCCTCGCCCAAATGATATTTTTTCACGACTGATTGTTTGACCGCCACCCGGAGTGAGGATCAAATTCACTTTTCCAGGCATGATTTCATGACGTACTTCCTTGACGTCCGCATCCACTGTGATGATGAATTCCCCGCCTTCATTGAATTCCCCTCCGATTTTTTCAATCATAGGAAGAAATTTCAAATCTTTTGGTACGGGTTCGGAAGAAATCACAGTCGCCTTTTTCCCCAGTTTTTTTAGGACCTTATATAAAGACAAAGCACTTCCAAGCGAATCCCCATCTGCCGGAGCGGATGGCAAGATGAGCACATGATTGCTCCGTAGCAATTGTTTGATGATTTGATCCTCGAGTGAAAGTGTCATTTTTGGCTTGGTAATCCTATAATTATAGAATATATTTACTCACTGGTCAATCCGTCCCGGCAAATTTTCCGGGCACTCTCCCCGAGTATATAAGCCGGATCTTGAAGAATGTCAAAATCTTTAGGATGTTTCCATCCCGTCGCCAGGTGCATTCCCTCATGGACCACCACGTCGACCAAATCACATTTCCGTCCCGGCTCAAAAAACTCGGGGGAGATGATCATACCTATGGCCCATGACTCTCCAGCGACGTCCGGCTCCATTTCCCCGGCCTGCGGACAGAACACGTTGAAACCACCCGGCTCGAACCCATCGCCGATTTCCATCTCCGAATAAGTCTCGAACATTCTAGTGTACGCTTGATTCAGCTCATCAATGAGCTCGCTGTTCGCCTCCACCCAAGCGCGAGTCGCCTCGATTTGCTCGCGTTGCTTCCGACTGCAAGATCCCAGGAGAGGATAGGTCCCCTTCCTTAACTGGTTTCCGATTTCCAATCTTTCGATGCTTTCCGTCGCGTCAAGAATTCGCTCGAAGGCCCGATACGCTTTTTCACTTTCCCCCCTAATCACCAGCATTGATGCGCCTGCAATAAAGGTACTGACTATCAACAGATTTCGCTGGAGCCTTAATCCTCGTAGGGTTTCTTGCTCGGCATTGCCGCTTTCATCGCGCTCCGGAGTGTTTTCGGTAGGCATAAAGTTCTGATTTACTTTCGATGACTTCGACAAAAGGAACGAAATCAAAGTTAAGTGGATATTTTATGG
>Ga0210006_1002057_pt1 | contig 13488 bp, 23 predicted proteins | sample CryGey02umfilter_2_FD_185452 | JGI IMG/M metagenome (GOLD analysis project Ga0210006, IMG submission 185452) | Groundwater microbial communities from aquifer in Utah, USA - Crystal Geyser 4/10/14 0.2 um filter (SPAdes) (version 3) | ecosystem: Environmental > Aquatic > Deep subsurface >... | reverse complement strand
AGCTACGCATTATTTTAGCTACGCATTATTTTGAAAGGCAGCAGGGCTTATTGAATGATATAGGTGCAATATTTTTGATTCATATTGTATTTAACATAATATACATTATGCGAAGTTTGTTATTTGTTTCTGCTTAGGAATTTCGGTCGCGGCCATCGTCTTGCTTTTTAGTTAATCCGCAATTATGCGGGTTTTATAAACTAAGAGGCAAAATTTATGTTAAATCACAAATTCAACAACGAATGGCTAGATAAACTCAAACTTTCGCCACGCCATGAATATTTAAAATCTTTGCGCTTTGAGTTGGGGTTAAGCCGCTCGGTTTTGTCGGCTCAAATTGGTTTAAGTCCGCACACTATCCGAAAATATGAGTCTACCTGGACAGGTAAAAGCCGCGCCCCTGTTTGGTATGAGATTCTGTTGCGTCTTTTGTGCGCTGATCTGTCGATTTTTGGCCAGGCCTGGGCGGATTCGCGCATTTTTCGCCACGACCAAAAACTGGCAAGCCCTTATTTTAAACATACCCGAATGAGTCCTGATGATATGAATAGTCAATACAGCCTTGTACATCGTCAACTTGAACAACAAGTACGCGCCCTTTCTGCTGAATTATCAGCGGTTACGAGTAAATATACCGCCCTGCAAGCTGAATATGGCTTATTACAGGCGCGTTTGGTTGAGATTGATGAAATTAAAGGCCGTTTGAAAGCGCATGAAGTTTGATTAAAGACGGGAAAAGTTTTAAACTTGTTTAGGTCGAATTAGCTACTCGGCATTTTATTTTAAAAAAGGATATTCTATGAAAAATTTATTTTTAGTTGCCTTGGTTTCGTTTGGTTTGGTTGCTTGCGGTGGCGGTGGTTCTGATTCATCATCCAGTGATAACGATTCTAACACAACCGAAACCGTTACTGTTACTGTGTCCAGCACTGGCTCTAATACCGTAATTGATGAGTCGGTTACTTTTGATCTTGAAGTTACAGGCACCAGCAACACGATTACGATTAAAGCATCCAATCAGATTGAAGATTTGAACGTTTCCGGGGTAAGCAATGTTATAACAATTGAGAAAGGCGCTTCAATCACTGGTATTGAGATTACTGGGGTTAGCAACACTTTCTACATTGACAATGATTCTAATTACTCTATCAGTGATACCGGCTCTGGTAACAAGATTATTAAGCAATAGTCAACGAAATAAAAGCCGCGTTTTAGCGGCTTTTATTTATCTAAAATGAATTCTACTTTATGTAGTCGTTCTGAAATTTCAGCGTGTTTTTTGGCGTGTTCGATCAGCAAATCTCGCTGTTCATTCAGCCGCCATTTTATAAAGCCCAGATGCGCCCAAACTGCGGCATATGCTCCAGCCGCTCCGACTAACCCGGAAACAATATTGCCTTCCATTAGTCGTCTAAATCCGTGCTTTCTTGCACTGCCACGGCTACCGAATCTGCAACGGGCGTTAAAATGGTTGGATTGACCCCCATATAAGTTCCACCCCCCATGATGACTGCGAATAATAACCATCCTAACCACGTTTTTTTATTTTTCATGATATCAACTCCCTAAGTATTTTAAAAAATCACCAACCGGGCATGAAAAGCTTGCCGCCCATGTATCGCCGTTTTCTTTGTCAATCTCGCATTGTGTTTTGTTTGGATTTTCAAGCCCGACAAAATCACTGACGCCATAGACTGTGCCTTCCGCAACGCCACCGACTACACCAACGGCACCGCGCGCCGCTGAACTTGCGACACCCCTAAAGCCTTTGAAGTATAGAAACGCGGCACCGATCACCACCCCACCAATAATCAATTGATTTTTTGTTAAAGTCGGAACTTTCATCACTCCCACCAATTTTGATTTTTATTGTCTGCAACGGGCGGCGGCGTTACTCTTTGCCGCATATAGCCGACAATTACTGCTGTTATAACCCCCGAAACTACCGTTATTAATATTTGCTTAGTAGTTTGGCTCATACAAGCCCTTTGTCTTTTAGCGCCCACTCAACGCCGCGCGTCAGGTCATAGTCAGCGATCATGCGGCCGTTTTCGTGCTTTATAATCGCGGCGGTTAGGTTTGTTAAATTTTTTTCGTTTAACTCAAAGACTTCAAACGGGCTAACGCCCATTGCATTTGAAACGCTCGCAATATAGCTACCCGTGTCGTTTTCGACCGACGGCGCCCAACGGTTAATAATCGCTGTTACTGTGTTTAATCCGTAACGCTCATAATAATTGATCAAAAGAATGCTTAAAGCTCTAACGCCGCTTTTCATCGACTCAAAAGCGGCAAATCGACCACCGACCAACTCAACCCCTATTTGACCTTCCCAGTCATTTGCGGCATTAAATTCAATATTGCCCGGGTTGTTGTTTCTAATCCCTCTCGGAAAACTCATAATATACCCCCAATAAGCGGCGGCAAGTACCGCGCCGCCGATTAGATAATTTTTCATTAGATTGGCTTAGGCAAATCAAGCTTAATTTGTGCGACCGCATCTTTCCACGCCTGCATGTCTGCCGGGTCTCCGCTGTATTGTGCTGCCAAATACATACCGTCTGTTTCTGCTTTATAGCGTGCTTCACGGGCTTTTAATACTGCGTCAATTTCCGCTTGAGCAATAATGCTGCCTGCTTCTGCCTGGGTTAAAACGCCACTTGTCACTAAATCGTTAATGCCGTCTTGGTCGTAACAGATAAACTGTCTGCCAGCGTGATCAATATCCATTTTTAAACTCCTTAAACTCCATATAAATACAGACCCGAACCTACAATGGTTTCTGCTGCGTTTGTCTTTAAAAAATTTGAATCGCCCGGAAGAACCACTTGAAAATAATGAACAAAAAACCTCCCCGATTCTTTGACGTTAAAAAGAGTTAAATTATTAACTACAGACGACATAGCTACCATCGTTCTACCAATGCTTATATAATTATTAGCCCGATCCCTATATCTATAATCTACGCTAAAAATTACTCTTTCCGCCACATCATTATTAACAGTAATATTATTACTATAATATCCGCCCACTCTTATATTCGCGCCGTTACAATAAAAAACCCCGCTATCGCCCAAATCTAAATGCACAGATGCATTTACTGATCCGCCACTGACATTAAAACCAGAGTTATTAATATAAAACGAGCCATTAATAAACAATGTACAACCCAAAATATCTTGCGCACTTGCTGTCAAATTTACAATTTTATTTTTAATCGACAACCCATCAGTATATGCGTCAGACATCAACACAATATTGCCTTCCCCCATCTCGGGTATTAAATTTACTGCTACATCAAAACTTTTAACCGGATTTAATACCCCCCCCCCGTCGTTTGCATCATCTCCATTGATAAAATCAACATAGACAGTTTTAGTCAATATCAAACTCGGCAAGTTTGACACCGCGCCTTGAGCTTGTGAAACCGCGCTTTGTGCTTGTGATACTGCGTCGCTTGTATCTGTTAATGCTTGTGCGATCTGTGCGTTTAAAGCATCTGTTAAAGCCGTTGTTGCCGCGCGCTTTGTTTCGCCGCCTTGCTCAATAATGAAATTATCTTCATCGTTTACGGCTTGCACTTCTTGTAATTGGCTGATTTTTGGCATTTTTTAACCCTCTTAATTTCCCAAACTGATATAGTCGCCGCCTTCAGAAAAAATGAAAGCGCCTGTGTTTGTTTGCAATGGTTCAATCGGGACGGACAAATATTGTCCCTCTATAAATTCTTCTAACACGACAACTTGACCGTTTTCCGCGTCGCTGTATGCGTATACTTCGGCCGCGCTTGCGGCTTTGATCTCGATAAACTCACCCGGTGATAACGGATAACCATCGACGATCACGTCCTGGGTGCCGATATAGACATTTGTCGCACCTGTATTTTTGATTCTCAAAGCATAACGGCTGCCGTTTGCTTGCGATATGATTTCTTCAACGGTGTTAATCGTTAATTTAGTTGACTGTATTCCACCCAATGGCTTTTGTCTGACGTCAATAACGCCGCTCATTCTGCTATCGTCAATGCGCCCGCTTGTATAGCTTATTTCGATTGCTTGATTCCATTCCGACTCAATCGACACGGCTACAAAATCGCGATTGTGCTCCCAGCCCATACCGCGCCACATGCTGTTCGACTCGGTTGAGCCGTCGATATATTCCGCAATGATTTTTAACTCACTAGACGCTTCTATAATCCTTAGATAACGCCCATTAATTGCAATTCGTTGCTGTTCGCCTGCTTTTAAATTGATAATCATTTTTTACCCCCGCTTAAAAGCCATACTCGCGCCGATTACGGCGGCCGCTAAAGCTGCCCATTTTACCGCTTGAGTCATATTGGCACTTGCTGCCATATCGTCACTTTGCGAAATATTACGCGCCACGTCTAAAGCCGCATCCGCTGCCCCCGCTGTCACCATTAATGATTCTGTATTGATTTTTTCAATTGCGCTCATATTTTTTTCATTAAACGCGTTCATAGCCGCAAACGCATTATTTGACACGTTAAAAGCTGAATCCGTCACACTGCTATTTAAGTTAAAGGCACTGTTTGCGACGTCGGTACTTGCGCTTAATGCCCTGGATGTTGTGCCGCCAATCGCATCAAAAGCCATTGCCGTGGTGTCGTTATTTGACAACAAAGCGTTTGACGACAAATCTCTAACACTTGAAAGGGCATTACTGACCATATCGCCCGCTGCCGCGATAATGCCGCCATCCACGTAATTAACAACGCTGTTATCTGTGAAGCTGTTGTCGGTTTGGCTTTGATCTGTGAAGCTGTTGTCGGTTTGGCTTTGATCTGTGAAGCTGTTGTCGGTTTGGCTTTGATCTGTGAAGCTGTTGTCGGTTTGGCTTTGATCTGTGAAGCTGTTGTCGTTTGTGCTGTTATCTCTATAACTGTTATCCGTCCAGTTACTTGTTGATGTTGACATATCATAGTTATAATCACGATTGTCGTATACGTTGTTTGTCGTATTTGTTGTTTTTTTTGATGAACCGGAATTTCCGAACAATGAGAAGCCCATTTTTTTAACCTTTTTTAAACGCTACAACTAACAACACCGCCGCAAAAATGCCTGCGCCAACTAAAACCGCTTGATTCACATCAAAGCCGCCGCCGTTTGGCATTAAATCTTTTAAGCTGCCACCCATGATTGTTAGACCGCCGCCCGTATTGCCGAACCCGCCAAAACCTTGGCTTACTGTCTGATCTCCCAAGTCGGCTTTTCCGCCGCTTAGCGACATATCCCGACCGCTGGAAAATGTTGCTGCTAAACTTGCCGGATCCATTTATCGCACCGCCAAAATTAAAGCTAAAAGGCCAACCAAAGCCGCACCACCCGCCATTAAATAAGTCGGATTAATGCCGCCGCTTTCTTGTTGCTGTTGTTGCGCATTCCCTGACGCTTTGGCATCCCACAATTGCGCATCGACATTTTGCGTTGATTCGGTTTGTGTTAATACTTGCGCTTGACGTGCCGGCGCTTCTTGATGTTTCAATTCTTCATACTTCGTCGATACACCATCGCCAACATCTTTAATTGCTTGAAACCAGTCATTTTCTTTTAAATCTGAATACCATCCCATAATTTTTCCTTTATCTTTAAAAGCCGCTTTCGCGGCTCTTAACGGATTAAATACCGGCTAAACCGTCGTAGTATTCAACCACGATATTTGTAGCGCCCGCTGTTGCTAGCGTTTGACGTAAACGAAAATCTTGTACGCCTTGAGTTACGACCGCTTGCGACATATCACCTTCAAGCACAAAGTCCAAATGAGTTGCCGCTGCCGATTGTGGAATGCGTCCATAATCTTTCTGGTTTTGCTCTGACAATGCCTTTTCAGCTTCATACGCTAAAAATCCGTTAAGTTCTAGCTCCACCTTTGAAACGTCCGGCTTAAACAAGTGAATCGCTTTAATCCGCGCGGAACCCGTCGGCAAATTATCAATTTCTTGAACGCCTGTTACCGCTGAATTGACGGGGAAACGTAAAATCTTGGTGCAAAGCCCAAAAGGTGACGCTTCGGATTGTAAAGCGTGTGCTTTAACTTGCGGATTTGCTGCCGCTGCATCAACATCAAATTCCAAAGTTAGCGTTTTTAAATCCGCTGTTCCTAAAGCTGTTATGCGCTCATCCCGTGCGGTTTTCATTTCGGGCTGAACAAACCAAAGCGTTAACAGCCCATTTGCTGCTTGACGTCCATAATACTTGTTTATTGCGTCGATCTCGGCGCCATCTTTGAATTTCTGGAACGTCTTTCCATTCGCTTTTAACTGGATATTCTTCATTTGTGCCAAAGTGATACCGCTATATTCCAGTTTTAAATTTTCGTAAGTGCGCCCTAGCGGCAAATTCAAAACCGCTGTTGACCCGGCGGCCACATTTGAAAGACTTGGTAGTCGTTTTGTTACTCTCATTTTTTTTTGCTCCTTAGTTCTTAGTTGCGCATTAAGCGGCGAACTTGTGGCACACGGTTTGCAAAGCCAACTGCGATTAAAGCAATAACCCCGGTAACGATATAACGTTTCATTGATGTTTTATTCATGGTTGATAATCCTCTTAACCTTATTAAATTTTGTTTAACTGACGATTCCATTTTGCATAAAAAATCAAAAAAAACCTGTCATTCCGTTACGTTAGGGGTTTGTGTACTTTTCTGCCTGTAAATGTCACTTTTCCCGTGTATTTTTCGCCCAAATTGGTTGTTTCTAAATATTCAAGCGGCTTTAACGCTTGTATTTTCTCAATGTGAATATTCATCTCTCCCGACATATATTTTTGATCTGTCTGCTTTTGCATCCGTCCACAATGAATAAGCGACGCATTGCCCATTATCGTTTTGTCGCTTTCTGCAGGCCTTTGAGTTACAGCATAAATGGTTATTCCTCTTTTTCGACCACGCCTGACTAACTGCCCCCACCCGTCCGGCGCTTTTCCTGGACTTGTTACGTCGGCTAATTCTTCAATGACCGCTGTGCAATTGCCCCACGCGAAAACCGCCCGGCAAAAGTTCCCAAAATGGGAAAAACCACCAACATACCGGAAGCGGCCTTTTTTATTTTTTGCCAATGCTGCGGCTAATGCTGAAATTGTTGTATAGGTTTTGATTTGTGGTACTTGTGCATATTCGTCGTCTATATCCCACACGACCAAGCGGCTTGCTTTTTTAACTTCATCTTGTTGTTTTACCCATGCACTTTTTCCGCTGCCACTCGACCCCGTTACAACGGTTATTTTTGCTTCTTTTGTCGTATCAATCCGCATCATTCACCCTCTATTCTTTCATCCGGGAAGCCCTCAAACTGCCCAGGCCTGGTCGTTTTTTCTTCTTTTTCGTCTTCTTTTTTGGGTTTAATCGGCTCTTCAAATCGCGGCTTGCCAATTCGCGGCGTAAAAATCGCGGCCGTGATCAATAAAGCATTCAGCTCCACGCCAAAGCTATTAGCCGCATCCGGAAAATATTTATCCAACAAATCGGCATAAGATTCGCTTAATGCTTCGATTTCTTCTTTTTGCAAATTCCAGGCTGGACAAATCGCGTTAACGGTCAAATTAATAATTGGGCTGATCAATTCAGCGGTCGGTATTTGCGGTTCTTGCTCTTTTAATTCGCAATTTTCCGCTTCTTCATCCTGCTGCATTGTCAAAGCGTTTAATACTGATTCGTCAATTGCCGTTTCGCTTTCGCTTTCGCTTTCTAAATTAACGTCCATCCGCTATCCTCCTGTTCTGCTTTTAATTTTTCGTTAACGTACATCCTACGCCCCAAAACCGCTTCATTTTCGTTAACGGTTTCGACTTCTTCTTGATTAAAAAGCTGCGCATTATTTAATAGCCAATCTTGCCCCGCTTCTAAATTTGGCGTAATCATTCCTGCCGGAGAATAGAAATACAGCTTGCCTTTTTTATTTTTCCGCACTTCTGCAATTGCGCCCGTGAATGGGCACTTAACTTTCCCAATCGTTTGATTAATTATCGACATCTTAGCCCTCCAATTTTTTAACCAAATCGCGCAAAATTTCAGCGGTTTTTAACAACACAATTTCCGCTTTTTTTCCCTTTACGATTGGGTTTTTGCACCCCCTTAAATCGTCAATCAATCCATCGACAACTGACATTTTTTCCGTTAACGGTTTTTTTTCCGTTAACGGTTCCTGAAACGCGCCATCCATCTGAAAATAATCACTCATTGCTTTGCATCCTCTTCTATAAAATAAATCCCGTATCTGTGATAAAAATAATCACTTAAAAACTCTCTAAATCGGTACTTTTTATACTCTTCTAGCAGGGTGACTGATTGCCCCGTGTCGATCAATTCATCAATTAAGACAGAATCACTATAAAGATTTGCGAATTTATGGCTTAATTGCTCGATTGCTTCCGCTGCAATGCCCCATTTTTCGCCGTGTCGCCGCTTAATTTCAGCTTTTATATAACGGCCTTTATCTGACAAAGCCGCTACGCTTTCGCTAACGCCCGTATTTCTGATCAATGCCTGGACGTTAGGGTAATGAATGGCGTAATACTCGATTTCATAGCGTCTCTTTAAATCTTCTAAAAAATCAAGCGTACAGTTATTGACACGAGTCCAAGCCGCCTTCGGCTCAAACCCCTTAACACCGATTTCCCAGCTATATTGACGTGTAATAACTTGATTTTCTCCGTGCTTCACCCCGTAAATAACGTCCATTTTTGGCTCTCCGTATTGGTTTCTCTCGCTGCTAACGTCTTTTTTCAACAAGTCGATCTGACCATTCCAATTCATCTGCAAATAACCCGCCCAGTCTCCCGCATCTGCACACGCCCGCGCGCGCTCTAGCACTTCACACCCTTTTATTTCTTCATCGCGCAACCGCCGCAACTCCCGCCATACAGTCACGCTTGCGCCTCCGATTTGCTGGAACTGCCGAATCCCCCAAGTTGAAGCCCATGCTTCTATTCTTGCGCTTGCCGCTTGCGCATCATTACCGAATAAATCAAAATCGACCCCATAACCGTCAATGGCTTTTGAGATATACTTAGCTATGTAACCGGCTGCCGAATACTCGCCGCCCGTCTTTGGGTTTGTGCCTGTTAAAATGCGTTCGGCTTTGAATCGGTGCTTTTCCGCTCCCGCTTCGCTGCCATCCACTTCTAACGCATAACTTTTTAAAACTGAACGAACAAACCCGGTAACACTGGCATCCATAAAAAGCAATAAATGCCAATGCGGGCACCCATCATGGTGCGGCTCAACAACTCTGAACCCGTAAACTTCTATTTTTTTTCGGTTTAATTTGGCTCTGATTTTTTGCCATTGAGTAGATAAATAGGCTTGCGCTTGCTTCGGTGTTGTGCCGTCATATTTGCGGCTTGATGGGTGCATTTTTGAAGGACATGTTATTGTGTAAAATTCGCCAACATCTCCCCAGTTTTTAGAATATTGCTCAAAGCCGCTGATACGAGTCATTAATTCAGCGCGCCTGATCTGTGGGTTTGAGATTGACAATTGCGCCAAATCATAAAGTTTATATTCTTGACCTAAGTCATTGATTGCGGTTAGATTTTCTAAGATTCGATCATTTTGCCCACGCTGCGCCCGTCTTCTCGCAACTGTTTGATCTGAGACATAAATTTGTTTTGATTTTTTAACCAGTCCTGCATCAATCGCCTTGTTTTCCTGCTCCCTGGCTTGCTTAACTCTTAAACGACGCCGCCACCATTTAGTGCATAAAACGCGGTTAACTTTCCCTTCCACGGTTTCAGCTTCTGGCTCTGCTATTCCGATCAATGCTAAATGTACGGCTAATTCAACCCACGCGCTTTGATAATCTCCGAACGTTGATCTCAAAGCATTTTTAAAAATCTGCTTTGCTTTTCGGACTTCGCCGCGCGCCATCCACTTGATCTGAGTTAAACTGGCATCCGACAACCGGTGCATAATTGCGCCGCTTTCTTGTTGCCACTGGTTACCTTTAAGATTTAAAATTCCAGCGGTTTGTATTGCCGCATCTTTTTTGATTGCGACGGCTTCCCATTCCTCTACCGGCTGAATATTTCCACTAAATCCAGCGATCATTTATAAACCTGCAACCCAGTTTTTAAATGCTTTCTCTTCTTCAATATCAACATCGATATATAAAGTTTTACTGTTGTCACTCAGATAATCCCAACACTCAACTGTTATAAAACCACTATCATCTTTTGATACAGAACCGATCCTCAAAAAAAGGACGATTAAACCGCCTGCTTTAAATTCATAGAAAGAATGTAGTTTTTGAACTTCAACACCTGATTTGAAAGTAAATTTGTCTGACATGATAACCACCCCTAAAGTTAATTGATTTGACCCCTGTTAAAGATGGGCTTCCGTCGAAGCCCTAAGGGGTAATGATTCCCCAATCGGGGAACTTACGAAAACAATAATCCCCAGGCGGGCATTTGTCAATATATTTTTTCCCCGAGCGGGCAATATTGCAAAGCTTTTAATAAAGGTTAATAATAGAAACATTCCGTTAACGTAACGGTTTTTATTATTTCTAAAGGGGGAATGATTATGTCTAGCGTTACAAGCCTATATATCGAAAAATGCCGCACAAAACTGAGTCTAACACTTAACAAAAAAGCGACCGATTACCAATTATGCAAACTGCTTGATATTTCAACCAGCGCAATGAGTAGATACACAAAACAAGAAAGGGAATGCGACGACGAAGCCGCCTTTAGAATGGCAAACTATTTAAAAATTCCACCAATGGAAATAATCGGCGCGATCAACGCGGAAAAGGCAAAAAGTGACGAAGTGCGGGATTTTTGGAAAAAGGCTAAGAATGCAACGGTTGCGGGTGTTGCGACCGTGTCGCTTGCGGCTGGATTAGCTACGCCGCCCACTTCTCAAGCATCCGACGGCTTAAATAATAAAGCATCATTTTATACATTATGCGAAGTACGTCAGACCTAAAAAAACCGAGAAAATTGCTCGGTTTTGTTTATTTGATTAATTTTAAAGTTGATCAACTGCTTTAATATCAATAACTTCCTGACATCGGCAAGGCAATGAATAAGATTAATTCGACCAATCCAACCACAACTGGAACCCACGCATGTTCAACATCTTTACCCATGGATTTTATCCCGAGTACCATTCCGACTAAGGCAAAAATATAAGCGACTGGCATCAATAAAATTGAGATAAAAAATAACGGCGCTAATGCGACCAATGCCCAACTGGCTGTTAAAGAATTTCCGGGGGTATATTTTTGGGTATCACGCGCATCTTCAGGAACATGACTTGCACAATTAAGGCGTGAGAAAATATTAGAAATTTCCGCTTCTGATGGTGCGCCATCTTCCATTTCATGTTCATTCATACCAAGCGTAATTTTCTGATTACGGTATAGGCTTTTTACGAGGTCATCCCAGCTTGCTTCCTCTGGAAGTTGATCGACAATTTCATGGGCTTCTTGTTTAATGGACACCTTATTCTCTCCTGCTGATTTTTTTATGATCTTTTTCTCAAAATTAAATGATTGGCATGAATCTTAATCTTATGCCAATATAGGGTATTGTTTGATTGTCATTTTCGATTATTATATATGGATTGTAAAGTCTTTTCACCAGTCTAGAAAAAACTAGGGAGATTTATATGGCTTTAATGCCAGGTTTACAGATCAATATTGGTCAACAACTCAAACTAACGCCGCAGTTACAGCAATCCATTAAAATTTTGCAGTATTCTGCCTTAGAAGTACAGCAGACGATTGCCACGACGTTAGAATCCAATTTTATGCTTGAGCTTGATGATGAACGAGAAGAGGAAGAAAAAGACGCGTTAGAAGCGTCAGAAGTTATTGATTCAACCCCTTCAGACAATGAAGCAGAACTCGACATTGAATCCGCTGAAGTCTTATCGGATGATCTTTCTGTAGATTGTGAATGGGAGGAGATTTATATCGACTCCCCTATTTCGTCTCTATCAACGGCATCCAATAATGATGACTACACTGCTCCCGAAAACTATACGGCGGCAGAGATTTCACTCCATGAAAAATTAGCATGGCAGTCGGACATATACGCTTGGGAAGACTCTCAAGCAGTCATTGCCGACTACATAATCGACAATATTGATGATGAAGGTTTTTTACAAAATAGCCTAGAGGATATTAATCAAATCATTGCGGAGAATGAACCTGATTTGATCTGCAATCTTACCGAAATTGAAGCTGTTTTAGCCATTATCCAACAATTTGAACCCACCGGCGTTGCTGCCAGAGACCTTTCTGAAAGCTTGATATTACAATTAAAAGCAGAAAAGCAAACTCCCTATGTCGTCACGGCGATTCAACTCATTAAAGAAAATTTTGACCTGCTGTCAATTCGAGACTATAAGCGGATTAAAAAAATCTACTTGCTGGATGATGATGAATTAATGGAAGTCATTCAAACAATTCAATCAATGAGCCCGAGACCTGGGCGGGCATACTCTTCTATTCAAAATGAAATTGTTATTCCTGATTTAAAGGTATTTCGTCATAAAAACGGCTTTATGGTCGAACTGAATCAAGATGCTTTCCCAAGATTAACCGTTAATAATACCTATATTGACATGGCCAATAACATCCCAAATAATTCAAAAGAAAGTAAGCAGATTAAAGAGCAATTACTGGAAGCTAAAGGACTGATAAAAAGCATTAAAAGTCGTGGCGAAACGCTATTAAGGGTTGGGCGATATATTGTTGAAAAACAAGCCCGTTTCTTTGATGAGGGTGAGCAGGCGATGTATCCAATGGTGTTGAGAGATGTGGCTGAATCGTTAGATTTACACGAATCAACCATCTCCCGGGCAACCAATCAAAAATATATTCAAACGCCAAGAGGCACATTCGAGTTGAAATATTTTTTCTCAACAGGTGTTTCTCAATATGGTAATGAAGATCAATCAGCGATTGCGATTAAATCTCATATTAAGCAACTCATTGAAAATGAAAATCCAGCTAAGCCTTTAAGCGATAATAAATTAATGCGTTTATTAGAAGAAAAGGAAATTAATGTTGCAAGACGAACCATTGCCAAATATCGAGAGTCGATGAATATTTCATCCTCCAGTGAACGTAAGAAGATGAATCAATTTAAATAGTCCCTTTCCTAAATATTATCCATAAGGTTTTATTATGATCCCTAGCAGCCTGTCGGACTTCGCTACCACCAGCAAATCAAATCCGACAACATTGAAACGGTGATGCTCGAAATTAACGGAAATAACTCGTTTTTGCCCCGGCTTTTTCTTGTTGAGCTGTTCTGACACCGAAAAAAAGAGTGCCCGCGGGTTTTATGCCGCCAGAACGTGTAACCGCTTCAGATTCCAGGCAATGCAGACCAGATTCCATTCGCCACGGACGGACTCTACCCCGCGTAGCAGGAACTGGCGGAAGCCCAACACCGCTTTAATGATGCCAAAGACCGGTTCAACGGTACATTTTCGTTGGGCGTAAATGGCACGGCC
>Ga0210006_1002055_pt1 | contig 13495 bp, 10 predicted proteins | sample CryGey02umfilter_2_FD_185452 | JGI IMG/M metagenome (GOLD analysis project Ga0210006, IMG submission 185452) | Groundwater microbial communities from aquifer in Utah, USA - Crystal Geyser 4/10/14 0.2 um filter (SPAdes) (version 3) | ecosystem: Environmental > Aquatic > Deep subsurface >... | reverse complement strand
AAAAATTGTAAGCTTAAAATATAAAGTTCCATTAAAACAGATTTCAGAAGACAAAAAAAACAAAATTTATCTCTACAGAATTTGAGCTTAACGCTTTTTAAATTTAAGAGCGGCCCAACGGAGCTTATCGGCGATTTTATATGTTTGGTACAAAATCGGATTTATAACAAGGTCATAACTTCCTACAAATTCCGTCAGTTTTCCTCCGTACCCTTCTTTAAATCTATGAAATCCATACCACGGGTCATTTTTGTCCGGATTTGGTCCAAGCGCTCCCCACATATCGAATTTTGTAAGTCCAAGTTTCTTCCCAAACTTAATGGCTTCCCAGCATAAAAGATTTGACGCCATTTTTTCGCGGTGTATGCGGCTTGATGCGCCATAAGGATAATAAAGAGTATCACCAAAAACAAAAAGAACCCAAGAGGTTATGGTTTCATTTTTATACTTTGCATGAAAAAGGTGATAAGACAATTCGTTTTTTTTCGGTGTTTTGGGAAGAGTTTCCCAAAGCGTTTTGTGGTAGGCGGGAGTGTGTGCGTAAAATCCCTGCCTGTTGGTTGTTTGCCACAATAATTTTTGGTATGCATCAAATCCTTTTTCGGAATTGTCCTCTACGATTTCAATGTCATATTTTTGGGCAACTTTTATGTTGTACCGCGTCTTTGGATGCATATCTTTTAATAATTCGTCTTCATTTTTTGTGATGTCAAGAATAAAAGTGAATTTTGTAAAAAGAGGATGGGCCGAAGGCACAAGGCCTAAATTTTCAATTTTCAATTTTAAATTTTCAATTTCTGTGGTGTTTGGTTCGAGCTGGATAAAAATACATTTATTTTCTCGCCCGATTTCTAATAAGTGTGTAAGTAATTCGTTTGTCGGTAAATTTCCTTTTGGAAGATAGCCTATAAATGATTTTAAGAAAGGCGTTTTATGAAGAGTTAGGCAAAAAGCCTCATCAATTTTTTTGCCTGAAAGTTTTGCTTGTCTGATAATACCGGCTCCTGTTTTTTTTCTAAATTCTCCCCATTCATAACTTTGCAATGGGTGGTTTACGATATTATTGTAATCGTCCTTTTTATTTTCGTCTATATCAATAAAGTCAACCATGATTAATTTTCAATGTTTAAATTTTCAATTTTTATTGAATTTTCAATGTTTAAATTTTTAAAATTTATATTTCATTTCAAATTTATAATTGTTAATTTTAAATTATAAGTAGCTTGGCTCATCAATATATCTATTTATATAATTTTTAGAAAGTACTTCATCAGGAAGTTCCATTATAAACCGTGAGACAGTATTGGATGTGACTTGTCCAAAATAAAGCCTCCTTTTTGCAAAAGTTAGAAAAAGTTCTTCTTTTGCTCGTGTTATTCCAACATAGCAAAGCCGTCTTTCTTCTTCAATTTCCCCTGAGTTAAGAAGAGACTGGGCATGCGGAAAAAGTCCTTCTTCCATGCCGACGATAAAAACAAGTCTAAATTCCAATCCTTTTGCCGCGTGCATGGTCATAAGGGTAACTGCATCCGGTTTTTCCTGTTTGACCTGCCTGCCGGCAGGCAGGTCCGGGAGATATTCTTGTTCAACAAGAGCAACGTTTTCCAAGAATTGTAAGAGGTTTGGAAATTCTATTGCAACCGATCTCAACTCTTTTATGTTTTCAAGCCTGTTTCTGTCTTCTTCATCGTCTTGGTCATACATGTTAAGATATGAAGTTTTTTTTACAACCTCATCAAGCAACTCGATAGTATTTTTTTTCTCCATATAATTTTTTTCGTTAAAGACAGAAAGATATTCTTCAAAAAGCAAAAGTCTTTTTTTACCAAGTTTTGTTATACGTTTTAAAGCAGTCATATTTTTTTGATTTGCAAGATACGAAAGATATGAAAGCACGTCTCTTACTTCTCTCCGTTCATAAAATCTGGTTCCTCCAATTAGCAAATACGGAATGCTGTTGTGTAAAAAAGTTTCTTCCAGAGAACGTGACTGTGCGTTCATACGGTATAAAACAGCAACGTCTGAAAAACAAAATTTAGGGTCGTTTTCAATTTTCTCAAGAATTGTTTGAATAATAAATTCTGCCTCATTGTGTTCGCTGGTTGCCTCATACAGTCTTATGTCTTTCCCTTGACTGTTTTCGGTCCAAAGAGAAAGAATTGGGTGAGTCGTATTTTTTGAGATTACAGAATATGCAGCGTCCAATATTTTTTGTGTAGAGCGGTAATTTTGAGAGAGAGGAAATGTTGCGGCGTCGGGAAAATCTTTCTTAAATTTTTCAAGGTTGCGAAAATCTGCCCCTCTGAAAGAATAGATGCTTTGGGAAAAATCTCCGACTATACAAATATTCCTTGTTCCCCCTCCAAGAAGTTTTGTAAGAATATATTGTGCTTGATTGGTGTCTTGGTATTCATCAACTAATGTGTACAAGAATTGTTTTTGATAAAAGGTAAGTATTTCAGGATTTTTTTGCAAAAGCTTTATTGTCTCAAGAAGCAAATCGTCAAAGTCCAAAGCGTCTTGGTTACGCAACAGATCTTGATAAACAGGGTAAAGCTTTGCAACCGCTTCCTGAAAATATCCACGAGCAAAAGAAGCATAAACTAGAGGGTCAATCATTTGATTTTTTGCCTGAGAAATTGTTTGTAAAACGCTTCTTGGCTTGATATTTTTTTGTGAGATATCAATTTTTTCAAATGCACTCTTTAATGTATCCAGTTGATCAGATGTGTCATAAATTTGAAAATGTGAAGAAATTCCTCCAGATTTTCCATGACGCCTTAAAATACGTACGCAAAGAGAATGAAATGTGCCAATAGTAGGAAAAGTATTGCATGGAATGTTTTTTTCTTTTGCAAAAATTTTTCTTATTCGTTCTTTCATTTCTCCGGCAGCCTTATTTGTAAAAGTAGAAAGGAGAATGTTGTTTGGGCTTACACCCTTTTGGATAAGATAAATGGTTTTATAAACCAGAATCTTCGTTTTGCCAGAACCTGCTCCTGCCAGTACGATACTTGGTCCTTCGGTAAAGATTACTGCTTTTCTTTGTTCCTTATTAAGGGTTGAAAGGTCAAACTTCATAACGTGTTCTCATAATGAACTTATTATATTTTCTCTCAAGATACAAATTGTTTGCATTTTTATATATATACTTAAATAATTGTTCCGATGCCTTATGTCCTAGCCTTATAGAGTAGTACCTAGTTTTTTGGTGAGCTAATGTAGCATATAATTTACCTTTATATAGATCACCCATCTGTTCTTTTATTTTTTCATACAGAAAACTAGCCATATAAAAACTTGCAGTGTATATATCAACTACCAGTCTACTTTTATAAGACACTTTTCTATAGGAAACAGATCCGTCACCATCAAAGTATCCTCTTATGTAATGATGTATGTAGGGTTTGGGGATAAAGGGGGGTGTTATTGTGAGACTTTTTCTTTCAGTAATACCTAGATTTAATAGGCTATTAAAAAGTAAAAGATCACAAATACGAAGGCTATATGATGTTTTCCCATTTTCGCGTTGCTTAAAATGAATTGGTCCGTTATGTTTTAAGGCAATTTGTATTTTTTCAATAATATCTATATCATCACTTGCAATTTGTAAAATGTGTGTTCTTTCAGTTTTATAAACATTTCCATCGGCTGCTATAAAACCAAGAACATATGCCATTTCTGCAGACCACGTGTTAAAAAAAGATGAATCAACTGAATATTTTTTAACTTTCTGCTGAAATGGCATATATCTAACCTTAGATTGTATGGATGACGCAGTACGATTAATTATTCTGCCCATCTGTCCATAGGTTAACTTGCCAATACTTTTTTCAATAAAATTAAGCTCTTCTTTGCTCCATGGATGGGAAAATTGGTTTGGCATTCTTGTATAAGAGTATAACAAGGCTGCGCGTAATAAGCAAAATGTAATGTTGGGAATTAGACAGAAATGACATATAATAGTCTTATGGATAAATTTATAATAGTTGCTAACTGGAAGAGTCATAAGACTGTTTTTGAGAGTATCGAGTTTTTACAAAAGCTCAAAAGTGTTTTTCCCGACCTGCTTTTGAACAATGAAGCTCCGCGGGTTAACGCCCGCGGTATCTTCTCCACTCTGCCCAACGGAGCGGAATCCGCCGAAGCAGAAATTTCTTCGCATTCATCCTCTAACTTAAGCTCTAGGTTTTCTGCGAAGGTGGATAAAGAAATTGTTATACTCCCTCAGTTTATAGCGCTTCCGGCTTGCGCCGCATTTGCAAAAGAAAATAACTTACCTATTTCTTTCGGCGCCCAAACTGTTTCTTCGTTTCCTGACGGTGCGTATACCGGTGAAGTTTCCGCGCGGCAAGTAGGCGAGTTTGCGTCTTATGTTTTACTAAACCATTCTGAAAGAAAAAAATATTTCATGGAAAACGATACAAGTCTTAAAGAAAAATTCAGCCAAGTAGTAAAAAATAATTTGACACCTCTTATTTGCATACAAGACGAAAATTCATTTATTCCGGAAGGCGCAAATTACGTTGTGTATGAGCCGCCAAGTGCTATTTCAACTTTTGGAACAGGAATTCCTGAAAGCCGAGAAGACGTCGCAAAAGTTTTTGAGAAAATAAAAAACATCTCGTCAGCAAAGCTTCTTTATGGAGGAAGTGTTTCGGATAAAAACGTAAACGAATATTTGGGAATACCGTTTTTGCAAGGATTTTTAGTTGGCGGCGCGAGTCTTGACCCCGAAACATTTACAAATCTTATCAAAGCATGTTGAAAAAGAAAGTCTCCGAAAACAGGAATAAAATTCTTTTTGGGTTTGGCATCATTTGTATAGTTCTTGGAATTGCTTTCTTTCGGCAAATTTCGCTTTCGACCTCATTTCTTTACAGCCTAATTTTTAATAAAAACATTGAGCTAAAAAAAGAAAGCGATGGTAGTGTTAATATTCTTCTTTTGGGTATTGGTGGAGGGACTCATGAAGGACCGGATCTAACAGATACGCTTATTTTTGCACACGTTAATCCTACGGCAAAGTCAGTTGAGCTTGTGTCTATACCCCGCGATTTATGGATTCCCGATATTTCCCAAAGAATAAATACGGCGTATAGTATCGGCCAAGATAAAGATAAAAAAGGCAAAATTCTTTCGCGGGCAGTCGTACAAAAAGTGATAGGAGAACCGGTTGACTACGTGTTTGTGTTAGATTTTCAGGGATTTGTGAAACTCGTAGATTATCTTGGAGGAATTGAAGTTGATGTCAAACGAGATTTGACTGATCTGGAGTATCCAATTGAAGGTAAAGAAAACGATACGTGTGGACACAAAGAAGAAGAACTTCTTCTACTTTCAACTGCTTCATCCCAGCTGGAAGCCTTTCCTTGTAGATATAGAAAAGTGCATTTTGAAAAAGGCTTAACTCACATGAACGGAAATCAATCTCTTGATTTTGTCCGCTCGCGCCACGCTATTGGCGAAGAAGGTAACGACTTCGCAAGAAGCCAGCGTCAGCAAGAGACAATAACTGCAATAGAAAAAAAAGTTTTTTCTTTGGGAATAATCCTTAACCCGGTTAAAGTTTTTGGAATATATAATATTATTTCCCAAAATATTGACATGGATATAAAACCTTCAGAATTTGATGATTTTATAAAACTTGCTAAAAAGGTACGCGGAGCAAAAGTAAAAAATACAGTTCTTGATTTCGGAAGCGAGCAGGAAAAAAGAAACGGAATACTGATTCATCCTGATATTTCGGCAAAACAAGATTACGAATGGGTTTTAATTCCGCGAGCAGGAGATGGTGATTTTTCAGAGATACACGCGTATATAGATTGTATTATAAAGGGGAATGTATGTACAGTGAATGACAAAGGGATCGGCGTTTCTGAAGTAAAAAATTAATATTTAATTTTGTATATTTTTGTTTTCTGTCTGTCGTAAATCTTGGTTCCTATTTTTATAAATTTTTCTTCAAAAAGGTGCGGATATTTTTCGCGCTCCAAGTCACCAACGTACACGTAGGAAACATGGTATTTATCCAAAAGCAATTTGGTTTTTTGGATATCCTTTTCTTCATAAATTGTTTGTACTTCGGCAATTCGGGGTGAAGGAATATCGTATGTTCCCCGCCATAGCCACTCATGAACCGTCCATCCAAGTATTGTAGGAAGACCGGTATTGGATGAAATTCTAGCATAATCAGTGTATGAATCTCCTTGCGCTTCAACTATAACCGGCTGCCCGGTAATATTTTTATTTATCCAAAGAACAGCGTCATAATCTTGCGGGCGAATGGTTTTTAAATATAAAAGCCCATCTTGTCCTGTGTAATTTTTAAGATTTGAATAGTAAGAAAAAACTGCAAAAAATGGATATAAAAGTACGCAAGTTGACAAAATTAAAGTAGCAAAAAAGAAAAGAATATTTTTTTTTGCAGAAAGAATTCTTACGATAGCAAACCCTGAAACAAGCGAGAGAAGAATAAATGCTTGATATACAAGCTTAAACATTGTATTTGCCCTGTAGTGTGCGGGATAAATATCTTTTGCATATACAAATTCCGGAATAATAATAAGAATGATTGAAACAAAAATTAAAATAAGCATGAAAAAATCAGTTTCCTGAGTTTTTTTTGCATTGACGCGTTTTAGAAAAAAGACGACGAAAGTAAATATGAAAAAGTAGAAAAATCCATAAAGAATTAATAATTGCCAAAGAGGAGATCTTTGACAGTGGTTGGGTTCAAATAAAAACGGTCCGATATGTCCAAGTTGTACCAAAAAATTTGGTGGACAAATTATTCCAAGACCTGAAACAAAAGGCTTGAAATGAACGCTAAACGGAAGTGTAAATGCAATTATTCCAGCAAAAAGCATTGCAAAAGATTTGAGAATTTTTAAAAGATTTGGAAGACTGAATATTTTTGCAAGTTTGTATTCTTTTTCGCGGGCGTATATAAAAGAAATACAAATAAAGAATAGTAGTCCGTAAATTATTGCATCCCATGCATTAGTCATATACATTATTGAAAGTATTAAAGAGGAGAGGATTAAAGAGGAGAATCTTACTTTTTTATCCGTAAATATTTTATAAATAATTGCAATTCCTAAAAGTACAAACGGAATGTCAATAACATGTCCGTGTAAATCTGAAACAACAAATGAATAGAGGGGGAATTCATGAATTGTAAAGGGGATAAACCGTGTCGCATTTGGATACCAGTAGATGTTTGGAAAAGTTGATGGTGAAAAGGAAAGATTTATAGGAGATACCGGGGACTCATTTTTGTAAGGCGTAAAAAAAGTATAAATTGTGTGAAGATTTCCTGCCAAAGATACAAAAACTGCAGAAAACAATCCGGCAAAAAAATTTTTCTTCAAAAAAATTTTTCCAAAAAAAGCAGCCCCCAGAGAAAAACTCCCCGTAAAAGTAAAAGCAAAAATAGTTGACAGCATAAGATTATACGTAATGTAAGAGGGGAGAAAAGATAATTTTGTAAGTAGAGCTGTTGTGAAATGGCCGAAATAATAATAGTTAATTGGGTATGGAGTAAACCACATGTCGGGCGGGGGAAGGTAGCGTGCCCGAATGATCGAATTAATAAACCCAAAATCCATAAACTTTTCAAGACCGTGGATGCTTGGTTCATGCCCCCTTACAAAGGCCCAGAAAAGAAGGCATATTAAGAAAAGTATTTCTTCAAAAACAAAAATAATAATATTTTTTTTTGAAATTTCTTGAGTAGTTTTCTTTCCGACAAATATGTTTATAACAAGAAAAATGAACAACACAAGAATGATTGAAACGGTTGTGAAAGGTAAAAGTTTTGTAATGCTTAGAAAAAATACAGAATAGGAAATAAAAGCGATACCAAGTATTTTTGAGAATATATATCCTCTGTCAGGAAAATTTCTGAAAATGGAGTTTGTTATTGGAAAAAAAACAATTCCAATAATAAGAAAAACAAAATACCATTGCAATAAAGAAAAAAAATCAGCAATCATTTACAAATATTTTTCTAAAAACTCTTCTAAATTTTTTATATGGGTTATATTTTTAGGCAAAACCGTATTTGATTTACGTGGAGAAATCCAGAAAAGTTTTACTAATGGATTTTTTTTGGCAAGAAAATTTAACAAATCTAAATCATCATCAACAAATTTTTCAATTCTCAATTTATGTATTACCCCGGATTTAAATAAATGGGGTTGATGGTCTTCAAAATTAAAGTGAGTATCTCTAAAAAATTTTGAGAAATTATTTTTTTCAAGCCAAGCTTTTGTCCTTTTTTCAAGAAAAGAAAAACGGCTTGATATAAGATGAAGTTCATGTTTGTTGTCAAAAAGAAGACCAAGTATTTTAACGTTATTTTTTATCGGACGGCGAAATATGGGGTAATGAGAAAGGATACGAATTTTTTGTTCAAAACTATTTGGGAAACGATATGAAAGCTTGCCGTTTTTCTTTTTATAAAGAAAATCAATAATTTTTGCCGGAACAAGAGGTGGATAATCAACAAATACTTTATCAAAATCAAATCCGATAACTTGTTTTTTTATTTTTCCTCTCATAAAAATTTATTTATAATATCCAGAAGTTTAAAATTCCATATCGTTCTATGTGTTTTTCCGGTATGCCCTAAAAATTCTTTTCGGTGTTTTGCATACCAATCATAGCTTTCTATTAATATTTCTTTGTTGGATTTAGTAGGTCGGAATCCTAATTCTTTTTGTGCTTTTTCAATTGAAACGTATGAATTTACAGGAAAAGTTTTATAATGCCACGCAACAATTGGAGATAGATTAAAAAATTCAAGAATTGAAAGCGCAAGTTGGGAAGGAAGAACGGGAAGACCAAGGATTTTTGATTTTGACCTTGCGTGTTTTATAAGCGCGCCAAGATCAGATTGCCAAGTTCCAAACTCTTTTGCGCCGGCATTAAATGTTCCCCCGCTTTTTTTAGATAATAATGCTTTTTCAACAATTTGGCAAACATCTTGAACTTCAAGCAGTTGGTAGAGATTGTTTCCCTTTCCAAGTATTAAGACGGGTTTGTTATTATAAATTGCTTCAAACCAAATTGTGAAGACTCCGAGACGCTCCGGTCCTAAAAAAGATTTTGGGCGGATAATATTTATTTGTAACCCTTTTTTTTCATATTTGCGACATAATTTTTCAGCTTCCGCTTTTGATTCACCATAATGTCCTATTGGGTAAATTGGATCTGTTTCTTTTTCGGGAAGATGGCGCGGTACGCCATACATTGCGGTCGTTGAAATAAAAACAACCCGTTTTACTTTTGCTTCTAATGATGCTTCAAGAACGTTTTTTGTGCCGCCTACATTCACATCAAAAATTTTTTTCTTCGTGTGTTGAATTGGAAGTGCCGCCGCCGCGTGCACAACGTAGTCTATTTTTTTATTTCCAAAAGCATTTACTACTTGTTTTTGGTCAGTTATATCACAATTTATAACCTCAACTTTTTTTTGTAAATCTGCAGCTGTTAGGGGAGCAGCATCAAGAAGAATTACTTTATATTTTTTCTTAAGAAAAAAACGTGCAAGATGCACGCCCAAAAACCCGGTTCCACCTGTGATAAGAACAGTCGGCGTCATAGTTGTTTATTGTACACTGTGTAACTATGTTGATGCAATATTGAAAGAAGCTAAATGTTGGAAAATTTATATATGAGAAGAGTCTCATCGTTTAAAAACTTAAAAGACCCTACAAGACTAAAATTTGTTGATTTTCGTGTGCATGGAATATTGGAATATGTCAGAAAGTAAGTCTGTTGCGATAATGTGTTGACGCCTGGATAGTTGAAGGCACAGAGAACGTTTGATACTTCCGCCATAGATTTTGGATAATAGTAATATAAATTGTCATTTATTGATATAAAATTCCTGTCGGTATTTGTGTCGAAATAAAGATAAATCTCATCGCCATTGTTAATGTTTGTTTTCAAGTAATTAATAAGTTCATAGTGCCTATGTCTTTCATCTCCAACCTTAGTGTTTAAATAGCTGTATTGATAATAGACACCTAGGGATAAAAGAAAGATGGAGGAAATGACTATAATCTTTTTTGTCTGAGGAATATATCTGAGTATTTTACTAAGAGCTACTGAGGTAAATATTATTATGGTCGGCATAATAATAATTGCCCTATGTACCCTAAATTCCAATGAATTAAATGAATATCCTTGGGTGACTACTGCGGCAATGACTACAGCAATTATCCATATTCCTACGATAAAATATTTTTTTCCAAACATAAATGAGAGAAGAGAAAGGATAACTATGAGCATTATTGAAGATATTGCGGAAGTAGTAAAAGGGCTAACGTTATTTCCGTTTATAAAATATCTGAGTGCGCTTAGTAGTTCTGTAGAAATGTTTATTGTATTATGTGGGCTGCTAAAAAGACGGATATCGTTTCTTATAAATAAAGAGGAAATACTCATTATAGTAGTTGCGATTATGCCCATCCCAAAAGTAAGTTTGTGAAGTTTTGGTAGTTGTTTTTCAAAGATAAAAAGTAGCATGAATATCAGCGAAAGTACCACCACTGCCAGCGCGGTAGTATAGGAAAAAATTAAGTAATAGTTAACAATAAGCGATAAAAGAATATATTTTATTTTTTTCTCTTTTAAATAAAATAGGTAAAATCCTGTTTGCATAAGCATAAATGTAACAGGGAAAATTCCTAGCTCATATGCAAAAAGGAAATAATTAAAGTAAAAAAAATTGGGTATCATTGCTACAGAAAAAAAAGTTATCATGTCAGACGATTCTTCCTTTTTAAAATATTTAGTAATTGCTGCTGTGAAAATTGTTAAACCACAGAATATATAAATTAATGCACCAAAATTTAAAGCAAAAAGGGATCTTCCAAAAAGAAGAGAGGGTAAAGAAGTAACAATGAATATTCTTGCAGGATAGCCAAGATGGCAAATTGAATTATAACCAAAGTCGGAAAGAGAGTATTGAAATAGTTTGCACGTTGTTTCCTGGGCAGCCTCAAAATGACTGTTAATCGCTAGAAAACTAGCAAATAAACTTATTCCTAAAATGATTAAATATGCAAATATAGTCAATAAATATTTTTTGTGTAGGGTTAATTTAATAAGTGTTTTTAATCCTACGAACGTTTCTGTAAGAATAAAGACAAATAGACATGCCCAGAATATTGTTCCAATCTTTCCAAAAACTACATATATATGGGAAAGGGCTTCAATTACTAATACGGTTATAAGGGTAAGTATAATTAAGGTATTGTAGCTAGGGTGAGTAAGTCTCCGAGTAGACGCGTGGATAAGCTTTAGGTAATTTTTCACTATTTAAAAATAGTAGCATATTTTAATGATTATATGCAGGATATGATTCTCCTGTCTCTTGGTAGCGAAGTATCTATAAGAAGCTAAATGATGTTTTTCCAAACCACTATTTTTTTGAGTATTTTTATGGAGATAGGTTTTTTTTTGTTACTGCAAACATTTCTCCAATTATTAAATAGAGTTTTATTATAAATTGTCCCTGTTTTGTAATTTTGTAATTTTTTCCCGTTTTCATAATATTTCCAGATACAATCTGTTCATGAAATCGTTTGTCAATTCCTTCAGATCCATTGAGGTACTTTTTAATAAACACCTGCGTCATTTTTTCATCAGTAAATGATTCGTTTGAATTCTTGTTCATGTATCCTAGAATAAAAACAGAAATTGAACGGTCTGCTGTTACCGGAAGGAGGGTAAAAAAAACTATATTTAGGGAAAAAAATATTATTATAGTAAGCACGATATCTTTATATGTAAAGATACGAATATATTTTCTATGTCTTAATAGTAATAGTATCGCTGTCAGTACCAGGCAAGAGGTAAAAAGAAGAGCAATGCCTCGATAAAAAAGAACATCGATATTTATAAAAAGTCTTGTATGAAATAAAAGAATGAATAAAATGCTACCTATTATTAAAAAAAATACATGAATAGCTATTAGCAGAAAGAGGGTTTTTGCTGAGTTTATTAATTTAGATTTTTCCATTTTCATAATTGTGTAGCATTAATATATCAAGCTTATCACTTATAATTTTTAAATATCATAACCTTTGGGTGGTCGTAGACCGTAAATGATTCGTCGGCTGACTCGTCATTTATCTCGATGTTAGTAAAGGGTACTTTTGGATAGTTTGTAAATTCGGCAACTTTTTTATATCCCAGTTCTCCACTAAAAAGTTTTTCATAGTATTTGTTGGCATTATTAGCACATCTTTCTTGGGGGAGATTCCATTTTCGGCAATTTTTAGAAAGGCGTTGAAGGGGAACGTACAAGCGATTACTTGCAATTATTATATAATTTGTTTTTTGGATTGTTTGGTAAATCTGTTCTTCACGAAGAGGATTTTCTATTTCATAAATTGGAAGTTCTAAAATTTGATAGGGTACGGTTCCGCCAATAGGCAGACCATCGTCCCAATGTTCCTTGGCAATTATTGAATTGGGGGGTATATTTTTATAAATCCATTCAGAGGCTGTAATTCTTGTATTAGGTTTGGTATAAATTTGGATAAAAGAAAGCGGCCAAACAATGGTTAATGTATAAAGTATTAGGTATAAGGTATTAAGTATGATTTTGTTTTTTATTGTTTCAAGCTTTGGTTTAAGAAAAGTAACGATAAACATGCCGGCGAAAATTGACAATAATGGATAAAGGGGAAGCATATAGCGCATCCATCCGACGGCAAATTTTCCGACTATTAAAAAATACACAATAAAGAATATGAAAATAATAATTTGCTTTGCGTCTTTTGCTTTTGTTTCTTTTTTAAAAACCAAATAGAAAAAATTAAGAAAACCTAAAAAAGCAAAAGTTGCAATTACTGGTCCCATTCCCCATAAAAATACATTTTTTAATTCATATAGATATGGAATCTTCCCTACGTACTGGAGAGTATAAGGAAAGATGAATGCATTTTTTGTCATCTGTGACTGCAAAAGGCTTTGTTTTAAAAATTCCTGAAAATCAATAAGCGCATAAGGTTCAAGGACTATAAAAGTCAGAAAAGTCGCGGAAGAAATTACAAACCCATCTTTAATAAGTTTTATAACTGTTCTAGGTAGGTGAGGCAACCAAGATTTTATTTTATGAGGTTGTTTTATAAATACTAAAATAAAATCTGCCGCAATCGTAAAGGAGATTGCTGCGATTAAAGGAATTGCGCTGATTTTTGTTGCAAGAGAAAAACCAAAAAATACACCAACCAATAAAGAATTTACAACAGAAGGCTTTTCATAAAATCTTATAAGTTGATAAAGAGTCAAAACAATAAAAAACGTAAGTAGAATATCAACGGCGTAAAAATGCGATGCTTGAATTGGAAAAACAGAAAGCGAATAGAAAAACGCCGCAAATATTGCTATTTTTTTATCGAATAACTTTTTTCCAATAAGAAAAACTAAAAATAAAGTGGCAAGATCTGCAGCAATTGAAATGTTTCTCCCAACA
>Ga0210006_1002053_pt1 | contig 13500 bp, 18 predicted proteins | sample CryGey02umfilter_2_FD_185452 | JGI IMG/M metagenome (GOLD analysis project Ga0210006, IMG submission 185452) | Groundwater microbial communities from aquifer in Utah, USA - Crystal Geyser 4/10/14 0.2 um filter (SPAdes) (version 3) | ecosystem: Environmental > Aquatic > Deep subsurface >... | reverse complement strand
TCCGAACATTACTCGGACGTACTGTGCCGAAATAAATGAAAAGACCTGTTCTGTGGTTGTTGGAAATATTTTTAATGGCACTGAGTTCTCTCAATCGCTCTATCCGCAGGCGCTTGAAGCGATAACCCATCTCAAAACGCTCGGCAGTGTCTTCGTTTTTTCCGAGGGGGATATGATTTATCAAAGGCGAAAAATTGAAAAGAGTGGTATTGCCGAAGTCGTTGACGGTGTCTTTCTTTTTGAACATAAACTGGATCACCTTGATGAGATTATAGCACAATTTCAAGGTGATCGATTTATATTCATTGATGACCGAGATGACAAGCTTCTTGAAATCAAACAACGTATTTCTTCCGCTCTTACCATTGTCGTGTGTCAAGGTCACTATGCCAAGGAAGATTGTCCTGCAAACCACAGTGCAAATTTTGTTGTCGGTTCAGTGGCGGAGCTCCGGCAATTTTCCAGAGAAACTTTTTTCCCAATGAATTACCTCGCAGCAAGCTGGTGAGGTATCAATTGGATTATTTCGTCCCCCCTCTCGCGAGAAGGGGGAGTAGGAATTAAACCTTGTCCGCCTTGGGCGGATTAAAAAACCAATCAATCAATTAGCCTCTTGCTGTTTTGCCGGACATTTGGTATCTCCATACGAGCAGAAGACGCAACATTCGCCGTCTTTCGGTTCAAATTGCGCTCCGCACGCAGAGCAGGTGTATTGATTTTGACAACTATCTGTCGGCATTGTTTCTTTTTTTGTGCCGCCACATTTTGGACAAGTAATGGTTGATTCTAATTTCATATTGGGTAATTAAGAATAAATTATTTTTTGTGAAGAATATATTTTGTTACACAAGACCAAGGGCTTCGTTAATTTTTGGTTTATCAAAACCCATAATAGACACTTTTGTTCCGTCATCTTTCACTATGTGTGTGCAAGGAACTCCTTGTGAGCCACAGGTATCTATAGATTTTTGAATTTGATCCGGCTGTTCATCCAATAATATCTCCTCGTAAGTGACTCCTTTTTCTTGCAAATAACTTTTTAACATCTTACAGTAGGGACAGGTGGTGGTTGAGTAGATTTTTACTTTTGACATAGAGATGGTGATTATAGTGAGTAAATAAAAATGGATGGTGCAAGTATTATACTATTTTTGTAGCATTTTTCCCAGCCGTATAGGCATCATGATCAGCGCGATGAGGATGCCAAATAAGAGAACAAAAATACCTGTCAGTATTTTCCCAACTCCTAGTAACTTTAGGCGCATCAATTCTGATGGATAATTCTGAATTTTGACCAGTGTTTTGTTCAGCTCGGCGTTGTCCGGTGCGGCTTCTCGAGTAGCTTTGCTAAGCACAAAATAGTCGGTTTGTAGTTTATGAAATGTTACTTCTTCCTTTCCGACTTTTTGGTGCATACCTACACCTTGCCAAGCAAAAGCAAGAGCGATAATCATAAGCACCATCATCAGGAGCATGGCAGGCATCATTTTTTGGGAATTCATATGTATTGAGTATTAGTAAATAAAATATAATGGTTCGACCTTTGTTTATTTGGAATAAAATCATGTGCCTTTAGTGCGATACTTTTCCAATCCCTTTGTAAGTATAACTTGTAGCTGACCAAGTGAGGTTGCCTTTTCAATCATACTCTTATTAAGAATAATATTCAAATCTTTTTCGTTTAAGACAAATATCGCGGGCAATGGTGTGTCTGCAAATTCAGGATGAATACGGAGGAACTCATCTTTATGTTGGAATTGTTTTTTATAAGGCAAGGTTTCAAGAAATGTCTGCCATTCTTTTTTCATTCCTGCATTTCCATACGTTAGTTTGCATAGATTACATTGGTATGTCTCCGGAGAAATAATTTTGTGAACATAGTCCGTGACAGAGGCAAAGAATGTCCCGTCTGCATTGTAGATAAAAAGGAGTGTGTTGTTCTCTTGTTTCATATATTTTACATTTTATTTGGTAATTTGTACCTCATTCCAAAACGCCAGATAGCCAGTAATATTTCTTGCCGCTTCTTTTGGTTCCGGATAATACCATGCTGCGTTTTCATTCATTTTTCCACCAACAACAACATGCGAGTAATTTGCTTTCCCTTTCCATGGGCAGGTCGTATGATAGTCGCTCGGTTCGAGATGTTCCTTTTTTACGGATTCCGGAGGGAAATAATGATTTCCTTCCACAATGATTGTGTTGTTACTTTCTGCAATGATTGTGTTGTTCCAGACTGCTTTCATATGAATATGTTTAACTTTAAAAATTTCTGTGTCCAACTTGTGTCCCACGTACTTTTTCCGGTCCGCGGTTATCATAGCGACGAATAAAATCCTGAATACGTCCTTCATCCAATACATCGGTATTAATATCAAATGTATCAACTCTGCCCCACGCGACGACGGAAATATCCCCATCATTTTGCGCGCGTGGTGAAACCACCACATATTGTCCTGCAAATTTTTTGAGAAGCGACCTTGTTTCATTGTTAATTCTTGGGTGGTATGCTATCCAAATATCTCCGTGCTCCAGATTGTGGATGACAGTTTCATCAGCAAGTGGCTCATCATAAAATCCTCCACGCGCAGTTTGTCCGTAGTGGTCTCCAGATGATGGAGGGTTTGAATTGTATTGTTTTGCTTCTTCTCCAACCGCAATATGTTGTCTCCCTTGAATCGAAAATGCGATGCTGTGATCCACACTTTGTGACTCGGAAGTACGTACCAAAAAAGTAATTACGTAGAGTACCACTCCAAAAAAAAATGACAGAGATGCCTAAGAATACCACCTTCTTTTTCATTTTTTCTCTACCGAGACGTTTGTATTGTGACACACGCTCAAGTTCTCGTTTTTCCTTTTTGGTTGTGTATGTTTCTTTCATATAAAGGAATGCTTGATTTAAGGTATCAAACCCCACAATCCCGCCCATGCGCCCACAATATGGACGATGCCATAGAGCCAAATAATATAAGCAAGAATTGAAACTGTAAGAGTAATCAAGACAATGTTCATCACTTCATTGCGTCTTCGCTTCGCTTGATCAAGGGTGCAAATGCCTTTTTTTCTGAAATAAAATACCAGAGCTAATACCAATGAAAGAAGTCCAACCGCGCGAAACCACCATTTGTATTGACCGTAGAGCACATCGGCAAGTGATCCGGCCACTGTGGCACTGCCAAGCCCAAGGAAAAAAAGTACCAGCGGCGATACGCAACATAATGACGCAAGAAGTACCGGAATGCCGGTTATTTTAAATACTTCTTTCGCAGAGAGTTTTTCTGGTTTATGAATGGTCATATTTTTTATTATTGAGCATCGAGAAACCGCTGTTCAAAACCGCTTAAATCGAGATAATTTTGATCCAGCAAAAATGATTGGAGTTGTTTATCAAATCCGGTGATAATAAATAGACCCACCAGAACAAATAGAACCCCGAGCGTTTTTTTAAACCACCCCTCCGGATTTGCCACCCATCTGACTTTTTTAATGACGGTCTGTCCAAGGTAGCCAATCAGAAGGAGCATGCTCGAAAGTCCAAGCGCGTACGCCACCAAATAAATAAATCCAATCCCAAATGACTGTGGCAATATGGTTGCAAGAATAAAGAAATACGTTGGAGAACAACTCGAGAATACCGGACCGAGTGCCGCGCCAATTAAAATGTCACGCGTATGCGATGCCTGCTTTTTATTCTGGTCCGCCAGAATCTGCTTTGAACCATTGGAAATTTTTAATACATTGGATATGGTGTCCCAGGCACGAGGAAGCATCATTGTAAGCCCGAGAAGGATAAGAATACCGCCCGAAATGAATGCCCAAGTCGTTCTCGGAATATCAATAAACGCGGTGCTAAACTTCAAGATGAGCGTAAACACCACGATGGAAATCGCCAGCGAGGCGGTGATGACAATCGGCCTAAGTATATTGCGTTTTCCGTCCTGAATGGAACCGCCGATAATAATGGGGAGCACGGGAAGAACACAAGGTGCCAATACCGTGAGTACGCCGGCCAAAAATGAAATAAGAAGAAGTATCATACTTTTACTGAACTCGTTTTATGACTTCTGCAAGCGTCATACTCCCGACCCACTTTTCAAGCATAGTCCCGGCACTGTCAACCTGAACCAATGTATGTTGTGTCGTGACGCCATACTTGCGACGCAATGTCAATTCTTTGTCATAGTTAAGGCGTAAAATAGTAACGTCCGACGGAATTGATGTTAGGTTGCGACGTATATTTGCATCCAATGCCCTGCAGGAGGAGCACCAGTCGGCTTTGAAAAATAAGACGACATCTCCTGATTCCGCCAGAGCAAGCTTACTCTCGTCGTATGCTTCGTAGCGACCCGCGGATGCTTGCCTTGGGGCTTCAGCTTGTTCAGTATTGCCTTCCGTAACGGGCGGAGCAGTTACCGCTTCGTTTGGCGTATTTGATGATGTACGGGATTGTATGTTACCGGCGCAGCCGGCGCCGACAAGGAGCAACGCTCCCAATACCACTGATCCTGAAAGAAATGTTTTTTTCTTCATAGAAAAATATGCTTAAAATAAATAATTACTTATATAGTTCTGTTCCCGGATGCACCGCCACCCAACTGAACCAGAAACTGCCAAATGGATTGATTCGTTTCAATTCACCTTCTTCAGTTTTTTCAAAGATTTGTACCGCATCAAGATCGGCATCGTATTTTGCCACAACGGTCTTACCTTCGAAGATGTCAACAATCTCTCCGCGCTCTTTTATTGTCGGTGGGTAGTATGCTTTTGTTTTTCCATTGACGACAATACCAAGTATAAAATCTTTCTTTTCTAGTCGTTCATCTTCGGCACTCACCCGGAAGAATACCTCATCATTTGAATAGTAATCTCCATAAGGATCTCGTCCATAAAATCGTTTGGCTCCAGTATCTCTCGACAACACCTGTCCATTGGTGAATTTCTTTTTCCACTCCCCAAAGGTGGTAACGTCAGAAGGTAATACTTCAAGCATTTGTCCTGCCATTTCACCCACAATTGCTTGACCGAGAATTTGCGACCAGTAGGAATTTGTTTTTCGATCATACATGACCAAGTTGGATTCATAAAGTTTTCCGGATACGCCAAATTCAACTCGTCCGTTTTGCACTAGTGGATCAAAGACAATGGCCGTATAACAGAGTGGGCAATAGGTGACAAGGACGCGCTGATTGCTGAATGTATCATTCACAATTTCATGCCAAACCAAAATTTGAAATGGATAAAATCGATCGATGCCGTGAAGGGAGACTGCTACACCCGGATCAGTATCGCTTAAAAATGACGTTGCATCTTTGGCATCAATAAATTTTGGATTGTCTATTGATGGGATACCATCTTTAGGCGGACCGCCACTTACGATGAGCTCTAATGGCACAATGTGCTTTACACCGGCATTTGTCTTCACAGTTTCGAGAATGTCTGTCTGAGAACTTTGATCTTTTGGGTCGTTCACTCTTGGTTGAAAAAAGAAAAAGAGTGTGCCGATAACCAAGATAAACAGAACAGGGATAATGATTTTAATAGGATGTATCGTCATATGTCGCAGGCCATAATACGCTCGGGCGAGAGTTTTTGAGAGAGCGAAAAGATGGAATAAAGAAGCAGTGCAATTGCTAATATACTAAACTCTGCTCCGCGCAGAGGTAGAGCACCGATGAGCGTCCAACTTGCCGAAAGACCAATGAAAGAAGAAAGAATAACCGAACCGCAAGAACTGCACCCAATGCCGATAATTCCACTGGCAACTCCGATAAATCCAATGGGAGACCCACGAAAAAATTGAGCACGCTGTCGAAAATAATACACCACAAGCGCAATGTTTACCCCTGTCAGGAGGGCTATCCCAAGAATAAACATTATGGCAGAAGTGCTAAGATTTAGTGGAACGGCGCGAAAATTTTCCAGAGTAATAAGAATTCTGTGGGCGAAATTAGAAGCCGGAAATTGGAAGGATAGTGCCACTATTGAACGAACCGCGAGTCCAAAAGAAATAGTAGCAAGTGATACTGCAACAACGCCTGCCAAAAGTGCGTAGGATGGCTTTTTTAGAATCAAAAATATTGATTGCAATCTTCCAAATATGTTTTGTTGATTCTGGTGCATATCGTTTATTTTGAAATTTTAGCATCAATAGCTGTTTTTATTGTTTCATAGGGCAATGCGCCTGATATAAGTTGAGCCCGACCATCACGCCCAATAAGAAACGATCCCGGCGTACCATTGACTCCGGCAGCAATACCGGCATTTGTCATTGCTTGAACTTTTTGTGTGTGGGTACCGCTCGTGAGACAGTTAGAAAATTTTGTTGTGTTTAGTCCAATATTTTTTGCAATCAATGCCAATGATTCATTGGAATAATTGCTTGTTCCAAATACCGCATCAGCATATTCCCAAAATGCTTTATTACCTCCAAGTTCTGTAGCACATTCTGATCCCTCAGCCAATTTTTGTGCATTTGGATGAATAGAAGTAAGTGGAAAGTGTCGATAGATCCAACGCACTTTTCCCTCGTATTCATCAACAACTTTTTCAAGAGTAGAGTGGAAACGTTGACAAAATGGACACTCAAAGTCTGAATATTCAATAATGGTAATCTCGGCATTTTCATTTCCACGAATATGATCTTCTTCATTTACAGGAGGAACCACTCCCGTAGGAAGCGTAGTATCTTCCTGTATGTTTGGTGTAGGAACAGTATTCGTAGCTAGGGCAATTCTTCCTCCGCTTCTATGCTTGAGCATATATGCTCCAAGAACAAAAAAGCCAATAGTACATACGATAAGAAAGGAAGTTGTCATGCCTAAAAGAAGCGCACTTTTACCATCGAGTGATTGAAAAAAATTCTTTTGGTCATTCATAGTGTTGAGGTTATTAACAAATCAATTTTTGTAATGTTTTTGTAAAAGAATTTTCAATCAACTCATAGCAAATAGCCGTGCCAATTCGCTTCGTTTCAAAATATTCGGCATTTTTCATTTTCTGGAGATGATGTGAAATAGTATTTATAGGGACATCAAGGGCCTCGGCAATATCTGTTACACAAGCTTTTTTATGCTCAAACATAAAGCAAAGGATCCGTATCCGCACAGGATCACCGGCCATTTTGAGGAGTTCTGCTTTTTGTAAGATATCTGCGGTTAAGGGAAAAGGAGTTTTCATATGTTTCAGGTATAGCGATAATATGATTATATTATATTCCAAAGAATATTGGAATGGGGATAAGTCCAGCACTTCTATTTTAGAGGACTGCGATAATGTCTATTTTGGAAATAAAAAAATTGTCCTGTCGAGCATACGGCAGGACACCATATTCCCCTAATCAAAAATGTAAAAAATTTTGTTTTGCTCCCTATTTCAAAAGCGTAACGAGAAAGAAAAATGAAAAAGAGAAAAGTGTATGTCGGACAACGTTCGCGTGTATGCGATGTTTGCCAGTGGTATAATTGCACGAAGTGCTTACCACTGGCAAATATGGGTGGAGGCTTGCGGAGGTACGGAGCAAGCCGTAACCGCATACGCAGTCAGGCTGTCTAAAAACTCACATTTTGAAAATTTTTGGGGCTAAGATAAGCCAATATTTTTTTGAAAAATCGCCAAAATAGGAGTTTTTAGACAGCCTGCAGTGTTAGCTGATGTATTCCTTTTCTTTTCGACGATAGTCGTTTGTTTTAAAAATTTTCAAATTTCTTTTTCCGTTTTGGGTGGTGGGCAGAGGGGAATTAAAGTCAGTTATACTACAATCAATGATATAATACTTGGCAAAAGCTGTACACTCATCATCACCCCTTGGGAAATAAACCCCCTAAGAAAGTAAATGATGTATAGCTTTGGCCATTACCTTTTTAAACAAAGACCAATAAACTGGTTAGGCTTTCCAAGAAAAGGAAATGCTTCAATATCAAACGAGAATGTCTTTAAAATTGGTGATTGCCATTTAATTCATCTAATAAGAAATAATTGTATGGTGCAATCCATCGGCATCGATGTTTCCAAAGGGAAACTCGATGTAGGTCTAATTAATTTAGACCAAACAACTAGTAACCTCCAATGTGGCAACGACCACCACAGCATTCCTAGCTTGGTAAAAACTTTGCAGTCTTATCAAGATGTAGAGGATATACCAATAGTGATCGAAGCCACTGGAGGATACCATTATGGTATCACATTTGCCTTGATTGAAAAAGGATTTAAAAAAGTCTTTGTCATCAATCCAATCATTACAAAAAAACACTTGTCATCACAGATTAGAAAAATCAAAACAGATAAAAAAGATTCAATATTACTTGCTAAAATAGGCCTACTTGAAAATCTTCATACCTATGCGGAAAGTAAACAAGAAGTGTTATTTAAGCGAAATATTAGATTATTTCACTTTCTAAAAAAACAGCTCCAACAAGTCAATAATCGTTTGAGTAGCGCCAAAAGCTTGAGTATTGAAAATGATTTTGAACAAGAGATGTTACTCGAAACAAAAAAGAACTTTGAGACTCAATTGAAAAAAGTAAAACAAGTTATTATCACCGGCATAACAGTAGAAATTCCTCAAATTAAGGGTTTATCAGAACTACACCTCAAGGCAATAATATCCGAACTTGGCAATATCAGTAGATTCAAAAATCATAAACAAATAGTTGCCTTTGCAGGTCTTGATCCATCTATCAGAGAAAGTGGCAGTTCAGTCAGAGGCAAAAGCAAACTATCTAAAAGAGGTTCAAAAACCATGCGTTACTTTCTGTTTCAATCCGCTTGGGGAGTAATGATGCACAATGAGAAATACAAAGAATACTACAAAAAGAAAAGACAAGAAAACAAACATTATTATACTTGCCTTTCCGCCATTGCCAGAAAACTACTTTGTGAAATCTATCATAATTTAAAAGAGCATCCGTATTCTATTAATTGATTGGATATCGGGTTTTGTCCACAGGTATTATTTGACTTCAGTATACGAGGGGTGAATGCCCGAAGCCCAAAACTCCTTATTGTTTTTTCAGTTTTAAATCATTCGGAAGGAACTGATCGATTTCTTCGTCACTGAAAGTTAATTCTTCGTTTATTTTTAAAGCTTTCTGTGCTTTTCCATATGCCTTTGTGCTTGTAATTGGCGCAAATTTATAAATCATTTTGAGTTCTTCGATGAGATTGTCTCTTCTTGAAACAATTAATTCTTCACTAATTTTTTGATTGATTATGTCCGCCATTAAATTTACATACTTTTCTCTGATATACCATAATTCTTTAGCAATTTGTCGATGTTTTTCTGCATTTTCTTCTGGGTTAAAACTAAGCTGAAAAATTATGAAAGCAAGCGTTAACGTAGCTAAAATAGCACTAACATAGATTAAAATATTTTGATTTGTAATTATTGTACTGATCAAGGTTCCAGATGTAAGAGTTGTTAGAATAATATTTGTCCATTTCGTCGCTGCTGCATGACAACCTGATATTTCGGCGTCTTTCTCATGTGTTTTGTGAGAATAAACGACTCGACCAAATGATTCTCTAATTACATGTAAATTTATTTTATCCATAAGCTATTTTATATTTATAAAAAATTTGCCACTTCTTGCAATGCAGGCATCGTTCTGAACGATAAAACATTCAATCCAATGTTTGCCCTTATATTGAGTAGATTCCCATCTTACCTGATTGTCCGTAAAAAAATTACCTCTTAATCCTCCTGCGATTTTTGCGGCTTGTCCAGTATTTACGACTTGCCAATAATACTGAAAATTATCGCTGACATTAGTATTAGCAATAAATTTTAACTGTAATCCTGCTGATAAGGATCTTCCATCAGAATTTATTCCGCCTAGTTTTGTAGTCTTTGTTCCATTATAAATATAAGCATTCATTCCGACCCTGTATCCGCCAGAAAAAGGCCATTTTAAGGCTTCACAGTGTGAATAATCTGCTAATGATTGTTTCGTATCTTCAACAGTCGCAATACTTTTCTCAATGGTGGCCGGGAAATCATCCCCAAAAATTTTCCGCCATTCGGCGATTGCCTCATCAAATTTTTCATCCCTCTCAAAATCGCATGCTTTTTTTACTCGGCTTAAAGCTGTAGCAAGATAGCTTTTTATGTTTTCATCGGTTTCTGTGTTGTGAAAATAATCAAAAAAACTTTTAACTATTTCGGTATATTCTTTTTCGGAACAATCATTGAAAGAAAAATAATCTAAAACTTTATTTTCAATTTGATAGGATTTGAGTTTTACGGTGCAGTTTTCCGACCATTTTTTAATCATGCGAATCAGTGTTTTTGTTTTTCCGGTGTCTGTGTCAGAATCTTTGATTTTTTTTATTCCCGATCTAGGATCCCATTGCTCCCAAGAACCACCATTCTCAGAGTTTGGAATTTTAAAGGTTCCATTTTCATTTTCCCAAGCAGGCAGAAGCTCAACATCGTGTTTTGTATCCGCAAATTCCAAAACAACAACCTTTCCGAATGCTTTGATTGGCGTATCTGGGTATTTCTCTTCTAAGATTTTTTTAATATCCTGTAATAATTGCGATTGGCAGTTTGATTGGTTGTCATCGTATTGGTTGAACTTTTCTGGTGGCATAATAAAAATGACATCAATATCTCTTGCGGGTCTGATGTGCGTTTGTTTCCCATATGAGCCGATCAACAATTTAGTATTGCCGTTATATTCAATTGTTGGATAGTAAAAATCATGAAGCTTTTTACATACTCCTGTATATTTTGTGATAGCATCGTCTCTTTGCAAAGATGTTAATTTGATGTTCTCGTAAAATTTTATGAATTGGTCATTTATGCCCATAGTGGTTTTATTCCGTGATAGCTTTATAAGCAGAGATAAAAAAATACTAAATTGTTTCTTCTACCTCTCTTTTTGCCTGCCCAAGAAGTTGGCGAGACTCATACAATGCTTTGTGACTTTCTTGAACAAGGGAAGTTAATTTTTTTTGTATTTCTTTAGTGAAAAAAGGGACAACCACACGTTCGAGTGATTTATTTGGTATTGCTGTCAAAATTGTACCTTGTGCTTCTCTTGCAAGTAACAATTGCATTATCGGGCTTTTGCATAAAATAAGATTCACTTCAGGTGTGAATTCTTTTGTTCTCAAGACAAAGAACCCCGTTGAGCCTATTAAATTTTCAATATCTTGATCTATTAAAGCCACTTTACCGATTGATCCTTCCACCGAAGACACGACAACATCACCTTTTTGTAGTGACATTCTTGCTCGACTTGGCAGATCAGCACCGATTAGTTCATTTGTATTGTTTACAACGCCCAATGATACATTTATGTCAGCAAGTTCTATGTAATGATAAATTTTATCTCCATCTATCTCTGTTTTTTGTTTGGAAATTTTGAGTAGCTCTGGCAGGTGCTTCCAGCCATTTTTGTATTTTTTTATTTTGTCTTCTACTATTTTATATTTTGGTTGAAAATACTCTGCGTCCATACGGAGGGATCCTAGGATACTGTCAAAATCGGTTTCATAACCTGCTACCCATTCAGAGACAAAATTTTCGAGACTAAGTTCTTGCAAAAGGAGCTTTTCGGCTTGTTGGTAGAGTAATTTTGATTGATTCAATTTATCCCATGAGTTGTCTACTAGTTTTGCAATTTTTTCTTGAAAAGTCATTGCAGGAATCGCAATCATAAATTCTTGCAATTCTTGTGCATTCACATTTGCTTGATTTACAGCACGTCTTTTGTATCGGTTAATTTGTTTTTGCCCATATTTTGAATTAAGGAAGATATTTAAATACTGCGGAAGAATTACATCATCATTCGGTTGGAGCCTTATTAAATAAGAAGCAAATACAGCGTCAATTTCTGATTTAAAAATACCAGTGCGCCCAACGAATTCTTCAGAATTTACTCTATTAAAAAACACATCATTATTTTTACACTTAAAGCGACGATGTTCACTATCGCTTACTTCGGCGTATCTGATATGATCATCAATCAAAAAAGTATGATCAATATCATCCATTTTAAACATTGGATGTCCCTGTTTTTCATCATTCATCGCAAGAGACAAGCCATATTCGCATTTTTTTAAAACATCTCTAATTTTTAGCCATTTTCCATGGCTTGTGTCGATGAGATATTCAGGTTGATAGAATTGCGAATCAAAACGCAAAGCCATTCCGAGATCATTAATTTTAATTTCTGCTATTTTAGCCATATTTATACAAAGTCAAATTTATTACGTTTCGCAAACTCATGAAATTTGTCCGTAATTTCATCAAGATCGGTATCATACACATATGCACCATTTTCATCTTTCTTAATATTGCCGTTTGCGTCCATTTTAAAGACATATTCACCACTATTATTTTTACCTGGTTTTTCACTTGTTGCCATAAAGATTGAGTAGTTTCCAGCACTTTCTCGCTCTTTATCACTGCGCCATTTTTGCAAAAATAGTACGCTGGTTTTTGTTCCTGTGTGTGGCTTGAATGAGTTACCATGAAGCCCAACAACTGCCAAAAGTCGTGCATGTTTCATAATATAGTGGCGGATGTATTCCTGGTCGGTGTTATTGAAAACACCTTGGGGCAAAACAATTGCCATGCGACCACCTACACGCAGAAAATTAAGATTGCGTTCAATAAAGAGAATGTCACGCGTCATTTTATTTTGATGCTTATTAGTACGCTCAAAATCTTTATCAAATTTAAAGCCCAGATCGTATTTGTTTAGCAATGTACCTTTCACCTCACCTGCAAAAGGTGGGTTCGTCATTATAATGTCGAAATCAAAGTCCGTCATTTTTTCTCGATTTTTACTGTTTAAATCAAAATCATCGAAATGGTGTAAAAATTTACCAAATCGCGCTTTTACCTCGCCGTCCCAAAGTTCGCTATCTAAAGAATTTGCATAAGAGACATTAGTTTTACCATCTCCGGCAATCAACATCATCGCTTTTCCTATTTTTACGCTTCTTGGATCAAAATCAATGCCAAACAAATGTTGATCTGCATATTCTTTACGTTTCAATTCATAACTAGTTCCGAAATTTTCTTTTGTAATTTCGGTACGCCACACATGTTGCATCGCATGAAGTAAGAACCCACAGCTACCCGACGCTGTATCGACGACATTTTCATTCTTTTTCGGATTGAGCATTTTGACGCACATATCTATCACAAAGCGAGGCGTGAAGTACTGCCCCTTCCCACCTTTTGCGTCTTGGTTGATAAGATATTCAAAAGCGTCATCAATAACTTGAAGATTAGAGTCAAAAAGGCAATATTTTTGCAAAAGTGATACAGCTGGTACGATAGCATTTATTGGAATTTCAATATCATCTTTATCTTTGAATACATCACGCCATTGATTTTTAGATTCAGAAAAAAGACGCGAAATATTATCAAGATTCTCTTTATTGGATGCTCCTGCAATGACACGGAAACGTCTATTTTGATTGCGTGGAGTTTCCAGTTCGTCGTAAAGTTTTGTTTGGATTAGTTTGAAAATTTCTTCAAATGCA
>Ga0210006_1002052_pt1 | contig 13503 bp, 12 predicted proteins | sample CryGey02umfilter_2_FD_185452 | JGI IMG/M metagenome (GOLD analysis project Ga0210006, IMG submission 185452) | Groundwater microbial communities from aquifer in Utah, USA - Crystal Geyser 4/10/14 0.2 um filter (SPAdes) (version 3) | ecosystem: Environmental > Aquatic > Deep subsurface >... | reverse complement strand
GGTACTTCAGGAAAATTATTTTTTAATTGTCTTAGTTGGGTATATTCTTTTCGGAAATCATGACCCCATGCGGAGATACAGTGGGCTTCATCAATGGCAAATAGACTGATAGTGATTTGTCTTAAAAAGTTTTGGAAGGACGGGGAGACCAATTTTTCTGGTGAAACATACAATAATTTTATTTCACCATTTTTTACAGCTTGCCCCATTTCTTTTTGTTCGTGTTCCTCTAGAGAACTATTGATATATCCGGCCGGCACACCATTGGCTACCAAGCCCTCGACCTGGTCTTTCATAAGAGCAATAAGAGGAGAGACGACTATGGTCACACCAGGTAAGACAGTGGCTGGGAGTTGGTAACAGAGAGATTTGCCTCCACCAGTTGGCATCAGCACAAGGCAGTCTTGTTGTTTGAGGACAGTTTGTACAATCTCTTTTTGCATGGGGCGGAATTCATTGAAGCCAAAAGATTTTTTTAATTGTTCTAGTACTTCTTGCACAGTGTTTATTTTTTACTTGGCAAACAGCCCTGTGACTAGGGCTGCTGGAAATCAGGTGGTTTGTTGACAACTCTAATTTAAATCTGGACAGGATCCACTGTGAGGCGGTATTTTTTGTTGTTAGCAAACATTCAGATCCTGAGTTTGCAGTCCGGAGCTTTTTTTGCTTAGTGCTTCATTTACCATATGTGAGTCTATGTATGGGTTGTAGGTTACTAGATATCCAAATTTTTTACGCTCTTAGCATGTGTCTGAATAAACTTCTTACGAGGTGCTACTTCACTACCCATGAGAATGTCAAATATTTCACTAGCTTTTTCAGCATCTTCAATCATAACTTGTTTCATCACTCTAGTCTCAGGGTTCATAGTGGTTTCCCACAGTTGGTCAGGATTCATCTCTCCCAAACCTTTGTAGCGTTGCACATTTAATTTTCGTCCAGCCAACTTATCTTTTTCTTGCTTTGTTTGTTCTTCTTCGATTTCTTCATTTTGGTCTATTTCACTTTCTTCCACCACTTCTAGATCTTCAGCTTTGATACCATTTTTAATTTTGAATTCTTCGAGGGCTTCCTCATTATAAAACCAGGTCATTTCTTTGCCTTTTTTGACACTGTAGAGTGGTGGCTGGGCAATGTAGATATGGCCTTGGGTGATCAATTCAGGAAAATAACGAAAAAATAGAGTAAGCAATAATGTCCGAATGTGAGCGCCATCGACGTCAGCATCAGTCATAATGATGACATTGTGATAACGAAGTTTACTAATATCAAAAAGCTCACCAATATTTGTGCCCATAGCGATGATGAGTGATTTCAATTCGTTGTTGGCAATTATTTTGTCTAGTCTGGCTCGTTCGACATTTAGCACTTTACCACGCAATGGTAAGATGGCTTGAGTTTTTCGGTCACGACCTTGCTTGGCTGAGCCGCCAGCAGAGTCGCCCTCAACAATATATAATTCAGAGTTGTTGGCATCGCGGCTAGAACAATCAGCTAGTTTACCTGGCAAAGTGAATCCTTCCAATGCTCCTTTTCGGAGGACTGACTCACGGGCGACACGGGCAGCATTCCTAGCTCGAGCAGCCAGTAGACATTTGCCAAGGATTCCTTCTGCGTCTCTTGGATGCTCTTCTAGGAAGATCATGAATTCGTCGCCAAAAACAGTTTCTACAGCTGGCTTGACTTCAGGATTACCAAGTTTTCCTTTGGTCTGTCCTTCGAATTGAGGGTCTGGAAGTTTGACAGAAATAATTGCGGTGAGTCCTTCTCGGACATCTTCACCAGTCAGATTTTTGTCTTTTTCTTTCAAAATACCTTTGGTGCGAGCGTAATTGTTTAAAGTCCTTGTGAGTGCAGAACGGAAACCTACTACATGACTACCACCATCTGGATTGATAATGTTGTTGGCAAAAGCCCGGAGACTTTCGGAATAGTCATCAGTATACTGGAGAGCAATTTCGATCATCATCTCATCTATCTTTTTTTCTACATAAAAAACATTATCATGTTTTGGTTCACGATTTTTGTTGATATGTTTTGTGTAACTAGCAATTCCTCCCTCGAAGTAAAATTGAAAGGTGGCATTAGGAAATTGGACAGCAGTTGTGTCTTTTTCTTTCTCTGCCACAGGTCTTTCATCAATGATGATAATGCGGACACCTTTTGTCAGGTAGGCTTGCTGGCGGAGATGGTCGACAATAGTCTTCCAAGTGTAATCAATTGTTTCAAAAACTTCTGGGTCTGGGTGGAATTCAATGGTGGTTCCAGTGCCTTTGACTTTTCCAATTGCTTGGACTTTTTTTACTGGTTTACCTCGTTTGTATTCTTGAACCCAAATTTTTCCATCTCGGTGGACTGTGGCTCTGACATCAGTAGAAAGTGCATTGACCACAGAAACACCAACCCCATGCAGACCACCAGACACCTTATAACCGCTGTCACCAAATTTACCACCAGCATGAAGCTGGGTTAGGACAAGTTCTAGGGCACTAATTTTTTTCTTAGGATGGATATCCACTGGGATACCACGCCCGTTGTCAGTCACTGAAATCCAGTTGTTTGGTAAAATGCGCAATGTTATTTCATCACAATACCCAGCCATGGCTTCGTCAAAAGCATTGTCAATAACTTCCCAGATCATGTGATGCAACCCTTGTGGGCCGGTCGATCCAATATACATGCCAGGTCTTTTTTTAACAGCGTCAAGACCCTCCAAAACAGTAATGTTTTTGGCGGAATATCCAGTACTGTCTTTGTCTATTTCTTTTTTAGAAGAAGCACCAGCTTTTATTTTTTTTGGCAAAGCGACTTTTTCTTTGACATCAATATTTGGTTTGGTAGTAACTTTTTTTGGTTCTATTCTACCTTTGTCCACACGTTTTTGGGGCATATTGTATTAATCATAAATCTAAAATCATAAATTTTTGTTCATAGATATAAACAAAGTTTTATGATAAAAACCCGTGTCAGACTGTGTTGTCTTTATTGTTTGTAGACAACAAGAAAGTCTGTGTGGGGTTCAATGTGAGAATATTGTAGCATGAGAAACTGTTCATGACAAGGGAGGTTTTGGGCTTTGTAAATAGATTAGTTTATTGATATACTAATAATGCTGTTAAATTTTCAAGCATTGTTTATATTTTTCAACTTATCGTTGTTACAAGTGGTACGCAATTTTGCAATCCTCAGAATTAGAAGATTGTTCATCGTATTTTTACAAAAATAGTTTTTGTTTAAAACTATAAATAACGCTCTTGTATTTAGGTTTTTATACATGTTCAAAAAAAAACAAAACAATTTAGATCGCTATATTGACCCAATGGGGGAGATCTCCAATAAGGAATTGGAGATATCTGGTTGGTATGTACGCCACAAACACCAACTGTTTAATACGCTTATTGGACTGCTTGTTGTTTTTAACATTATTACAATAGTCTTTAGCTTTTGGAAATGGGGAGAGTATGCGTTGGTTGGGTATAACCAAGACAGCCAACTTTTGGTTCAACAGCTTGATGAATTTCCAAATTATGAAATTGTTCATCAAATCTATGGTGCTAGTGATTTGAAATTATCTCCGACTGCGGTCTTTCAAAATAGTGATGGGTATTATGACTTCGTGTCTGATGTTTTCAATGATAACGCCCGTTGGGTAGCTAAAGTAAGTTATCGGTTCCAATTTTCTAGTGGAGAGACAGATCTTTATGAAGTGAAAATTATGCCAAACACCAAACTTCCTGTGTCCGTCTTTTCTTTTCCTGTTTCTGGTTTTCCCAGCAGTGCTTCTATTGTTATAGAGGGCGTTGAATGGACACATATCGATGCCCACCAGATTCCGTACATCGAGACTTATTTGTCTGATCGTCTTTCATTTAGCACTAGTGAATTTGAATTTGTTTATGCTGGCGAGGGTGGTTTAGATGCTAGCCAAATTAAGTTTCGTGTTAGTAACGACACATTATTTAGTTATTGGGCACCTAGCTTTTATGTTGATCTACTTGATGGTGGACAGAGGGTGGGGGTGATATACTTTACTCTTAGTGCTATGGGCTCTGGTGAAACCGAAGTGGTAGACTTGAGATCTTTTGTCGAAGGAATTTATGTAAGTGAGATTGAACTTCATCCTTTGGTAGATGTATTTGATCAGAATGAATTTATTTTATGATTACTTTGAATTACGAAACTCCATCCGCTGTCATAAGGAATTAGGATTGCTATGCGTTTTTTTGGTCCGTCTTTGTCATTTAGAAATTATGATTGGCTACTCACCGTAGTTATTTTTGTTTTATCGTCAATTGGTTTGGCTGCTATCTATAGTGTGGATTTGTCTTTGGGAGAGAAGCTTATTTTTTTTCCTACTCAGGTGGTAGCTTTGTTTTTGGGATTGGTTATTTCTCTTGTTATTTCTGGTTTTCATATTGTTACTTATCAATCTTTGTCTAGATTAATTTATATTATTGCTTTTGTTTTGCTCGTTGTTGTCCTTATCTTTGGTACCACAGTGCGTGGCACTACTGGCTGGTTTCAAATTGCTGGATTTTCTTTTCAGCCTGCTGAGGTGGCGAAGATTGCTTTGATTTTATTTTTGGCGTGGCTAATTCATCGGCATGGCCAACGTTTTGATACTTGGCAATTTGTTTTTTCTTCTGGTTTCTTTTCTGCTCTTTTGGTTGGGTTGATTATGCTCCAGCCTGATCTTGGTTCATCACTTATTTTAGTTAGTATTTGGTTTGGGCTTCTCTTACTTACGGGGGTCAAAAAGCGTTATGTATTTTTGATATTTTTTTTGGGTATTGGGGTCTTTTTTGTTAGTTGGACATTTCTTTTTGCCGATTACCAGAAAGATCGTCTGACTACTTTTCTTTCTCTGGACAGTGACCCGCTTGGTGCTGGGTACAATGTTTCGCAATCTATCATTGCTGTTGGATCTGGTAATTTTTTTGGGAGAGGTCTTGGTTTTGGTTCGCAAAGCCAGCTCCATTTTTTGCCAGAAGCACAGACAGATTTTATTTTTTCTGTTTTGGCTGAAGAACTTGGTTTTGTTGCTGTACTAACTATTTTTTCTATTTATTTTTTTATGCTTTGGCGTTTTGTCAAAATAGCTAAGGGGTGCAGTGATGATTTTAGCACCTATGTTGTTCTTGGGGTCACTATTTATTTTTTTACCCAGATTGTCATCAATGTTGGCGGAGCTATTGGGTCGTTGCCTGTCACTGGGGTCACCCTTCCTTTTTTGAGCTATGGAGGATCCTCTCTAATTGCCAATTTTATTTTGATTGGTATTGTTCAAAGTGTCTCCCGTAGCACACCTTTCACGAGTCATTCTTAGATATTTCTGTGAGATCAGGATAATGGACAATCATGGACAAACCATGGACAATCTCTTGACTATCAGATATAATTGTGTTATATTCCTCTTGCGTAAAAAAGGGACGACCCTCTTTTTGTGTGGGTAGCTAGTTGAAAAAGAATTTTGTAGCCTATATTCTAGTTTTATGCAGTTTAGAGATGAAAACAAAAAACATCATAATCAGCTTTTGGAAGGTCTAAAGTTGATGCGAGAATGCCCGATGTGTAAAAATGAATACAAGATTGAGCGTTTTTCAGTTCTGGACGAATATCATGGTGCACATTTGGTTCATATTGTCTGCCCAAAGTGTGCTAATTCTATTTTGGCACTAGTGACTATTTCTCAGTTTGGGATGAGCTCGGTCGGTATGGCGACAGATCTATCTGCTGAAGATGCCAAAAAGATTTTTCAGCTAGATGCCATTACAGATGACGATGTACTGGATTTTCACACCATGTTGAAAAATATCCAAACCCATATTTTTGTGTCTAAAAAAGTTTTTCCTCCTTCATCAGAACATCCTGTTCGTTCGTGATGGTGGGGTTGACGATTTAAATTCTCATCTTGTACCTTGGCACAAGATGAGAACATGGTTTGACCTGCCTGCAGGTTACTTGATCCTGATTGAATCAGGATCGAAAAAGGACTCAAGGTTTGTTCAGGGATTCATACCGTTGATTATTTACAATTTTACAAAATTTTCATCTTGTTTTGGAGGACAAATCTCCGAGTTACATATCTGATTATTTTGAAAAATATTTTTTAATTATCTATATAAATATGATATCTATTACTGCTAAGAAACGTGAACCAGGTAATGCTAGTGAAGATCGGGCAGCCAGCCTGATTCCCGGCGTACTATATGGGCCAGAGATCAAACCTATTTCTGTGTCACTTGATTACAACACATTTGACAAGCTTTACAATGAGGCTGGTGAGGCAACTTTGATTGATTTTTTTATTGAAGGAGAAAAAGATCCAACCAAAGTGTTGATCCAAGACGTAGAACGTGATCCAATCAAGCAAATTTTTACTCACATCGATTTTCGTCAAATTAAGATGGGCGAAGAGATGACTGCCACTGTTCCTCTTAATTTTATTGGTGAGCCAGAGGCTGTAAAGATTCTTGGTGGTACGCTTATTACTTCTCTTGACACTGTTGATGTACGATGTTTGCCAAATGATTTGGTTTCGCACATTGATGTTGACCTGACTGTTCTCAAGACTTTTGAAGATTTTATTAGTGTTTCTGGTCTAAAATTGCCAGCTGGCATTACGGTAGATGACAGTCTAGAAGCTTTGGTTGTCAAAGTTATTCCACCTATGACAGATGATCAATTCAAGGCTTTGGATGAGAGCCAGGTTGGCGATGTTAGCACAGTTGCTGTAGATGGCGAGAAGAAAGACGGAGAAGAAACCGCCGAAGGGGCCGAAGCAGTAGACGAAAAGAAGAAAGAAGAAAAGAAAGATTAAGACTTTGATTAAGATTAAAACCACCCGCCAGGGTGGTTTTTCTTGTTTCATTAAAGTTTTTGGTGTAACATAGAGGCGTTGTTTTTTTTAGAATTTTAATTTTGATCTCGTATTTTGGTACGGTACGGGGCATGTTCTAACCTGCGCGCCTGCAGGTCATCTGATTCTGATTGAATCGGGATTAGAAAAAATTGCTCAGTCCAGATAATATCGGGACATGGGTTCATACTGTTTGTTATATGAAAAATAAAATTGTTGTTTTTTTGCTAAACTTGAGACGGGATAAAGTAAGAATGATGTATGCTATGGCTGGTGTTATTTTTTTTCTAGGGGTTGTGTTTTTGATAATTTTGGTTAGTAACAATTTTTTTTATGAAAACACAGTGTACAACGACTTTGGTAACGAGGTGTTAGACAACAAGACAGACGCACCTAGTGACTGTAAATTTAGACGACATATTGACGGTATTTGTGTAGATGTTTCTTTGGCTGTCAATCCAGATTTGGTCGGTATTATGATTGAAAATCATTATGAAGCTCGGCCTCTTTCAGGAATATCAATGGCTTCTGTGGTCTATGAAGCTCCTGTGGAAGCCAATTTTACTAGGTTTTTGGTGGTTTATACGAGTGACGCAGATGTTTCCAAAGTTGGCCCAGTCCGTAGCGCCCGACCATATTATCTCGACTGGGTGAGTGAGTATCCAGGGATGATGTATATGCACGTCGGCGGGTCACCAGACGCCTTAGACCGTATCAAAAAATTTGATTTGTTTGATCTCAATGAGTTTTATTGGGGTTGGTACTATTGGCGTGGACAAGATAGGAGTGCTCCGCACAATGTTTATACCTCCAAGGAGCTCTGGCAAAAAGCAAGAGTTGATTATGGTGACTCGTATGAAACAGACAGTGACACAGAGTCTTGGAAATTTGAGTATTGGGATGAATGTGAGGATGATTGTACGGACAATATCACCATTACTTTTGCTGGTGAAGTCTACCAGCCGACTTGGCAATATAATTCTTCTACCATGCAGTACGAACGATATGAATTGGGGGAGCCAGTGTTTGACCCAGAGAGTGGGGACAAAATTGTTGCCGATACCTTGGTTGTTCAGTACGTCAGTACCCAAGTAGTCGATGCTGTTGGGCGTCTGTCAATGGAAACGATTGGCTCTGGTGATGCGGTTATTTTCCGCAATGGATTCAAAGTAGAAGGGGAATGGTGTAAGGCTTCGCAGACAGAAAAAACTAGGTTTTATTATCTTGACGAAGATGAACAGCCTGCCCGCCGAAGTGGAAGGGAAATTGAGTTTAAGCCTGGGAAGATTTGGGTGAGTGTGGTGAATCTGATGGATGGGGTTACTTATATGTGACAAATATCATATAACAAAAACTCTCTACTGCTTGATGGGGAGTTTTTTTGTTTTGTGGGTTTTGCTCAGCGTTTTCGTGTATGAGATGTTGCGATGGGAATATAGTATGTAGAAGATATATGCTGTATACACGAACTCCTTTATTATTTGGCTAAAGTACGCTATTTTTTTTGATAAAACCTGTTTATAGTAGGCTTCCTATAAACCTAATATACACTTTTACTATACCAGAAAATATCTTCAACTACACACAAATTATTCTCCCCAAGAAACAATCACCACCCGATCTTTCCCACTGAGATCTTTTTTTATCTCCAACTTTGTCTCAGGCAGAATATTGCCGATTAATTTGGCGATTTGTGCGGATTGTGAAGGATCAATCTCACAGTAACATGTGATATGTAAAATATGACATTTAACAATTTGTTTGATTTGTTTAAAAAGCTCTTCGTAAAGTGCAAGGCCATTGTTGTCGGCAACAAGAGCAGATTTTGGTTCATGGTGAATCTCCGGAGTAGGAGAGTTCTGGTATTGTTGTTCTGTTATGTATGGTAAATTCGCTGTGATTATGAAGGGCAACTGATTACAGACAACAGATGACAATACAGGCTCCAACAAATTTCCGTGTTTGAAGGTAATGGGGACGTTATGTTTTTTTGCGTTGCGTTTTGTTACTTTCAGCGCTTGCTTTGAGATATCCGTTGCAAATATTGAAACCCGAAGTCTGAAGTCTGAAGTCCATTTTGCTATTGCGATTGGGATACATCCAGATCCAGTGCCAACATCAATGAGGATTATTTGCTGTCCGTCGTTTGTAGCCCGCAGTCTGTTGACCACTGCTTCAACCATGATTTCCGTATCAGGACGTGGAATCAGAGTATGTTTATTCACCAAAAAATCAAAACCATAAAATTCCTTGTGTTTGGTCAAATATGCTAATGGCATACCTGACGTTCTTTTTTTTAGCAAATATTTGTATTTTATTACACGCATCATGTCTATTGTTTGTTCTGGATTTGTAGCCAAAAACTCACGTGATTTACCAAGCACGTGAGCGAGAAGAAGTTCGGCATCGAGATATTCAATTTTTTTAGAAGCTTCTTTTAGAAGTTGTTTTACAGTGTTTAAGGGCACGTGTGTGTTGTTAAAAATCAATCATGAACTATTTATACCTCATCCATCCTCGCATAATCGACCTCTTTCAATTTTTTAATCATATCATCCAAATTACCATTAAGAATTGTCCCAATATTATTCCAACTTTCGTGTATCCTGTGGTCGGTGATACGATCTTGTGGAAAATTATAAGTGCGAATTTTTTCACTTCTATCACCAGTGCCAATTTGGTTTTTTCTCTTTTCATCTTCTTTGGTTTTACGCTCGGCTTCCTGTGCTCCATAGATCCTAGCACGCAAAACTTTCATAGCTTTGTCTTTATTTTTCATTTGGGATTTTTCATCCTGGCACTGAGCCACAATGCCAGTCGGGACGTGCGTTAGGCGGACAGCTGAGTATGTGGTATTGACGCTTTGTCCTCCGTTCCCTCCAGCACAAAAAGTATCAATTCGAATATCACTAGGATTGATTTCAATTTCCTCTTCTTCGATCTCAGGCATCACAGCCACACTGGCAGTAGATGTGTGGATGCGCCCTTGCTTTTCTGTTTCTGGAGTTCTTTGTACCCTGTGGACTCCCATTTCATATTTCATGTTGTTATATGCATGTGATCCTGCGATCGAAAATATTACTTCTTTGTAGCCACCGATCCCAATTTTGTTTTCAGACATAAGCGAAGTTTTCCAGTTTTGCCTTTCAGCATATTTCATATACATGTGCATCAGGTCGCCAGCAAAAAGAGCAGCTTCGTCCCCACCTGCTCCGGCTCTAATTTCTATAATGACATTTTTTTTATCCATTGGGTCAGTTGGTCTAGTAAAGTTGGCTATTTCTTCCTCCAATTTTATTTTGTGATCTATTAGGTCTGGTAATTCCAATTCAGCAAGTTCTGTCAGTTCAAGGTCGGCTAGACTTTTGATGATTTCCTCGTTATCTGCAATATTTTTTTCTATTTTTTCTAATTTTAGTATTTTCTCTACCGCAAGTTTGATTTCACTATATTCTTGAGAGACTGCCTTTAATTTTTTTTGATCACCAATAATGGCCGGGTCTTGGAGGGCTTTTTCTAATTCAAAGTATTTTGTTTTTAGTTGGATATATTTTCCTAACATATGTTTTAAAGGTTGCAAAAGAAGCAAGCGTTATGAATGGATTATTGGAAAAAAAAATAACTGTGAATAGATGTAAATTGATTAAAAAAACAGACTCAAAAATTAAGCCTGTCTTTGATTTTTAATAGCTATTTTGCTTCTTCTTCTGCTTTTGGGTCTATCTTTTTTGTTTTTGTTTTGGCTGTAGTTGTTTTAGTACCGTCTTGCTTTTTGGCAGCTCTGGCAGCCTGTTTGACCTTTTTGCCTTTGCGAGTTGCCGCAGCAGCCTCCACTCGGGTGGCTTTTTCTTTGAATTTTTCTACTCGACGAGCAGTATCAACAAATTTTTGTTTTCCAGTATAAAAAGGATGGCATTTACTGCATAGTTCAACACGGATTTCTTCTTTGGTTGAACCTACGGTAAAGCTATTTCCACAAGCACAGACTACAGTAGCTGCGGTGTGATATGTTGGGTGAATATTTTGTTTCATAGAGGTATTTCTTTTTATAAGTTTGTGTATGCATTTGTATGCAGACGGGATTATAACAAGGTGCTTTATATTTGTCAATGGTGTTTTATAACACAGCGTAGTGTAGCTGCAGTAGCAGTAGTTGACTAATTATAGGCTTTATGTTATCATTGCACTTACTATATTATTTTGTTATAATGATATAATCAAAACTTACCTTTAACAGATTTGCTAAAATATGGTTCAAATACTGACAATAATGGAAATGGTTCTGGGAGTTCTACTGATCGTATCTGTCCTTTTGCAACAAAAAGGAGCTGGACTCGGGGCCGCTTTTGGCGGTAGCGGGGGGGGCGTTCAGTCTACTAGACGCGGCAGTGATTTGTTTTTGTATAGGATCACTATCCTTGCATCTCTTCTATTTTTTGGGATAGCGCTTGCTCTTGTTGTTATTGAGTAAGTTTCTTTCTTCTAATAATTACCTTTTTTATTTAAATTTTGAATTCTTGTGCTTTCTTCTTTTTTGCGACGCATTACTTCGCAAATTAAAAAAAATGTCATTGGGCCTAAGAAAATTATCTCTCATGCTCATGATGTCAAACTAATTCAGCAAGTGCGCGGTCGTAAATTTCCCAAATTTGGCCAGGTTTTGAATATAAATTCTTTGTTCTCCACAAAAGAAAGAAAGATATTTAAAATCAGTTTGGTTATTTTGATTGTTGGCGTGGCCTGGGCTATTTATGCTATCTTGGGACATTATAGCGTGGCAGCGCCTGCGGTAGGTGGCAGATATGTTGAAGCTGTTGTTGGGGGCCCACAGTTTGTTAATCCACTTTTTTCTTCTGTCAACGATGTGGACGTCGATCTCGTTCGATTAGTTTATTCTGGTTTGATGAAGTATGATCTCAAACAGAGGCTAGTGCCAGACATGGCTGTCAATTATGAGCTAAACGAAGATCAGAAGACTTACACTTTTCATATCAAAGAGGGGATGGTTTGGCATGACAGCAAACCAATTACTGCGGAAGATATTGTTTTCACTATTGAAACTATTCAGGATGAATTGGTAAACAGCCCTCTTATTCTTAGTTTCAAAGGTGTTGAAGTCAAGGCTTTGGATGAACATACCGTCCAATTTAAATTACAAGAACCATTTTCATCTTTTTTGTCTGTTTTGACAGTCGGTATTTTGCCAAAACATGTTTGGATAGATGTACCGGCCGAACAAATGCGTCTTACTCAGAAAAATTTGCGGCCAATAGGCAGCGGACCATTTAAGTTTAAAAAAATGACCAAAGATCAGTCTGGATACATTATTTCTTATGAATTAGCTCGTTTTGAAGAATATTATCGACAATCACCGTTTTTGGAAGAATTTGTTTTTAATTTTTATATTGACTATGAAGGACCTGGCGGTGCTATAACTGCACTTCGTGAACAAAAAGTTGATGGTCTGCATTTTGTCCCTTATGACTTGAGGGAACAAGCGACTAGGAAGCATATCAATTTGCATACTTTGCAATTGCCACAATACACCGCTGTTTTATTCAATCAAAAAAATAAATTAGCATTACATTCTCAAAATGTTAGGAAAGCTCTAGCTTTGGCAATTGATAAAGATCGAATTTTGCGTGAAAGTTTGAACAATGAAGGACAGATAATTTATGGTCCCATACTGCCAGGATTTCCGGGTTACGATCCAGAAATAGAGAAGACCGTGTATTCAGCAGATGAAGCCAATGATCTTCTTGACGAGACAGATTGGAAGAGAATATCAGCCGAAGAATTTTTTGAAAAAAGAAAAACAGAATTAGTTAATCAATGGAAAAAAGAACAAACTAGTTTTGCAAGTAGTACACCAGAGGTTGAGGGTGATAATGAGGTAGAAAAAAAGGAAATTGAAGTGCCAGAAGAAATTTTGAGTGGTATTGTTACTCAGTTGGAAAATGAATTAGACCCAGCCCAGACTTTTTATCGTCTCAACAAGGATGGAGAAATTTTACAATTATTATTAGTCACTAGTGAGACTTCAGAATATATTGGCACTGCCAGGTTGATTTCTGGGATGTGGCAGGAGATCGGTGCTAAGACCAATGTTTCAGTTGTTCCTTCAAGAGATTTTTCTTATGATGTTTTGAAGAATAGAAAATATGATGTGCTGTTGTATGGTATGATAGTCGGTGACGATCCTGATCAATATCCATTTTGGCATTCCAGCCAAATAGATTTTCCCGGACTAAACTTGGCTCAGTACTTCAATCGTAATGTGGACGAAATTTTAGAAAAAACCAGAGAGACAATTGATGAAGAAGAAAAAGTAAGCTTGTACAAAAATTTTCAAGATACCCTATCTGAAGATTTGCCAGCAGTATTTTTGTATATGCCTACCTACACTTATGCTCTTAGTGACAAAGTCAAAGGGTTTGATATTGGTCGTATTTCTCGGCCTGCTGATCGTTTCAACAACATCATCAATTGGTACATGAACACCAAAAATAATTGGAATTTTTAAAAAGGACGGCAAGAACTCCCTGTGATGTCCCGCAGGACTCACAGGGATGAATTGCCGCCCAAGCTTTTGTATAAAAATTGAACCATGTAGTATATAATAGCTGTATATGATAGCAACAAAT
>Ga0210006_1002050_pt1 | contig 13509 bp, 14 predicted proteins | sample CryGey02umfilter_2_FD_185452 | JGI IMG/M metagenome (GOLD analysis project Ga0210006, IMG submission 185452) | Groundwater microbial communities from aquifer in Utah, USA - Crystal Geyser 4/10/14 0.2 um filter (SPAdes) (version 3) | ecosystem: Environmental > Aquatic > Deep subsurface >... | reverse complement strand
TTCACAAGGCAAAGAAATACTCGTGTCTATTTTACAAAAAGGATGTTTGTCTCCAGAAAAATTATCTCTTAAAATAGGAGCTGAAGTTATGTTTACAAAAAATAATCAGAAAGAAAAATTTGTAAATGGTACCTTGGGGGTTGTTGTTGATTTTCATAAATCTTCTAAATATCCGATAGTTAAGACAAAAAATAATAGATTAATAGTAGTCGAGCCAATGGAATGGAGTGTTGAGGAAAATGGTAAGATTCGTGCGAAAATAATTCAGATTCCTCTTCGTTTGGCATGGGCAATAACTGTCCATAAGAGTCAAGGAATGAGCATGGATGGGGCTATTATGGATTTATCTCATGTATTTGAGTATGGACAAGGGTATGTCGCACTTTCTCGTGTGCGAAGGCTCTCAGGGCTTTATATTATTGGTTTTAATGAAAAAGCTTTTCAAGTACATCCAGATGTTTTATTGAAAGATAAAATATTTCGTACAGCATCGATAGATGCAGAAAAAGTGTTTTCAGAAATTCCTTCCGATAAACTTACAAAAATGCATGATGATTTTGTTATTTCTTTAGGTGGGAAAGTTATTTCTAAATTTAAAAATAAAAAAATAGTTAATAATAATTTTGAAGAAATTAGAAAGAAATTCCCAAATGCTTATAGACCATGGGTAAAAGATGATGATGAAAAGTTACGTATACTTTTTGCAAAAAATATGTCAGTGAAAGATATTGCAAAAGAATTTGGTAGAAAGAGGGGAGCTATTACCTCACGTTTAGAAAAATTAGAACTTGTTAAATAAAATAAAAGAAAAACCTGCTAATATATAACAGGCTTTTATTATTGTCTAAACAAAACTTTTCCTTTCTTAAAGATTTAAAATTTTAAGAATTATAAAAGTTATTACCCCAACAAATAAATAAAGAAAAATTTTTTTTATTATGCGTTTTGCATAACAAAAAAAAATTTCACTCATTTTATGATTGACTATACTAACTTCTTTGTCAATCACAAAGATATCAATATCTTTACTGTATTCCATTTCTGATCTCCTTTTTTAAGGATTATTTAATTTTTTCCATACAAAGTATAACAATTTTAGAGTAAATTGTCAAGTTTTTTATGTGGAAAAGTTATTTATCTAGTATGAATATAGAGATAAATATCTTCTATAGCTTTTACTGCATCACCAGCAGCTATGTTGTTTTGATGATATAAGATATTTGTGCAATCTCCAGCAGCCCAAATGCCAGATGTTTCTGTTTTTTGATTTAATGGGTTTATTTTGACACGCCCCGCTTCGTCTAATGTGACTATGTCTTTAATAAAATTAGTATTTGGTATTTGTCCGATTTCTACAAAAATACCTGAGACTTTTAATTCTGTTTCAGTATTAGTTATTTTGTTATTATAAATTACTCCTTCTACGAATTTCTCACCTTTTATTTCTAAAATTTCTACATTTTTAATAGCTTTTACATTTTCTTTCTTTAATACTTTTTCAATTGTGATTTCATCAGCTCGAAAAATATCACTTCTGTGAAGTATCGTCACTTTTTTACAATAAGCAGAAAGTTGTGCAGCAGATTCAAAAGCAGCATTACCTCCACCGACTACGACTACATCCATTCCACTAAAAATTGGACCATCGCATGTAGCACAATAGGTGAGTCCTTTGTGTTCTAATTTGTCTGCATTTTTTGCTTCTAATTTTCTGCGTCCACTACCTGTGGCTATTAAAATAGTTTTAGTTAAGAATTCTTCTCCAGATTCTGTTTTGACAGAAAAAGTTTCAGGTGTTGGACACTCAGATTTCAGGTGTCCAACACCTGAAACGATACTTGAGACTCTTTCTCCCTCTTTTACTTCTAATGTTTGGCCTTTTCCTGCATTAGCGAGTACATGTTTTTTGAAATTTTCAGCAAGATCAGCACCAGAGATAGAAGGAGAGCCAATCCAATTATAAATCTGTTCGGACACGATAGATTGACCACCCCATTCGGATGTTATAAATAAAGTATTTAGTCTTTTACGAGAAGCATACACAGCTGCAGCAGAACCAGCCGGCCCTCCTCCGATAATTATTAAATCGTAAATTATGTTCATAGATTCTAGTATAACAAAAAATACTAAACAAAATACTTGCATTTTTTAAATAGGTATGTTATAATTGAAACAGGTGAGATTGGCCCTAAACCAATTAATAAATATAGTTTTTTGTAATTTTAATAAAGGAGATAGTCATGAAAAATGGCAGAGCTCAAAAAACAAAAAAGTTCAATGAACTTCAGCTGTTGGAATTTTCCAATGCTGTTTCAATGGAAGTTTGCCGTTATTTAGTTAATGGTGAAATAACTTCTATCCAACTTCAGAAAAAACTTATTGAGAAAAAAAATCTTGTGCAAGAAGTTGCAAGAGATATTTCTCAAAAGTATTTTGTTCTCATTTCTGAAGATGTGATGAAAGCGAAAGAATTACTGACAAAATTTTTTCTGGAAGTGTTTAATTTCAGAATTAATCTTTCTAAAGCAGTTTTTCCAGAGAAAGAAGGATTTTCTGTATATATGTTGGTTCCACCGCAATTTCGCGGCAAAGAAGACATGGTGATTGAAACCGGAGCAAAAAAATTTGGTGTTGATTTTTACAAATATCAAAATCCGATTGCTTCAAATATTGATCGCGTGCTTGAGCAGAAAAGGCCAAATGGACTTTATGTATTTGCTCATCGTGGTGGAGACGAACCAGACGCTGAACATCTTGGTAAGTCTTATGATGATGCTATGTCCGTGCAAATGATCTTTGCAAATCCATTGGAATATTTACTTTTGACGCTGTTTCATAAATGGCTCAATGGTAAGTTTATGGATGTAAAAGGTTGGACTCGCACTAGTTCTCTGTGGTCTGATGGCGGCTTGGTGGGTGGCTACTGGGATTCGTCCAATGGTTTGCTCGGGCTCTACTATGGCAGTCGCGGCGATCGCGGTTCGGGCGGTGGTCCTCGTCAGCTTATACTTTAATTTTTTTTCTTGTATTCTTTTCTATTTTGCTCCAACTTTGTTGGAGCATTTTTTTTTGCTACAATATATACGACTGTTAAATCGGTTCTAAGAGATTAGGATAACGATTTGTCATAATAAAGAAATTGCCTGCAAAATATTTAAGCGTAGTAAGACGCAACACATTGCTCGAGATGTCTCGGGAAAAACACAGAGGATGGCAACATTCTTGGTGAAAAGGATGATATTTTGCAGAAAGACTGTGGTCTGATGGCAACTTGGTGAATGGCTACTGGAATTCGTCCAATGGTAAGCTCAAGCTCAACAATGGCAATCACGACAATCGCAATTCGGACAATGGTCCTCGTCAGAAATTTCTCGCAATTAATCCTCTATCTATAATAGGGTATTTTGTGTTTTTATAAAATTTATCCAACCGTTTGTTTCTTTTGAAATTTCTTGTAATGCTGTTTCGATATTGATATAAGACCCTTCATTTAATATATGAATCTCATTTTCGATTCGTATGAGTTGCTTTACTAATTCTATGTCAATCCGCATTTTTTCAAGTATCAATAATTTTTTATTTTTTTCTGTAAAAGATGCTTCTACTGCATTTTGAAATATGTTTAGTATTTTCCTTTCAATCACTGAATGGATACCAAGCTTATCTGATTTTGGCAATTTTTTCCCAATTTGATAGGTATTTGTGTATAATTTACGAATATGCAAAATAATGGGAGGAAAAAATTGCGGGGGGGGGTAGATTTGTTTCATAATATTGTTAGTATACATAATTTATTGTTAGCTTGGAAGGAATTTTGTCGTGGAAAAAGAAAAAAAGAAGATGTGGCAAATTTTGAGATGCACCTCGAAGATAATATTTGGCAATTGCACGGAGAACTTATTTCTGGAAATTATAAAATGATGCCTTATATTTCTTTTTATGTTTGTGACCCAAAACGTAGGAATATTCACAAGGCAAATGTACGAGACAGAATTGTGCATCAAGCAATTTTTAGAATTTTATATCCGATTTGTGACTTAGATTTTATTTTTGATTCTTTTTCTTCTCGCACAAAGAAAGGAACACATCTTGGAACTAGAAGGTTATTTAAAGCTTGTAGAAAGGTAACTAAAAATTGGAGAGAAAACGCATGGGTTCTACAATTTGATATTAAAAAATTTTTTGATTCGGTTGACCATTATATATTACTAGAACAGATTTTTCTTTTAATTCACGAAGAAAAAACTTTATTGCTTTTGCAATCCATAATATCTAGTTTTGAGAAAACAAAAGATAGAGGTATCCCTCTTGGAAACGTGACTAGTCAACTTTTTGCAAATGTTTATATGAATAAATTTGATCAGTTTGTAAAACATGAGCTTGAAGTGGAGAATTATTTTCGTTACTGTGATGATGTAGCAATAACCCACAAAAGCAGAGAATACCTTTTAAGAATTTTAGAACAATGCGAAAATTTTTTAAAAAATGAAATGAAAATATTTTTACATCCACAAAAAACGAATATTAGAAAAGTAAGACAGGGGATTGACTTTCTTGGGTATGTGATATTACCTAATTCTATTATCTTACGAACGCATACAAAACATAGAATTGAAAAAAGACTAGATAATGTAGAATTACAATCTTTAATTTCTTATTTCGGTGTCACAAAACATGCTCGTGCTAGAGAATTAAGAGAAAAGATTTATAAGAGAATTATATTTTTTAAAAACCTAGTCACTAGCACCTAGAAACTATAAACCTAATCTTCTAGAACCTAGTACCTAATCTTTAGTTCTTCTTTCTTCGTAAGAATGCTGGGATAGCGCTCCAATCTTCTCCATCATCGTCTATTATTATTTCTTCTACAACTTCAGGTTTCTTATCTATTCTTTTTAAGAAATCAGTATTGTTAGTAGTGTTATTGTTTTTATTTGAATTTTGTATAGTATTGTGTATTTCTTTTACGACTTTATCAGCATTTTCTTCTTTTACTATTGTTTGATTTAAAACATTTGTTCCTGTAAAAAGATTCTTGCGAGGTAAATCATTAGTGAAACTTGTAGCGATAACAGTGACTTTTAATTCACCTTTTTTTAATTTATCATCATGAATAGTACCAAAAATAACTTTTGCGTCTTTATCGATAGATTCTGTTATTATTTTAGCTGCTTCTTGTATTTCATGAATGGTTATATCATCTCCGCCAGAGATAGCAAAGAGTACTCCCTTTGCACCATTTATAGATATTTCTAGTAGGGGAGAATTGATAGCTTGAAGAGCTGCTTTAGGAGCACGTCCATCTCCAGATGCCAAACCTATGCCCATCAATGCACTTCCTGCGTCTGACATTATTGCTCTAATATCTGCAAAATCAACATTTATGATACCAGGTGTAGTAATTAAATCTGAGATACCCTCTACTGCTTGACGCAATACGTTATCACAATTTGCAAAGGCATCTTTAAAGTTTGTTGTTTTGTCTGATAGTTGTATTAATTTGTCATTTGGAATAATGATGATTGCATCTACTTCTTTTGCTAATTCTTCAATTCCTTTTTCAGCAATTTTCATTCTATGATTACCTTCAAAGAAGAAAGGTTTTGTGACTACAGCAACTGTGAGTATTCCTTGTTCTTTTGCAGCACGAGCGATGATAGGAGCAGCACCTGTCCCAGTACCTCCTCCCATTCCACAAGCAATGAATATCATATCAGCACCTTTTATAGTATCTTGAATTTCTGATTTTGTTTCTTCAGCAGCTTTTTTACCAATTTCTGGATTCATTCCAGCGCCGAGACCTTTTGTAAGATTTTTACCAATATGGATTTTCTTCTCAGCCAATGAGTGATGTAGGTCTTGTGTATCAGTATTCATACAAATAAATGACACACCTTTAACCTTTGAGTTGATCATGTGATTTATGGCATTTTTACCAGATCCTCCTATTCCGATGACCATAATACGAGCAAAACTTTCTATTTCAGGGTTTAATTTAGGCATATTTATAAAGGCTTTAGGATTTAGGCTCTAGGCTTTAGTTTTTTGCTAATACTCAGAATCTAACTACTAAAAACAAAATTTAATTAATAAAGTTATATGTTCATATAATAGCAGAAAATTATATTTTGGCTAGTGGTCTAGAGTCTAGTGTCTAATGCCTGTGTTTATGGCATTAGTTGTTTAATATTTGATTTTAGTATGCTTTTGAGATTTTTAAATATGTTTTCAAAAGAACCTTTGGGATAAGAAGTATCTTCATTGTCTTGTATTAGTAGACCAAGAGCAGTAAACCAAGAAGGATCTCGAAGTTTTGTTTTTATATTACCAAAAATTTCTGTTGAACCTATTTTTGAAGGAAGCTTGAGTACTGATTTTGAAATTTCTTCTAGAGATTGTATATTAGCGCCTCCACCTATAAATACAATTCCTGCTGGTAATAATTCATTTCTTTTTATTTTTTTTAAATGATTTTCTATTAATTCAAAAATATCAAAAAGACGTGCTTCAATAATTTCATCTAATTTTTTCTTTGAAAAATCTTCTCCAATGTTTCCAAGCTTGAAACGTTCAGCATTCTCAAGAGAAATTTTCATTCCTAATGCTATGTCATTTGTGATATCTGCTCCTCCTATAGAAAATGTATAAAGTGATACTAACGTTTCGTTTTCAAATACAGAAAATGATACTGTTTCAGAGCCAATATTTACCAATCCACAACCTACTATTTTTTGTTTAGTAGATAATGCGATGCGACTTCCTGCTTCGGAAGATGCGATGACATCTATAGGATCTATACCAGCTAGGGTTATGACTTCTAATAGATCTTCAAAGTGTAAATTAGAACAAGTTACAAAAAGAGCTTTTACTTCAAGCTTGGTTCCTATCATACCTTCTGGTCTACCTAATATTTCTTTTCCGTCAAGTTTGAAAGAAGTAGGGAATACTTTTATTATTTTTTTATTATTTAAATTTAAGTTTTCTTCACAATCTTCTAATGCTTTATTTATATCTAGATTTGTTACTTCTCCATTAGCTTTAGAGACTATTCCTATTCCACTACTCATCTCTCCACGTAGCGTCACACCGCCTATTGAAATAAATGCACGTCTTATTTTTATATTTGAATTTTTTTCAGCTATGGATATAGCATTCTTGAGAGAAGTTACAGCGAGTGGTATATTTACGATATATCCATGTCGAATACCTTTTGTTTCACTTTCTCCAATACCAATAATTCTAGGATTTCTTTCTCCTTTTATAAATTCTCCCACAACTACTTTTGTTGTCGTGGACCCCATGTCTATTCCTATTGAAATATTTCTTATCATCCCAGTACTAAAATTTTAAATTCTAATTCTAATACTTTTTATTATATCACCAAATTTAAAATTTAGTACGGGATAAATATTTTTCTTCTGCTTTTTCCATTTATTTGATTTTTAGCACTTTGATAGGTTATAATCTATTTATGAACAGAGCAGTTTTACAAAAAGAATTTAATAAAGATGAGATTGATATCTTAAAAAATGACACGAAAATTTTATCTTCTTTTTTTGAAACTAAAAATGATGGTTCTCTTGTTTATGTTTTAGAAAATTTAGGTAGATTAGAAAATGGATGCAGCAAAGAACCATTATTGAAATTATTAGATAATAAAAATGAAAATATAAGATTACTTGCAATTAAAAATCTTGCAAAGATAGGTGATATATCCTTACTTAAAATTTTTTTTAAATTTGCACAAAAAGATGAGAGTACAGAGGTAAGAAGAGAATCTGTTTCTGCAATTGGAAGATTAAGAAATGAAAAAGCAATTCCAATTTTAATTGAACTTTTATTAGATAAAGATCCAAAAGTTGTTATGCAGGCTATTAGAGGTTTACTTGTTTTTTCAAAAAATAGCGTTGTAAGACAAGAGTTAAAAAAAATAATTAATCATCCAAATGAGTTAATAAAAGAAGTAATAAATAAAGAAATTAATGGAGTAAATTATAGTTCTGGTGATACGGGTAAGCATGATGAGTTTCCTGAATTTTTAAAAAATCTAGTTGTTCTTGGAGATGTTATGGAAACATTAAATTATGTTCCAAATGAATCAGTCCACTTAACTTTTACTTCTCCTCCTTACTATAATGCTAAAGATTATTCTATATATCAAAGTTATGAAGAATATTTAAATTTTTTAGAAAAAGTATTTAAAGAAGTTCATCGAGTTACTAAAGAAGGTAGGTTTTTTGTATTAAATACCTCGCCTATTATTATTCCTAGAATAAGTCGTGCTCACTCAAGTAAAAGATATCCTATTCCATATGACATTCATCCAATTTTAGTAAAAATGGGATGGGAGTTTATTGATGATATTGTATGGGTAAAACCAGAGGCAAGTGTAAAAAATAGAAATGCAGGTTTTTTACAACACAGAAAGCCATTAGGATATAAACCTAATGCAGTTTCAGAAATGATAATGGTTTATAGAAAAAAGACTGATAAATTAATTGATTGGAATATAAGTCAATATAATTGGGATAAGGTAAAAAAAAGTAAAGTTGTAGATAAGTATGAAACAACAAATATTTGGCGTATTGGCCCTACTTTTGATAAAGTGCATAGTGCTGTTTTCCCTATTGAATTATGTAATAAGGTAATTAAGTATTATTCCTTTGTAGATGATCTAATATTTGATCCATTTGCAGGAAGTGGAACCTTAGGACTTGCTGCAGTTAATTTAGATAGATATTTCTTTTTAGTAGAAAAAGAGCCTAAATATGTTAATAGAATGAAAGAAGATTTAATTAGAGGTAATAGTTTATTTAGTTCCAAGAAAAATCAACCTAATTTTGTAGATGTTAAAAATTTTATTTTATTAACTAAAAAAGAAAAAATATGACAATAACAGAACAAGTAGTAAAAAATATTATTAAAAAATTACTAAAAGGAGAAGACTATAGAATTGAGATAGTAACTTTAATAGATGCAGCCTTTTTACAATTTGTGGTGTATTTTTTTAAGAAAGTTGTTGATGCAAAATTTAAAAATCAAGATATTACTATTGATTGGTATAAAAAAGAGTTCCTTGATTCTAAATTACCAATAAATGATATTGCTATTAATTCTGGTTTAAATAAAAAAACTATTCATAATATGTTTAACTCTTCAACCAGAGAAATAGTTATTGATGCTTCTGATGAGCATTATGATCTTTTGTATGAATCAATAAAGAATCTTGTAGATACGGAACATGATTTAGAATTAACTCTAACGATTAAGTTTAAAGGTGTAAGTGTTGATTTAAATGTTAGTGAGAGCTTAATAGTAATAAATACTCTTGCTGTAAAAAGAGCTGCAATAAGAGGTGGTTCTTGGAGTACAGCTGGTAAGCGAGTTGAAAAGCCTTTAATGCAAACATTATGTAAGTTATATGGAGTTTCTGAGAAAAACTATGCTTTAACTATAAAAGGTAAACAAATTAAAGAAGATCAGTTTGAAAGAGAAATAGACTTTTATTTAATTGAAGGTAAAAACCAGCACAAGTGTGAAGTTAAATTAATGGGTATAGGTAATCCTGAAAGTGCTGATGCTTTTATAGCTCGTGATAGTAAAGTATTTATTGCTGATAAACTTTCTGACACAAACAAAAAACAATTAAATAGTCGAAAAGTAGAATGGGTTGAGTTAAGGAGTGAGGATGGTTTTAAGAAATTTGGGATTGTTTTGAAAAATTTAAAAATTTCACATACAAAATTGTTAAATAATATAGAAAAAGATTTAGAAATTGTATTTAGAGAAATTTTTAAATAAAACTATTTTAAATTAAATTTATTACAATAAAAGTTTTCAAGTTTTTCCATTTTTGTGCCGTGCTTAAAGCCTTTCAAATGTAGCATTCCGTGGATAACTAAAAATCCCAATAATTCTCTAAAATTTCTATTAAATTTCTTTGTTTCACTTTTTACTACATTAGGACATATTAATATCTCACCAGAAGTTTTTGATAATGGAAAAGATAAAATATTTGTTGGATTATTTTTTTCTCTATAAGTTTTATTTATTTTTTTCATTTTTTCTTCTGTAATATAAGCAAGTGAAAAAGAATATTTTTTTCCTAAAATATCATTTTTAATATCAAAAATAGGCAAGTCTGGTAACTTGATTTTTGTTTTGTTTATTACAGAAAATTCATCTTCCATATTTTTTTATCTCGAGTAAAATCGAGAGATTATTTTACTTTTCCAAGTTTGCGAAGTTTTTCTATCTCTTTTCTTCGTCCTAGTCTTTTTAGAGTACCTTTCTTAACTGTGAGTTTGGATTCTTTTCTTTTGTTATAGCGAGAACCTTTAACCTTTTGAATTATATTTGATTCTTGAATTCTACGAGAAAAACGACGCAATATGCTTGCGTTATTCTCATTTGAATTTTTACTTACTTCTATTACTGTTTTTGCCATCCCATTAGAAAATTAATTAATAATATTTTTGTGATTTAATTACTTTCCCATAATTTTCTAACGGGACAAGTACATAAAGTAGATTATCATATAGATAAGATATAGGCAAGTATATCTTGCAGAAAGCACTAATTTACATTTTTTACTAGACTTTTTATTAAAAAAGAACTAGAATGTATAGCATGAACCCTATGAGAGATAGCAGGGTTCATTTATTAATTATAGTGTTTCTTTCAGAAAAAATAATGATAGAATTTCATATAAAATGAAACAATCAGAAAATTATATAACAGAAGAAAAGTATAAAGCTCTTAAGATTGAATTAGAACAATTGAAAGGACCAAAAAGAAAAGAAATTCTAGATACTTTGGCATATGCGAAATCATTAGGTGATTTGTCTGAAAATGCAGAATATCATCAAGCTCGTGAAGATCAAGGTAAGCTCGAAGAACGTATACGAAAAGTAGAGGAGATATTAATGTCTTCAGAAGTGGTATCTGGTAGTGGAGGTGATATAATAGAGATTGGTTCCAAAGTTGTTGTATCAAAGAAAGGAGAAAATGAAGAGAAAACTTTTCAAATTGTCGGAGCTGAAGAAGCAGATATGACACAAGGAAAGATTTCTAATAAATCTCCATTTGGTGAAGCACTCTTTGGAAAGAAAAAAGGAGAAAATGTATCATTCAAAACTCCTAATGGAGAAGTTAATTATAAAATCATAAACGTATCTTAATATAAATTTTCATTTAAAGGCAGATTTATATTAAGTAGAAAAATAAATATGTCTTCAATCGATGAAATTAGAGATACAAAAATAAAAAAATTAGAACTCTTAAAAAAAAGAGGTATTAATCCATACCCATCTATTTCAAAAAGAGAGATTTCTTTAAAAGAAGCTATTGATAATTTTGATAATCTTGAGAAGGAAGGTCTCTCTAAATGGATCGTAGGTAGAATAATGTCTATAAGAGGACAAGGTGCTATAGTGTTTATCACATTAAATGATGGTTCTGCAAATTTTCAAGGTTTATTAAAAAAAGATATTCTTAGTGATGAAAAATTTGATTTATTTACAGAAGTCATCGATATTGGAGATTTTATTGAAGTTTCTGGTATATTTTTTATTACAAAAAGAGGAGAGAAGACTATTGAAATAAAAGATTGGAATATACTATCAAAAAGTTTACGTCCTTTACCTGAGAAATGGCATGGATTACAAGACATAGAAGAAAGATTTAGAAAAAGATATTTAGACATTTTGATGAATCCTGAAATAAAAGAGCTTTTAATAAAGAAAACAAAATTCTGGGATACTGCGCGTACTTTCATGAAAGAACATGGGTTTTTAGAAGTTGAGACACCTTCTCTTGAAGTCACCACTGGTGGTGCTGAAGCTACTCCATTTAAAACATACAATGAAGATTTTAAGTTGCCTTTATTTTTAAGAATTTCCATAGGTGAGCTTTGGCAAAAGCGTCTTATGGCTGCAGGATTTCCAAAAACATTTGAGATTGGTCGCGTATATAGAAATGAAGGTTCTGATGTGAATCACCTACAAGAATTTACAAATTTAGAATTTTATTGGGCTTATGCAAATTATGAAGATGGAATGAATCTTGTTGAAGAACTTTATAAAAAAATAGCTATTGATGTATTTGGAAAAACAGAATTTGAAACACGAGGACACAAATTTGATCTAGGTAAAAAATGGGAACATATTGATTATAGAGAAACTGTAAAAAAAGAAACTGGTATAGATGTGCTAGATACTACATACGAAGAAGTAGAGAAGAAACTTGAAGATTTAAAAATTGTTTATGATGGTAATACAATGGAGCGTCTAGTGGATACTCTTTGGAAGCATTGCAGGAAACAAATCTCTGGACCAGTATTTTTGATTGGTCATCCAAAACTCGTTTCTCCACTTTCTAAGTCAATGGAGAAAGATAAAGATTTAACAGAAAGATTTCAAATAATAATCGCAGGTACTGAGATAGGTAATGGTTTCTCTGAGTTAAATGATCCTATTGATCAAGCTGAAAGATTCGAAGCTCAACAAGAACTTTTGAGATCAGGAGATAAGGAAGCAATGATGCCTGATATGGAATTTGTAGAGATGCTAGAATATGGTATGCCACCTACTTGTGGTTTTGGTTTTGGAGAAATGTTTTTTGCATTTCTTGCAGACAAACCTATTCGTGAGACTCAATTTTTCCCTTTAATGAGACCTAAAAAAGAAGAATAAAAAAACTCTCTATTATAACAATAGAGAGTTTTTAAGAAAAATATTCTTTTTGTAAAAAATTATTTATTCTATTTTCACATAGAGGAGTACAAAGTACTTCATGTAGAGAGTATTCTTTATCTTCTTCTAGTAATTTTTTACAATGATTACATAAAAAAATTGTTTTACCTCCACCATGATACCACTGTTGTGGCCATTTATGATATGGAAAAGCTTCACCATATTTTCCATTACACTTTTTACATAATTCTTTCATATTATACCTTTTAAAAAAATATTTTTACAAATTTAAATTTATCTATATTTATAATACTCTTTTTAGCTTTTTAAACCTAAAAGTTATCCACAGGTGGAGTTTTGCTATATGGGAGATAGTGGTTTACAATAGATACTAAGTGGGAAAAGGTGGGAAAAATAACTAAATATAAAAATTATGCTTATAGGTGAATATATACATACAATAGATGAGAAAAATAGAATTTCATTACCTGTAAAATTCCGAAAGGAGCTTGGCAAGAAAATTATTATTACACCTGGGCTTGATCAATGTTTATTTATTTTTACAGCGACAGAATGGAAAAAAGTTTCAAAAAGACTTTCTGATTCAGATTCTGATTTATCTTTTTTGAAATCTGATAAAAGAAGTTTTAATAGATTTATGTTTGGACGAGCAGCTGAAGTGGAAGTGGATTCTATCGGGAGAATTTTAATTCCTGATTTTCTTAAAGAAAGAATTAAGCTTGCAGGTAAGGCAGCGATAATAGGAGTTGAGGATAGAGTTGAAATTTGGAATGATAAGACATGGATAGAGTACAGA
>Ga0210006_1002047_pt1 | contig 13522 bp, 15 predicted proteins | sample CryGey02umfilter_2_FD_185452 | JGI IMG/M metagenome (GOLD analysis project Ga0210006, IMG submission 185452) | Groundwater microbial communities from aquifer in Utah, USA - Crystal Geyser 4/10/14 0.2 um filter (SPAdes) (version 3) | ecosystem: Environmental > Aquatic > Deep subsurface >... | reverse complement strand
GTTGCAAATCCATCGTCAAGAAGAATCATATCGGAGGTTTCTTTTGCTACATCGGTACCAGAACCAAGTGATATCCCAATATCAGCGCCTTTGAGTGCCGGAGCATCATTTACTCCATCTCCTGTCATAGCAACGACCTCTCCATTTGCTTGGAGCGCTTTTACTATCCGTATTTTATGAATAGGATCAACACGGGCAAAGACAGATACATTTGATACAACCTTTTGAAGAGCAACATCGGTAAGCTCTTCGATCTGTCTTCCATCAAATATGTTATCAGGAGTCACGGGCAACCCAATATCCGAGGCAATAGCCTTCGCAGTCTCCACATGATCTCCCGTAATCATAATCGTACGAATACCGGCTTTCTTTGCCTGAGCAAGCGTATCGAGGATATCTGGACGCAACGGATCTGCAAGTGCCAATAATGCTACAAACGTTAATCCTGCAATATCCTGTTCTCGAAGACTAGATTTTTTTTCAATATGTGTATATCCCACAGCAATCACGCGCAATCCTTGTGTAGTAAGCATATGCTGTTGTTCTTCCAATATTTTCTTGCGTTCTGGTGTCAAGAGAACTTGTTTGCCATCTGAAAAAATATGCGTTGATTTCTCTAACAACAGTTCAGATGCACCTTTTATCACAAGAGAAAAATGATCCCCTTGTGGAACAATTGCAGCAATATATTTTCGTTCACTAGAGAATGGCATCGATGCAATTCTTGGTGTTATTTCATCAATATCATGTTTTGGAATACCGAGGTTCATCCCAGCAACAATGAGGGCGGTATCAGTGGTATCACCAACAAGTTTCCAATCTTTGGAGTCAGCTTCTGGATTTTCCAACATGCCATCATTTGCTATGAGTCCAAGACGAAACGCAAAAAACATATCGTCATAGGTCGATCGTTTTTCTGCACTCATGGACAAGAGCTCAGCCATTTCTTCGTCATGATCAAATGTCACGACTCGTGTAACAGCCATATTACCTGCAGTCATGGTACCAGTCTTATCAGCACAAATGACACTCACACTCCCCAACGTCTCCGCAGCAACAAGTTTTCGAACCAACGAGTTTTTCTTCAAGACTCGTCTCATTCCTATAGCCAGAATGACAGTAAGAGATATTACCAGCCCTTCTGGGACAGCGGCGACAGCAATCGCTACCGATGTTTCAAAAAGATGAACCATGTCATCTGCTTTGGTCAGTATGCCTATCACAAAAATAGCAATCGAAATGCATACAACAATAAAACTGATAACACCACTCAATGTTGAGAGTTGCAACTGAAGCGGCGTTTTTTCATCGATGGTATCTCGAACAAGTTTTGCAATAGTGCCAATCTCGGTATGTATACCTGTGCTAACCACCACAGCAACACCACGACCATTCGTCACCACGGTTCCGCGATGAATCATATTTTTTCGATCGGCTATCAAAACATCGGAAGTAATCACCCGTGTATGTTTTTTTATTGGTTCTGATTCGCCCGTCAAGGCAGCTTCATTGACAAAAAGTTCATTGACTTCGAGGATCCGTGCATCTGCCTGAATCTTGTCCCCTGCCTCAATAAACACAATATCTCCTGGTACGAGTTCTTGTGTATCTATCCGTTGTTTTCTACCATCACGCAATACAAGCGTCTTGAAGGACACCATATTTTTCAATCGTTTGAGCGCATCATCCGCTTTGTGTTCTTGAATATACCCAATCACCGCATTCAAAAAAGCAGTGATCAAGATCACTGTCATGTCAATATATTCTCCCAACATACCACTCACTACCCCCGCAAATACCAACACAATCATGAGGGCATTTGCAAATTGTCTAAAAAAAATTCCAAGCCGAGTTGTCCTTGGTCCTGTACTCGGAAATGTATTTTTTCCAAATTTTTCTTGTAGGGCAACCACGTCATTACTAGAAAGCCCTTGTAGAATATCCGTATGAAAGGATGAAAGCGTTTCTTTTGCTGTCTGTGAAAAAAATGTATCCATATACAACAGTTTATCATAGTTTGTGTATGAAAAAAACGCCCTAATGGCGTTTTTTTACTCAGTGACCCCGGTGGGGCTCGAACCCACGACCGTTAGCTTAAAAGGCTACTGCTCTACCAGCTGAGCTACAAGGTCATAAAACGAAACGAGTATATGCTATTTTTTCTCTACCGTCAAGTACGATTCTCTGGAAAACTCTAATCGCCATAACACGAATTTTTATGTATACTAAAAAAAACATAGAGAACCTTCCAAGGTATTGCATACAAAAAATGTTCTGTAGCTTCACAACAGACAAGAGTATAGCTACATTTTACTCTACGTTATACAAAACTGACATATGCTTAAAACACAATCACAACCCATTCCCCCGCCACCAGCACTAAAGAAACTTCTCGGACCTTCCTTTATATTGCTCGGACTAGGACTCGGCTCTGGTGAAATAATCCTTTGGCCATATCTTTCTGCAAACTGGGGACTTGGGATTGCATGGGGAGCTTTTCTTGGCATTTTCTTCCAGTTCTTCATCAATATGGAAATTGAGCGCTATAGCCTTGCCAGAGGTGAGAGCGTATTCATAGGATTGGCCAGGCGCTGGAAATGGGTTCCATTTTGGCTCATGTTTTCTACTATTGTTTCGTTTGGGTGGCCTGGTATTATTGCATCGTCTGCTACGCTGTTTGCATACGTATTTGGTGGCAATGCGACGGTCATTGGTATTGTCTTCCTTATTCTTATTGGTATTATTCTCAGTACAGGAAAATATATTTATTCAACAGTCGAACACTTTTCAAAAGGTATCATCATGATAGGCGTACCTGCTATTGTGATTCTCACATTCTTTCTCGCAGATGTGTCTCAGGCAGGCGAACTGCTTCAGGGACTTATGGGAAAAGGAAACGGCTATTGGTTTTTACCAGTTGGGATTCCCCTTGCTTCTTTTCTCGCTGCATTTGCATTTAGTGGTGCCGCTGGCAATTTGAATCTTGCACAGTCAAGTTATATCCGAGAAAAAGGCTATGGTATGGGGAAATATATGGATAAAGTAAAAAGTTTGTTCTCAGGACAAAAACAACACATAGATCTCGAAGGATATACATTTGATCCTACTGTAGAAAACATGGATAGATTTTCTGGATGGTGGAAACAAGTAAACAAAGAACATTTTCTTGTGTTTTTCCTCACCGGCGTCATTACCGTCCTGCTTCTTATTTTACTCTCATATGCAACGACTTTTGGGACTGCGGGAAATGCCCAAGGCATCCAATTTGTCATCAATGAAGCAATAGCTATTGGCAAAGGTACGTTTCCTCTCATGGGAACGTTTTTTGCGCTACTCATGGGAATCATGTTATTTTCTACACAATTTACCGTACTCGATTCTACCAGTCGCATCATCTCAGAAAATTATGCAGCAACAAAACTTGGCAAAAAAATATCTCATCCGCTCTCACGCTATTACTACATATTTTTGTGGGTACAGATTGCATTTGGTATCATTGTCTTTCTCTTTGGATTTACAGAGCCGCTCACGCTTCTCATTATTAGTGCGGTCTTGAATGCATTTTGTATGTTTGTCCATATTGCACTCGTGAATGTACTGAATATAAAAGAATTGCCAAAAGAAATCCAAGCATCACTGTGGAGAAAAATCATTTTGCTTATTTCATTTTTGTTCTTTGGTATATTTTCGGCACTAACACTTTGGGATAAAGTATTCTAATTATGAAAAAACTCATCAAATTGCTCTCTATTTTTCAACTCACCAAAGAGCAACCACTCACAGGCTACCTCGCTGCAGGGGTCAATATTCATGATCTCCCCTCTTTGGCAGAACATCAGTACACTGCGGCTGTCATCGGCTATTTTATTGCACACAGAATAGAACAAGCTGGAGGCAAGATAGACGGACACAAACTAATTCTTATACTCCTCTTTCATGACCTTGGGGAACTCTTTGGCGGAGATGTTGCAGCACCACTGAGTAGAAAATATCCAGATCTAAAAATTCACAAAGATAAAATTGGAGAAAGAACGATTCAGCTTTTGACTGAATTTATGAATGAACAGGAAAAGCAAGATTTTCTTTCTGTGTACGACGAAGGAGAAACCGGGCAGTCTGATGAAAAAATAGTTGCAAAAATTATTGACCAGATTGATCACCAATTCTTTTTTGAACATCACAATTACGATAGCAAATTTCACTACGGCATAGAAGATTCTCGTCCTGGATTTATCCAAAAATATATTGTAGAAAAAACATCATTGATACAGGATCCAATAACAAAGAAAGTCATGGATGACTTTCTTGAAAGTTTTGTTCATGACTTTTACCAAAAAGGATTCCAGCCTCGAACGTTGCTACTTGACGATGAATAGTTGTTCACTTCTTCTTTTTACTAGTATCTACTAAAGAGAAGAAGAGACACAGCGCCGACGGGGGTGTCGGCGCTGTGCGTGAGAGCACGAATTGCAGCTCTCAGTCGTCCACGAAGTCATCGAGCGTGAAAGTCACGACAGGGAGCTCCCCCAGCTCGGCCTTGACGTAATTGACCTGCATACATCGGACGACAAGGAGAAGTGCCAGCGCGAGGTCATCGATCTCGAACTTCTGCGCTACCTCGATCTGGACAGTTCCAACCTCGTCATCCACTTTAGCTGTGAAAGACAGCAGACGTCGCACGAGATGGTCGGTGATGACCACCAACTCAACTTTGCCGTCGTCGTCTTCACCGCCGACCCAGATCGAGCTGATGTACTCGAACGCTGCCGTTTCGCCATGCGTGGGCATGCTTCCTCCAATTACCGTCCAACTGTGCAACGCCACCATGGCGCTACCTCAGCAGAACGTACAAACATACACAAAAAAGACGTCTCTGTCAAGAGAGACGTCTTTTTTGTGTATGTACAGATTACTTGTTTTTTTTATCCCGTGCTTGTTGTTCTTCTTTTTCTTTCAGCTTTTTACCAATATTCTTCCCCAATTGAAAAAGTCTCTTTGTTTCTTCCTTTTTGTTCTTATCGTCATCATCGTCATCATCGTCATCAGGCTGCTTGGAAGCAAAGAGAAATGAGGTTCGTTTGTCGTCGAGGGGGCCACCTACCATATACATGAAGCATATGCTGATCGGTGTCGGTTGTCAAATCACTGTTTCAAATATATTCAATATATCAGCTCCCTTTGCTTTCGGCAACAACGCTTGCAGACGCTTTCCTAGTTCATCACGTTCTTTTTTATTTTCAAGCAATTCTCGAATTTTTTTTGCTAAAAAATTTCCATCGGCAGTATCTTCGTCTACAATTACTGCTGCATTTGTTTTGGCAAGATATGCCACATTGTGTTCCTGATGACCAGGTTTTGGAATCAAGATAGACGGTTTTCCCAGGGCGGCAATCTCAGAAATCGTTCCAAATCCACCACGAGAAATGACAATATCAGCAGCAGCATAGGCATCCTTCATCTCATCAGTAAAGAATGGAAAAATATGATAATAATCAAAATGCTTGACCGCTCGCTCCACAAGTTCTTGTGGGCGCTCTCTGCCGGTGAGATGCACTACTTGTGCATGCCCCTTCAGATGCTGTACAGCTTCCACAATGAGCTGATTGACACGTTGTGAGCCAGTACCACCACCAGTCACAAAAACAAGGGGTAGCGATGAATCAAGGTGAAATCTCTCTATTGCGTTTTCCTTCGAACCAGCAAACACGTCACGACGGATGGGATTCCCAAGCCAGATTGTTTTTTTCTGTGAAAATTGCGAGGTGGACGCTTCAAGAGCAGTAGTAATTTGCGTTGCACTCCGAGCCATCAATCTATTGGACAACCCAACCACCACATCTTGTTGGTGAATCCACGTCGGAATACCAAGCCACCACGCAGCCCAATGCACAGGGACAGAAGTAAATCCACCCGCAGAAATACAAATATCAGGACGTTCACTCAGAAGCAAACGAAAAGAAGCAAACAAACCACCCATTATCTTGAATAGATCAATAATATTGAGTGGAGAAAAATAACGACGGAGCTTCCCACTTGGAATAGGAAAAAATAACATATCATTTTTTTCCACAAGCACTTTTTCTGGACCATGCGCTGTCCCGACCCAAATAGCGCGTGCTTCTGGGTGAGCTTCGTGGATAACATCCCACATGGCTAACAGTGGTGTGACTGGACCGAGTGTACCGCCTCCTGAAAATAATACTTTCATACTATACAAATTATTCGAGTGAAGACCCTTCGTGATCCCACCCATATTCTCCGTAGTGAATATTTTTTTCAATTGCGTGAAGTGCAACTACTACTTCCGGAATAACATTGTTTGGTAAATTCTTTTTATCAAACCATTGCATATCACCAGATTTTTCTGGTTCCATATTGCGAGGCTCCCCTTCCCAGTGTGTGGCCACAAAATAGATATCAATATATTCACGTTCTATACTATATCTATGCGTTATATATGCCACTGATACATCTTTTTTTGACACTATCACACCAGCTTCTTCTTTTGCTTCGCGAATCACTGCCGAAGTGGCACTTTCATTTCCATCGATATGTCCTGCAATGGGTGTGTAATATCCAGGCATATACCGAGTATTTTTTCGTTGCAACAGCAATATCGATCCTTCTTTTTCAAAAATGAGATACACGGCAGAAAATATTCGAAAACGTTCTTTTTTCATATCATTACACTTGCTGTTTACTGACATTGACCACAATACCCACACCGGCGAGCGCTACCATAAGTGCCGTACCACCATGACTCACAAATGGGAGTGGCACACCAGTCAATGGAAGGAGTCCTACCATAGCACCAATGTTAAGAAAGGATTGAATCATAAACCAAGAGATAATCCCTGCTACAAGAAATTGTCCAAAGGTATCTGGTGCATGTTTTGCAATCCTAAACCCACGAAAAGCAATATACACAAGCAAAAAAAGAAACCCAACAGCGCCAATAAATCCAAGTTCTTCTGCCATGACTGCATAAATACTATCTGCATGCACTTCTGGCAAATATGCAAACTTTTGCCGAGATTGACCCAGACCCAGTCCAAACACACCACCTGACCCAATTGCCAAAAACGCTTGATTGATATGGTATCCTTGTCCTTGAGGGTCAAGTTCTGGATGCAAAAATGTAGTAAAGCGCGCCGCACGATACGGTGCTGCCCAAATCATAACAAGAAATAACAACACGCCTGCTAATGAAAGCATCAAGAGATGCGAATACTTTGCTCGACCAAAATATAGCATCGCAAATAATATCCCAAACAAAATTGAAACGGTTCCAATATCTGGTTGTAAAATGACCAGAACAATAGGAATCATTCCCAAACCTAAGGTCAAAAAAAATCCTTCTTTAAGTTTGGTAATCGTTTCTCCCTGATGACTCATATACGCCGCCAAAAAAATAATACTCCCCAACTTTGCAAACTCTGAAGGTTGAAGAGAAAAACTCCCCATCACAATCCAACTATGTGCTGACGTCCCAAGAGTTGAACCAATGCCTGGAAGAAAAGGCAACAATAATCCACCGATCATAAACACAAATATCATCATGGCAGATCGTTTCCACAAATGATAATCCACCTTTGCAAAAAGGTACATAGCAATAATACCAGGCAAAACGCCATACAAGAGTTGACGCTTTACAAAAAAATAACTATCACCAAACCGCTGTGATGCGACCACTGAACTGGCTGAAGTAAGAATGACTAATCCAAACAAAAATAACACGACCATGGCCATGAGAAATTTGTAGTCGGCAACACCAGCATGTACCTTCATAGACACCTATCTATACGTTGAGAAAAACAAGAAGGGCAGTGCTAACGAGAAGAAACATATTCACGAGGACAGCAACAGCATTGAGCAGATATGCAGCGAAGTGATCTTGTTTATACAAAAACCAACCAAGCAATGCATTGAGAAAAATGATGAAAAAACCAGCAACAGGAAGAGACAATACATTGTACCACGACCCCACAAGATCAACGCCAAAAAGAATATTATAATGCAAAAACACCTGTCCTGTACTAGGACGGATATTATAAAGCAACCATATCCACGAAGCGATATTGAACAATAACGCGAGGCTCAGGAGAATGAGATTCTGCTTTTTCCTAAGATACAGCTTGAGAGGATATATTTTCATACCAGCAATAGTATAGCGTGTTTGACGCCTCTTGACAATTTCCTCAGTATCCCATATAATGCTCGCATTCTTATATTCCGACATGGTCAGCGACGAGACTCTGGCATAGGAGGCAGAACTCGGGCAGCGCACTATGTATGACTACGCAGTCACGTAGCATCTAGTGATAAGAACCGTACTGAAACAAGTGTACCTTGTTTCTCCACATATATGGCACATAAAAAGGCCGGTGGATCTACCAGGCTTGGACGAGATTCCAATCCACAGTACCTCGGCGTGAAGCTCACGCATGGTCAATTTGCCAAAGCAGGGCAAATCATTACCAGACAACGAGGAACGAAAATCCACCCAGGCAAGAATGTTGCTCGTGGAAAAGATGATACCCTCTACGCACTTGTAGCTGGAATCGTCAAATTCACAACCAAAATGCGCAAGCGTTTTGACGGGACACTCCGCAAAGCAAAATATGCGAGTGTGGTCCCACTAGAAAAAAAATAAGATACGAAAAAATCCGCCGATAAGGCGGATTTTTTGTTTGTAGTAAAAATGTGTTTGCCCGTCCGTGTTCACCGAACGCAAAGGTTGGCAAACACGGACGGGTGGCGCAGAGAAAAAAACATACCACCCTGAGTATTTTTTGCCCTACTCCGCCATGAAATCGAGCCAGTGAGCGCAGTAGTGCCCCACCGATTCGCCATCGATTTTGTCGGGCATGGGCTCCTCCCCCGCCACGCCAAAATCCTTCTTTGCCTGCTTGCCCCTCAGCAAGCAGTCTTCGACAGGCCCCTTCTCGTGGTTTCCGTAGAAGCAGAAGAAGCACGTACGAGGTGTAGTGATGCGATCACTGCCTAGCACATGTGAGCCTATGAACTGATTACCACGAAGTTCATCAGGCGCACCCGACCGCCGCCTATCAAAGAGTTTCACGAGTTCGTCCCTCCAGTTGAGACAAATAGGTGTAAAAAATTTCACACCCTGAAAAAGAAAAAAGAAAACACCCAATGGTGTTCCTGTAAAGACAAATTGTGTTTGAGAATACTCATGATTTCGCACAGGCACACTATGTGCTGCAAGATTTTTCCTTTTGCAGGAGATGAAAACATGAGTTTTAAAGATAGTGAATCCTAACACAGCAAAGCCATCATGTCAAGTGTTATTATAATGATTGAACAAATTCATCAATTTTTTTGCTATATTTAGACAAAAAATATGAAAGGTCTTCCGTAAAGTGATCCTTCTGGCTTTCAAATTTTTCTTCTAACAGATTTTTTTTAAGATATAACATTCCAGCTGCTTCCCTTTCAGAAGGCTTCACAGAACCTGCAAAGACTCCAAGATAAAAATAATATGTATTCGCTATTGCACGTTCTGTTTCATCAAACATCTTCTTCGAATTATATGTTTTTGAATCTACAAAATAGACAAAAGCGGCGTCTCGTATATGACCTTTCAAAAGTGTATACGTCTTTTCAAATTCATCTTTTGAATCTAATACAAAAGACGGAACAGACAATTCCTGAAGGGTCTCAGCAAGCACGGTATAATTTGAACTATCACCAAATCTAATATGTCCACCAAGTGTTTTGTCAAACATTCCGGCATTGTGTGCTTTGCTTCGGGAACGCTTCTGGAGCATGATCTCACCGTCCGGCGTAAACAAAAGAACCTGCACAACAGCAACAGAACGAGTTGGTTTCTCCCCTGCTTTTGCAAGAGCTATTTGTTCTTCATAAAATTCATCCCGATCCATTGGAACAGGCTGTGAGAGATCCTTGAGTTGATAGGTAGTAACTATTTCTGACATACGAAAATATCCTAGCATAGCTATGCAAAAATTGCTATACTTCTTACATGTTATCTTCTGCATTCACATTTTGAAATTACGTATGTCCGACCCAATTCATCATATAGACAAACGAAAACGCGTCAATGCAAAAGCTGCGCTCAAAAAAAAATATCAACCATATCCACACCCAAAAACATTTGTCTCCATGATGGATCATGCTGTCTATGGCGTCAGTATTCTCGCCCCTATCGCAGGCAGTACACAAGCAATAAAAATATGGGTAGAACAAACAGCGGCAGGCGTATCACTGACGATGTTTGGATTTAGTATTATTGCAAATATTTTTTTACTTACATACGGTGTCATTCACAGAGCAGTCCCAATTGTCATTATGTATAGCCTCTGGTTTGCTGTGAATACGTCCATCGTTGCTGGTATTCTTATATATGGATAATCCTTTTGTCATCTTCAGTCTTGAAATACTCCGTGTTACAGGTATCCAACTTCTCAGTGTATTTGGTATTTTTTTCTTTTTGGGATTTCTCCTCTCATTGTTTGAATCATGGACAAACCACAACTATCTCCAAACGTTTGGATGGAAAGGAATTTTGTGGACGGCATGGCTTGGGACACCGTTTCATGAACTTGGTCACTATATTTTTGCAAAACTCTTCCGCCACAATGTCGAAGAAGTGGCTCTCTTCGAACCAAATGCAGAAACAGGTGGTCTAGGTCACGTAGAACATAGTTATAAAAAATCTAGTATATATCAAACACTTGGAAATTTTTTTATTGGGGCGGCACCGATGCTGTTTGGTGTAGGTATATTGACCCTCCTTGTCTATTTCATCCTGCCAAACGGCAAAGATATTCTCAATGTATTGCTCGATTCTCGTCACTCACTTGTGTCTCTGCTTCAAACGGTACCTCAGGTATTTCTCATGATTTTTTCAAAAATAAATATGTCATCTTGGTACTTTTGGCTCTTTTTGTATATCTCGTTTGCTATCAGTGCACATATCGCACCGAGTTCATATGATAGAAAAGGCATGTGGTCTGGCTTTCTATGGATAGTCATTGTCATGCTGTTGGTCAATATTACAGCGATTCTTCTGAGACAAGACATTACCTCGTATGTCCTCCGCTCAGCTGGTTATCTCAATATTTTCACAGCGATCACTCTCTATGCGCTTCTCATGAGTATAATCCACTATCTTTTTACCCTCTTTATCTTTGCCCCTATTCGCATGATAAAATATAAATACAATCATCCTCTCAGATAAATAATATCTATGCTTGCAGAAAAAATAAAAAATATCCAAGCGCTGTTACGTACACAGCACATTGACACACTATTCATTGGCAATATGGATCATCAAACTCATGATGATCTTTTGTATTATCTGTTGCAAACACATCTCGAACTAGGCATCATGACTATCCCACAAAAAGGGATACCAACACTGTATGCAATTCCTTTTGAGCAAGAAGAACTTCAACGTATGTATACAGATATTCGTGTTCTTCCACTACAGGAACGCATCTCAACACTTATCAAAAAACTTCCCAAAAAACGTATTGGATATCGCCCATCATCACTTCCAAGCATGTACAAAAAATCAGGAATGATTGCATTGAAAGATGAAGAATCTATCATGGCAAAAAAACTGCCAAAAGAAAGACAACTTCTCAAAAAGGCAGCACAGATTACAGACATCATTTTTGCTGATGTTGTGAAGCAGTGGGCATCTTTTCAAACAGAACAAGATGTTGCTACCTATATCATTCTCAAAACAATAGAGTACGGTGCAGAACCATCATTTTCACCGATTGTGGCGAGTGGCACACGTGCCGCAAATCCGCATCACACGCCAGAAGCAAAAAAATTGGTACGAGGGTTTTGTGTGATAGATATGGGAGTGAGATATCGTGGGTATTGTTCTGATATGACACGTACAATCTACATAGGAGCACCCACAAAAAAAGAATCTGAGGTCTACAATCATCTCAGAAAAGTACAGCAAAAAGCTATTGCATCCTGCACTATACAGACCACTATTTCAGATATTGCAACACAATGTCGTACAGACCTTGTAGAAAAACTAAACGCCTACTTTGTTCATTCACTTGGACATGGACTGGGCACACAGGTACACGAATGGCCAAGAATTTCTACAAACGTACAGGCACGGCTGGAAGAACACATGTATATCACGATTGAGCCAGGTATCTATATCCCAGGCAAACTGGGAATCCGAATCGAAGATGATGTTTTGATCACAAAAAAAGGTCCACTCGTCTATACAACGACCTCTAAAGAATTGATTTTGGTATAAATATCAAAAAAACACTCCAGTATATCTGAAGTGTTTTTTTTATGTTCTTTATTGTTTGAGAACCAATGTCTGAAGCATGGCTTGAAAATCTCCTCGAATTTCTATATTCGCCTCGTCCATATACCAGCCAGTCCCAAGCAATATATATCCGTCATATGCAACAGCAATGGCATCAGCAGATCCGAGACCTTCCCACGTATAACTATACCCCGTACGTCCATCTATTTGCGTCTCAGTCAATTCTGTGTCTTCTGCAACATTCGTCATGTTCTTATTTTCTGTAAGCCAGTCAACAAGCGAAAGATTATTTGGATTTGCATACAACATGAAGGATATATTTGGTCCACCTTCGAGACTATCCGCATAGAGATCGATATCCGAAGCTCTCATGAGGACAATTTGTTCTTTGTAGGTTTCATCAATATCGGTATTAACACTCATGACCTTGTATCGTGTTGGATAGATAAACGAATAATCATACTTGGCACTCGTATACTTTTTTGTCGTGGCATCAGCAATAGCATTCATTTTTTCTTCTTCAGCCTGTTGCTTTGCTGTATCTATCCCCTGCTCTATCTCGCCTATTTTTCCAGTCAATTTATTTTCGAGTGTACTCAACTTTGACACCACGGAATCTGTTTGTTTTTTTTGATACGCATATACACCGACCACTGCAATGAACAAGATAATAATAAAAAATAACAATGGGGAATTACTTCCATGTTTTTTTTGTGAAGATTTGTTCGCATTTGAAGACAAAAAAACTCTCTCAGGTGGAGAAGGTGGTGTTTCCTTTCTTTCGATAGGCGCAATGACTTCATCAACGAGAATTTTTTTCTTTCGTACTATTTTCTTTGGCATTTCTTCAGAAGAAGATGTCACTTTTCTTTTTTTTGGAGGCATAGAAGAAGATCAAAAATGAACAACGTATTGAAAGTATACACTCAACGTCGAAACTGTTCAACCATTGCAGTGATTCTTGCTGTTTCACCTTCGACAACAGGACCATCATATTCTCCTGCATGTGCAGAAACACTTTTGTATACAGGCGCTTTTTGATCGAGATGAAGATTGATTTGAAATCCATCATCAAGCATATCGATATATGCATGAAATCGTGGATATGGCACTCCCCGAAGAAGTCGCGTGTAACTTCGTTGTCCTTGTCGATTTACCATTTCTCCATAGCCACATCGTTGCATGATCATGCGAGGATGTTGTGAGTATGTTCCGGTACATTGTATT
>Ga0210006_1002046_pt1 | contig 13524 bp, 13 predicted proteins | sample CryGey02umfilter_2_FD_185452 | JGI IMG/M metagenome (GOLD analysis project Ga0210006, IMG submission 185452) | Groundwater microbial communities from aquifer in Utah, USA - Crystal Geyser 4/10/14 0.2 um filter (SPAdes) (version 3) | ecosystem: Environmental > Aquatic > Deep subsurface >... | reverse complement strand
AAACAGCCATAAAAATAAACAAGAGTTTACATGACAATGTTTTAGAGGTTTTCTCCTCATTAAAGAATAAAGGTAAGAGAATTGGCATTGTCAGCAATTCTATGCATAGAACAATTGAGTTATATATTCAAAAGTATCAATTAAAAGTAGACTTTGTTTTCAGTTCTGATGACGCAGGCTGTAATAAAGATCAAGAACGATACTGGAAAAGATTAATCAAGAAAGAAAAATTAACTCCAAAAAATTGTTTAGTTATTGGAGATAATCTTCATGAAGATGTAGAAGTTCCAAGTTCTTTAGGATTCAAAACATTTTATTTAGATAATGTTAAGAAATTAAAAGAAGTGTTAATGTTCTAAACCCATTCTAAAGTCAGTTAAATCTAAAATTATTTCCAAGATTTGTTTCATATTATTAACGTAGATTAGTTCCAATGTTGGCATCTTCTTCACGTTTTCTACAATCAAGCTTTTAATGTGGTCCCTATTTTGAGATAGTTCATTAACTTTCTTAAAATCAAATTTATAAAACAATTCATAATATAATAAAATGGAAACATGAATTTTTTCAAGTATTTCTACTGAACTTTTGTTAAACTTCTGATCATATTTTAAAGCGTCTCGAGCAGAATATTTGATCACATCAACAATTTTATCAATAGAAGCAATAATATGGCAATAGAAACTTGTTTTTCTAACATCCGGATAACCATATTTATTTAATAATCTTAAAGAGTAGGAAACAAATTTGTTAATATTGTCATGCATTTCCTCAACAGATTCAATCAAAGAATGATTATTATTCTTTACTCCTTCTAAATATGTGAAAGAAACTTCTTTAAGTAACAAAAAGGCCCTTCTAAGAACAATTCTAAAATCTTCTTCAGCTTCTTTTGTGATGGATTTCACAATAACCTTGTCTTCATGCTGTTCAACTACCTCCGCTCCAATACATCTATTAACCATTTTATGTATAGCTGTAGAAAAATTAACATTCTGATTTTTTCTATAATGTACTGTAGTGGATTTCCTAAACTTAAATTCCATTTCATTAAATCCAAATCGATATAAGCTTTGTACATACAACATTGTTGAAGTTCGGTCTAATTCTGTAATGTCCACAGAAATTTTGTCTAATTTAACTGATTCTTTTGTAGAAACAATGAGTTTATTCCCTTCTTCTTCAACAAATAATGAGTCTCCTTTAGTTAATTTTCGTTCTTTTAACCATTTGCTTGGTAGAGAAAGAGTTAAAGAACTAGGCCCATGTTGAATAAGCTTTCTTTGTTCCATAATTGTTGGAAGGTTTGTTGATTTTTAAACTTTTTGTAAAAATATACATAGAATACATAATGTTAACGTTAGATATACATATTGCTGTTATTATTACTATTACTATGATCAAAAATTGCGAACATTGTGCTTATGAATGGGCATCTAGGGTAGAGCAGCCGAAGAGCTGCCCAAGATGCAAACGCAGATTTGATTACGGTGGTTGGTGTTTGGAGGAAGAAAAATGAATGAAGATACAAACAGCATTGAAGCAAAATTAGAATATGACCCTGTAAAGAACACCCTTAACGGAAAGCCTTTTGTAGCAAAGGAATCGCCATTTTATGAGAAAACAATCGAGAGAGCCTGTGGAAATTGTTTTTATCATGAAGATGACGGAAGACCATATAGAGATTGTCATCTTGGAAGTGATGGAAGTTCTGCCCACAGATTTTTTGGTATTCCAACAGACCAAGTATTACCAAAAACAACCGAACATCAGGGGAAAAAAATTGAAACCGGAAATTACTGTCCTTCTTTCTTAGACTTTAGACATGATTAGTTTTCAAAAGAAAATGACAGTAACAATTTATGACGCGTTTGGCAATAAGATTGGAACCAAAAGTAAAAAGGAATGCCATCAAGAATATGCCCGTGCTGCAAAAGCTAGAGAACCACAACCATTCAAGCATGAGCACATTGGTGCGCTTTTAATTGATTTAGATGGAAACTTGTTATTGCAACATCACGATCCTGAAGCTAGTGCTAATGCCGGGATGTATGACAAAACCCTAGGCAGCCACGTCTTATCTAACCAAAGAGGCAGTGCTGCATTATTAGGTATTGCCAATAGAGAATTTGAAATCCCAATTGCAGAAGTAACACAAAGAGAATTGCTAAATATCGTCTTAAAACACCCAGATTTAGTAGCACAACAAGCCTTTGCTTATTCCGTAGATTTTAATCCTGATTTTGTTTCTGAAAGAGCTCTTGCTGATGGCACAACGTTGCAAGAACGATGTATGCAAGAATTCTTAATCGGAGTTTATGATGGAAGAGGCAAGAGTAGAAGTGAAGGCACTACAATTGGTCCGTTTGGGTTAGAGAAAATTAAACGCATCGCTGAAAGAGATCCGCGCTCCATAACAGGGGACTTAAGAAGTATTCTTCGCGATTATTGCGTGGATGTACAAAGGGTTCTTGAAACTACAAAACATCTTAAAGCATTAGAAGGCATAGAAAAACCCGCAGAATTAGTGGATGAATTACACAGAGATGATTTATTTCATCAATTAATTGAGAGGAAAAAAGCTCATCAGGTAATTAAAGAAGCTTACTTTCAAGGAAAACCACAACAGGTTAAACATGAACATATTGGTGGAATGTTAGTAGGCAAGAACGGAGAAGTTTATGTACAAATTAAAGCAAAAGAAAAAGCTGAGAATCCCGGTGCTTATGATAAAATTGTTGGTGGACACATCCCTTCTGGAGATAGTCCAGTTGTTGCTGCCTATCATGAATTTTTGGAAGAGATGGAGATCCCAGTGATATTATATGATTCATTACAATGGGAAAATGTTTTGCGAACCTTCCCGGAATCACCAAGTTACCAAGCAATTTGCAGAAGACCAGAATTAGATCGAGATTTTGTTTCAGTACGCTTTAGACCAAAAGGAGATTCGTTCTTAGAAATTTGCAACCAGTATTGGGTTTTTGGGTATTATCACGAACGCTTTAGATTTGGAGATCAAGAAGCTGCTGGCATCTTTCAGTTTCCAAATAGAGAAGAATTGGCCAGAGAAATGCTTACTGATCCATTACATCAGTATATGGTCAGTCAGGGATGGCATAGCAATGGTGATAGAGAAGGAAAACCAAATTTAGTTTTCCCTGATCCACAAAAAGTACTAGAAGCGATGAAACATTGCGAAGCTAAGTTTACCCCAGATTTTCGTTATATGGTAGATAAATATTGGACCGAGATGATTTCAGTAGAAAAGAGATTCTCTTAACAAATAACGAATTTAACAAATACTTTTTAAATCAAACCTCTTCTGGATGAGTATGATAAGTAAGATTACAGTTGAGGAAGCGCTGAAGTTAGAAGATGCTCAGTTGATTGATGCTCGTTCTCCAAAAGAGTATGAAGAAGATCATCTTGAAGGAGCTGTTAATATTCCTCTGCTTGATAATGATGAACGACACGAAATTGGTACAATTTACAAACAAATCTCTAGAGACTTAGCTATAGAAAAAGGTTTAACTTATTATGCTAAAAAGATTCCAACTATCTTCAAAACTATAGAACCATTCAAGAATAAAAAGTTAGTTATTTATTGCGCTAGGGGTGGAATGCGTTCAGGAATAATCGCTTCTTTATTAGATTCTATTGGCTTAGAAGTTTATCAGATAGAAGGTGGGTATAAACTATTTCGTCACTGGATTCTTGATCAATATCAAAACATAACAATCAACCCAGAGGTTTACATTCTTTATGGATTAACCTGTACTGGAAAAACTGAATTGTTAAAACGCCTACCAAACGTTATTGATTTAGAAGCTTTGGCCCAGCATCGCGGCAGCCTTTATGGAGCGATTGGCTTAACACCAAACTCTCAAAAGAGATTTGAAAATTTATTATTGCAAAAGCTCAAAGAATTAAATGACAAACCATTCATCTTATTAGAAGGAGAAAGTAGAAAGGTAGGAAATTCACAAATTCCAGAAGTACTCTGGGAGAAGATGAAGAATGGCAAAAAGATTCTAATTAAAAGATCTCTAGAGTTGCGTTGCCAAGCTATGGTAGATGAATATTTCATCAATCCAAAGATTGTGGAAGAAATTAAATCAATAACCAAAGAGTTGAGAAGAGTTATCTCGAATGAAAATAAAGAAAAAATTATTGAACTCGTTGAAAAGAAGCAGTTTGCAGAAGCAGCCAGAATTTTGTTTGTAGAATATTATGACCCGCTTTATGAGCATGAATTAAACAAGATGAACTTTGAATTAATTGTTGATAACAAAAACTTTGATGAAGCTGCAAAAATAATTAAAGATAAAATTAGTTGTTAACTTAACTATTCCCAGATTAAAGTAACTTATTCCTTCTTTAAATCATAACCATCAACAGTATCTCCAATAGTATAACCTAAAGAATTGATCTCGTCCCTTAGCTCATCAGACCTTTTCCAATTCTTTGTTCTACGAGCAACTAACCGCTCTTCTGCCAATTCAATAACCATCAATGGGATTTTTTCTTTTTGTAATTGTTTTAATCCCAAACCCAAGACCTTATCAAATCTTAAGATTAAAAATAATTTATCATTATTACTTAAATTATCATCTTTGACAACTTCCCATAATGTTGCTAATGCTTTAGAGGTATTTAAATCATCATTAATCTCAGAAGTAAATTTTTCTAAATACTCAATCTGTTTCTCCTTATTCTCTTCTCCGGATTCATCTTCCTTTAACTCAAGAACCTTATCGTAGAGTCTCTTACAGGCGTTCTTAGCACTAGCCATTGCTTCCCAACTAAACATTAATGGTTTTCGATAACTAATCCCTAAACAGAAATAACGATAATCTAAAGGAGAATATCCTTTTTCTTCAAGTACTGATAAAGTGAAAAAGTTGTCTCCAGATTTAGCCATCTTCTCACCTTGATTAAGAACCAAAAATTCATTATGTAACCAATACCTAACCCACGGTTTTTTCCCAGTAGCGGCTTCTGCTTGTGCAATCTCATTTGTATGATGTACAGGAATATGATCTATTCCGCCACAATGAATGTCAAACTGCTCTCCCAAATAATGCATAGACATGGCAGAACATTCAATATGCCATCCGGGATATCCTTCTCCCCACGGAGAAGCCCATTTCATTTCTTGATCTTGAAATTTTGATTTAGTAAACCATAACACAAAATCGTAAGGATGTTTCTTATTCTGGTCTTCCTCAACTCTGGACTTTGTTTCTGCATCTAAATCTAAACGAGCTAATTTTCCATAATCTTTTAATTTAGAAGTATCAAAATAGACATTGCCACCAGCAAAATAAGTAAATCCATTCTTCTCTAACCTTTGTATTAAAGCAATCTGTTCTTTAATGTGTTCAGTAGCTTTGCTCCAAACGTTGGGCTCAAGAATGTTTAATTTCTTAATATCGGACTTAAAAGCGTGAGTATAAAATTCCGCAATCTCCCAAACAGTTTTGTTTTCTCTTTTTGCTCCCTTGAGCATCTTATCCTCTCCCGTATCAGAATCAGAAGTAAGATGGCCAACATCAGTTATGTTGATAACATGCTTTACTTTAAAATCATTAAATAACAACGTTCTTTTTAGAACATCCTCAAAGATGTAACTACGTAAATTTCCAATGTGGGCGAAGTGATAAACTGTCGGACCACAACAATACATGCCAACTTCCTCTTTAATCGGCTTAAACTCTTCCTTCTCTCTGCTTAATGTATTATATAATGTTAAAACCATTTTAATCATCGCGATTTATTCTAACTTAACTGCAGTTCCGTAAGCTAAAACTTCTGCTGCTTGAGGCATCACTTCAGAAGTTTCAAATCGCATCATAACCACTGCATCCGCCCCTAGTTTCTTGGCTTCATCAGTCATTCTTTGCATCGCTTCGTCCCTGGCCTGAGAGATCAACTCAGTATAAGACTTTATTTCTCCACCGACAATAGTTTTTAGTCCGGCCATGATATCTCTACCGATGTGTCTTGCTCTAATAGTATTTCCTCTTACTACCCCCAGAATTATTTGAACTTTCCTACCAGGAATATTTTCAGTTGTTGTAATTATTATTTTTGCGGTCATTTTAATACTTGACAACCTCAGCTTTATTTAAACTTTCTTGAATAATCTTATTAAGGTCTAGTTTATCCAATTCTTTAGTAATCTTATCTAAGTCTGATTTAGTAGACGGATTCTTTGGCCCGAGTAAAGAACAGATTTCTGGTCCTTTTGAGATATCATAAGTTCCTATTTTTTTAGCTAAATTAATGATCTCTTGTTTGTCAAAGGTTAGAACGGGCCGGAAAATTTCTAACCGGATATTTTTAGTAATAGCTTTAAGATTGCTAAGAGTTTGACTACTAACCTGAGCCAAATTTTCCCCAGTAATAAGATATTTTGCTTTTTCCTTCTCAGCAATTAGTTCTGCTGTTTTAAACATAAGAATCTTTGACAAGATGTAATAATCTCTATGATTACATTTCTCCACCAACATCTTAAGCACTTCGGCAAAAGGAATCAGATATAACTTAGAAATCTCTAATTTCTTTACTAATTCTTTAACTTTTTCTAACTCTTCCGGACCAGTTAAAGGTAATTGATGAAAATGTACAGCAATAACCTCTAGCCGTTCTTTCATTAGATGAATAGCTACAGGACTATCTATTCCTCCAGATAATAAAGCTACACCTCTTTCCATACAACCAGTAGAAATGAACTATTTTATAATCTTTTTGGGTTTGCAACAGATTTATGGGAGCAACCTTTATATTATAATAAAGATTGATAAAAAGGTATGAAACCGATTTTTGCCTTTTTCCTCAGTGTTATATTATTAACAGGATTAATAGCAGTTTCAACTTATGCATCCGGAGACAACAACTTATACCTCAAAGATTCTTTAAAGTTACAATTAGACATTGATGGACAATTTGATTTAATTCCCGCGGATTCTTCAGCTACACTAAAAGAAGTAAAAGCAGATTTACTTTTTTATCCACAAGAAGACTTTCGCCAAAAGCTGTTAGAGATTAGTACAGATGGAGAAGTAGCTGATAATAAAGTTACATTTTTATGGGATGATGGACAAATTGAATCTAAGCAGTTTTATTATTCTGCTATCATCAAAACCGATAATGAAAAGTTAGCGGTTAAAAATAAAATAGATTTCCCCTTAACTGTAAGTCAAACGACTGGATTAGAAGAATATTTGGAACAAACAGAGACTATTGATTCAGAAAATCCAGCAGTTATTGCTAAAGCTGCAGAATTGATTGAAGGAGAAGATGACCTGTTTAAAGTAGTATTTAGTTTAGCAAATTGGGTTGAAAACAATATAAATTATGATTTGAATACATTAACTGCGGGAGCATCGCAAAAAGCCTCTTGGGTTTTAGAGAATAAACAAGGGGTTTGTGATGAAATGACTTCTTTGTTTGTTGCCATGTGTAGATCTGTAGGAATTCCTGCCAGATTTGTTTCTGGAATAAGTTATACTACTTCAGAATTATTTGAAGAAAATTGGCAACCACATGGTTGGGCAGAAATTTATTTTCCTCAAGTGGGCTGGGTTGGTTTTGATATTACCTTTGGAGAATATGGATATATTGATGTAACTCATATCAAATTAAGAGACAGTGCCGATCCTTCAGAACCAGCAACAAAATTTGAATGGTTGGCAAATAAAGTCAATCTTGACAGCAAAAATCTACAATTTGTAGTTAATTTATTAGAAAAAGGTGATGACGAACAAGAAGAAATCCAATTAGAACAAGAACTTCTTTCCAATGTTGTAGGAATTGGCAGTTACAACTTAGTGAAGGGGATTTTAAAAAATACTGCAGACAATTATGCTGCTACAACCCTAAGGCTAGCTATACCTAAAGAATTAACCATTGTTGGAGAAAATAAAAGAACCATCTTGTTAAAACCAAAAGAGGTTAAAGAAACCTATTGGGTGGTCAAAGTTCCCACAAACTTAGATTCAGAATATTGGTACACCTTTCCAACTAATGTTTATTCAGAGAAAAATGTTTCTGTCTTAGATAGCTTTAAAGTTGTTTCTGGAAGTAGTTATTACTCACTGGATGAAATTAAAGAATTTACGATTAAAGATGAAGAAAAAACTTATTCTAGAAAGATCTCTTTCAACTGTCAATATGAACAAGAGATGAAATTAGGAGAAAGCCAAGAAGTTGTTTGCACAATTAAGAATGTTGGTAACACCAATTTACAAAATGTTGATTTCTGCCTTGGAGAGATTTGTAAAGTGGTTGATATTTCTATTAATCAAGTTAAGATTAATAAAATAACCATTGAAGGAGAAGAAGCAGGATGGCAAAAGTTATTAGTAAGTGCTGAAAATGATTTTATTGAGAAAAAATCTTCTTTGGAATATGCGGTTTTAGACAATCCGTTGATTAATGCCACAATTTTTGTTCCGAAAGAGGTAGATTACGGAAAAACCTTCACAATTAACATCACATTAGAGAAATCTTCATTTAATCAACCATTAGATGTTGTAGTTATACTGGAACTTCCAGGAAGAGAAAACAAATGGGAGATTGAACAATTAGGAACAGAAAAGGAATTAACTTTAGATTTAGAAGCCGCGAGTATCAGCAATAACAACAAAGTTCAAGTAACAACCATGTGGAAAGACCAAGAAAGTAAATTATATTCAGATAAACAAAGTATCCAAATTGTTGGAAAAGGCAACAATCTTGGTGAAAAGTTTATTTTATTCTTCAATGGAATCATAAACTGGTTCATTTGAACAAACATAAAGATATTCTAAGAATCTTAAAGGAAATTTAAAAATAAAAAAATAAAAAAAAGAATTTATCGCTTCTTAGCAGCTTTTTTCTTAACTGCTGCTTTTTTAACAACTTTCTTCTTCACAGCCTTTTTCTTAACTGCTGCTTTCTTAACTGCTGCCTTCTTAACAACTTTCTTTTTCACAGCTTTTTTCTTAACTGCTGCTTTCTTAACTGCTGCCTTCTTAACAACTTTCTTCTTCACAGCCTTCTTAACAACTTTTTTAGCCATCATTACACCTCTTAAGATTTATTTTAAGAAAGAGAAAGTAAAAACACTTTTTAAATGTTTCTTTTTTAGAAAAATTATTTTTAGTGAAAAAAATATTTGTTCTTTGATAATCTTCTGTTGCGAATATTTATAGACGAGAAAAAACATATCTTACAGATTAGAAAAGCTTTTAATCAAGTTCACCAATTGATGCTGGTAATGAAAATAGAAAAATATTTTGATGATCAAACAATGAGCGTTCATCTTAGAGAAGACGCTTTTCCATTGGCAAAGAAAGGAGTCCCGGGCAAGTGGGAGATAAAATTAATAGACGACAAAAGGTTAAGTTTAATTGAGATTAAGGAAATTGCTCAAGACATTATCAATCAAACCGAACAATCAGAAAAAAATTTTTTAGAAATTGAAAGATTTGGCAGTAGTGTATTGCAAATTGGTGTTTATCGTATTGTTATAACCAGAAGACCGTTCAGCGATGGATGGGAGATAACGGCAGTAAAACCAGTAGTAAGATTAAACCTAGAGGATTATCATCTTGATGATAAACTTAGAAAAAAATTAACTGAAGAATCTGCTGGAGTATTGATTGCTGGTTCTCCGGGAGAAGGAAAAACTACTATTGGACGAGCTTTAGCAGAATATTTTGCAGAGAATGGCAAGATCGTTAAAACAGTAGAAAGCCCCCGAGACATGCTATTAAGTAGCAAAATCACTCAATATTCTTTAAACCATGGTGATAAAGACGAAATTCGTGATGTTTTGTTATTAAGTAGGCCAGATAATACTTTCTTTGATGAGATGAGAAAGACGGAAGATTTTCAGCTTTTTGCCGATTTACGATTAGCAGGAATTGGAATGATTGGTATTGTCCATGCAACAAATCCAATTGATGCAATTCAACGGTTCATTGGTAGAATTGAGATGGGTATTATTCCACAAGTCATTGATACAGTTGTTTTTGTTCAATCAGGCCAAATAAATAAAGTTTTAGAATTAAAGATGATCGTTAAAGTTCCTACTGGTATGACTGAAGCAGATTTATCTCGACCACTGATAGAAGTAAGAGATTTTAGTAGTGGGGCATTAGAGTATGAAATTTATTCATATGGCGAACATACGGTTGTTATCCCCCTATTAAAAAAAGAAAGAAAAGAGATTTGGACCTTAGCTGCAGATAAAATCAAAGAATATTTTAATAGATATAGTACGGAAAATATTATTGAATTTATTTCCGATAATCGCATTAAAGTTTACGTGCCGACTTCCGTTAAATCTACTATCATTGGACAAAATGGTTCTGAGATTAGTAAAATCGAGAAAGAATTGAAGTTAAAAGTAGATGTTCTTGATTTGAGTAATACAAAAAGATTAGGAAATGGACAAGATGTAGAATATTCTCTCCAATTTTCTAAAGAGAATATTGTTTTTAACTTTGATCAATCTTGGCAAGATAAAGAAGTTGCTATTATGGATGGCAATGACCTATTGATTAGAACAAAAATTGGTAAAAACTCTGCTGTAAAGGTTAGTATTGGCAGCGTAGTTGGAAAATCTATCGTTCAATCTATAAAAAGCGGTAAGATTAAGATCAAGAGTGTTTAATAATTTTGATAATTCCTTTGTCTGCATCAACTTCTATTACGTCTCCATCTTTTAAAACTTGAGTAGCTATTTTCGTTCCAACTACACACGGAATATTAAATTCTCGGCTAATTATGGCGGCATGACAAGTTATTCCACCATCATTAGTAATGATTGCTTTTGCCATTTTCATTAAAGGAATATAAGCCGGAGTTGTAAATTGTGTAACTAAGATGCAATCTTTCTTAAAATCAACAAATTCCTCTTTTTTGATAATTATCTGAACTTTACCAGTAACTTTTCCCTTAAATGCAGAAATTCCTTTAAATTGTTCTCTTGCTTCTTCATGCGTAAGTTCCGTTCTAATTTCTTGAATAAGATTTTGATTATATATAAAAAGTGGAAAAATATTATCACCAATGTAAATAGACAAATATTGTTTCTTTTCTCTAAGGTCTATTTGAGTCAAATCAAACGTTGTTTTCCCGTTTAAAAAATCAATAATCTCTTGGTTAGTTAAAGAAATAGTTTGAGAATAATCAAATTCTTTCATTTCTTTCTTAACTAATTTAGTAAATATCTTGTAAAAATCTCTCAGATTAGTTTGACATTGCTTAAATATTTCAATCCGTTCAGTTCTAATGTTAACATAAGTATGGACCAACTCAATTAAAACTTTCAGTCGTTCATCAGTAATAGAACTAATTAACTTAAAATAATCTTCTTGATTATTTTGAACATTATGCTTTATTTTTAAGATTTCTTCCGTTAGGCCATCCTGAACAATTCTTTCCATTTCTTGATCAATCATATTTTTGTCTAGAAGAATTTCTCGAAATGAATACTCTGGAATCCACCTATATTTATTGATTAAATAAGCATAATCAATCTTCAAACCCATTTTAACTAATTCAATTTGATATTCTTGATAAGCAAAAACAATTGAAGGTTTAGCAATTATTTCAAAATATTCATCCTCTTTTTGAGGAAACTTTTTCTTTAAGATGTCCTTCAGTTCAGTCTCAAACTGATTTTCGATTAAATAAGGAGTTAAAAAGTATAAACTATATTCACCTAATTTTTTTAACCAATCTTGATAAAACTTCAAAAGCGCTACTTTATTTTCTTTAATAACAAACACTTTTTGACTTAACTTAATTAATTCCTGAGCGGATTTCTTATATGTTGAGAGATGTTCTTTGATATTCCAATTAGAGATCAATTTCTTACCAAATTGCTGATAAAAATCCTCCAATTTATTTTCCTCACAAAAATATCCAGTATTTCCATTACCTAAAGGAAGAGCAATATAATTTGTTCCAACTATATCAACCATAAACAACTTAAGCAGTTCATCACGCTGGATTGAAGATGGACGTGCTACCCACAATGCAAACAAATCCTTTTGTTTTAGAATTTTATGAGCTAATTCTTGTTCTGTCATGATTCTTTGTTTTAATTAAGAAACTATTTAATTATTTTGATAAATCAGCTTATTTTTAACAGAATTATTCGTTATTTACTTAAAGATACAAGAAGGTAAGCCAATTGAAACAAATTCTTTTTGGAATAAAGACATTTCTATAACCCTGTTGTGTGGAAATTTCTCTTCAATCTCTTGCAATCTTTCTCTTAGATTATACGGATCTCTAACAAAAATACCAAATTCAATAAACTGATCACCAATATATTTGGCTATAAAAGATATATTCTTGTGTTGTCTTAAATGATTAACAAAGTTTTCTTTATCAATAACATCCTTGTTAGTAACAAAAACACTATACTGAAATAATCCCAACTTTGAGATATCAACAAAAATAGAATATTTTGAGATATATCCACTACTTTCTAATTTTCTGATCCTATTAGCAACAGCGGGGGCAGTTAATTTAACTTTTCTCGCTAAATAAACACAATCAAGGCGGGAATTTTTAGACAGTTCATGTAAAATAATTTTATCCTTATGATCAACTTGGTACTCAACTTTTCTGTTTTTTGTTTTTATCTGAGAAACGTAATCAAGATATTTTTCATAAAAAAAAGTAGATTTATGATGTAAAGTAAAACGATGATCAATAATATCTTCTTTGAATTTATTCAATATTTGAAGCAAGTGTTGGTTAACTTCATCAATGGTCTTACCAACAATAGAAAGACCAAAACTCCATAATCCAGATAATTCTGCAACCCAGGAAACAAAATCAGTTTTTGATAAGAACTCTTTGAATTCTTTCTGTTTAGTAGATTTTACATTAATAAAAACTGCCGCAGCTACAAATCCAAGTTTAGTATAATCAATTTCAGTAACAAAATCCAAGATTACACTTTCTTTTTTTAATCGATTAAGGCGATACGTCGCAACCTCACGAGAAATCTTTAATTTTTTGGCTAGTTGGGTAATATGAATTCTAGAATTAATCATTAATTCTCGAAGTAATAGTTGATCCGTTTTGTCCATATTTTACATAAATAAAGTTCTTAAGCATATAAATGTTATTATTGTAAATTTTATGTTAGAAGAAGTTATATATTGTTAGTTTAGTCATTAATTAGTGGGTACAATGGAAGAAATAAAAGCCCTAAAAGCAATTGAACAAGTAGTAAACACTTCTGAAGATGTTAGAATTAACTTTGCAAATCTAAAGAGAATGGCAAAGGGTTTAATTAACAAAAAGAAGAAACATTGGACGGAAGAATGTCCAATTGATCTCTCAGAATTTGATGAAAGAGAAAAAATAGCATTCATGTTTGTTTTTAATTCTATTAGTTTTTCTTATTGGGGACATCCAAAATAGAGTTCTGGTTATGACCGTGGAACTTGGTCAATGATTAACTCCATTAAAACTGCGTTTGACCAAGGCAAACCAATTCTAAATCCA
>Ga0210006_1002040_pt1 | contig 13545 bp, 13 predicted proteins | sample CryGey02umfilter_2_FD_185452 | JGI IMG/M metagenome (GOLD analysis project Ga0210006, IMG submission 185452) | Groundwater microbial communities from aquifer in Utah, USA - Crystal Geyser 4/10/14 0.2 um filter (SPAdes) (version 3) | ecosystem: Environmental > Aquatic > Deep subsurface >... | reverse complement strand
AGAATAAAGATTTTTGTATATGATAATACCCATATTCTTTGCCATTACATTTCTTTGATCGTGTTTGACCAAGAGTCGCGCTTGTCACCTCGTAAGGAAACTGAGAAAGGATGCCATAAAAACTGAGCGCGCTTTCAAATGATACATATGAGGATTCGGTAAGAAAATTTGCAAGAGTAAACTCACTACAAGAGTACTTTTTTAGTGCATATTTATTTCGTTCAATCTTAATCAATACCCCGCTGTCTATTAAGCGATTGACAACTTTGAATAAAGAACTGGATTTTCCAACTCCCAAATGTTCCCGTAATGTTTTTAAGGTAAACAACTGGACGGACGATTCGTATATTTTTTTAGTTATCAGACTCATATCGTATGATTTCATATACTATCTATAATAGAGAGTATATGCAATCTTGTCAAGAAGAATTGGGGGAAGCTATGCCTTACAAATTCATCGCACTCTCCTCAAGTTTTATCGCATCCTTTTCCCGATCAACTGAAGTGTTTGGTCGGAAGAAATGCCCAAACAAGGCTTTTCCTGCATTTTTTATGAATGCTAACGAGAAGTAATTCACTTTCGTCTGATTTGGATCAAAGTCCAGAAGATGTCCGATCAGCTTCCATCCCATGTAAAAAAGATATTTAAAATCGTGAAAGCTTCGAATCTCAAGAATCTTTCTCGTAATATATTGAGGAGTCATAAATACTGAATACAGATCCTGTTCCAGTTCCAGTATCTTTTCTTGAGGGAATGGCGTCTTCATTACGGGTCGTCGCATATCAAAGTCATCATAATTATCAGTAAGCAACCATCCTTTTTCCTTACATTCTTTGTAGAGCGGGGTTCCTGGATATGGGATCACAATAGTCGCCTGCATGGTTTCGTAATACCCTTTTTTGAATGCATATTTTGCGATGTCAATCGTTCTTCGCGCTTCCTCATATGTCTCCCATGGATACCCAAGCATGATCGTAATATGGGGGTCCAAACCTGCTTTACTTGCCATCTTTGGTCCATTTATGGCATCTGCCTCCTTGGTTCCTTTGTCGAGCTTGTCGAGCGTTTTTTGATTGCCAGACTCCATGCCATACAGAATGAATCGAAAGTTTGCTTTGCCCATGAGGTCATAATATTCTTGATTTAAGGCATTGAATCTCATATTACATCCGTACACTACTTTTTTGTTGTAGCTACTATCTATGAGAAGATTGCAGAATTTTTTGAGTTTTGGACCTATGAACATGGTACCAGCATCGTCAAATATCTCCTTGATGCCATAATTATCCACAACATGTTTGACCTCTGCAAAAAGTCGTTCTGGTGAAAAGCTTCGATAACTTCCAATGGGGTTTATCGTATGGTCCCAGACACAGAATGTGCATCTATTCCACCAACAATCTCGCCCACTATACATATATGTTCCGGGGGTATATTTGTAGTTTCCGTTGTCGTATGCATATAGTTCCCATTTGGTAAGATCTCGGTCGACAAACGGAAGGTCGTCAAGTTTGTGCTTGAGAGATGCAGGGCCTGAGTTATAAATCACTTCTCCTGATTTTAATTTCTTTTCGCGTCGTTGATCCTTTGATACTTTGATATTTTGATCACTTGACCGCCAGTACACACCACTTTCCAGCGGCTCATCTTTATAAATATGATTGAGTAGATTTACCACGACAAAATCATAATCTCCTCCAGTGATAGCATAATCTACCGGGCTATTTTCAAATATTTCTATTGGAAGATAGCTGATGTGGTCCCCTACCCAAATGAGCTTCAGGTGTGGTAGTTTTTTCTTGAGATCTTTGATCTGTTTCCAGTGAGTTTTCACGATTGGAGACTTTGTCTCAACCATCAGATAATCTGGACTTGTTGCCGTCAGTTCGTCCACCCACTGATCGTACGTTTTTTCCTCTGCTATTCCATCCATCCAATAGGTGTTGTATCCGTGTTTTTGTAGATTCGAGGCAGCATATGCCGGGACAATAGGATAAATGTATGTTTTGGCGTTAAAGAACTGAAACTGTCTATTTTGGGAAAGAAGTGCGACGCCTTTTTTTGATTCAATCGGCGCATATCCAACAACAATGGTAATTTCAGAAGGAGATTTTATTTTCACGCCTTTTGTATCTGTTTTTACTACTTTTGAAGTAGTTTTTTTGGGTGTAGTTTTTTTCATATAGTATTTCTGCACCTGACAATGCCAGTATGGCAGTTTTGCTTTTGGATGTCAATCACTTTGGCCAGACTTTTTTGCCTTTGACAAATATTTCAATTGCGGCAACAGGACAGGATTGTGCGGCTGCGATAATTTTTTCAAGTTTGTCCCACTCTTCATTTTTGATGATGGCAATATTTTCTTCATCAAGATCAAAAGTGTTCGGTGCATAAACGACACAGGTTGCGGCACTAATGCATAGTTTGCGAATTATCTTGATTTCTATATCGTCTTTTTTGACAACATCAATATTATCTTTAATCATAGGGTATGCAGAAAATATAACACAGATTCTCTAATATATTTTATCTTTTTTTTGCCACCCAATAATCAATCCTTTTATGAAATATACTCCATACGTGATATGAGTCATTACAAGGATCATTCCAGCAAGTACACTCAGGGTAATATTTTGAGTGGATACTGCAAATAGTATGCATTGTATGATGATTCCAGCAATGTATATTTTGAGAGGAATGATCAGAACAGGAAGCACTGTCATTCTAACGATAGGAAGGGTCAAGGTATTCATCACTGCAAGTCCTACTATGTACAGAACAAACAGTGTTGGTATTACATAAGCGATTCGCCGTGAATTCTTGTCACCATGGGCAAAAAAAGCTCCTCGATGAAATCCATATTGACTATGTTGCTTGAGAAAGTCCAGCAAATTATTTCTGCGATGATGGTAAATCAGCACATCAGGATGATACAGAATTTTGCCGTTTTTTCTGTTCACAAGCTCTTCACAGAGTTTGCTATCTTCGCCCGGCCAAAAATCATTGTCAAATCCTCCAAGATCAAGAAATATCTTTTTTTTAATCAAAAAATTCATCGAAGGATAATCATCGACATATCGTTCTTTTTCAGGAGTAAAACGATAGGCAAACCCTCCCGAGCCAATCGGCGATTTCAAAAGTACATCAAAAACACGCTCCCAGTCATTCGTTTTTTTAGGAAGTACTCCGGGTCCACATACCGCTTCAACTTTCTTTTCTTGAAACAATTTTGCTGCTTTTTCTAGCCACTGTGGAGATGGATATGCATCATCGTCTATGAATGCGATTATTTCTCCTTTTGCAACTCGTGCTCCAATATTACGTTTTTGTGCGGGTCGTGTGATTTTTCCGGTAGGAATGATGCGAAGCCATGGGTATTTTTTTAGGAGAATTTGGTCATTTTTGGTTGAGTCATTTGGCAGAAGAAGAACTTCAAAATGAGGATATGTCAATTTTTGAAGTCCGGGGAGACCTTCGTCTAAAGAGTATGACCCAACTTCTTTGACCGGGATGATCACGCTAAATGTCGGTTGTTTCATTTCATTTCGTTTCGTTTAATGAGAATGTATTGGTTCATAAATCGTCATGTCATTGGGGTATATCATTTTGTTTTTTGGGGAAGAATAATAATGAAGGATGTTTTTTCGGTAGAATATTGCAAGAGTATCAGTAAATATTCCACGAATAGACTTAATTGTGGCCGCGGTGGTCATTGATCCCAAGTTGTAGTCAAGCTTGATCGGTGCTTCAAATATTCTATTGTGCCCGAGAAGTTTTGAGACGACTAAAATTTCCAAATCCCCGGCAAACTTCTTTTCGACAAGTCTCGGAAGGACCTTCTCAATGACGCTTTTTTTGAAAATTTTGATTCCTGCTTGAGTATCTTGGACATCCACCCCAAAAAGAAATTTAACCAAATAATAATATCCAAGACTTAAGATCTTTCGTTGCAACGAGTATTTGACTTGAGAAGCAGGATGACGTTTGGATCCAACAATAATGTCAGCTTTGTACCACTCCATATGTTCAAGAAGCATCGAAATACCATTTGGGTCAATATCCATCCCCGAATCCATGAACATGACGTAGTCCCCTTTTGCCTCATGCATACCAACGCGAATAGCAAAGCTTTTACCTTGATTTTCCTTGTACCAGACAATTTTGACTTTCGGAAGCTGTGCTTTTTTCAGCTTTTCTACGGTCTGATCTACTTTTCCATCCACGACCACAATGATCTCATGGTCATATCGGATTGTCTCAAGGGCTTTTTGTATATGGACGATATTCTCGACTATCGTCTTTTCTTGTTTGTATGCAGGTATTATCAAACTGAGGAAGTGAGATGTGTGTTCATTCATTGCAGTCTCATTATAATACGAAGTTCTACTCTTTTGTATCACCAATACCAGGATGACGGTGCGTAAGCTGAATTATAAACTCAATCAGAATCAAAAATTTTTTCAACTGATTCCTCAAACTGCTTAGTATTTATGTCAATAATATAACTTAATAGACAGCTTGAACCACAACCTTTATAAACCTTAATCTTATTATTGTTCATCCATTCAAAGTAAGACAGGTGAAAATTGCCTTGAAATATAGTTTCCTTTTTATCATTTTGTTCGACAATGAGTGAAGTATAATCTCGATCGCCGATCGTTTTAATATCCATCACAAACTTATTTTGATAATATGCAACCTTCCTATTATCTGGAGAATGCTCAAGAGATCTTTCTTTTAAATCCGCGTTTCCTTTTTCGTGTATTTTTATAGGATCTTCTTGAATCTGAGATTGTGAAACTGGTGTATCTACAACATTGAGATGCCAAAAAATAAACAAACCCATGCTAATTCCAATCAATAAGATTAATAAAAGCGTTGGTTTGCGTTTCATTTTATATTTCATTGGGATCTCGATAAAAGAGAAAATCCCCAATTGGTTTTATGTATATAGCTCCAGGAACACTCTCGGTGACAAATTTTTCTTGCGATAAATCTGAAGAATGAAAGAAAGTTGCACCTCCCGTTGGATCATTTCCTATCCCGCTGATAACACGAAGAGCTACCTCATAAGAATTAAACCAAGCTTTTTGGATTATAGTATTTTTTGTTTTCAATGGATCAATCAATAAAGGAAAATTATCTTTTTCATTAGGGTTGAATGAAGAAAATTGATAGTATTTACCATCGTTTTTTAAAATAATCTCATGATAACTCTTTCCAAAATATTGACGATTAGCTCGCAAACGATTCTTAATTACCCATGCCACGCCAGTCATAGCTTCATCTGACTGATTTCTCGCTTCTCCAAAAATTAACCGTGCCAAAATTATCACATCAGTATCATCATAAAAATCCCCTGTCCATTTAGGATTATCAACTGTTGGTATTCCAGCCAAAAGTGGTAGAGTGCTACCAAAATCCAGAACAAGTTTGCTGAACGTCGGCATTCGATCAGCATCAAACTCAATGTAGTGTAAATCCTGTGGCAAATTTATAGTAAATATTTCAGTTTCAGTTTTTGTTGGCGCAATCCAAGGCAAAAGGGAGCCTGCATATCTCCACAAGAAATGCTTAATAGTTCTAAGTGGGTTTCCCTGTGTGTTGCCGTCAATAATGATTTTGACATCGTCGCTGTCTCTTTTGCGACGAGAGTAGGTAATAGTTGGAGCTATTGACTTCAAGAGTAGATTGTCTAGAACAAAAGTCAGCCATGGTCGCCTATCACCATCTTCAGCTTGAATTTTAGGTTCCAAAGTGAGCTTGTCAGTTGGACTCAAAGCATAGACCTGTAGGTTCTCAAAAGTGGCAGTACCGAGGGGTTGATCTGCTTCTAGAACAATCTCATGATCTTTCCCTTTCAGAAAAGTGAGAAAATAAACAATTTTAGATAAGTTATGCAGCCTTCCTCCGCTGAAAGCGGCAGGAGAATCCTTTAGTCTGTCAGAATGAAGTTTAGGAAAGGTCTTTCCATCTATCTTGACAATCAAATCTTCGTCGTCGGTTACAGTTGGAGAAATTTGTTTTTCACTTTTTGTCCGAGCTGTAATGATAATTAAATGGTAAGAAGAGAAACTGGAAAACTTTATTTTTTCTTTCATTTTAATTGTTCTACTGTGTACATCCTCAAAAATTGACTTCATGGTTTTAGTTTAACATGTTTCCAATTTTTTATTTGACCCTTTGTATAGGCTAGTTTTCGGTATCACCAAGATATTCAAATGAAGCTACGATCTGATCGAGCTCGTCATAGAGCTCAAGTGGATTTTGTGATGATCACTCAATCTCAATAGCGTCAATTTGCTTTTTGAGCGTGGGGATGTCGTTTTGGATAGTATTAAATATTCTTTCAATCTTCAAATCGGAATAATCGTGGATCGCTACGTCTCTCATACCTGCCATTTGTCGCCAAGGAATATTTGGATATTTTTCTTTTATAGAATTGGGAACATATTTCGTCGCTTCGCCTATTATTTCAAGCCAACGGACTACTGCTGCAACAAGAATATAGTCTTCTTCAAGAGTTTCTAATGTTTTTCCATGGGTTGCGAGAAGTATTTTATCAATATGTTCGGCGATATCAGATACTCGTTCTGCTGCAGTGCGCTTCATGCAATAATTGAAATTTGAGACGAAAGAATCTGTTCTTTGAGATATGGTCGAATATTATCAAACTCAACGAGATCGACTTTGTTTTGGAGCTTATCTTCCAATTCGTTTTTTACGGTAATAAAGTCATATAGGCTATATTTTTGTGGTAATGAAACTAATATATCTACATCGCTCTTTTCGTGGTTGGTCCCATGTACGATTGACCCAAAGAGGGATGCTCGCTTTACTTGATACTTGTGAAGTATCGGAATAACTGCTTCTTGAACTTGTTTGACTGTTAACATGTCTTTATTATACAAGATATAAGGAGTTCAATATAGGATTATTTCCTTTTGAATCCATGGATCCCCGCAACTGGGAGGATGAAAATGAAAATTATACACAAAACTACTCTTTTGTATCACCAAGATATTCAAATGAAGTTGCGATCTGATCGAGCTCGTCATAGAGTTCGGGAGAGGAGGTGGAGATGGAGATGAAAGAGGTCTCTCCAATACTTTTGATGTAAATTAACTCATCTGACTTATTATCTCCATATTTAATGGTGTAAATATCAAATCCATATCTTTTTTCTCCATTATTTGTGATTATTAAATGGTTTCTTTCTTTTAGTAAATTTAAGTATTCTTCAGTTGAGTTCGAATATCCGTAAATTTTATCAATTATAATTCTATTGGCACCTTTTTTTATTTTTATAGAATTCCCATTTTCACTTACTTCAAATCCAGAAGGTACAAAAAAACTAAACTTCAAAAACGTTGACGTGTATTCATTTGACATTGTTTCGGATTGAGGTGAAGAGATGCGAGTAGTTGTAGAGGACTTAGTCCGAAAAATAAAAGCGTACATCACAATAAATAGAATTGCTAGAGAAACAAGAATGAGCTTATGATGATTTTTTGAAATATTTACCTGTCCCATATAATAAAAATACTACAAATGTATACGTGTTTTCAAGTACTATTTTCACTTCTTCGGGTCGCACGATACCACACAAGGATAATAGCCGTGATACAAACCATAATCATGATAAATAGATTTCTCAAACTCAAAGAAGGGTATATGTTGTCTTCTGGAGGCATAGTCTCATTTCCGGCTTCTGCAGCAAATACCGACTTCACTTCTCCTTGATCATCAGAAATAGATGCTATTGGGGTCGGTACACGAGGTTGAGTATTCAGGGGCTTCTGGGTCGGGGTAGATGTATTGGTGGTTGGTACTGAAGTTGGTGTCGATGTAGGGTTTGGAGTTTGTGTTGGGGTTGGTTGTGCTGTCGGAGTGTGCGTGGGAGTAATAGTATTTGTTGGAGTTGGGGTTGTTGTGTTGATAGGAAGTGTTGGTGTAACTGTTGGAGTTGGTGTCTGTTCTGCCAGGAGATCTTGTGGCAGGGTGGTCGGTGTTGGTGTTTGTGTGGGTTCGCTCGTCGGGGTAGGAGGGGTAAAGTCGATAGTAAATGCTAGAAGTTGTGAGGACTCGATGTTGCCATCGCCGTCTTCTGAGTAGAATTCTATAGTATACTCACCTTCATCAGCTATGGTCACTGGCTCAGTATATTCTGTCCAGACAGCATCATTGATACTATATCCCGTATACAAAACACCGAGGCTGGTATCTATCGGTTCATCCGTCGCGCTCAAAATAAACTGGACGGGAGATGTATAGTATTCTCCTTCTTTTGTGCCGGAGATGTCAATCGTCGTAACCGGTGGAATTGTATCGAGCTTTTCACCAAACAAGGCAAACTCGGTCATGTGGTCAATCTGAGCCGATGCCTGTTTTTTTGTACTATTTATGGTCGTTTCTTCTTTCTTCCACTCTACTCCATCGGGGCTCGAGTAAATAGAAAGCGAGTCGGGATCATACCTGGCAATATCTTGATCTTGAAAGATGAATGTGAGAGTGAATTTTTTTGCAAATGAGGTGATGAGATTGTCAAAACCATCTCGAACAGTAGCAGAAACTATATTGCCAATAGAAGCGAAAGTATCTTGGATAGCGCCATTGATGTTGGGTTTGGTGATCGGTGGTTTTGCAAACGTATCAAAAATAACATCATGAGATACGACCTTCATCGGAAAATCAAATATTGTGCTTGACCCGCTGTTTATGATACGATTCGTTTGAGTTGAAATAATTGTTTGAGGTCCTTCTTTCATGGAGTTTTTCCAAAGGTATGTACTTCGTATTCCGGTTCGGTCTTTGCCGTTGTATGAGAATGTGTATGCTGGCCATGGATCGGGCTCTCCTGCCTGCCAGCCAAATGGGTCGATGATCCCATCAGGGATATTGTCATCGAAGGATCCATTGCCATCTTTGTCTTTGACGACCATGAAATGGATATGTGCGCCCTTGCTACCCGACGGACTGACATTTCCGGTAAAGCCCACTTTTCCTATTTGTTGACGATCGTTGACCCATTTTTTGACCGAAGATTTTGTCACAAGATCGTCTTGATTCATATGATAGTACCTCGATTGATACCCATTTTCGTGATCGATGTAGATCGCATTTCCTATATATTTACTATAGTGATATGTCGCCCACCCAGGGGCAGCGGCTAGAACTGGATCATTGAGGATTGCCCCTGCTTTTCGGGCCCAGTCGTATCCATCGTGGCTTGAATAAGGTTTTTGAACATCGACAATAGCATCAAATGGGAGAACATATTTCCCTACTTCACCTAACTCTCTCAAATTTGTACTCAACAATGGATATTCATGGTCAAAATATGCGCTCATCCGAAGTGCCACCTCCTCAAACCTCTCGCCATCTGCAGCATAATCCCATGGTAGATCCAAAAATGGCGCATCTGAAGGCTCATAATCATCAAAATGAACAAGATAAATCGGACCAATATCAAGCGAAGGAAACGCACGGTTGCATGGCATGTAAAAACGAACAAGCAATGTATTGTCGCCTTCAAAGAAAAGATGAGTGATATTCAGCGGAGGCATATCCAAGTCAAGACAGGTAAATGATTGATTCGAGTTGTTGTAGCTATATGTTTTGGTATTGCTTTTGGTGTTGTAGAATTGTATTTCCCACCCAATATTTGCTGGAGCTGTACCATCAGGACTCCCGCTGACGACGACTTTTCCCGATTTCCACGGCATAGTGACGTAGGTATGATATACCACTTTAGGCAAGAATGGTTCTCGTCTAATGATTTGATTTTCAGTCACAAGATACGACTTGACCTCGATGGCAGAGACGTTTGGTGCAAAGCAAAGAGCTAGGAAGATTAGTAATGAAGCGCAAACAGAGAAGTATCTTCTCTTGAGCATTAGACTCAGATTACAGAATAAAGTTTCCGATTACAAATAAAATAAGACGTTACTACATATCCGATATATCTATTATGCAATTGCATATGCTATTCACTCCCCTCCTCCACCTCAACCTTCGCATTTGATTTGATTGCCATCCAACCCACAACACCTGAGATGGTAAGTGCGATCACAGTCACAAAGATTTTGATCACTCCGGCTGTTCCCGATCCGGGAGCATCGCCTATGCTATCTGGACCACTCTCATTGGAGAATGCAGATTTTACATCTCCATTTTGCTCCTGCTGTTGCATTTGCTGCTGGGAATCTTGCTGTTGAAGTTGAGGTGCTGGTGGTCCAATCATGCCTTGGGGTGGTGACACTTCTGGTGTTGGAGATGCTGTTGGTGTTGGAGTGTTTGGCACTGGAGTCGGAGCATATGTTGGAGTGCTTGATGGGATGGGAGTATTTGGTACAGGTGTTGGAGTGCTTGGTACAGGTGTTAGGGTAGGAAGAACTATAGTGAAAGATTTCTCTTGAGGAGGTTTCTCTTCATTGTCTTCTTTATCTTTTGAGAAATACTTAATGGTATATTCTTTTGATTTGCTAAATGTTTCTGGTCCGTTATAAAATAACCAAGAACCAGAATTATCAATTTGATATTTTGTCCACTCAACTCCCAAACCACCATCATGGTCGGTAGCTGTCAAAGTCATAACTACATTTGATGTATAAATTTCGCCTGATTTTGTACCTGAAAGATCTATTGTTGTTATTGGCGCTGTTATATCTTCTACTGCATATATTTGAAGCTGTAGTTTTTGGAAGAATGGCAATAGACAAAAAGTAATAACACTTATACCAATGACCAACTTTCGATCGAGAAGAATTTTATATAAATATGATATAGGGATTTTCTGAAAAAGATAATACATAGCTTTTCTTCACCGTATCAAATATAAAAATCGGTCTTTGAAAAAGATAAGGAGGAAAATTGTGATAGTCAAAAATGTGTATATGGTACTGATGTACATGACCTCAGCAATTGTCTGTGAATATACAAAAAGTGCTATGATGTACAAGGGAAAAAGCAACGCAGGAAGAAGCGCCAATTTGCTTTTCTTTGCCAAATAGTACATGGTCATAAATGTCATCATCGTATATCCCGTACCAAAATATGCAGCCCACTCAAGATATGGAATGACACCCCAGAATTTTCCACCAAAAAAGCTGTCAACAATAAATTTACCATAGAGTCCGTATCCTAAATTTGCCACCAACCCAACAACTGCAAGAAAAATAAACGACCCGATAAAAACTATTTGATGCCTCAATTCATGTTTTTTACTCGAAAAGAAAATAAACGCCATCGTCAAAATTGGACCAAGTACATAAAAAATAATTTTTGCAAAAAGAGCCCATGAACTATAAATCCCAGCCTGTTCTGCATCAAACGTCTTTTTTACAAACATGATATCGACATTATTGATAAGCGCCAATGCTCCAGTCACACTTGTCGTGAGCCATAGTTGTTTATCCCGAAAAATATCTCTGATGCGATTTTCCTTTATCGAAATCAATCGAGACTTATTTTGAACTTGCTTCACAAAGACAATATGACTGATGAAAAGGGTAAAAAGCCCCGAGAGCACAAGAAATACTAATACTATCTCTATTCCTCCAAATCCATACAGCGCCAGAATAGAACCTGCAAGTTTCAACAACACTCCCGCAATGGAGAGAATTGCAATCCATAGAAAGATATGAAGCCCTTGGAGTGCTCCATTGTAGTAAGCCCCTGCAAAAGATAGAAGAATGAGAATTGGGAGAGCGTATCCGCTTATGGGGGAAAGATTTGTGACCTGTGGAATAAATGGTGTGATGATTATGACCCCAATACCCAAAAACCACCACTTTTTCACTTTTTGTAAAATCCATGAGTGTACCGCAACTGCATACTCTCTGGGATTTTCTGAGCTACCAATTTTTTGAATCAGAAGTGTCGTAATGGTGCCCATTGGAATTGAAAGTACGACTGAATATGCAAAGAGCGCAGCAATATCTCCATACCCTTCAGGCCCGAGTGCACGACCTGCAAAAATATTGAAAAAATAATTCAGAAATCCTGCAATAAAACTCGAGGCAGTTAACAAGAATCCTCCTTGTACAAATGTATTCTTGGAAAGTTTGAGTAGTATTAGTTTCATAATGTATTAATAATCTTAAGTTAGGGTTTAATTCCCCGATGCTCTGCATCGTTGTCATCCTCGTGCTTGACACGGGGATCCATGAAATACTGGATTCCCGATCGGGGTCGGGAATGACATTTAGATACCTCAATGTTCTTTCGTCGAGAAGCATCATTGATCGCAATCATATCTCATTTTAAACTCTTTTCATTAAATGACAACGCTTAAACTCGATTAATCCCCATCAGGGTCTAATTCCCCGACGCTCTCTCGTCGAACATGTCATCCTGAGGCGATTAGCCGAAGGATCCATGGATTCTTCTCCGCCAACTGGCGGATCAGAATGACAACGAGATACCCCGATACTCTCTTGTCGAGGAGTATCGTTTATTATTCACCTAATTGAAAACAAAAACGTATCTTTCAAAAATACCGCTAAAAAGAGACCGATGTTGACAAAAACAAAAATACTATCAAGATGCATCACGTCAGAAATGGTTTTTGGATAGAACATAAGCGCCAAAATATATGCTGGAAATATGATTGTAGGTAGCAGACAGGCTTTGCTTTGTTTTGCCAAAAAATAATAAGTCATATAAACCATCATCAAATACCCCGTCCCAAAATATGAAGCCAATTTCAGGTATGGGATAACACTTAGATATTTATTGCCAAAAAGAATATATACGATAGTTTGGCCAAAATATGGAAATCCCAAGTAGGTTACAACTCCGACAATAAAAAATAGTATGAAAAGGCCAATAAATACAGCTTGATGTTTAACCTCGTCCTTTTTACTTGCAAAAAAAATATAGCTCATGGAAAGCAACGGTCCACAAACATAAAAAATTATTTTTGCAACCAATGCCCATGAACTATAAATTCCCGCATCCTCTGCAGAAAACATTTTTTTCACTACAATTATGTCAACATTATTCATCAAAGCCAAAACCCCGGTAGCGCCTGCAGTAAACCAGAGCTGTTTATCCTGGAAAATACTCAAAACTCTTTTATTTATTATCTTTACATTCCCATCAATGTTTTTTATCTTATTTTTAAACAAAAGGTAAAAGAAATATATCGGAAAAGAGCCTGATATTATCAAAAAAAGAACAACCATACTGATATCTCCAAGTCCCAGATAAACCAGCATCGGACCCAAAAGTTTGATCAAAGTTGCGACAAATCCCAGAATCGAAAACCACAAAAACATATGCATGCCCTGCATTGCCCCTGAATAAAAAGCGCCGATAATCGAAAAAACTATAAGTAAAGGCAAAGCATATCCGGTTGCTTGAGTCAGATTAGTCATTTTAGGTATAAATGGAGTAGTTGCCAGAATGAAAACAAGTATGAGCCACCATTTTTTCAATTTTAAAACAAGCCAAGCTTGGATAGATAAAACATAATTTACTTTGTCGTCGGCCGAGCCGATTTTTTGAATAAGAAGAGTATTTAATATTCCAATTGGGATGCT
>Ga0210006_1002035_pt1 | contig 13563 bp, 10 predicted proteins | sample CryGey02umfilter_2_FD_185452 | JGI IMG/M metagenome (GOLD analysis project Ga0210006, IMG submission 185452) | Groundwater microbial communities from aquifer in Utah, USA - Crystal Geyser 4/10/14 0.2 um filter (SPAdes) (version 3) | ecosystem: Environmental > Aquatic > Deep subsurface >... | reverse complement strand
TAGGAACCTCTGAAAAATACGGCGTTGTTACGAAATTTTCAACCCTTCGAGCGAAAATGACGAAGGCCGACAATGCCGTATAAGGTTACGATACGGTGAGGAGGTCTGAGTCATTTGTAGCCGAAGGGGGGAAATTGCAGTCATCGGTGTATTTTTCAGAGGTTCCTATAAGGATTTTAACCAATCACGACCTTTAAATCATTGATCATGGTCAAAGTCGCCGCACGCGCTGCTTGGTCGTACGCGTGTGGAGGATAATTTTTTGCATACTCCTCATCTTTATAGGCAAAAGTAATGCCACGAGACGAGTTAACAATCACACCCAATCCATCATCATTAAAACATGGCTTCACATCAGCCGCCCCGCCGCCTTGAGCCCCATAACCCGGCACCAAAAAGATCGTATTGGGCAAAAGTGCACGCAACTCAGCCGCTTGTTTAGGATAGGTTGCTCCCACCACCGCGCCCACAAAACCATACCCGGATTCACCAATATCATCCGCCCCCCAAGAATCAATCAAATGCGCCATGAGTTCATAATTTTTCATTCGTCCCTCTGCCCCAAAACCATCCGCCACTTTTTCATCCAAAATCTGATCTTGTAAATCTCCGGACGAAGGATTCGATGTTTTAAGTAAAACAAAAATTCCTTTTCCAAATTCACGACACGCTTTTGTAAAAGGTTTAATTCCATCATAACCAAGGTACGGCGTCACTGTCACCGCATCCACATTCAAGCCCGGCAAAGCTTCATCAAAAACTTCCACCTCACCCAAATACGCATTGGCATACGCCTCTGCCGTGGACCCAATGTCATTGCGCTTAACATCCGCGATCACAATCAAACCCTTATCCTCCGCATACTTACATGTTTTTTCAAACGCCCACATCCCATGAAATCCAAACTGCTCATAAAAAGCAATTTGCGGTTTCACGCAGGGCACCAAATCCGCAACCGCATCAATAATACCTTTATTGAATTCAAGAAATACATTGGCCGCTCCTTCGAACCCATCATTGGTTTTTTGAATCACCGCCCTTTTAATGTGCTCCGGAATCAAACTAAGCCGAGGATCCAACCCCACACACACTGGATTGCCCTTTGCTTTAATGGCTTCAATCAAACGATCTCCAAAATGGAGCTTGGGCTTGGGAAAGGCAGTCAATGAAATATTTTGTTCCAGATTCATCGAATCACAGCGTACCAGCCGATATGCCCCAGAGCAAGAGTGCCGTTCACAAAAAATTCACGTTTATTTAATTTTTTTGAAACAATTCTGTCATATGAACTTGCTAGGGTAAAAACATTCAGATGATGGGGGTGGTAGGTAACGTCCAACCGGCTTGTCACCTGGTCGACAGGGGTTCGATTCCCCTCACCTCCACCACTCTGAAAAGACAAAGAAAAAAGCCCAAATGGGCTTTTTTCTTTGATAGGTTGTCTGACCGGTTGTCACCACATCAATTATAGCAAAAAAACCTCACACCGTCGAGCAAAACCTAAAGAACCCCCTACACTCCATACTCCACTCGATATGCCTTAATGGTCTCAAACAGTGCATCATCAATATAAATCCGCCCATTCACTTCCTTATTATGCAATGCCAGAATCACATCATCCAAATCTACAATCGAAACCACACGAATCCCCAATTCATTTTCAATGGTCTCCAGCGCATTTTCGCCATCATTATTTTTCTCCATTCGATTCATGGCAATGCAAATTCCACTGATATGAGGATTGCCCACTTGCTTCAATAATTCCACGGTCTCACGAATCGCCGTGCCAGCCGTAATCACATCATCAATCAAAACCACACGTGTGGATTCACTCAATGGCGCGCCCACCAAAATCTTGCCTTCGCCATGATCCTTGGCTTCTTTACGATTGAAACAAAAAGACACATTTCGCTTGAATTCTGAAAAAAGAACGCCGGTCGTAGCAACAGAAAGAGGAATACCCTTATAGGCCGGCCCAAAAATCACATCAAATTCCATCCCGGAATCCAACAATGCTTCCGCATAAAATCGTCCCAATTGATAAATCAATTCACCCGTATAAAAACTCCCCGCATTTAAAAAATACGGTGCCTTCCGTCCACTTTTCAATGTAAATTCTCCAAATTTAAGTGCTTCAGCTTTTACAAGCAGCTCAATAAAATTTTGTTGGTAGGGTTTGAGATTAGTCATCAACCAGATAATATCACACCTAATTTAGGCCTCCAAACCTTCATCGCCACCACCACCTCGCGAAAAAATTTCCGGCAACAAACTCCTCAAACGTGCCACCAACGAGTCATCACCCTCCCCAATACGCAAAGGATCTTGCGAACGTGTGGAAGCAGCATCAACCGACTGAGTCGGACCTTGCCATAAAAAAGGCTCAGACGCCGCCAACTCAGCAGGAACTTCTTCGGGAGCTTGCCATTCACCCACCTCCTCCAAATCAACAGGATCAATATCATCACTCCCAGACAAACTACGCGCAGCTGCAACCAGACGGTCAAAACGATATACATCAGGAAGTTCTACTCCCATCATTTCAAAAATTGTACACTCTTCCTTTCCCGCTTTTTCCATAATTTTTAATCTTAAAATACAAACACCCACGGCATTCTACCGTCTCAAAATGAAAAATCAACCTTATTTTTACCACTCCTTTTTAAGCCCCACTTGATCACGATGATATTTCCCAAATTCAGCTTGAGAACGCGCCAACTCATGGTCCATGACCGGGCCTTCCATGCACGTAGCCATCCCACTGTCATCAATCACGCACTGACCACACACTCCAAATCCACATTTCATGTTCCTCTCCACACTCACCTGACACGGAACATCATGCTCTCGCGCCAAATCCGACACAGCCAACATCATGCGCTCCGGCCCCACAGTCAACATTCGATCCACTTTTAAACCTTTTTCCATCAATTCTTTTAAAAATCCGGCATTGTATCCTTTATAACCCACTGACCCATCATCCGTTGCCACATGCAAATTGGCGCCTTCCAATTTTTCAACTCGATCCGTAAACATCAAATACTCCGCAGATCGTCCACCCACCACAAATTCAACAATACACCCGCGTCGAATCGCCTCGTGCGCTAAAAAATAAAGTGGTGCCGCTCCATATCCCCCCCCCACCACAGCCAAATGTTCATCATCTTCATACTCAAACGGTTTTCCGTACGGCCCACGCACTCCCACCAAATCTCCCACCCCCAGTTCAAACAATTTCTCAGTGAATGGCCCCACTTTTGCAATCGAAAGCTCCAACTTTTTCCCATCATCAAACGCAACACTGAAAGGTTTTTCATCCACTTGTGGAATCCAGACCATGACAAACTGACCCGGTCGCGCGCCCAACGAAATATCTAGAGTAAATGTTTTCACAAATGGATTCTCATTTTTCATATCAAGAATTTTTATCGATCGGGGCATATCATCCTTACGCCCCATTTGCTTGAACAGCGGCACATACGCCTGCTTTTTTTTGCAACAATTGCCTCCTTTTCCACAATTCATATCTAACAATTAAAGACTAAAAACTACCAACTAACTAATGAGCTTTACCAATTATTTCTGAAATATCTGTCACTCCATTTTCCTCACACCATTCACGCATTTCTTCGACAATTTTCCCAAAAACCTCAACTCCCCGATAATACACTGCCGTGCCCACTCCAACCAAAGTCGCGCCCACCATCATAAGCTCAATCGCGTCTCGACCGGTCAAAACCGAACCCGTACCAATGATAGGAATTTTAACCGCTTTATACACATCATAAATCTTTTTCACAACAAGCGGCTTAAGACCGGGCCCGGAAACTCCCCCCACTTTATTCGCCAACACAGGCTGCGCGGTTTCCAAATCAATCACCATACCCGGACCAAATGTATTGAAACAAGTCAGTCCATCCGCGCCCGCCGCCTCAACCGATTGCGCAATTTCAACCAAATTATCCACATTGGGAGACAACTTAACAATCACAGGAATGTGCGCCGGAACTCGACTTCGAACTTCTTTTGTCACACGCGCCGCTTGATTTAAATCACACGCAAACGGCTTTCCAAACTGATCTTCTACATTCGGACAAGAAATATTCACTTCAATCAAATGCGGTTCCAATTCCGCGACTTTTTCCGCTGTTTCGCAAAAATCTTCCACACGTCCCGCCACCACATTCGCAATGAGCAGGGCTTGCGTGGACTGCGATTTTGCCCAATCCAAATACACACCTATTTCCTCACGAGCCTTATCCACACCCGCATCCGACAACCCCACGGCATTGATAAAAAAATGCTCCGTCCCTGCCATGGTAGGATTGGGGTGCCCCGGATTTCCATTGAGCCAAATCGATTTTGTGGTCACTCCTCCGGCCCCATTTTCAACCACATGTTTAAAAGAATTCCCTGTCACTCCCAAAATTCCGGATGCCAATACAAGCGGATTCGGGAACTGAACATTGTTATAAAGAATGGAAAGATCCATGGAAAACGTTAAATCATGAAGATTATAACAGAGCCCTTTGCTATGCAGCAAATGGTGTCTCCTCCGATTCTACTGATTCCATGACTTTAATTATTTTTTCATGAACCGCCGCACCCAAATCAATTTCCGGATTACATATAAGAAAATAGGTAAACTTTTATATAAATTATACAATATTTTATTAAAAAAGTCTATACTTCGCGCCCCGCTCTCACTGTCGAGACCTTTCCATTTTGAAACACCACTTTCCCATTCACCATTGTTATCACCGGCCACCCTTTTAATATACGTCCCTCAAATACACTCCACCCACAATTCGTAAACCGCGCACCAGGCCCACTATTTTCAATCATTTGTTCCAATTCCATGTCCACCACCATCAAATCCGCCCATTCACCCGGACCCAATTTTCCTCGTCCCTTCAAACCAAAAACAACAGCAGGTCCTAGGCTTGTCACTCGCACCACATCTTCAAGTGTCAACTCTCCGTGATTCACGGCATCCAATAAAAGCGGCACCATGGTTTCAAGCCCGGGAACTCCGGCTGGCGCCTGAGAATAAGGAACGTTTTTTTCTGAAATCGTATGAGGCGCATGATCCGTTGCCACCATAGTTACCACTCCACTCCGAATCCCTTCCATAAGCGCCTCACGATCTTGATCCGTCCGAAGCGGTGGATTCATTTTAGCAAAATTACCTTTCGTGGCCAATGACTCTTGAGTCAAAAATAAATGATGGGGCGTTACCTCAAAAGACACTTTATCAGTTTTAAAAGCTTCAATTTCGCGCAATTCACGAGCCGTAGAAACATGACAAATATGAAGCCTCGTCCCAAATCGTTTCGCTAGATGAAGGGCGTGGGAAACCGCGCGGTACGCCACTTCCTCATCACGAATTTTCGGATGCACCGTTGGATCGTCCACCCCTTCATACTTCATTGCATTTTCACGTAAAAGCGCCTCGTCTTCCGCGTGCACACAAATAAGTCGATCCTGCGCTCCCGCCCGCTCAAAAATTTCCTCCAACCATTCTTTGTGATTCACGAGCAAATCCCCTGTTGAGCTTCCCATATAAACTTTCAACGCCACTGCATCCGATTCCAAATAGTCATCCACATTCGTGGCACCGGACACATCCACGGTTGCACCCATATAAAATCCATAATTCACAAACGCTCCGCGCTCGCCCACAAGGGCTCGCTTGGCCTCAAGCCGCTCCCGCGACACAATCGGAGGTTTGTTATTGGGCATATCAAGCACAATGGTCACTCCGCCAGCAGCGGCCGCCCGCGTTCCGGATTCAAAATCCTCTTTGTGCGTCTCGCCGGGCGTGCGCAAATGCACATGAACGTCGATCGCCCCTGGCAACAAAAATTTTCCCTCACAATCAATCACCTCATCTCCCTCAAGCCCTTCCCCCATCTCTACCACACGACCATCGCGCACCAAAACATCAACTTTTTGTCGACCTTGAGGCGTCACCACAAACCCATTTTTGAAAAGAAGGGATGTCATTGAATTCATAACTAAAACTTACCATTTTGAGGGAAAAAGTAAAACACTCAGCTAAAACAACGACTTCAAAAAATCGATAATAATGGCTTTAAATAAACAAAAAACAACATAAGAAAAACATCGTCAATCGAACTTTTGACGTATTTTAAAAAAGATGAATTAGAATACGACCACAATTTCTAACCACTCAATTTATGAGAGCCGAACCAAGCAGACTCACTGAAGATCCTATTGAAGAATTACCGGGTCAAGAACAAACAAATCCCTGGCTCGACCCAAACTTCCGCCCGGACGGATCACGAAACGTCATGGTCGGCATGAAAGAGCAATTGGAACAATGGGCACAACTATACGGCCCAGTACTACGCCCCTCCACAAACAAACCCCCTTCCATGCCAGATGCCCTCAGGGGCGCTCACCAACTCGGATTTAGAAATTTCGATGCCACTCAAGGCGACAAAGGACGATTACTTGATGCTCATGGAAATCCCATTCAATCCACCGAACTCTACGAAGAAGCCACCCGAATCCGCGATGAAGAATTACGCGGGAAACAAGGTCTACAAGGTGTCTACGTCAGTGGGGGGAAAGTCAATCCCGCACTGGAGGCAGGAATCCGCATACAACACCTTCTCCCGGAAAACACCCCACTTGTCAGCGCGTTCAACACCGGAGGCCGCGCCCTCTTCAACTACCTGGAAGTGGTTTGTCTTGATATGGCACGACGACGCGAACCAAATAAAACACACATTCCCGGAAAGCCCGGATTGGAATGGCCCAGTTATGGAGCGGTCACAGTGGGCGGGGTCGCCGGAGATTTGTACAAAGGACCCGGTGTCATGCACAGCGCACTCAATCCGGAACAAGGCATCACCACAGCCGATGAATTGGAAGAAGCCATTCAAAAAGCAGAAAACCAAGGCACGCCTATCAGTCACTTCATGATTTCCACCCCCGGCAATCCCGGACTTTCTACTCCACACGATGAACTGGTCAAACTCATCCAAACCGCCGCCAAACATGGTGTGGTCTTATGGGTTGATAATTTCTATGGTGCATTAGCGCCCGAACCCACGGTGAACGTAGACTTGCTACGACGCGAACTTAGCTCAGAAGAAATGAGTCACGTTATTTTCATAGGTGGAAACACCAAATGGAACAACTCCAACACGCGTGATGCCTGGGGCTTTGCCGTAGGAGAAAAAGGGCCGGCAGTCGATGTGATGAAAGAAACGCAACGTCGCCTCGCCAGCACTGCCGCCGAATTTTCAGTGGAAACCGAATTTCATGTCCCACTCATGCTCGCCTTTTTCCGCCATGCGGGAGGAGCACATAAGGCAATCGGAGCCGTGGGAACCAACGTCCAACAACGCTTAGGACGCATGCAAGACATTCTGGAACGTAGCGGTCGCCCCTTCATGATGAGCGGCGTCAGTTATTACGCGTTTGTAGAAATGGTCACAGAAGAGGTCATGGGAGATTTTGAACGCAGCAACCAACGCCCAATGACAGTCGGAGAAAAATACGCGGTCGTAAACATGGCCTTTGCCATGGGTGAATCCTTTATGCCATTTCCCGGCTGCGAACGATTTGGACGCATCTCCGGAGTTGTCCCGGACTCCACGCTCGACATGTATGAAGAAAATCTTATTTCTCAATAAAAATCACCATGCCTTTACAAGATGTAGGCGCGACCTACTTTAAAACCCGCGAAGAAGATCCAAAGGGAAACACCGGCATCGAAGTCGAAGTAACGGGCTTACGCCTAGACAATCTCCATCCCTATGAACAAACCGCAACCGGTTTAAATTTATCGGACGATGTGGCTAGATCGCTCGAAGCCCGAGGCCTTGGTCACCTCCGCGCCGCAGAAGCCAAGCCCGCTCAACTGGAAACCGGAGACCCCACACCATCGCGCACGCTTCGTAACGCAGTTGATACTGCCATTGTGTGTTCCACACTCATGGCTGAAGCACTGCGTGAAATCGGAGATCGAGACCATGTGCCATTGATCAGTGCTTGGGGGGTGCCTCCTGTAGACACGCCACTCACCATGGACGGATTTTCCAAAGGAATGAGCACCATGTACAAACTCTATTCACTCTGGATCATGGAAAGAACCCAAGCTCAAGGCGGCAATTTGGCAACGTCCGGCATTCACCGCAACCACCGCATTCCCATCGGCATGTTGGAAAAAGCAGCATTAGCCTCCGATATTCCCCCTGAAAAATTCAATGAATTCATCAGTTATACCTACCTAAGACTGGCAAGGGGATTGGCAGCGGACGAAGCCGTATTTAGAGGCGTCACCGCATCCACACCTTTTGGCGCCTACAAAGGAAACACTGTCTTAAGACCGGAAGCTTCCTTCCGCGCCGCCAGTTTCCCTGCCATGGATGAGGCCATCAACTATCCGAGAATTTATGATTCACGAGAGGCTTACCACTCCACCGTGGCAAACCTTCTACGAGAAGACGCGCCAATGAAAGACAGCATTATATTACCAGGCTCCATGTACACGGGAATCCGCCCCAAACCGGAAGGATTTGGTGGGAGAGTCATTTCATTCAAAGAATTCATGGGACACAATGGATTTTCAGAAGAAGAAATCCTGGACCACATTCGACGAGCCGAATACAACCCTCAAATGGTGGAAATGTTCAAGGCATGGGCTCGCGCCAATCAACGAATTCTTTTCGAAGGCGACACATTCAACCGACTCGAACTTCGTTATCCGGAAGACGGAAAATCTCGAGAACAAATGTATCAAGAAATGGTCTTGGAGCACATGCGCATGCTCTGGCTTTTTTCACATCCGGACGAATGCGCAAAACTCACCCAAATGGACCCGGCCATTGTTCGCGCCAACAACCAAGCCGCCATCCGAGATGGCCTCGATGCAAAACTGGTTCATCCCTTAACGGGAAAAGAAATAACAGGAAGAGAACGACTGGCTGAAATAATTAAAGAAATGAACGGCTTACACCAGCAACTTCAACTCAATGACGACATCAGCATGATGAGTGCAATGGCAGGTGGCGCCCCCACCACATCCGAAACACTGCGAGCGCGTATTTTAAGCGAGCTCGGCCCAAACCCGGAAGCCGATGCCGAAGGAAACCCCCTCATCCCCACTGAATTGATGCGAACCATTTACGAAGAAGTAAATCGCGCAAAACAGCACGACTTTGAAGCCATTCGCGCGCGCATGGGATTGGAGGGTGTATTCAGACGTGCCGGAGAAATACCGGCCCGCGCACAAGACGACTTGGTCCAACTGGTTGCCTCCGTGACTCGAGCACAAATCAAAAACGACCTAACAAACCCACGAGACTCTCAAGTCATAAACCTACAAATTTGGCCCGATCAAAAACTGGAATGGGATGAAGCCATGACTAAGTGGGTGGTCGATCGCACCCAAGAATTCATAAAAATGGGCGCGGTCAGCACCGGCAACCAACAAAGCTTGGAAGCCATTCAAGCAGCCTGCGATCACTACTGCCAACTCCTTGAAGAACTTGGCCTATCCTATTCCGTACACCACGATGGAGAATTCCCTTATGTTGAAATTCTTCCACTTGGAGAAAACGACACCATGTTCATGGGACACCTTGACGTGGTTGAAATTCAAAAAAATAACCAATTCGACCCGGAAATCACCACCGACGCACACGGACAACGCTGGATGAAAGGCCGCGGCTCCGCAGACATGATCACCTCCGCACTCAATGCCACGCGTTGCTTGGCACAAGCACACAAAGCCGGACTCGAAAACATACCGGGCATGCTCATTGTTTTCAACGAAGAAAACGGCGAGCTCGACACACAACGCGGGTACGAATCCATTCCTACAGGAACCCGCCACTGGGTCGCACAAAAAATAGGCACCGACCAAGAAGAACCCCTCAGATTAACCACCTTCATCGCCTTGGAACGCACGTGCGAACCACCAATGAATCATCCGCTTCAACCCCATGAAATGGTGGGAGAAATCGCAGACAAAAGTCGTGGCGCCGTGGTCCTAACCATCCAAGCCAATGCCATAGCCGCCCATGCCGGAGGCCTCCCTAATCCAGTCAACCTCACCCAGATTCTTCCGGAACTTCAACAATTCATCATTGCCGCCCTCGAAGCCATCGGCCTCACCACGCGCGGCGGATTCACCGACCAAATCATTCCCGGCGCCATTCAATCAGGATTTGAAGATGGCAACACACTATCCATAAGTGGATTCCTTGAAATCGCCGTCCGTCCAACCCCCTCATGCAACGTTGGAAATGTTCAAGCCGTGGTCGATGCCAACCTCACGCGCTTCATCGAAGAACGAGTGCCCACACTTGGAAGACTCAACTTAAAAGCGCGCTGGAAACTGGCAGATCCAGGCCCATCCGCTCCAAGAGACAATTCGGTTTTACAACGCTTGGCGGACAGCATCGCAGAAGAAGTGAGTCCGGAAGCAGTCAAATTCCAAAACAAACCTCATGCCTCAAGCGCCCGCATCACAACAAAAATGCTGGAGACAGACGGACTCGTCTGGTCACCCAACGGCGGAGTATTTCCCCATGGCTCCAATGAAGCGGTCCTCATTGATTCAATCCCGGTAGGCGCAAAAGTGCTCATGCGATTCATCAAAAAAAGCAATGCCTCACAGCTCATTGTTTAAATCACCGCCTAACCCCGCCCCATCACCAACGCCAACAAGGCCATCCTGACGGCCACGCCGTTTGTGACCTGTTCAAAATATTTGGCGCGACTATCTTCATCCACTTCAATTTTTAGTTGATCATCCACACGAGGCAAGGGATCAATCACAATCATGCTGTCTTTTGCTTTTACCATTAAATCCGCTGAAATCGAGTACGTCCCACGAAATTTTTCATAATCCTCATGTGACTCAAACCGCTCTTCTTGAATTCGAGTATTCGACAACACATCCAATGTTCCTATCACTGATTCCAAATCTTCGGTTTCCAACACTTCGTGCCCGGCTGATTCCAATTCTTCTTTCAATTCTTGAGGAATTTTTAGAGCTTCCGGCGCAATAAACACAAAACGACTTTTTCCAAAATGCTTAAGAAGCGCACATTCCGCATGCACCACGCGACTAAACTTCATATCCCCCACCATCCCAAATGTGAGTCCATCCAACGTTCCAAATTGCTTCCAAATCGTGTAAAGATCCAATAATCCCTGCGTCGGATGATCTGCCGGCCCATCCCCCGCATTGATGACCGGCACCATCGACCCTTTAGCCAACTCAGCCACCGTGCCCCTCTCGGGATGACGCATCACAATCACATCCGCAAACGCACTCACCACTTTTCCCGTGTCATACAAAGTCTCCCGCTTTTTCACAGAAGACGTTTCCTTCATCATATAATTGGAAATCACACTTCCTCCCAATCGAACCATCGAGGTTTCGAAACTGAATCGCGTGCGCGTCGAAGGTTCAAAAAACAAGGTTGCCAGCACTTTTCCCTTAAGCAAATCCGAAACTTTTTCTTTGCGAGCAAAGGGTTCCATCTCCTTCGCCACTTCAAGAATTCGTTCAATTTCTTCCTTAGAAAGAGCGGTCGCAGACAAGATATGTTTTCCAATGAAGTTCATCATGAGCAGTGTAATGTTTTGTTCATCTTTTTGAAAGGTTTTTGTCAATCTGCTCCTTGCATTTCCCCTCCCACACGCTACAATACGTGAGATGAATTCTTCGGACCCTCAGACTCTCACTCTCACATTAAAAGACGGCACGCAGCTCACAGGACAATCGTTCGGAGCTCACACTCAGGCCGCCGGAGAGGTTGTTTTTAATACGGGAATGGTGGGATATCCCGAGAGTTTCACAGACCCTTCCTACAAAGATCAAATCCTTGTGCTTACCTACCCACTCATTGGCAACTATGGAGTGCCCGGATCAGAACGCAACGACCATGGTATTGAAAAAATGTTTGAAAGCGAAGACATCCACCTCAAAGGAATCATTGTCACTGAATATTCCAACAACCAAAGTCACTGGCAAGCTAAAAAATCATTGGGAGATTGGTTAAAAGAAAAAGGAATTCCCGCTATCAGCGGCATTGACACCCGCGCCCTCACCCAACATTTACGAGACAAAGGGTCAACCCTTGGCATCATCACAAAAAGTCCCAAAGAAAAAATTCCTTTTGAGGACCCCAATGAACGCAACCTCGTGGCTGAAGTCAGCATCAAAGAACCTCAAACCTACGAAGGCCCAAAAGGTTCCAAACACATTGCCATCATTGACTGCGGCATGAAACTCAACATCATTCGCAGCTTTTTGAACCGAGGCGTGACAGTGACCCGTGCCCCTTGGAACTACAATATTTGGGACATGAACATTGATTTTGACGGAGTATTTTTCTCAAATGGCCCGGGAGATCCTGCGGTCATGAATGAAACCATGGCCATCATGATAGAAGGATTCAAACGAAAAAAACCCACATTCGGAATCTGTCTGGGCTCACAAATCATGGGACGAGCCGCCGGAGGAAAAACGTTTAAAATGAAATTCGGTCATCGTTCTCAAAACCAACCTTGCATCGACCTTGAAACCGACCGCTGTGTCATTACCTCGCAAAATCATGGCTATGCCATTGACCCCAAATCCATTGGCAAAGACTGGAAAGTTTGGTTTGAAAACGCCAATGATGGCACGGTTGAAGGCATCAAACACAAAACACTTCCGTTTTTCTCAGTGCAATTCCATCCTGAATCCACCCCCGGCCCCACAGATACAAATTATCTTTTCGACAAATTTGTGGAAGCGTTATAAACTTGATGCAAGTTCAGTTTTCTAAAAACTAAAAACTGAAAATTAAAAACTAACTTAACCCCCTCCACATGAAAAAGCACGTCGCTCTTTTTTCTATAAGCGCACTCTTGACAATGATTCTTGGGATTCCTTCCGCTTTCGCAACCGATATGCCAACGCTTGATCCCATCACTTCTCCGGTTCACGCCACTAAAGCCATCATCAGCGGACATGCCAATCCAGGCGATAAAATCATCATTACCGGAGGCACTTATCAAATTCCCCCCACTTATGCAGATGACAGCGGATACTTTGAATTGCAAGTTTCACTTATTCAAGAAAGCACCAATATTTATTCCGTAAAAGCGGATGATGGAAGTGGCGCGAGTGAACAAATTCAAGTTGAAATCATTGAAGGGGTGGTTGCCGCCGCTCAAGCCGAAGCTCAAGGTGGTGGAGATCGAACCGCCCCACCGGCTCCCACCGTATACACTGTCCCCGCACTCATTGATGCTGGTACCTATTTATTTGCAGGCACCGCTGAATCAGATTCAACCATTCTCATCAGCGGAACACAAAACGGGAGCACCCGCGCCACCACCGAGGGGAAATGGCAAATTTTTCTCAACCTCAAACAAAACGACATCAACCATTTCACCTTCACCTCCAAAGACACAGCCGGCAATGTAAGCCTCGGAGTCAAAGTCACCATTGAAGAAAAATCCGCCACCCCCGTCACACAAACCAATGACACCATTCAAGTCATCAATCTCAGTGACATCAACGAT
>Ga0210006_1002028_pt1 | contig 13596 bp, 5 predicted proteins | sample CryGey02umfilter_2_FD_185452 | JGI IMG/M metagenome (GOLD analysis project Ga0210006, IMG submission 185452) | Groundwater microbial communities from aquifer in Utah, USA - Crystal Geyser 4/10/14 0.2 um filter (SPAdes) (version 3) | ecosystem: Environmental > Aquatic > Deep subsurface >... | reverse complement strand
GTCCATACCTCCGACCATCAAAAGTTGTTTGTATTGTTGTGGCGCTTGTGGCAAAGCATAAAATTTGCCAGGATGAATACGAGAAGGCACGAGAAAATCACGAGCACCTTCTGGTGAACTGACGGTAAGAATTGGTGTAGCAATGTCTAAGAAATCTCTCGCTTCCATATAGTCACGCATGTACTTGACCATCTTGGTACGAAAAATAAGATTTTGTTTTAATTTTTCACGACGTAATTCAAGAAAGCGATATTTGAGACGAAGATCTTCATCGTCTTCACCTTTGTTGGTCTCAAAAATTTCAAAAGGCATTGGTTTAGCTTCACTTAGAATTCTAATTTCAGTAGCGACCATCTCAATCTCACCAGTACTCAAATCTTTATTAATATTTTTTTCATCACGAGCCTCAATTTTTCCAGTAACAGAAATCACATATTCATATTTTAGTTTTTCAGCCAAAGAAAAATCAGCCATATTGTCTGGATTGAAGATGACTTGTGTCAGACCGTATCTATCACGCAAATCAATAAAAACCAGACCACCAAGGTCACGACGACGATGGATCCAACCGGCCAGAGTCACAGTTTCCCCCACATTTGTTTTATTTAGTTCCCCACAGTTTTTTGTTCGGTACATAAAATAATATTTATCCGCCCACAGCCCCCACCCTCCACCCAAGGCGGACAAGAAGGCGGGTAATACAAGGCGTGCACGGCAAGACGGATCCGTCTACACGGGAAAGGCCTAAAATGCTTAAAAAACTTAAAAGGCTTTCTTTTGTTAAATTACTCACTTAGTTTAGCAAAATATTTGGTAGAAATCAAGGGCTTTTATTAGGATTAAGAAGTAAGAGGAATAAGAAGTAATCAATAAGGAGTGACAAGCGCCAGCTTGTCCCAATATGAAAGATATTTATTATAAAAGTGACAAGCTGTCGCTTGTCACTCCAGAAGTATTATCTGGTTTGAATAATAACGACTAAGAAGAAAAACTTTTCCTCAGCCAATAAACAGACACTACGACAATTTCTTTTTTATCTTCCAAAACTGTATAGATTACACGATAAACCAAATTCCTCACGGAAAAATCAAAAAAACGATAATTGTCTATTGGCAAAGACAGAAAATTTTGTGCTGATTTCATTTTAAACAAAAAAGGATCTTGCAAACTAAGCAATTTTCTTTTGACATCAGAAGAAATACTTTTTGCATTCTGCCAGGCTGAATTGGTGATAAAAAATTTGTAATTCATAAAAAATAATACCCATAAATTATCAACACATAAAATTATAAGGAATGACGAATTGAGTATGTAATAACGAAATTCGTTACACACAAGTGGTACAAAAAATAAGCAATAATCCTATCACACATATAAAAAAATTACAAGGAATGACGAATTGAGTCTGTAATAACGAAATTCGTTACACACAATAAAAAGATAATCAACACTATATAACTAATTTCTTTTATCAGACGCATAACGAATTTCATTGTTACACATTCCCTGCCTGCCGGCAGGCAGGAATTCGTCACTCCAAACACTCTAAACATCACTCCAAAATAGCATCCAAAGGTAAAATTTTTCTTTCTTCAATTTCCGACAGAGAATCAAAAATTATTTTCCTTCTTTTTTCATCGGACAAGGCATCTAATGTAGCCAATTCCGAAGTGGAACAATCCTGCAACAACTTAAAAGCCTGCAAGGCATCTACCATACTTAATTTGGAAGTCCACTTAATTTTTGTGAGATCAAAATTCATATAATTTGATTATAGCACGGTCAATTATACCCCTGTCAAATTGGCTAAAATTAGGATAAATTTCAATTTTTTTAATGTTTATCCACACTATTTGACTAAGCCAAAATTTTGTGTCATAATTCTAGTACTTACAAAAATAATTTTACCAAAAATATGGAGGAACAAAATAAATTAGACCAAGTCTTAGACTTGGTAAAAAAATTAGATACAAAAGTTAGTTCTTTAGACAGTAAAGTTAGTTCTTTAGACAGTAAAGTTAGTTCTTTAGACAGTAAAGTTAGTTCTTTAGACAGTAAAGTTAGTTCTTTAGACAGTAAAGTTAGTTCTTTAGACAGTAAAGTTAGTTCTTTACAAGTTGACATGACAGAAGTAAAAGACAAAGTCACTTCACTAGATGGAAGGGTGGATATGCTTTCAAATACAGTAAAGGATATGAAGAAAACACTAGATGCCGTAAACCAGCGCGATTTTGAAGATAGTAATGCCACTAGTCAGGACATCGTAAATTTGAAAAAACGTGTCAAAACTCTAGAAAAACAACCAGCTTAAAATATTTTACAGTTAATAATATCCAACACCAGCGAAAAGCTGGTTTTTTGTTTGGTGTAAAAAATAGGAATGGTGAACGTCAGTTCGCCCCGTTTAATAGGTTACGTAACTTGGCGAAATGATGCCTGCCCGCCAATTCGGCGGGAAGGGTTCAATACTCCTTAATCCTTATTTCTTAATCCATTTTACTCCAAATTCCATACTTACTTAGTCTAATTTATGCACAGCCTCAGACACACCCCCATTGACAAAATGGTCAAAATATGGTCTAATTAAATTGGATTATAGGGTTTTTGCATGACCATATTTCTATCACACTACCCATGGATAGAACTAGACGTCTGCAAGAACTACTGTCCTTTACAAGATGTGTTTTTGTACTAGCTCAATACACTAGCGCCAAGACACTGACCAAACACGGAACTTTATAAAATATCCGCCTATGGCGGAAAAAACAGTCCCAAAATTCTCTCCCCCTTTTTCATTTTTTGCCCTTGTGTTGCTGGTATAGATTGCTAAATCTATTTCAACACAACAGGGGCAACTCCGGACGTGAAGTACACGTGCGGAAGATCCCGCCCAACGCCCTATAGGAGGGCAAGGGAGGCCAAGTGATCAGGCTTATGATCACAATCGTCGTCGCCCTTTTCCTCGGGGCGTGCGACTCGGCGGGGTCCTCTCAGGGTCCCGCGGGTGTTGATGCCGACGTTTCGGCAGACAGCACCTCCCAAGCAGACGTGTTTGGGAAAGAGGATAACGCCGTGTCAAATGACACCGCGACTCAGGGGGACGAGACGTCGTCCCCCGACACCACTCCGCCCGTGGACTATACGGGCAAGTGGTGCTCCCCGCTAGAGTGCTATCTCCAGCCTGGAGCGAACGGGGGGTGGGACTGTCCCCCCGAAACCAGTTCAATGACACCCGAAGGGGTATCAGTGAACTGTGGGGTTATCGAGTGAAAACTCGGTAACCCCAAAAAAAGTCCCGTGTTCGCGATCAGCTTCGGCAGGTCGCGTTCACAGAGAATTTAAAAGTTAAATTTTCTGCAAATAAAAAATTCCTTTATTAAAGGAATTTTTTATTTATATTATGTGGACTATCTAAGGTATAACAATTATAGCACCATTATATTTTAACCAAGGATCTGTATCTGGGTAGTCCTGTCTACCTGAACATTGATTAACATTACTAGCAAAATTTCCACTACTAGCAATATATGATGCTATATTTTCATAACAACCACTTTGAGAAGAGCCTATTGGAGTATATTGAGCTAAAGGTGCTACATTATACCCCCTCACACAACTCCCATTACACCAACCCCAGTTGTCTAAGACTTGGACGGCGGGTTTGAAGACGCAGACTAGAGAACTACCAATAAGTTCTGTTTGTCCTTCTGGACCTGTTCTTCTACCTATTAGATTAGCATAAGCTTCTTGAGCGTCAACATCTCGTAAAAATAATTTAGTGCCTATAGAATTTACCGTTACATTACTATTGATTTGATCAAGAGTATATTTGTTAGCAGTATTACTTGGATCTGGATCACAGAAGTAAGTATGAGATAATTCAAAGTAAGTATCAGTACAAGCTCTAGCGGAATCACCAAAGTGACCTCCTAGCGCTGAAGAAGTAGATTGTCCTGGTGAAGTAGGTAGGGTACAAGACTTTACAGTTCCACTAATGTCTGGACAATTGGCTACTGTTTGGCAATGATCACTGGACACAACAGTGCTAGAATTTGGAGTATATTCACATTCATTACCATATAAAGGATCACTATTAATAACACACACCCCTGTAAATCCTTGCTTATGACAACTACTACTGTTAAAACACACACCTTCATAAAAAGGATCCAGACTAGACAATTGATACTGACAAATCTTTGTAACTACAGTTGGAGTAGTTGGAAGACTAGGATTACTACACAATACAGCCGTGTCATTTGGTCCAGCAAACTTGCAATCTTCTTTTGACTTACAGGTCAACTGAGTTCCAGCACAGCGCCCTAGACCACTGTCTGTCTGACTATCATAAGTATAAGAAAATTCGTCACTTGTGGCACAATATGGTTTTCTATTTTGAGATGAACCTATTCTATCGTAGATATTACTACCATCACCCCAGTTTACCATAGCGCGTTTGATTGGCATGCGATTGTCATCAGCGAAGGCAAAGAATTTTACTTTAGCAAAGTAATTGCCTTCGGCAATGATAGGATCTACAGCACTATTATGATTGATATCTTCATCAGCACCAGGTATATCATCATAATTGTCCAAAGTATAATTGCGATCATTTATGGTGAATCCTTCCTTGGCAGCTCTACAATTTGTCTCTGACAAGCCATGACCACAAGTAGCATAATTGATAGCAAATATTTTTGGTGCTTGAGTGAGACCAAGATCTTGACCTGAGACATCAATGTCAAAACGTTGTAGTGTTCTTCCTGAATCTACACCGAGAGAAAATCCCCATTCTGTATAAAACTTTTTAAATAATTTTTGAAGACTCAATGTGGCAGGAGCAGGATCAGGATTTGCTTTTGTACTTATTTCATTTATCAAATTTTTATTTCCTTTCTTTATACCAGCACAAGACATATTTGTGTTGAATATAGTATTGCTCAAATTTGCATAATCTTGAGGAAAAACACTCCCAACACAATTGTATGGTAAACCTAAACTATCATCAGGAAAAGAATAATATTTTACACCAATTGATAAATTATCAAAGGTATTATCCAATGTCTCATCACTTACCACACCACTCTGTAATGACATATATGGCACCAAACTTGAGTTATGCTTTACTTGGTTGTAAGCCCAACCAGTGAAGTCAGAAGCACCACTCCAAACTCGATCTGTCCAAGCTTTATTGTAGTCACCCAATAAATTAGATTGTTTATTTACCACAGAAGCAACATCCAGACAGACATCTTGTAAATCAGCGAAAGTAGCAAAATTTATACCATTGTCTTTATGGTTACTGCCACTTTTAGAACCATTACACCATCTAGATATATAGCCCAAAAACTGACCTTTTTCATTGAAGTCCATACCAATAGCTAACCAATTCGACCCAGTAGCTTGACATCCAGTAGTAAACGGATCATTATTTTTACCTAAAATATCTTTAGTTGATGGTAATTGTAAATTATCACCAAATGGAAAACTACCACCTGAATCACTCCCATTGAAAAATAAAGCTACATACCTTCTATAAATACTATTTAATTCTTTATCTATATTATTTACACCTACAACAGGATTATAAATTCCATCATAATTACAATAAGACACTAGCCCATTACTTTCACAATTATTATTATCTCCAGGATGCCTCTGCAAAACATACTCAAAATTTTTAGTATCAGTATATTGACTACTCATACTTAATCTGTAATTACCAGAAACCGCATCTATTTTATTGATGTCATATGGTGTACCCTTAGTCAAACCAAAACGAAGTTTATTGAAATCAATATAATAATTATTATTAAGAGTACTAGGATTAGGGCCTTCAGAACCTTTAGGGAAATAAGTCGGAACAAAATAAACTCTATTTAACAAGTACTCATTCAAATTTTTCTCTACGTCTCTATCAGTATACAAATAATCATTTGTCTTGATATCTGGTGAAAAAGCTGAAGACTCTACCCAAGGCAAATCTGCTGTTCCACTTTTATTTGGATTCATAAAATAATTATAAAGAGATCCATTAGGTGGATTATAATCACTATCCAATCTAGGTGGATGCATAATAGTACCTGTATCTTCTTCATACCCAGCTGTGTCAGAATCTCGTAATGAAAGGGCAAAACCAAATACCGCAATAGGTTCTGCATCCATCACATCTGGCACTGAACTAAAATCAACAGCCATTTGTTTGTAATCATCAGCATTTTTCATGTCTACCCTTAGTAATCTAGCAGTTGGGGAAAGATTTTTCCAACCCCACAATTGCATCATTTTATAAACATATTCTTTATTCCCAGATTGTAAATAACCCACATAAGGATAACTCTCATACGAAGCTCCAAAATCTGTTGTTAAATTATGGACAACGTAACCATCTACACCCAATGAATCACCAAACGCATAAAATTTAGGCGTAAGATTAAACACATCGCTATAGCTAATATCATTACTAATTTTTACATCTTTTATACTACTTACATTATCTATCCTATCATTAAAATCTACTAAATCTTTATCATAAAATCCCATACCAAAAGACGTCGACTCTATACAATAAGACAGTCCACCATAAGCTGAATCATACTTAGCCACAGGATAATAACCAGCTTCAGGATTCTGGTTGTACAAATCATAAGAAGTAGCCGACTCTTGAATAGGAAGCCAAGTAAGACAAGCAAAATCTTGATAAGTCTTGTCATGAGTATTGATAGTAGTGAGAGGACGACTAAGGTCGTATTCAAGACAAAGACCCTTTAGACCGATATAGTTGCCTTGGCTTTTTTGGAGATTACAAGTACCATAGCTATTGACATCACCACTAGACTTACAATCATTGTCAGTATTACATGGCAAACCTGTGACATCACCTAGACCACTACAAATACCAGCTGGAATTACAGCCGAAGTATCACGTGACCAATAATCTACGCTACCATCTTTGTATTCTACTTTGATATAATCACAAGAGCAATCACCACCAGTCTTGCCATCAAACTGACAAATTTTGGCATTTTGGTATTGTTTTTTTATCGCTTTGTATTCAGAACGAGTAGGGCTATCAGCTAAATTACTATTACTCTTTACATCCGTATTTGCAGAATCCTGAGGATTGCCATCTATAGCCAAAGAAACATCAAAGGGTGAGGTCGCTTCCGGATATGATTTGCAAGTGCCTGGCTCTAGTCTGGTCAGCATGTCTTCAACATTTTGGCTGACCACTGCGTCTTGTTGCTCTTGAGAAACAGTAGTCCCCACAGTAGGCACAGCCTTGACTTGATTATTGAAAGCACCATCTATAGGATAAAGACATTTTTGGGCAAAACATCTACCACCATCATCGCTACCACAAACATCACCATCATAGTTGGTAACACCAGCAGTATTGAAACAACCATTTTGAGCATATTCTCCTGCAAACAATCTATCACTAGTTTGATAAGCCACATAAGCGTCTGTATGATTTGGGAAAATTAGATAAACATAATTGCTAATACTATATTTGTTGTAAAGAGAAAGCCCAGAATAATCCATACCACCAAAAGTCTTTTTGCTTGTTATATATTTACTTTCTGTCAACACACTATTATCCAATTCATCATTGATCCAATGAGTACACTTACCATCTGTACCCATCTGATTACAAGATTTGTATTCCAGACATATTTCTTGTGGAATACCATCAGCACTTATCTCTACTTTACTACTCTTGCAAGCCAACCACTCACCACACTGTCTATCACGATTTACCTTCAATAACAAATTGGAGTCACCTACTGTTGAAGTTACTGTTACTGGAGCTACTGGCAAAAAGTCACTCTTTTTACTAGTTAGATAAGTAGTTACACTATCATAGAATTTGTTGGGATTTTCGGTCTGATCAAACAAGACACAACCATCATTTTGACTAGCTTTGCCATCACAAGAACCAGTGTTGGCAAATAGGCTATCATCAGCAATCACATCATAACTTTGTTTGTCAGTAGGATCTACAAGCTCAGTACAAGAATTATAAGAAGAATTACAAGCACCAACTAAACCTTGATAATCTACAGAGGCATTGGACCAGAGGCCGTACTCGTTATTACCATTGAGATAATTCGGATAGCAAGCTTGTTTTCCTATGTCTGTACATTTTATATCACTAGCGCAATCACTATCTTTTTTACAATATTTAGCATCAGTATCATTGCATCTACCAATACCATCAAAAAACCAACCGCTGGCAGATACACCATCTGACTGAGTGGCATCCTGATAAACACACAAGGCCCCACTCTTGGCAGGATCTTTGAAAAAACTAACAGTATTATTACTCTTAAATTGTTGACAAGATAGTTGCTCTTGGGTACAAAGAGTTTCACCATAATTATTGACATCATTCAAAATATATTTTTGACCAAATTCGTAAGCATTTTGATTTGGATTTTCAGGATCATTATTTGGTAATATTTGATTTTGTTCACCGACTTCCTGACAACCTAAGTAACTTTGACTACACAAATATTCACTACGGACTGTCAAATAAGCTAAATTTGAGCTACTTATATCTTTTACAGGCACAACTACTGTAGATTGAGAAGTATAAACTGTATCATCAATATTGGTCACCAACGTGCGTGGAGCTAATAAAAATGGATTTTCTCCGTTGACTTGGACAGGACCTGCTATATAACAACTTGTTTGTCCTTTTTCCACTTCACAACTATAATCACTTTCGCCATCATCATTTATATCCAAATTACAAAGATTAGAATCATTGGTAGTACCCTGAATACAAAGAGGATTGTAAACAAGCATAGAAGCTCCCAAATAATTTTGAGCTTTAACATTTCCTGTGTCCACCAATCCAGCACAACCTATAGCTTCAGGCCGACAAAGATTTTGGAAACCGGTCAAATCTACCGGATTCCCATCACGGGCAGTATATGTACGACAACCCAAATATTCGCCAGGGTAAGGGTCAAGTGGCGTAGAATCACAAGCCTGTGAAACATCATAACCTTCGGTTGTTTTCCAAGAATCCTTAATAATAGGTACATAATCACTTGGATTGTCGCCCATACTAATCAAGCGAACATTGTCTATAAAATACGTACTATTATTTCCTGCAAAACTTATCAAATTATTTTTATCCGTACCACTATACAAAACAGGTCCTATAGTATATTCTTTCCAATCAAAACCAATATTTACAAATACATTATTACCAGTCAAAGGATCTCTTGTAAAATCTCCAATATTTGAAGGGGAATTTGAACCAAAATAAACTGAAATTTGATTATTATTTCCCCTAGCCCAAAATGATAATTCATACCAACTACCACTATTTAATTCATTATTTACAAAATGTAATTGTGTAGAACCATTATGAACTTTGAGAGAATGAAGACCCACCTGAGTTGCCTCTGCCTCTACTGTAACATTACTATCTTCTGGATTAGCACCCCAATCTAGCTTGGCATCTTTGAGAGAACTGGTAGTATTGTCTCCCGGTTCAAAACTTGTATTATATACTTCGTGAATATTGTTACCAGTATTACCAATGTAAAGGCGACAACCATTGACTACAGCTGGACAACTCTCGGCTTCACTAGGTATTGTCCAATATTTACAGTAATTACCATCAGCCACATAAGTACCACCATTGGTACAACGCATACAAGAAGCACCAGCATCATTACCATCATTAGGTGTAGGATCATACCACTTTCCACCTTTTTGTAAACAGACTGAACTACGCAGAGTATTATCCTGATAAAATTCAGCATTAGTTTTTCGTAAAGGCTGACAGCTGTCAGAAACAGTGACTGTGTCAGACAATAAACGGTAATAGATATTGCCAGCATCATCATACAAAGCCCGACAATCTGAACTAGCAGCTTCTGGTTGGTAAGGATTGTGTATCAAAATATTATAATTGTCTGGATTACAATAAGAATAATTTGTTTCAATAGCAACAGCATCATTTTCAACATAAGCTGGAGAACCTACAACCATTTGAGCACTAGACAAAGGCAAAGACAAACCTGCCAAATAATTGTCATCAATCTTTAGTAAGTCATGTTTTTTCAAAATATAACCTTGACTATCTGAACCCTCCCAAGAATAAAATACTTTGGCATTGTCACTATCTGGTTTTTGACAATATTTCAAATCACTATAATATTCCAAATTTTCTCCATTACCAGAACCAATATTGGTAAATTCATCGCAACCCGCATATTGAGGAGCGCAACTTTGTCCATCAGACGGGATGAAATAAAGAGGAAACTTGGCCTCTTCAAATTTGGTTTTTTCTTGTTTGAAAGTCTCATATCCTACACATTGGGCAGGACAAAAATTATTTCCCACTACCCCAGTCAAAGTTGCGCCACCATTTTTTGGAGTATATTCTTCACAACCAACTTCTTCTGGAATACAAGCTTGGGCAAAATCACTACACTTGGCATCTGCATAAACAGATAGTCTTGTCAAATCAGCCTTACTCTGTGGCCAATCTATAGTACTCTTAGTTGTAAGATCTGTATCATAACAATTCAAATAATCAGGAGCTTTTTTCATATAGACATCCTGGGTTGTTGTCGGATAGATAAACAAACTACAACCATTGGCCGAATCAGGACAAGAATAATTGTCAATCTTACTATTGAAATACATTACTTGTTGTCTGCCACTAGCCTGCGTTGGCAAATCTACAAAATTATCAGCCAGCCAGCTTCCATCTCCTTGGTCTGTACTAAAAGCAGCACAGCCCACAGAGCCAAGATTACAACTACCATAATCAATAGTCCGAGATAAGTAAGAAGCAATCTTACCATCAGACGATGTATAAGTCTTACAAGTGGCATACTGTGCTGGACAACTTTTACCTGGCATATTCCAAACATTTTTTTCTTGGGTACAGTAACCAAATGATTGACACTCGCCATTACTATTGTACGACAAACAAGTAGAAAAATCCACGCATTCTTGACTACGTTGACCATTCGTCTGCGAAGCAATCAAAGGCCCATAAACTTGTGCTTCACAAATAGCTTCTGGCACCTCCAACAACCAATTTGGATCTATCAAATGACAAAATGGAAAAGCAGAATCTGGGGTTGGGATAGAACTATCATTACATTTGTTGTAGCCATCTACATATTGTTGCAAAGTATATGGTGTGTCTGGATTATTTTTTAGAGCGGCTATCTCAAAACCCAGTGGCAAAATACGAGCTTTACGCATCTTTTGAATATTGGAATAACAATAAGCCTTGCGATAGCAATTGACATCGGTATTTTGAACCAAATCAGTTGGCGGAACCAGATACCAATCGGCATGAAGCAAACCAGCATCCATAGCTTCTCTAATTGTGATAGGATTACCAGATCTTCCTCTATCCAAAGCCTGCACCAAATTACTGTCTATAACACAGTTGTTTAATCCAGGATTTTCAGGACAAGAGCTGTATTGAGTGATGATATCATAACTATTCAAATTACGCTGAGGCAACCCAACCACCAAAAAAGAAAATACTTTTTCGGCTGCTAGTCTATTATTATTCAAAGTAGAAGCGGTATAATCCATAACATTGGCACTACTACCATCCTCAGGCAAAATACCTTTGGTAAATATTTTGTTCATGAGACTAGACACCAAAGTATTGGCAAAAATAGACAAAGCCGATGGTATAACAGACCAATTATTCACCCCATAAAGACCAGCCAATTGTTTGGTACTTTCTTTGCCTTGATTATTGGCTGTCAAAGTTTTACTCTCTTCAGCAATGAAGCTGGCTGGAGTTTTGATAGCGCCTGATATTTTACTTACTACAGATTTGAAACCAGCACCTTCCTGACGAGCGGCGGTTGCGGCATCTTTTGTATTGGCAGTGATTGCATCTATCTTGGACAAAGCTCCCAAGGCAATACCAAAATCACTCTGGACAGAATCTAGGGAATTGGCAAATTTTTCAGAAATAGAATCTTTGCCAAACATATCAGGAACTTGAGACCAATTTTTCTTAAAATCTGACCATTTACAGGTTGCTTGAGGAGCGCCACCAGATGCGCCACCAGATGCGCCACCAGATGCGCCACCAGAGCCAGCTAAACCAGCACCAGAACCTATATAATTCAAATCATTATAAATATGATTGAGACTAGTCTTCAAATCTTTGAGAACTCCTATCTCAGCAGGTTGACATAGATTTAGACCATTGGCCTTACCAAAACTGTCTATGGCAGTAGAGGCTGCATCCCCAGCTGTAGTTGCCAAATAACTTCCAAAACCATCCTTGAAAGCCAAAGCACCTTGGCCTTTGCCACCAGAAGCAATATATTTGGCACTATCATAAGCCAATTTGTTGATAAAAAAAGAAGCGCCACTAACAAGAGAAGCCAAACCAGCCGACAACAGAACTTCACTGGTTGTTTGCTTTACTTCTTGTTTTATAGCTTGAGTTGTTTGAATTGTTTGTTCAACACTAGATTTTATATTATATGGTAAATTTACGGTATCAATAGTAAGCTGAGGTAATCCAAAACTCTGTGCATACACATTGCCAGTTACAAAAAAACTACCAAAAAACTGTACAACCACAAAAAATATTATGAAAAAGGTCAAATAAAACTTGTTTTTGAAAAATTTGTTCATAACAATTATTGTGTTGTTGTAGAGTTAGTACCAACATTTTGTAATTGACTACCAAAAGAATCTTTGGCTACTTGTAACAAAGTAGCATCATCTATACCCTGCAAATCTGCTTCTGTAACCTTGCCTGTAGAAATAAGCATCTCTCTCAAAGCAACTGGATCATTTAACAAACCAGACATATCTATTGTCGTAGATGGCGCAATTTGACTATTCAACAAAATATCCGCTGGTGTTTGGACATCAGAATTTAGTGGAGTAGCCATAGTGCTACTAGTATCCACTGTCGCATATTCATCTTGACTACAAGTCTGACCTTCTGGACACAAAGGATCTGTACCACTGTCTATCTCTTGTTTGTCAGTCAAACCATCAGAATCAGTGTCTGGCAAATAACGACTAGTACCATAAAAATTTATTTCTTCATAATCATTTAGCCCATCTTGGTCAGTGTCTATTTGTTGTAACTTGGTATTTTCGTCGTACTGCAAGGCTTGCATAGCATCAGCATCAGCTTGTGAAATTTTGACAGCAAAAGGATTGTAAATATTGTTGCGAATTTGTAAAAAACTCAAACCCACAGTCAGTAATGCAAATACAAACAACAAAACAAAGCCAGTCTTCTGACTTCCCGAAAGAATTTTTTCTTGTTTATCTTCTTCCATGTAAATAGAGATATAAATCTAAATATATTATAGCAAAAAAAAGCAAAAGACACAACAAGAAACAATCCACATACTACACAAAAGAAGAACCAGTAGTAAAGCCAAAAGTTCTACGAAAAACAGGCACAAAAATAAACAATTTTCAAACCACAAATACCAAACAATAAACAAATGACAAAATGTAATTGTGTATTGTGATTCATTTGTAATTTGTTTATTTTAATTTGTATATTTAAAAGCTCAGTTTTTACTTGATATTGTTTGCTATTTTCACCCACTCCTC
>Ga0210006_1002027_pt1 | contig 13598 bp, 16 predicted proteins | sample CryGey02umfilter_2_FD_185452 | JGI IMG/M metagenome (GOLD analysis project Ga0210006, IMG submission 185452) | Groundwater microbial communities from aquifer in Utah, USA - Crystal Geyser 4/10/14 0.2 um filter (SPAdes) (version 3) | ecosystem: Environmental > Aquatic > Deep subsurface >... | reverse complement strand
TATTCTTGAATTAAGAACCTGCCTCGCTAACGCTCGGCAGAACCTTGATTCGCTAAGGTATGAATAACATACAATCTTGAATTATGAATGTTGAAGTAGAAATAAAAATTCAATTAGACAGTCTCGAGGAGGTTAGAAAGGTTTTACCTGAATTTGGTAAGCTGACAAAATCTATAAGACAAATTGACGAATATTATACTCCTTACCATAGAGATTTTTTTGCCCACAAACCACATCCTATAGAATGGTTAAGAATAAGAGCTAATCCTGATAAAGTAATCTTTGAATACGATAAATCTATAAACAAGGAAGCCGATGGCCAGCAGGAATGCGCTCACGAGTATGAAACGGGACTTTCTCAACCCAATGAGTTTAGAAAAATTTTAGAATTTTTAGATTTCAAAAAAGTAATAACGATTAATAAACAAAGGGAATATTGGGATTGTAAAGATTTCGAAGTTGCTTTAGATAATGTTGAAGGTTTAGGATTTTTTGTGGAAGTAGAAGCAAAGGGAAATTTTGAAAATACAATAAAAGCGAAAGAAGGATGTATAAATTTTTTAAAGAAGCTTGGAGTCAAAAATCCTGAAAATAATCAGATTAAAACTGGATACCCTGTTTTACTTTTAAAAAAGCTCTATCAAAACAATGAGAAGCAAAAATCAGTCAATTAAACAGCTGAAAAAATTTGATAATGAAGTTATCAGAGCAATTCACTTTTTAGTAAATACTTGTCTTAATAAAAAAGGCAATCAAATCTACCAAGAGCTGCTCAAGCAAATTAGTTATTTAAAAAGATAATTATGCGATTAGTGGAGATTCAGAACATAGGGTAAAAAACGATAGAAAGTCGGAAATTTAAAATAAAATTAAAGTAAAAAAAATAAATATGACCAGAGAACAAGGTTTTGAGTTATTAAAACAGAATATTTCTAATCCTAATTTAATTAAACATTGTCTGGCGGTAGAGGCAATAATGCGAGCTTTGGCTTGCCATTTTGGCCAAGATGAAGAAAAATGGGGCTTGACTGGGCTTTTGCACGATATTGATTACGAAAAAGTAAAAGATGACCTTTCCCAGCATTCCTTACTCGGAGCTAAAATACTGGAAAATTTAGGGTTGCCAGAAGATATTTGCCAGGCAGTAAAAGTTCATAATGAAGCCCATGGGATTTTGCCGGAGACGCGGTTAGAAAAAGCGCTTTTTGTAACTGATCCTTTAACTGGTTTAATTGTGGCGGCTGCCTTGGTTTTGCCTTCAAAAAAACTGGCCGATTTGTCAGTTGAAAATGTTTTGAATCGTTTTAAAGAAAAAGCTTTTGCCAGAGGAGCCAATAGAGAGATTATTAAAAAATGTGAGGAATATTTAAACTTAGGTTTAGAAAATTTTATAAAAATAGGGCTTGAGGCGATGCAGGGTATCGCTGCCAACCTGGAACTTTAAAATAAAATTTAGCTATGGATAGAAAAGAAATAATTCTTGTTGACGAAAAAGATAATCAAATTGGAACTGGAGAAAAACTTCAAGTACACCTGAAGGGCAGGCTTCACAGAGCTTTTTCAATTTTTCTTTTCAACTCTCGGGGAGAAACTTTGGTCCAACAAAGAGCTAAAACGAAATATCACTCAGCTGGCCTTTGGAGTAATAGTTGTTGTTCCCATCCCGGGCCAGATGAAAGTTTAAAGCAGGCAACCCAAAGAAGATTAAAAGAAGAGTTAGGAATCAAGTGCTTCCTAAAAGAAATTTTCAGTTTTATTTATAGGGTCAATCTTGGGAATTTAATAGAGTATGAATTCAACCATGTGTTTATAGGAGAATTTAGCGGAGACCCAAAACCAAATAAAAAAGAAGTTCAGGATTGGAAATGGGTAACTCCTAGAGAATTAAAAAAAGACATAAGAGAAAATCCTGAAAAATATAGTTATTGGTTCAAATTGATTTTAGCTAAAGTCCTTAGCTCAAAATAAAAATTGATATTATTTTTTTAAAGGGTAAAATTATAGAATAGAGTTTAAAATATGGAAAATTGTATTTTTTGCCAAATTATTAAAAAAGAACTGCCTGCCTCGATAATCTTTGAAGATGAACAAGTTTTAGCTTTTCTGGAGATTAATCCCTTAGCTGAGGGACATACTTTGGTAGTGCCAAAAGAACATTTTGAGAATATTTTTGATATCGAAGAAGATTTATTAAAAAAAATAATTTTTGTATCCAAAAAAATTTCAGAAAAAATGAAGGAGGCCTTAGGGACAGAAGGTGTGAATTTAGTCCAACGTAGTGGCATTGTCGCAGAGCAGGGCGTTTTTCATTTTCATCTACATATAATTCCCAGAAAGAAAAACGATAATATTAATTTAGAAAACTGGTGGCGGCAGAAGACAAAAGAAATAAGCCCGGAAAAACTCGAGGAAATAGCCTCAAAACTTGCCATTTAATTTGTAAAATTTTATTGAGTTTAGTATAATTTTAAGAATATGGAAAAGAAAATTAAAAAAAGAACTAGAAGGAAGCATAATAGAACCCCGAGAAAAAGTAAACCCTCGGGAAAGCGAGTAATTCTGTCGCAGGATAAACCAAAAGGAAAGATAAGTTTTATTAAAGAGAGCAACACTCAAGAAGTTGCTCCAATTAAAAAAGTAAGAGTGAAAGTGATTGGAATTGGAGGAGGAGGGGGCAACATTGTTGCCGAGATGTCCTCAAGATTAACCAATTATTCTTCAAAAAAGATAGATTTTACAGCTGCCAATACTGACCTTCAAGATTTAAACTCTTTGCCAAAAAAGGTAAAACTTTTTTCTTTTGGCCAAGAATTAACCAAGGGTTTGGGTACAGGGAGAGACCCTTTATTAGGAGAAGAAGCAGCTAAGAAAGAAGAAAAACGAATAAAAAAACTTTTCTCTGACAAGAGAGATTTGTTTATAATAGTAGCATCTTTGGGAGGGGGGACAGGCACAGGGGCAGTGCCGGTATTTGCTAAATTAGCTAACAACTCCAATGCTACCACTTTAGGGATTTTTACTTTGCCTTTTTTGTTTGAAGGCAGAGGGAAAATGCAATTAGCTCAAAGGTGTTTGGAGAAACTTCGGGAAAACTTAAATGCAATTTTAATTTTACCCAATGAAAAGGTTTTTAACTTAACCAAGGAAGATACCCCTCTTCCTTTAGCTTTCTCTCTCTTGAATAAATATATCTCAGATAGTCTGAAAGGTTTATTGAGGATAATTTACTTGCCTGGTTTAATTAATATTGATTGGGCAGATATTAAAACCACTTTGAGCGGAAAAGGAAAATTGGCCTACCTTAACGTAACAGAAACCAAAAATAAAGAAAAATTAGATGAATTTACAAAATCACTCCTGGGTTCTCGGGTATTAGATTATAATTTCGAGGGGGCGACCAATATTTTATTTAATATTGAGAGTTCAAAAAATATATCTTTAGGAGAGTTGGTTACAATTAGCCAAAAGATTAATTCTGCCGCCCCTAAGGCTAAAATTATTTTCGGACTATCTCAAGTCTCTAACTTGAAAGACACTCTTTTAGCTACTATTTTAGCTACCGGGAATGAAATAAAAAGAAAAAGAGAAAAAAAAGAAATTTTTCCAGAGAAAATCGCGCCTCCAAAAAAAAAGAAGGTAAAAAAGAGTTTACCCATTGAAATAGAAGAAGAAAAATTAAAAAATAATAAACCTCAAATAAGAAGAACTGCCCTGGAGATAAAAAAGGCTGAGAAAGAAGAAAGTAAAAAAGAGGAAGAAAAAGAGAAAATTTTTGAAATTCCAGCCTTTTTAAGGAGGGCAAAAACAAAATAATTTATGTCTAATCAACCTATTAAAAAAGCAATTTTTCCTATAGCTGGCCGGGCTACTAGATTCTTACCTTTGTCTAAAGTAGTTTCTAAAGAGCTTATTCCTTTAGTTGATAAACCCCTTATTCATTATACAGTTTTGGAGGCAATTTCTTCAGGAATAAAAGAGATTGTTTTTGTCACTCGTCCCCAGCAAAAAGACGTTTTCCAGTATTTTCAATCAGATCCGGAATTGGAAAAACTGCTAAGAGAGCAAAATAAAAATAATGAACTTGAAACCTTAAAAGAAATTCAAGAATTCTCCAAAAATGTTTCTTTTTCTTTCGTTATCCAAAAAGAGCCTGAAGGAGATGCTGATGCTATTTTCCAGGCTAATAGTTTCATTGGACAGGAATCCTGCGGTGTTTTCTTTTGTGACGATGTTATTGATGCCCAACCTCCCGGATTTTTACAGCTAGCAGAAGTTTTTGAAACCTGCCAAAGACCAGTAATGGCTTTGAAAAGATTACCATCCGAAAAACTCTCTCATTATGGTGTGGTAGAAGTTGAAAAAATAGCTAATCGTTTTTATAAGATAAAGGGAATGGTAGAAAAACCCGAACCCAAGAAGGCTCCATCTGACCTTGCCATAATAGGAAGGTTAATCCTTACTCCTGATGTTTTTGATTATTTAAAAACTGAAAAAATGAATAAAAAACAAGAGCTTACTATAACCAAAATTCTTGGCAAGATGGCCAGAGAAGGTCAGGCAATTTATGGATACGAAATTAAAGGCGAGTGGGTTGAATGCGGAGATAAACTGCGCTGGTTTTATTCTTTTTTGCACTTTGCTATCAAGCACCCACAGCTTGGTCCTCAAGTCAAGCGATATTTAAAAAAACTGAAAATATAGCATTTTGTTGTTTAGAAATATATGATTAAAGTAACCAAAGATATTCTAAAAGATGTTTATAAACCCCGCCCAGCCGAAGCACATAAATACGATTACGGACTTTTACTGGTAATTGGGGGGAGCGAATTCTATAGCGGTTCACCCGCCCTAAATGCTCTGGCTGCCTTCAGGGCAGGAGTAGATATGGTTCAGATTATTGCTCCCTGGAGGGCAGCTAATATTATAGCTGCTTTTTCTCCAAATTTAGCTGCTTATCCTCTTACCGGTAGCTGGTTAACAAAGAAAGACGTTCCTTTGTTGGTTTCAATGCTAAAGTCAGCTCAAGCTGTAGCCAGAGGTAGAGCAGCTGTTGTTATTGGAGGGGGGCTGGGTCGAAGTGAAGAAACCCAAGAGGCGGTTTTGGAGTTTTTGGCTCAAGTTTCTCTCCCAATAGTTATTGATGCTGACGCCATTTATGCCGCATCTAGAAATCCTAAAATTTTTAAGGGAAAAAATTTTCTTTTTACTCCCCATAGTTATGAATTTTTTGTTCTAACCGGTAAAAATGTACTCAGCAGAGAAGAGGAGAAAATAAAACAGGTGCAAAAAGAAGCCTCTTTGCTTCAGACTACGATTCTACTTAAAGGAAAAACTGATATTATCTCTGATGGTAAAGAAGTAGCATTAAATACGACTGGTAGCCCTTATTTAACGGTTGGGGGGACAGGTGATACCTTAGCAGGAATCTGCGGAGCCCTAATGGCAAGAGGAATTAGTCCTTTTATTGCTGCCCAGGCTGGAGCTTTTATTAATGGAAAAGCAGGAGAAATAGCTGCCCTCTCCAAAACCGAGGGTACTTTAGCCACTGATTTGATTGAAGCAATCCCAGAAGTAATAAAATGACAGTAACTTATATGTTTTACGATTTAATTATTATTGGTGGGGGACCAGCAGGTATTACTGCCGGAATTTATGCTGCCAGACAGCGGCTAAAAACTCTTTTGATTACTAAAGATTTTGGAGGTCAGATTAACAAAAAAGCAGTAATGATTGAAAATTACCCTGGTTTTGAGGAAATTTCCGGATTGGCGTTAATTCAAAGATTGGAAAAACATTTGAGAAAGCAGAAAATTGATATTGAAAGAGATGAGGTAGTAAAACTAAAGAAATCGGGGGAAAATTTTATCGTTCAAACCAAAAACAAACACCAGTTTCAAGCGAGGGCAGTTATTGTCGCTTCCGGAGCTGACCCTCGACCCCTTGAAATTGAAGGAGAAAAAGAATTTACAGGATGTGGCGTGAGTTACTGTACCGTTTGCGATTCTCCGTTATTTTCAAATAAAACCGTTGCCGTGGTTGGAGGTGGAAATTCAGCTTTTGAGGCAACAATTTTTTTGGCAAAAATTGCTAAAAAAATTTATATTTTGGAGTACGGAGAAAAAGTGGGAGCCGATGAAGTTAATCAAGAAATAGTTAAAAAAATCGGAAAAGTCGAAGTTCTCACCAATGTTGCTTTAAAACAAATTAAAGGTAATCAATTTGTAAACTCAATAGTTTATCAAGATAGAAAAACTCAAAAATTAAATACTCTCAAGGTTGAGGGTGTTTTTGTTGAAATCGGTTCGCAGCCAGCAACATCATTTGTAAAAAATTTAGTTGAATTCAACCAGAAAGATGAAATAAAAGTAGAATTTGAAACTTATCAAACTAAAACTGCTGGTCTTTTTGCGGTAGGCGATGTTAATGTGGGAAAAGCCAAACAAATTATTACCGCCTGTGGAGAAGGGGCAAAAGCAGCATTGGCTGCCTATGAATATCTTCAACTTAACAACTAAACAATTTAACAAGTTAACATGAGGGGAGAGAATTTTTTTGAACATTTGAAGAAAAAGATGGATGAATACGTTCATTTAATTTATAGAATCACTAAGGAGTTTCCCAAAGAAGAACTCTATGGAGTAACTTCTCAAATGAGAAGAGCTGCTCTATCAATCATTTTAAATTATATTGAGGGTTTTGCTCGTCAGAAAAAAGCAGTTAAACAAAATTTTTGGGAAATTTCATATGGTTCTCTTAAAGAAACAAAGTATCTTTTACATTTCTCTTTTATTGAAGAATATCTCAATAAAGAGCAATATGAAAGAGCGATTAATTTAGCTGAAGAAATTGGAGCAATGCTCTGGCGAGCTAAGCAGTCTTTAAGAGGCACATAGGCGAAAATTTCTTTCAGAAATTTTCGCGCTATTCCGCCCTAATTTTGCAAGGTAGTATCAGGGCGAGGCACTCGCCTTCGGCTCGGGTCTATTCGACCACTGCCTCGCCAGAGCTTGACTAACTTTTCTGTAAAATCCTGGTTTATTCTGTTTGGGAGGGCAAAATTAGAGCGGGCTTGTATCGGAATTATTGAAATTCCGATACAACAAAATAATGTTAAATTGTTAATCTGTTAATTTGTTAAATTGTTAAAATGTTAAATTGTTAAATTGTTAAAATGTTAAAATGATTAAAATTAAGTCAATTAAAGCTAGACCCCGTAGTAGAATAAATTCACTACGGGGCAGGGAGATATTAGATTCAAGAGGAAATCCAACAGTTGAGGTTGATTTAACAACTGGTTTAGGAATCTTCCGAGCTTCAGCTCCTTCTGGCGCTTCTAAGGGAAAATATGAAGCAGTTGAATTAAGAGATGGCGGTGAAAGATATCAAGGAATGGGGGTAATGGCAGCAGTTAATAATGTTAATAAAATTATTGCTCCTGAGCTTAAAGGAAAAGATGTGAAAAATCAAAAAGAGATAGACAAATTAATGGTTAAATTAGATGGTACAAAAAACAAATCAAAACTGGGAGCAAATGCAATTTGTGGAGTCTCAATGGCAGTCTGTCGAGCGGGAGCTGCGGCAAAAAACACTTCTTTATATAAACATATTTCCGAAGTTCCAAGCTCCAAGTCCCAAGTTCCAAGTTTTAATTTACCAAAACCTGGCTTCAATGTAATAAACGGTGGTGTGCATGCTGGGAACGATTTGGATTTTCAAGAATTTATGATTGTGCCCCAAATGGAAAGTTTTTCTGAGAATTTAAGAATTGGAGCAGAAATTTATCAAACTCTTAAAAAGATACTAAGTAAAAAATTTGGCAGTTTTACTACTAATCTCGGCGATGAGGGAGGATTTACTCCTCCGGTTAGGTCTCCTGAGCAGACTATAGGGCTTATTTTGGAGGCAGCCAAAAAATTAAATTACGAAAAGAAAGTTAAAATTATTTTAGATGTTGCATCTTCCCAGTTTTTCATTGATGGAAAATACAAAACAAAAATCGGGGTTTTTACATCCGAGGGGCTAACAAGATATTATTTAGATTTAATTAAAAAATACCCAATTGTCGGCCTTGAGGATCCGTTTTCGGAAGATGACTGGCAGGGATGGCAGATGTTAATGTCAAATATCAAAGGTCAAAAGTCAAAAGTTTTAATAATTGGTGATGATTTAACAGTGACAAACCCAGAAAGAATAAAAATGGCAAAAGAAAAATCTCTTTGTAATGGCATGATAGTTAAAATTAATCAAATTGGAACAGTGAGTGAGACAATTGAAGCAGTAAAATTAGCAAAATCTTATAATTGGAAAATTATGGTTTCTCATCGTTCAGGTGAAACTAATGATGATTTTATTGCTGATTTTGCGGTTGGTTTGGGAGCTGATTTTATTAAATCTGGAGCACCAGCCAGAGGAGAGAGAGTAGCAAAATACAACCGTCTTTTAAAAATTGAAGAAGAATTAAAAAATGAAAAATGAAAAAAATAGTCTTAATTATTATTGATGGGTTAGGAGATAAGCCTATTGCTGAATTGGGAAATAAAACTCCTTTGGAAGCAGCTTATACTCCAAATTTAGATTATTTAGCTAAGAATGGAATCTGTGGTTTGATGGAGCCTTGTCAATTTAGCTGGGAAAAAGAACCGACTTCGGAGGGCGCGCATATTGGTTTATTCGGCTATCAGGGCCATTTTCTTGGCAGAGGAGTATATGAAGTAGCTGGAATAGGAATGGCAATGCAGAAAGGAGATGTTGCTTTGCGAGTAAATTTTGCTACTGTGGACAAAAATCTAAAGATTGTTGATAGAAGAGCAGGAAGAATAGAAAAGACCCGGAGTTTGGTAAAAGCATTAGCAAAAATAGAAATAGAGGGAATTAAATTTTTACTTAAAAAATCTTATGGTCACCGGGCAGGATTAATTCTGAGAGGTAAAAACTTATCAGATAAAATTTCAGATGGCGACTCCGATCAAGTAGAATTAAAACCAAGAAAAATTGTCCCCTTAAATAACTCCAAACAAGCAAGATTCACAGCGGACATTCTGAACAAATTTTTAGAAAAAGCTTACCAAATTTTAGAGAGCCATTCTCTCAATAAAAGAAGAAAAAATCAAGGATTTCTCGCCGCAAATTATCTTTTAGTAAGAGGAGCAGGAAAATATAAAAAAATGCCAAGTTTTAAAAAAAGATATAACTTAAAAGCTGCTTGTATTGCCGGGGGGGCTTTATATAAAGGAATTGCTAAAACTTTAGGGATGGATTTAATAAAAGTAAAAGGAGCGACTGGTCTTGCTAATACCAATCTAAAAGGAAAGTTTTTAGCAGTAAAAAATGCTTTAAGAAGGAAATATAATTTTGTTTTTTGCCACATTAAAGCAACTGATACCTATGGCCATGATGGGGATTTCCTTGGTAAAAAAAAGTTTATAGAAACAATAGATGAAGATATAAAAACACTCTTTGGACTCAAAAATATTCTTTTAATAATTACTGCTGACCATTCTACCCCCTGCCAGGAAAAAGGGCATTCAGCCGACCCGGTACCGATTTTGGTCTGGGGAGCAGGAAAAGATGAAGTTGCAAAATTTTCAGAGAGAACCTGCCAGAAAGGAAAGTTGGGCAAATTTGGAGCTTTAAAGCTTTTTTCTAAAATTCTTGAACTTTCCGAAGGTTAGGCTTATAATGAAATTATAGTAGTTGATTGAGATTAGAAAAATAAAAATTTTTTATGCCAGAAGCAAAAATTCGTGTTTTTTCAACTCCAATTTGTCCTTACTGTTATACCTTAAAAGAATTTTTAAAAGAGCATCATCTAAATTTTGAGGATGTTGATGTTTCTAAAAATGAGAAAGCTCGAGAAGAAATGATTGAAAAATCAGGTACAATGGAAGTACCGGTGGTGGAAATTAATGAAGAAATTATAGTTGGTTTTGATAAAAAGAAAATTTGTGAATTATTAAATATAAAGGATTAAAAACTTCTAATTTCCAATTTTCAATTTTCAATCAATGATATAATTTTTAATTTTCAATTAAATCTGTTTGAAAATTTAGTTATTGAAAATTCATTGAAAATTGGTCATTGGTAATTGAAAATTAATTTTTATGCCAATAAAAATTGCTATTAATGGTTTTGGAAGAATTGGCCGGCCTACTTTTAGAAGAATCTTAGAAAATCCCAATTTAGAAGTGGTAGCCATCAATGATTTGACCGAGCCTAAAATTTTAGCTCATTTGTTAAGATATGATTCTGTATATGGAATTTACAAAAAATCGGTGAAATTTACCGAAAAAGAACTATTAATTGATGGCACAAAAGATGGTAAAAGCATCAGGATTTTTGCTGAAACCGACCCCTTAAAATTACCCTGGAAGAAAATGGGAGTTGACATTGTTTTAGAATGTACTGGTATTTTTACTCATTATGAGGGAGCTAAAAAACATGTGACAGCTGGAGCAAAAAAAGTGATAATTTCTGCCCCCTCAAAAAATCCGGAGAAAATCAGGTCTTTTATCTTGGGAGTTAACGAAGAAAAATTCGATTCTAAAAAAGATGTAATTTGCGACATGGGTTCCTGTACAACAAACTGTCTGGCTCCGGTGGCTAAAGTTCTAAATGATAATTTTAAGATTGTTAAAGGATTTATGACTACTATTCATAGCTACACTACCGATCAGAGAATTTTGGATTTACCCCATAAAGATTTAAGAAGGGCAAGGTCGGCGGCTTTAAACATCATTCCTACTACTACTGGCGCAGCAAAGGCTATTAGTTTGGTAATTCCAGAGTTAAAAGGAAAATTAGATGGAATAGCAATAAGGGTTCCTATTCCTGTAGTTTCGTTAGTGGATTTGGTTTGTGAAGTTAAAAAAAGTACAACTGCCGAAGAAGTAAATTTCCTCTTTAAAAAAGCCTCTCAAAAAGAAGGGTTAAAGGGAATTTTAGGGATAGAAGATGCTCTTTTAGTTTCTTCTGATTATATTGGGAATTCTTATTCGGCTATAGTAGATGCTGAAAACACCAAAGTGATTAATGGAAATTTGATTAAAGTATTAGCTTGGTATGATAACGAATATGCTTATGCTTGTAGATTAGCTGAGTTCGCAGAATTAATAGGAAAGAAAATTTAACTCTTATGATTAAAAAAGGCGATTTACTTTATTATCCAACCCAAGACTTTAAAAAAAAGGCTTGGCTCAAGAATAAAGAAATTTATAAAAAGGCAGCAGGAAATCCAATTAAATTTTGGGAAAGTTTGGCAAAAGAACTTTTCTGGTTCAAGAAATGGAAAAATGCGTTTGTGCACAAACCGCCATATTTCCAGTGGTTTATTGGAGGAAAGATTAATATTACTTCCAATATTTTTGAAAACAACTCTCTTGGCTGGGAAAATATAAAAAACAAAGTTGCTCTAATTTGGGAGCCAGAGCCAATCAATGAAGGGCCAGAAAAATTAACTTACGAAGAACTTTTTAGAAAAGTTAATAAATTAGCTAACGCTCTTTTGAAATTAAGAGTGAAAAAGGGAGATAGAGTAGGAATTTATCTACCGATGATTCCAGAAGTAATAATTTCAATGTTAGCTTGCGCCAGAATCGGGGCAGTGCATAGCGTGGTTTTTTCCGCCTTTAGCCCCCAAGCTCTAAAAATAAGACTGCAAGATACCGAAGCTAAAGTTTTAATTACTACCGACGGTTATTATAGAAGGGGTCAAATTATTAACTTAAAACAGAATGCTGACGCCGCCCTTTCGGGCGAGCCGAAAGGACGAGCCTCGCTCAGTAAAGCTGAGTGGGAGGGGATACAAGAAATAAAAGTTGAAAAAGTTATAGTGGTTAAAAGGGCAAAAAACGAAATTCCTTGGCAAGAAGAAAAAGATATCTGGTGGCATGAATTAATTGAAAAAGAAAATGATAAATGCGATGCAGAGGTAATGGACTCAGAAGATCTATTATTTATACTGTATACGAGTGGTAGCACGGGCAAGCCGAAAGGCTGTGTCCACACTTGTGGTGGCTTTACCGTTCAAGCTTACTGGACCGGAAAATGGATATTTGACTTTCACGATGAAGATATTTTTTGGTGCACTTCGGATCCGGGGTGGGTGACCGGGCATACCTATACAATTTACTCGCCCCTGTTAAACGGAATAGCCACTTTAATGTTTGAAGGCGCGCCCGATTGGCCAACTCCGGACAGGTGGACTCAGATTATTGAGAAATACGGAATAACTACTTTTTATACTGCTCCTACTGTTATTCGTATGTTTGAAAAAACAGGAGCAGAGAAATTTTTAGAGAAATCTAAATTAAAAACATTGCAGCTTTTAGGTTCAGTGGGAGAACCAATAGATGAATCAGCCTGGCAATGGTATTTTAAAGAAGTAGGCAAAGAGAAATGTCCTTTAGTTGATACTTGGTGGCAAACAGAAACAGGCGGAATTTTAATTACTTCTTTGCCGGGTATTGGACCTTTTAAACCAGCCTTTACTGGTTTGCCTTTTCCTGGAACAAAATTTGATATTCTGGACGAAAAGGGAAAATCTTTACCTCCGAACAAAGAGGGAAACCTAGTGATGCTTCCTCCATTCGCGCCAGGTTTACTAAGAGGAATTTACAAAGACCCAAAAAAATACTTAGATACTTATTGGAGTCAGTATGCCGCCTTTGACATAGTCAAAGGCGAGCCTCGCCCCTTAAAACGAAACCAATTGGGGCGGGGAAAAGAAATCTATTTTACTTCTGATGCTGCTTACAAAGACAAGCAGGGTTTAATTAGAATTGTGGGGAGAGTAGATGATGTTATTAAAATAGCTGGCCATAGACTAACTACAGGAGAATTGGAGGCGGCAATAAATTTACATCCTGATATTACCGAATGCGCAGTAGTTGGTATCCCGGACGAGATAAAAGGGGAAGTGCCCGTTGCTTTTATAGTTTCAAAATCTAAAAGAGCTTCAAAGGAGCTTGAAGTTGAAGTTAGAGAACAAGTAAAAAAAGAGATAGGACCTATTACCATGCTCAAAAAAGTTTTCTTAGTTGAAGATTTACCCAAAACCCGTAGTGGAAAAATTATGCGTCGTATTCTCAAGAGATTATTTACCCTCCAAACTTTTGAGAAACAAAAGTTAGGAGGATTAACCGGGGAAGAGTTTGGCGACCTTTCCACCTTATCTAATCCCCAGAGCGTAAGGAAGATTAAAGAGGTAATTAATAAAGTTAATTCAAGGGTATGAATAGATTTTTTTTAAAAAATGAAAAAGGGATTTTATCAGTAGGGTTTTTAGATTTCCTTTTTATTCTTTTTTTCTTAATCATTGGTATTTTTACTCTTATAAATAATGGAGATACTTTTAACTCTTTAAGCGCTTTTCTGGCACAAGTTTTTAAATGATAAAAAAAGAAAAAAAATATATTTTGTGGCTTTCTGAAATTAGAAAAGAGGATGTCCCCTTGGTAGGAGGAAAAAATGCTTCGTTGGGAGAGATGTTTAGCAAACTAAAAGCTAAAAACGCTGGACGCGAAGCGGATTCCCAGGAGGGTTACAAGCGAAAAATAAATCCGATTAATATCCCTAATGGTTTTGCTCTTACTACCATCGCT
>Ga0210006_1002015_pt1 | contig 13648 bp, 10 predicted proteins | sample CryGey02umfilter_2_FD_185452 | JGI IMG/M metagenome (GOLD analysis project Ga0210006, IMG submission 185452) | Groundwater microbial communities from aquifer in Utah, USA - Crystal Geyser 4/10/14 0.2 um filter (SPAdes) (version 3) | ecosystem: Environmental > Aquatic > Deep subsurface >... | reverse complement strand
AAGGTATGGTTATACAGCTGCCTTGATACTCTTCTTCGTTTTCTAACTTGATATTTTTAAAACCATGTTCTCTGTAAAAGGGATGGGAATAAACCGCCGGATAATGAAAATTAACTCCAACTCCATTTTTTTTCAAATACTCGACCAAACTATCCCTATGGTTTTTATCTTTTGTTCTAATTACGTAAATATGCCAATCGCTAAAGCTTCCCTTCACTTCTCGAGGCAAAATAATTTCTTTAATACTTCCTAATTCTTTTTTATACCATTCAATAACTTGGCGCCTAGCTTTAACAAATCCATCCAACTTTTTTAATTGGCTCACTCCCAAACTGGCTTGGATATCAGTCATTCTATAGTTATACCCTAATTCTGTCATCACATTTTTCCCTTTTTCATCTTTATGAATGCCATGACTGCGCAAAGACAGCAACTTTTCGTAATATTTTCTATTGTTAGTTAAAATCGCTCCACCCTCGCCGGTCGTTATGGATTTAACCGGATGGAAACTGAAGACCGCCATATCGGAGTATTGGCAGCCGCCAATTTTTTTACCCTTATATTTTGCGCCAAGGGCATGGCAAGCATCTTCAATAACCGCTAATTTATATTTCTTGGCAATTTTTTTAATCTTTTCCATCTCACAAGGCTGGCCGGCAAAATGCACCGGTACGATTGCCTTTGTTCTGGCAATAATTAATTTTTCAATTTTCGCTTCATCAATATTATAAGTATCCAAGCGGATATCGCAAAAAACCGGTTTAGCGCCTACGGCTAACATCATATTAGAAGTAGCCACGAAAGTATTCGGCGTAGTTATTGCCTCATCCCCCTTTTGAAGGCCAGCGACTAAATAAGCCAAATGCAGAGCGGCGGTGCCGCTACTCACCGCGACCGCATATTTTGCCCCGCCATATTTAGCTAAAGCTTTTTCAAATTCTAAAACTTTCGGCCCCTGGGTAAGCCAATCGGATTTTAAAACTTTTATAACTTCCTTAATGTCGTTCCGATCTATTTTTTGATGGCCGTAAGGTATCATATATTTAACATTTTTTTAAAATCTTCTGCCTTAAGCCAACTTTCGTTTGTATCGCTGGCAAATCGAAAATCCGCTTTTAATTTCTTCCCTAATTTAAAATATTTTTCATATTTTTCTTCTCCTAAAAATTCCGGCAGAATCACATAATAATTTTCTAAAAACAAGGCGTGCCTTGCTTCCTGTTCAGTTAATAAAACCTCATGCAATTTTTCTCCCGGCCTTATTCCGATTATTTCTTTCTCGGCTTGCGGCGCTAAAGCCTCAAATAAATCAATTAATTTCATGCTGGGAATCTTCGGCACGAATATCTCCCCTCCCTCCATATTGTCCAAAGCGAACAAAACTAGGTTAAAAGCCTGGTCCAAGGTTATCCAAAATCTTGTCATCTTTAAATCAGTGATCTGCACCTTATTTATGGCTCGATTATTCAAAAGCGTCTCAACGATGCTGCCCCTGCTCCCTAAGACATTCCCGTATCTGACACAGCTGAATTTTGTGTCGCCGCTGGCGTAAGAATTGCCGCTGACAAATAATTTTTCCGCGCATAATTTAGTCGCTCCGTATAAATTTACCGGCTGGGCCGCTTTATCAGTAGATATTAAGAGCACTTTTTCCGCTCCCTGATCAATCGCCGCATTTATCACATTTTGGCTGCCGACGATATTGGTTTTGATCGCTTCAAAAGGATTATATTCTAAAAGCGGGACTTGTTTCAGGGCCGCGGCATGGATTACGATATCCACCCCGTAAAACGCCCTTTCTAATCTTTCCAAATCTCTGACATCGCCGATAAAAAATCTTAATCTCTCGTCATTAAATTCTTTTTGCATGTTAAATTGCTTCAATTCATCCCGGCTAAAAATTATCAATTTTTTTAGATTAAAATTTTCCAGCAAATGTTTGGCGAAGTTTTTCCCGAAAGAACCGGTCCCTCCCGTGATTAAGATTGTTTTATTTTCTAAATTTAGCATATTTTTTATTTTCTAATATTATAGACTTTATAAAAATAAGTTTCTTTGTCTCTTAATAACTCCTGCGGTTTGCCCTGCTCTACAATTTTGCCCTTGTCAATTACTAACAGTCTATCCGAATTGATAATGGTGGAAAGCCTGTGAGCGATAACCAATGCCGTGATTTTACCTTTCAGATTTTCAATAACTTTCTGAACCTGGATTTCTGATTCATTATCCAGAGCGCTGGTCGCCTCGTCTAATATTAGCAGCTTTGGTTTTCTGGCCAAAATCCTAGCAATTATTATTCTTTGCCTTTGCCCGCCGGAAAGCAAGACTCCTCTTTCACCGATTATAGTTTGAAATTTATTCGGTAAATTATTTATAAAATCATAAATATTGGCCATTTTAGCCCCTTCTATTATATCTTGCTCGCTGATATCATCGTTATAAAATTTTATATTATTAGAGATTGTATCGTTCTGCAAAAAAATATCCTGGGAAACATACCCGATGTTTTTTCTCCAATCTTTTATATCAAGATTTTTTATATCATCGCCATCTATTAATATTTTCCCTTCTGTCGGGTCAAACAAGCGCAAAATCAGATCAACAATAGTTGTCTTTCCTGCCCCGGATGGTCCGATGAGCCCGACCATCTCTCCCTTTTTTAAAGAAAAATTAACATTAGACAAAACATTCTCCTCAACGTTATAACTAAAATTTACCCCATTAAAGTCCAAAGAATTATCAAACTTAAATTTTTTATCTCCGAGATTTATTTCCTTATGTTGCGAAGCTTCTTCTTCATAGTTTAAAATACTTTTAAAATAAGGGATGGAGGCGCTAAAGGACAGTACTTTCTTTTGTAAAAGTTCGGTATAAGAAAAAATTTGTTTAACCAGATAAACAACGGCTATAAAAGAAGCTAAATTAAAATTTGAGGCTTTATAAGAGAAAGAAAAAATAATACAAATAAAAACTATACTCATCGGTTGCATCAAGGAACCCATGACTAACTGTAATAGATTAACTTTTATTTTTATATTTTTTACTAATTTAAAATATTCCTTACCCATTTCCCCGACCCGTGAACTGGCAGACATAACCTTCACGGTTTTCATGCCAACTATATTTTCATTAATATGATGGGCTACCTGTCTATTAACCTTTTCTTGGCTATAGGCGAAGGCTCTTATTTTGGAAAAAAACGGCTTAAAAGTAAAAAATAATAATCCGCTCAAAACCACCGACACCAAAGTTATATATAAAGAAATATTTATAGCTACTAACAAATATACGATTAGGCTTGTGATTATTATGAAAAAACTGCTTATATAAGAAAGAACGGCCGAACTAGTTTGAACGTTCGTCATTAGAACTGTCTCAACATGGCCCAATTTCTGCTTCAATAAATATGGCCAATTGGCTGCCAAGAATTTTCCGAATAAATTGCTTCGTGTTTTTTCTTCATAATCAGCTGTAATTTTTACTCTAATATACTCAGACCAGATCAAGATAATTGCTTTAAAAACAAAAAGCAAACAAATAAAGACCAATAAATATTTTAATCTGAATTCAATATGAAAAAAAGAAAATGATTTTTTTATGGCCTGGGATATAAAATCATCGCCGCTTGCCTCCCCAGTAACAAAAGAGAATAAAGGAATTAAGGCATTAATTCCAATCCCCTCTAGGGAGGCGCTTAAAAATCCTAAAGCTGTCAAAATCGAAATTTGCAGCTTATATTTACTAAATCCCCGGTAGCACAGTTTAGCGAAAGAAATATACTTGTTATCCTTCAAAGACATATAAATAAATTACCATTTATTAATTCTATCTACAACTTTCTGTTTTAAGCCCAAATAAGATTTTATGGCTTTCTTCTCCACTTCCGGAGAGACCAACCGCAATATTTCCTTGCCCAAAATACGATATTGCCCCCCGACTTTATTGGCTTTAATTAACCCATTTTTAAGCATACGCTTAATAGTGCTGTTGCTTACCTTCAACAGTTTCTGGGTTTCATAAGTAGTATAGACGGCATTTTGTTTTATTTCTTCCGTCATATTATCGTGCCTTTTTATTATAGTTCTATTATAAATCAGGTGTCAAGGGGTGTCAAGGGGTGTCAAGTGGTATCAAAAAATATTAAAATAGATAAAAAAATGGCTTATTATAGCCAAATTTATCATAATTTTTGTATTTCTTCTTTATTCTATAAAACTTAAAATATTTCTCACTCTTTTTTCCCAGGTATAGTTATCCACATCCCTAAAAGCTTGCTGGGATATTCGGTCTGCTAGTTCTTTATTCCCAAGAATCCCTTTTATACCTCGAGCTAAATCTTCCGGGTCGTCCGGTTTCACTATAATAGCGTTTTTCTCACTTAATACTTCCCTGGCTGAAGGAAGATTCGAAGCAATAATAGGCCTTTGGCTGGCCATGTATTCAAACATCTTCAGGGGGGACATATAGTAAGCGTAGTGCTGGTTAAAGGGAAACGGCATAAGGAGGATATCAACGCTTTTTTGGTAAATGGCTAACTGGCTTTGACTGACATGGCTGATAAATTTTACTTTGTTTTCCACCCCTAGTTTTTGCGCCTGGTTTTGGTAATAGCTGATATCGGCTTCACTGCCGCCTACGGCCAGAAACATAACCTCTGCCGGCAAATTGGCCAGGGCCTTTAGAATATCGCTTATGCCCTTATCCATGCCCATAGTTTTGAATTTGCCAGTGTAGGCAATTATTTTCTTGCCTTCCGGCAAACCCAGCTTTTGCCTGGCTTCTTGCTTGGTTAAATTTATGTCAAAAATGGACAGGTCAACGGCATCGGGACAAACAAGAGTTTTATTTTCAGGAATTCTATATTTCTTTATATAAATGTCCCGCAAATTTTTTGTGATAAAAATGAAATTATCAACCCACGGAGCCAAAGCCTTTTCAATAATTTTATCTATTATACTCCTGTCCGCTAAAGCATGAATTTCGTAAATAAATCTTAGCTTAAGTCTAAAAAATAACTTATTATAAATTATTACAAAAAAAAGCAGCCTGGCCTCACGGCAGTAAACCGCTTTTATATCTTTTTCTTTAATAAATTTTATAAACTTATAACCTAAAATATAACTCTTGGTCGTATGAAAATTAATTGCCTGGATCAAGCTCCCGCTTTCCGGATTTATGTTTTTCCCGCCTAAATAAAAATCTCGCCCCAAATAATCCGCAAAGCCTTTTGACATAGCTAAAATTTGTCCGGTATTAGCGTATTTAAAAGAAGGATATTTATTGGAAGTGGCATAAAGCATTTTCATAGAATTTATTTGATAGCAAAAAAATTAAACTGGGGAAAATTCTGAACTAGAAACCCCCTTTATCCCCCTTTCGAAGGGGGACAACGTTGCCCTCCTTCGAAAGGAGGGTTGGGGAGGTTTAAAAAATTTGATATTACTATTTTCTATTCCACTATAAGCACGCAAGACAAATAACCAATTTACTTCCTAATAAACCCCAAAATCCCCTCCGCTCTTTTTTCCCAGGTGTAATTTTTGGCGTCTTGGTAGGCTTTCTCGGCGATCTTTTCCCCTAGGGTTTCGTTCTCTAAAACAAAAGCAATCTTTTCGCTTAGGTCTTTCGGGTTATCGGGCTGGCAAAGACAAGAATTCTGGCTATTCAAAATTTCTCTTATGCTCGGCAAATCAGAAGCGATTATCGGTCTTTTCCCCGCCATATATTCAAACATTTTGAGAGGTGACATATAGTAAGCGTAGTGCTGGTTAAAGGGAAAGGCATAAGCAGGACATCAGCCGCTTTTTGGTAAATAGCCAGCTCCCCTTGGCTTACATGGCCGATAAATTTTACCCGGCCATCAACTTTCAGCTCTTCTGCTTCTTTTTGATAATAGGCGATGTCTTCCTGGCTGCCGCCCACGGCTAGAAAAATAATATTAGGCGGGAGATGCGCGAGAGATTTCAGGATATCGCTTAAACCCTTGTCCATGTTCATTGTTTTGAATTTGCCCGTATAAACAACAATCTTTTGGCCTTCCGGCAGGTCCAACTTTTCCCTAGCTTCCTTTTTGGTCATATTTATATCAAAAACCGATAAATCAACCGCGTCGGGGGAGACGAAAATTTTTTCCTCTTTAAAACCTTTTTGCAAAAAAAATTCTTTTAGGCCGGAAGAAACGGTAATTATTTTATCCGCTAGACGGCTAATTATAAAAAAACTTTTTTTCTTTTCGGGAATACTGTGACATTCAAAAATTACCTTAAAAAAGAAAATTTTGAATAAACAAACCAACGGTTCTCTGGTATAGATTATTGTCCGAGGAGAAAGGAAGGCTGATTTAATTAAAATAAAAAAATAAAAACTTAAAAATTCCAGCCAGAAGGAAAAGGGGCCAATAAATTTTTCTAAAGAGAATAAATCCAAGCACGGAACCTTCTTAATCTTAAAATTTTCCTCTAAATTATAAAAAGAAAAAACATCCGCGCTGATATTATTTTTTCTCGCCGGCGCCCACAATTCTACTTTATATCCCCTCTCCGCGAATTGCTCGCACATCTTGGCTATTTGATGACCATGAGCTTTTTCCGTCGGGATGCGGACATTGGCGATATAAATTATTTCTTTCGTTTCTTTTTTCATTTTATTTTATGAAAAACATTTTTGACCAAAATATCCAGACTATGATTTTCTATTACAATTTTTCTGGCCTCTTTGGCGATAAAGGTTTTTTTATCTGCTTCCATTTTAGATAACCCGATAATTTTACGCGCCAAATCATTCGCGTCTCCTTCTTTAAAAATCATAATGTCGTGCCAATCTTTGGGGAAAATATCTCTAAAAGATTCATTACAAACCAAAACCAGTTTTTCGCAGCTCATAGCCTCTAAAGTGGTTTTATCCAAACTGCCGCTTCCGGTTAAGTTAATAAAAATATCATTTTTATTATAAAATTCCAAGGTTTTTTTATGGCTTGCCTTTCCCCAAAATTTTACATATTCTCCCAACTCCAGCTTCGTAATCAAATTCTTCATCCTTTCAAGGTATTGCTTGTCTTTCTCGCCTGCCGCGCCGACAATATTTAAGAAAAATTTTTCGCCTTCTTCTCTGGCGATTGCCAAAGATTTGATTAATGTTTCCAAATCTTTAATCGGAGAAATTCTTCCTAAAAATAATAAATTTATTCCTTCTTTCCCTGCCGGATAATTTGAATTTACGAAATAATCAGTTTCTATTCCGGCCGGCATCAATTCGGTTTTAGCGAATTTAGCCGTATAAGAAAATTTAGAAGTGCAGAAAACTTTATATGACAACGAAACGGCCAAATCGGTAAAAAATCCTCCCTTCGGGTGATTGCGCCAAAAAAATACTTTCTTCCCCCACATTTTCCATAATAGCCCGCCCAAAATAACATACTCCTGATTCATATGAACAAAAACTTTATCATAGTTTTCTCTCTCTTGCCAAATGTACTTATAAAAATTGCCGACGTATTTAATCCTTGAACGGCCGCTCTCTTTCCCTAAACTTAACACCTTCACATTACTTGGCAGATTAGCTTCTCCTTTTTCCAGACAAATTACCGTAACTTTCTCGCAGACCTTGGCAAGCTCGGCAATCCAGCCGTGCATAAAACCCAAAACATCGTCGTTAATATTTGCTTTTTGCGTTAAAATTAACAATTTCATAAATTATTTCGTCAAAGAAATTATTTTACCTTATATATGACCATATCATTAACTTCATAGAGGAATTGCAGAAACGTTAATTCCTCTATCGGCCAACTATTATTTACCTTTTTATCCCAAATAAAATAATCAACTTTATATTTCTTTAATTGCTGTTCAAAATTTTTTTCCTTCATATTCCGAGCTAATTCTAAAAAATCATTTATTTTTTCCTCTGGAATTTCTATATATTTTTCGGGCGGTAAAAAAAATAATTTTCTTATCTTGTTTTTTGATAAATCGTGATTATATTTGGTAATATAATAAGCTCCTCTTAATGTCTGGCTGTTTCTTAACTTCTCTTCGTCAAAATCCTCCCAATAATTATTAAGGAGATACCGGTCATAAATTTCTCCGTCGGGCATAAAATGCAAACTGCCTCCGGCAAAAACGTTATTAGCCGTATAAATCGGAATTAAAGTGCTTAATCCCCCGTCGGCATACACTACTTCATCAAGCAAGGTATTTTTATTCAACCAGGCAAACACCGGAGCATATCTCTGTTGCTCGATTTCCACCTCACTATAAGTTACAGCTTTTCTTTCCACTACTGCATTTATATAAACAACCGGGCGATAAAACACATAACCGCTGATTAATATTAAAAGCACTATCTTTAAGTAACGAATTTTTATTTTATTTAACCACAAATTCAATAAATAAGCAAAGGCAAAAATAAAACAAAAAACAGACAGCATCCAATAATGGCTGGAAAATTGTAAATTTTTACCGGTTATAATATGCTGGTTAACTGCAATCATTGAAGCCAAAACTCCGGAAAGCAATAATATCGGCCTTGAACCGACGCTTAAAATTCTTTTTTTATAAGAAGCATAAAGCAAAAGCAAAATAATACACCCCCACATAACAATCTTCCGACCGGAAGGAAAATGCGTATCTATCATCCCGATCCTGGCCAAAGTTTCGGCATAATAGGGCAGACTCATGCTTTTAATCCAAAAAAAGAAATAGGGAATAGAGATAATCAGGGCTGTATAAAACGCAAGAAGATATTTTTTATGTGGGAGGGGACGCTTTAAAACAAAATTTAAAAATAAAAATATGGCAAAAAACACCACATAAAAAGTCCAATAATAGGTATAAATATGAAAAAGAAGGCCAAAAGAGACTCCTATGGCAATGGCATAAAATAAAGTCGGTTTCTTTAAAAATCTAAGCCAGAATAAAAAAAGAAGCAGCCAAAATATAAAATTAAACTGGGGGCTGGGATTCCGATTAAATGAATATAAAAATAAGTTTAAATGCAAAAAAGCTGCACCTAAAAAACTTAAAAATATTGAACCGGTCAATAAATAAATAATACTGTAAGACAGAATTACCAAAACAAAAGGCAGTAAAAAATCATAAAAAAGATAGCCATGGTGCAAATCTATATTTAATAAAGCTAAGGGTTTGGCCAAAATATAATCCGGCAGCCAAAACTGGACCGGATATCCGCCCTTATATTCATATATATATGGATTCGCCAAAAAACTGTGCCCGTCAATAATGTCTTTAGCCCGAGCCATATAATATGTTTCATCGTTGTTAACCGTTTTATAAATACCCTGAAAATTCTCTACTTCTTTTATAGCCAAAATCTGCGGGAAACAAGTCAAACTTCCAACCACGAAAGCTAAAATAATAATTAAATAATGTTTTTTAAGCAAATTAAACATTTTTAATTTTTTTGGCGATAATGAGAATATTATCCCCCAAATTTATAGGTAATGATAATTTTCTCCAAGATGGCCTGTCAAAAAATTTTGATAAATCGGCCCAAATCTTTAATTTTTGCCAATGATATAAAATGCCAAAAATATAAGACGGGGAAAAAATTTTCCCGACTTTCTTAATTTCTCTTATTCCAAAACCGTTCTCCCCGAATAAAATTTTTAAGCTTTTTGGCGAGTAATAAAACAAATGTTCGGGCGGGACAAGCAAATGCCAGCGCTTGCCCAAAATTTTCGCCCACGCGCTTTCCCTGTTTATAGTATTAACAACCAGCCAACCATTGTCTTCCGCTAATATTCTGTTGGCGGCACGCAGGTATTCGTGCGGGTTGTCAAGATGTTCCAAAACATCCCACATTGTTATCGCGTCAAATTTTTTTTCTATTTTAGCTTCCGGAAATCTTCCGCAAAAAATTTCATGCCCTCTTTTCTCCGCGATGGCAGTTGCGTAGCTGGAAATTTCCGCGCCGGCCGTTTGCCACCCGCGTTCTTTAACCAAATTTAAAAAATAACCGGTAGCTGCACCGATATCAAAAATGTTTCTTCCGGCGGTCAAATTTTCTATCTTCTTGATATAAGCCACAAAAATTTCTCTCATCGGCTCTTTGTCTTGGTCATAATCGGAATATCCAAAATTTCCGCCCCCGGACTCATTTTTAAAATATTCCTTATTATAAATATCCTCTAAACCCGAGGGGGTGGGATAAACAAAAACTAAGCCGCAGGCGAGGCAATGGTATAATTTATATTTATTTTTTTCACAATAAAATTTATTTTTGGCTGACCAGCAAATCGGACAAACTATTTTCTCCGCCATATTCTTTTTAGAAAAAGACGCCAGGGCGTTTTCATTCCCTCTCTTATAATCTGATTAGATATTTTAGATTCTCCTTCCCGACGGCTTTTAAAAATAATCGGCACCTCTTTAACTTTGGCTCCTAATTTATTAATTAAATAAAATTTCAACTCAATTAAAAAAGAATAACCAGAAGCGCCAATCCGACTAAAATCCAGTTTGGTTAAAAATTCTCTTCTAATGCACATAAACCCGGCCGTAAAATCGTTAATAGGCAAACCGGTAAGAATTTTTGCGTATAAATTCCCAAATCGGCTTAAATTCTTGCGCCAAAGTTCCCAGTTTTCAATTCCGCCGCCAGCAACATAGCGCGAACCAATAATTAAATCATATTTTTCAATGTTATCTAAAAATTCTCTTAGATATTGAGGGGAATGCGAGCCGTCAGCGTCCATAGTAATAACAGACCGCGCCTCTTTATCTCCAATTACTTTTTTCATGGCCTCCTTGTAGGCATTTCCTAGGCCAGTTTTATCTTTTCTCTCTAAAATTGATAAATCTGGATATTTTCCCATCAATTCCTTCACGACCCCGGCTGTTCCGTCAGGTGAATTATCATCAACAACTAAAATAAATATCTCCGGGATTAATTCAAAAATCTCCGGAATGATAATTTTTACATTCTCCCGCTCATTATAAGTCGGCAATAATATTATGTCTTTCATCCCGTTAGAAGTCTTCATAATTTTTATATTTTATAATTAAATTTAATAATTTATTTTTGTTTATTATTTTCATCTGTTAGATCGCCTCCCGAACCTCTAACGGGATTCATGAAAAAAATTTATTTTTTTAACTTTTTTAAGTCAGATTCCACCATAATCTTAACTAGTTCGGAAAAATTAACTTTCGGCTGCCAGCCCAATCTGGTTTTAGCCTTACTGGCGTCACCCACCAAAGAATAAACTTCAGCCGGGCGTTTAAAACGGTCGTCAATTTCGACATATTTTTCCCAATCTAAATCCACTATTCCGAAAGCTACTTCTACAAAATCTTTTACGCTGTGGGCCTGCCCCGTGGCGATAACAAAATCTTCCGGCTTCTCCTGCTGGAGCATCAGCCACATCGCTTCCACATATTCCGGAGCATACCCCCAATCTCTTTTAGCGTCTAAATTCCCTAAATATAATTTATCCTGCAGGCCTAATTTTATTTTGACCGCGGCATTAGTAATTTTTCTGGTAACAAACTCTAAACCCCGGCGCTCTGACTCATGGTTAAATAAAATCCCGCTGCAGGCAAAAATATCATAAGACTCGCGGTAATTGACCGTTATCCAATGAGCATAAAGTTTGGCTACGCCATAAGGACTGCGGGGATAAAAAGGCGTCTTTTCATTTTGTGGAGCCTCTTTTGTTCGGCCAAACATCTCTGAAGAAGAAGCCTGGTAATATTTTATTTTCAGATTAACCTGCCGGATGGCTTCTAAAACCCTTAAAGCGCCTAGCCCGGTAACATCACCCGTGTATTCCGGCTGCTCCCAGGATTCTTTGACAAAACTCTGCGCCGCTAAATTATAAACTTCATCCGGCTGGCTGGAAGTGATGGCCCGGGTTAAAGAATGCTGGTCAGTTAAATCACCGGAGATGAAATTTATATCTTTTTCAATCTTCTCTATATTGGTCCGGTTTTTTGTTGATGATCTTCTTTCCAAACCAAAAACCTGATAACCCTTGGCCAGCAATAGTTCGGCTAAGTATGAACCGTCCTGGCCGGTTATGCCCGTAATTAAAGCTTTTTTCATATAATTCATTCTAAAAATAAAAGCGGAGAGTGCGAGATTCGCCCCGCCACTCCGCCTGCGGCGGGCGGGATGATTCCCTCCAAAGGCGGGCAAGTGCTCACACGCAAATCAAACTCTATTTTTAAATCTGCGGAAGGACAGGGATTCGCCCCGAAATAAATTCGGGGTCTCCGCTTCGCTACGAAACCCTTGGCGGAGAGTGCGAGATTCGAACTCGCGAGGGCTTTCACCCAACCTGCTCTCCAAGCAGGCGCCATCGGCCTCTAGGCGAACTCTCCAAAAATTCTTACTTTTTACTTTTTACTTCTAATTTTACACTTTTGGCTTCTCCTTGCCCCAATTCATGGCTTTCTCATAAGCGCTCCCAATCTTAAAAAGCACTCCCTCATCAAATCTTTTTCCGATTAACTGCATCCCGATCGGCAGACCAGTTTTATTTCCTCCCTCCCGCGAGGAACGCAGCGGGGGGGATTGAGGGTGGGCAAAACCACAAGGAACCGAAATTGCCGGCAAGCCAGCCAAAGACGGACCGGTGACAAAAATATCTTCTAAATACATCTTTAACGGGTCATCTGATTGCTCGCCTATTTTAAAAGCAGTGCTGGGCTGGACCGGAGTAATAATCGCGTCTAATTTTTTCAGTTCAAAATCCAGCTCCTCTTTTATTTTTGTCCTTACTTTCTGCGCTTTTAAATAATAAGCGTCATAATAGCCAGCGGACAAAACATAAGTGCCAAGCATTATCCGGCGTTTGGCTTCCTGGCCGAAACCCTTTCCCCGGCTCTTTGCATAAACATCTTTCAGCTCTTTCACCTGGTCAGACGAAAAGCCGTAACGGATGCCATCAAATCTGGCTAAATTAGAACTAATTTCCGAAGGGGTAATTATGTAATAAACCGGAATGCCGTATTTAGCATAAGGTAATTTTATGGATACAATTTTCGCTCCCAATTCCTCTAATTTAGCCATAGCTTTTTCTACCGCTTCTCTTACCCCCTTTTCCACGCCTTGGCCAAAATATTCTTCGGGCCGGCCGATTTTTAAGCCCTTTAAACTTTTGCCCAAAGATTTTTCATAAGCCGGCACTTCCACGTCTGGAGTGGTCGCGTCATTTTTGTCATGGCCGGCAATCGTTGCCAAAACTATAGCGGCGTCTTCTATGGTTTTAGTTATGGGCCCGGGCACGTCAGTTGAGGAGGTCATGGCCATAAGGCCAAAACGGGAGGCGCGGCCATAAGTCGGTTTTAAGCCAACCACTCCGCAGAAACTGGCCGGGCATCTGATTGACCCACCGGTATCAGTACCTAAGGCAAAAAGGCACATATTAGCGGCCACAGCCGCGGCTGAACCGCCGGAAGACCCGCCCGGCACTCTGGATAAGTCCCAGGGATTATGAGTCGGGCCAAAAGCGGAATTTTCCGTAGAAGCCCCATGGGCGAACTCGTCCAAATTGGATTTAGCCAATAGCACCGCTCCGGCTTCTTTTAATTTTTTTATAATGGTAGCGTCAAAAGGGGCAATATAATTTTCTAAAATTTTTGAAGCCGCTGTAGTCTTTATGCCTTTGGTTAAAATATTATCTTTAGCT
>Ga0210006_1002013_pt1 | contig 13652 bp, 12 predicted proteins | sample CryGey02umfilter_2_FD_185452 | JGI IMG/M metagenome (GOLD analysis project Ga0210006, IMG submission 185452) | Groundwater microbial communities from aquifer in Utah, USA - Crystal Geyser 4/10/14 0.2 um filter (SPAdes) (version 3) | ecosystem: Environmental > Aquatic > Deep subsurface >... | reverse complement strand
ATCTCATAATGTTCCTTTGGTGTAAATTCAAACATAGTTTTCTCACCCCAATTTCTAATTACAACATTTCCAGATTCATCTGGCCCTTCAGGAACATCTGGAGAAGTAACATTTGGAATTAATAACATCATTTTTTGCCATTCTTCCATCGTCACTTTCAATTTCTCTTCTTTTTGCTTAATATCTTCTTTAACAATTCGCATCTCTTCAATCAATTGAATTTTTAGTGCTTGATCTTGGTTGCGAGCAATATCTTGAGATACTTTATTTACTTCACTTCTTAAATCTTCAACTTCTTTTAATTGTTTTATACGTTCATCATCTAATACGAGAAGCTTCTCAATATCAATCTCAACTCGCTTCCTTTTTGCTCCTTCTTGAACGATATCTTTATTATCTCTGATGAATTTTATATCTAACATAATATCTATTATATATTATAAATAGTATAATTACAAAACATACACAAATAATGTCTTTTAGAAAACATTGCACAGGAGTTTAGAAAAATAAGGAGGTATTCCGACTATATTTTTCTTGAACGACGAGCATAACAATTTGCAAGCTTGCAAATATGTCGTGTTTTATAAAAGACATTATTTGTGTATGTTTAAAATATTTTCTTAACTTATTTTTGTATGAAAATTAGAAAACTACTAAAAAAAGAATTCCCTGCTGCATTATTAGAAATTCCACAACCACCAGAAGATTTATGGATTATTGGTGACTTACCTACAGATAAAAATCTAATTTATTTATGTGTTGTGGGCTCTCGTAAGTTTACTTCATATGGAAGAGAAACTTGTGAAAAAATAATCGCAGGTCTGAAAGGATATCCTATAGTTATAGTTTCTGGTTTTGCTATTGGTATAGATACAATCTCTCATAAAAAAGCAATTCAAACAGGTTTAAAGACAATAGTATTTCCTGGTTCAGGTTTAGGAGATGAAGCAATATATCCAAAAACAAATGTGAGACTTATGAGAGAAGTCGTGGAAAGTGGTGGATGTTTAATTTCAGAATTCGAGCCAGATTTTAAAGCTACTCAATGGAGCTTCCCTATGCGAAATAGATTAATGGCAGGAATTTCTAAATCAGTTTTAATAATAGAAGCTGAAGAAAAATCAGGTACACTTATCACAGCAAGACTTGCGACTGAATATAATAGAGATGTACTTGCTGTCCCTGGATCAATATTCTCTTCAAGCTCAAAAGGTACCAATAGATTAATACGACAAGGAGCTACGCCTGTGACTTGTCCAGAAGATGTATTAGAAGCATTAGGATTTGAAAAACCAAAAGATGAAGAAAAACAAGCAAAACTTTTTGCAGATTTATCACCTGAAGAAAAAAAGGTTGTAGATTTACTTCGTGAACCTATCCCAAGAGATGATTTAATAAGAGCAATGAAAATGCCAATTCCAAATGCAAATGCAATTCTCTCAATAATGGAAATAAAAGAATTAATAAAAGAAGAAATGGGAGATATACGATTGGGTTAAATAAAATCTATATTATTTTTAATTTTTTTAAAATATCTTCTCTTAGTAACTTTTGAACAAAAACACAATCATTTATAATTTCATTCAACAAAACATTCATATTGATATTACATAAATTTTCTATTTTGTAACAATTAGGATTTTTATATTCTGGATAACGCTCTGCTTCATTGTTAATATCTGGATAAACACGTTCTTGTGCAAAAGCATATAAACCAAAATAATATTTTTCAACAATCTTCCTTATATCATAATCTAAAATCTTCAACATTGAATTACTAATATGATTGTCTTTTATTTTTAAAATGAGAATATTTAATAATGCTATTAAATCGTGTGATTGTGAATACACCAAATTAATATCAGTTTGCATTGTTAATGCTTTTAAATAAAGTTCTATTCCGTGTTTTAAATTAAAAATTACAGGCAAAAGCATTTCATAATCAGGATTATTAGAAGTAAAACCACATTTTTTATCTATTCTTTGATCTGAATTAAAAATTGAATTAGGAGATTTATAAAAAATTAACATTTCTTTACAAAGAATAATTGACGCAGCTAAATACATATCAGCTCCCATTAACCAATTGTAGTGTTTATCTTTATTTGATTTTTTCATATTTTTTTTCTAACCAACTATCACGAACTTTTTTTAATTCTTCAATAATTGTTTTCCTAAGTTCAAGATTTTTTAACACCCAACTATCAACAATCTTATTAATAGCTTCTTCGTCGTCTATATGTGAATCAAGAAAAAGAATCTCTGTACTTGTCGTAGAATCAGCATTTTTGATATCTCCAACATCATAATAAAATTTTTTAACAATATTTAATGATTCACGAATGGTATTTTTAGGATATGGTAAAAATGATTCTGGAATACCAGTCATAAAGACTTTATCTAGCTTAGAAGCTATTTCCATATATTGATGCCACTCATTAAAAATTTTTTTAGCTTCTTCTATCTTCATATCTTATAATTATAACACTACAATTCTATTTTCCAATTAAAGTTATACACCATAGTATTTAGTTGTATTAAACATTCTGTTATACTTATATTATAAAGTGCCGAAAGGCTTTGAGAAATCTACCTAAAAGATATATTTCGATTTATCCACAGTTTTAAAAAAATATTGCTTTTTTCTTAAAAATTTGATACTATATAAATGTGCCTGTGGGCGAAAGCCCCTTCTCGGCTAAGGATTTCCTAAGCTGAAGACAGGTACATAAAAAAACCCCAGATTTTTGGGATTTTTTTATTTATTCTTCTTCTATACCATCTTTATATAATTTTTGTTTGCTATCAGCCATTACACTCCAAAAAATTATTTTTCCGTCACCAATTTGTTTTAAAACAATAATTATCTTATTTTTCTTATCTTGTAAAATTGCATGAAATCCCCAATATTGGACATTTTTAGTTTTGAAAAAATTATCATTTCCTTTTTTGCCAACCTTTTCAATTCTTGTTCTATACTCTTGAAGGGTTCCTATTTTAGGAATTATTTCTAAAGCTCTTTTTAAAAGACTTAATTTTCTTATTTGAGCACTGATATTTCTAGGCATACGATTAGGTTTAAATTGTAAGTGATTAAACCCATCAGAATTTAAAGTTATCTTTTGTTGAAAATATGGGCAGTAAATTTCATTATTTTTTATATATAAAGTTTTTGCTTTTTCTAAATATTCTTTTAATTTTAAATTTTCATCTACATAAAAATTTGAATTTTCTTTCATTTATTTATTATCTCAAATAACTTAACATTATCCTAATAATTTATTTAAAATTTGCAAAAAAAATATGTTTCGTGTAATACTGTGAATTAGGTACTAGTGACTAGTTGCTAGTGGCTAGTGAAAATTCTAGAAACTAGAAACTAAAACCTAGAACCTAATTCATATGAAATTACTTATTGTTGAGTCACCATCAAAAGCAAAAACAATAGAAAAATATTTAGAAGGCGTATATACAGTGCGTGCTTCTATTGGACATATTCGTGATTTACCAAAATCAAACAAAGATGCTATCGATATAGAAGGTGGATTTATACCTCATTACGAAATTTCAAAAGGAAAAGAAAAAGTTGTTCACGAACTTCAAACATTAGGAGAAAAAGCGACTGAAATTTTATTAGCGACAGACCCTGACCGTGAAGGAGAAGCTATCGCTTGGCATATTGAAGAATTATTAAAAGAAGATAAAAAAATAAAAATAAAACCTAAGCGTGTAGCTTTTTATGAAATAACAAAAGATGCAGTTCTAGAAGCCTTAAAAAGTCCAAGAGATGTAGATATAAATTTAAGAAAAGCTCAAGAAGCAAGGCGCGTATTAGACAGACTAGTTGGATATGATCTTTCAGGTATAATTTGGAAAAAAGTACGCTATGGACTCTCAGCAGGGCGAGTACAATCCCCTGCACTTCGAATAATAATGGAACGCGAAAGAGAAATCCGTGCTTTTATTCCTGAACAATACTGGAAGCTTTTAGGTCTTTTTGAAACAGAAAAAAAGGGAAAGCTTACACTTACTTGCTCAAAAGAGCAAAAAGATCTAGAACTAGTTGAGAAAATATTAAAAGAAGGCAAAGAAAAAGATTGGCAAGTTAAAGATATAAAAGAAACAGAACAAAAAAGAGTTCCACGTGCTCCATTTACAACTTCTACATTACAACAGACTGCAAGCTCTCGTCTTTCATATTCACCTTCGAGGACAATGCAAATAGCACAAAAACTTTATGAAGCTGGTCATATCACGTATATGAGGACAGACAGTACAAATCTATCTACCATCGCTCAAACACAAATCCTTTCTCTTGTTGAAAAAAAATATGGTAAAGAATACGCTCAATCTAGAATTTATAAAACTAAATCCAAAAATGCACAAGAAGCACATGAAGCCATTCGTCCGACTCATATAGAGAATATAGGAGCTGGTACAGATGAGCAACAAAGACTTTATAAATTAATTTGGGAACGTACCGTATCATCCCAAATGACTGACGCAAGATTACTAAAAACAAAAATAAGTGCAAATATTAATGCGGAAGCCTTGCTTTCGCGTACTCGCGGAAGCAAGGCTTCCGCAGACTTTGAATTTCCTGATTTTACTGCTACTGGTTCAAGAATTCTTTTTAGAGGTTGGCTTGAAGTAAACAAAGATAGCACCGGAGAAGATATTGAATTACCAGAAACAAAAAAGGGAGAAAAATTAAAATTACTTAATTTAATAAAAGAAGAGAAATTTACAGAACCACCAAACAGATACAGTGAAGCTGGGCTTATTAAAGAGTTAGAGGCTCGTGATATAGGTAGACCTTCTACTTATGCTTCTATAATGAAAACACTTGAAGACCGTGAATATGTGAGAAAAGAAAATAAAACATTATTCCCTACTGATGTTGGTGAAGTAGTGTCAGACTTTTTGGAAACACATTTTGCAAATTATATTTCTGATACATTTACAGCAGAGATGGAAGATGAGCTAGATGAAATATCTCGTGGAGAACGTAAATATGAAAAGACCTTGAAAGATTTCTATGGACCATTTTTAAAAGAAATAAAAATAAAAGAAAAATTAGAAAAAGCAACAAACTTAGGAGACGCACCAGAAAATATAAAATGTCCAAAATGTAAAGGCAAAATGATCATCAAGCTTTCTCGTGGTGGTAAATTCTATTCTTGTAATAAATATCCAGAATGTGATGGTGCTCTTCGTCTAGATGGAACAGAACTAGAAGGTCCAAAAGAAACAGGAGAAATGTGTCCCGATTGTGGCCTGCCTGCGCAGGCAGGAGAAAAAAAGAAGAAAGTATATGGCGGTAAATTAATAATAAAAGAAAGACGAGATGGAACAGGTACTTTTATTTCTTGTTCACGCTATCCAAAATGTAAATTTATCAAAAAAGATGAGGCAGAAGAAGCAAAAAAAAGGACTGGTATCATTTGTCCTGTATGTAAAAAAGGTGACATAAGTGAACGTAGAGGACGCTTTGGTGTATTTTATTCTTGCTCAAATTATCCTGATTGTAAGTATGCAATAAAAGCAAAACCCACTGGTAAAATATGTAAAAAATGTGATTCATTAATGATGGAAGGTACAAAAACAATTCCTGAAAGATGCAGCAATAAATCTTGTGAAAATCATAATCCACACAAGCTATCAAAACTTAAATAGAATAATGTTATAATACCAACTATGCAAAGTGTTAAAAATATAACAAATCTAATGGTTGGTAGAATAGATGAAAAAGAAAAAGAATTTATAGAAAAAGCCTATAATTTTGCAGATCGTGCGCATGAAGGTCAAAAAAGAATGGATGGAAAACCATATTTTTCTCATGTATATGAAACTGCCAAAATATTAGCTCAACTTGGCATGGATACAGAAACAATAGTTGCTGGCCTACTACATGATGTATTGGAAGATACAAAAATTACAGAAGAAGAAATGAGAAAAGAATTTGGAGATAATATTGTTTTTTTAGTAAATGGAGTCACAAAACTTGGAACTTTAAAATATCATGGACATGAACGACACGTAGAAAGTTTAAGAAAATTCTTTGTAGCTATGACAAATGATTTGCGAGTAGTCATTATAAAATTTGCAGATAGACTTCACAATTTACGTACATTACAGTTTATAAGAGAAGATAAAAGATACAGAATAGCAATGGAGTCAATAGAAGTTTATGCTCCACTTGCAAATCGTCTTGGAATGGGTAAATTTAAAGGTGAATTAGAAGATGCTGCATTCCCTTTTGCATATCCAAAAGAATATGCTGATGTAGAAGAAATAATGAAAGAAGAAAAAAATTTATATCAAAAATATCTAGCTGAAGTACATGGGGAATTAAAAAAAGAATTACATAAAAATAAAGTTAATGTTATTGAGATCGATTATCGAATGAAACATAAATACAGTCTTTGGAAGAAACTCTTAAAACGTGATATGGATATAACAAAGATAAATGACATAGTAGCACTTCGCATCGTCGTAGAAAGTATAGAAGAATGTTATAGAATTCTAGGAATAATTCATTCTATTTGGAAACCATTACCAGGCAGAATAAAAGATTATATTGCTATCCCTAAACCAAATGGTTATCGTTCTATTCATACGACTATTTTTACAGGTTCAGGTGGAACTGCCGAAATTCAAATAAGAACAAAAGAAATGCATGAAGAAGCCGAATATGGTATCGCTGCCCATTTTTCTTATAAAGAAAAAAACTATAAAAAAAATTATGATAATAAGACTAAATTTAAATGGATAGAAGAATTAAAAGATTTTAATTATGATTTACATAATCCTTTAAAATATTTAGAACATCTAAAAACAGACTTTTTTAATGATCGTATTTTTATATTCACACCAAAAGGTGATGTCATCGATCTACCAGAAGATGCTAGTCCTATTGATTTTGCTTATGCGATACATTCAGATGTAGGTGATCATATATCTGGTGTGAAAGTAAACAATAAAATAGCTCCAATACTCTCAATTTTAAAAAATGGAGATATAATAGAAATAATAACTAAAAAAGATTCACACCCATCTTCAAAATGGCTTAAATATTCAAAGACAAATGTAGCAAAAAAGAACATAAGATCATACTTAGAAAAAAATAGTTTACTCTCTAAACTAAAATCTTTTGGACGTAGTTAATTTAAAACTTTTAAGAATCTCTATACACTAAAATTAGAAATATCATAAAGATTATCGTTATTTTCTTCCTCTTTTATTTCATCTTTTGTTCTATTATCAATAGGTGATTTAATCTCAGAAATATTAAGAGGTAAATTAGATAAATTAGATAAATTAGATAAATTATTAGATTCATCTATTTTTTTATTATTTTCACTTATATAATTATCAAGCATTTCTCCATGTTTTTTATCAGTAACTCCCTTATTTATAGAATCTAAAATAGTACGTAAATCTTGAACAGAAAAGAAATCAATCTTTATTTGACCACCTAATTCACGTCTATCTATATGCACACGCGTACCTAATTTATCTTGAAATTCTCCTTCGAGTTCTGTTATCTCTGGATCTGGAGCATATTCTTTTTTACGGACACGATCGGTGGCTATTTTTCTAGCTAAACTTTCTGCTTCTCGTACTGTTATTTTTCTATATACAATTTCTTTAAATAAAACCATTTGCTCTTCAGGGTGATCTATAAGCATAAGTATTGGCCTTGTATGTCCTTCACTTAATTTACCTTCTGACAATGCATTTAAAACTTCTTCTGGTAAAGATAAAATACGCAAAGTATTTGAAACATATTCTCTACTTCTACCCATTTTTTTTGCTATTTCTGCATGTGTAAATTTAAATTCAGTTGAAAGACGAGAAAATGCTCGAGCACGATCAACAACATTAAGATCTTCACGTTGTAGATTCTCAATAATAGCAAGCTCCAACTTCATCATTGAAGTATCACCTTCACGTATTATCACAGGCACTTGAAACACACGAGCGAGTATAGCAGCTCGGAGTCTACGCTCTCCTGCTATAAGTTCATATTCTGTAGAAAGTCCACCATCTTCTTTTTCTATCTCCACACGAGAGACAGTCAATGGTTGAAGCACTCCATATTGCTTTATAGATTCAGCCAAATTCTGTAAACGTACTTCGTCAAAGTCTCGTCGTGGTTGATATGGATTTGGTTTGATTTTATCTGTATCAATCCAAAAAATTGAGTTGGAATATAAAGTGGACATTCCTGTATTTTAACATATTTTTATAAAATAAAAAATTATACAAAATAAGAATTATGTTTATAACAAGTGTAAAAAGTAAAAATATTTTTTACTAAAATAATGAGTTTGATTTTTATTGAAAATTCAAGTAATATTTATTAAGTAGCCGGGGTGGCGAAATTGGTAACCGCAATTGACTCAAAATCAATCGGGGGCAACCCCTTGGGAGTTCGAGTCTCCCCCCCGGCACAAATATTATGAAAGAAAATAAAAAAAAAGAAAATACAATTATTGATTTTCAAGTGAATGGTGGAAGAAAACTTAGCGGAATCATAAAAACAAATTTCTCTAAAAATGGTTCTGTTGGGCTACTTTGTGCTTCCATTTTAAATAAAGGAATAACCACATTGCACGGTATCGCTCGCATTGAAGAAGTAAATAGGGTAATTGAAATATTAGAAAGTATTGGAGTAAAAATCAAATGGCAAGATCAAAATACAATAACGATCACTCCACCTATAAAATTTAATTTAAATAATATAAACGTTGAGTCAGCAATCAAAACTCGTTCTATCGTGATGTTGATAGGACCACTCATTCATTATCTTTCTTCTTTTTCCATACCACATGCACAAGGTTGTAATCTAGGAAAACGTACCATTACAGCTCATACTTATGCATTTGAAAAATTTGGAACAAAAATAAAAACTACAGCAGAAAATTATCAAATAAATAGTAAAAAATTAAAACATTCAGAAATAGTAATGTATGAATCAGGAGACACTGCTTGTGAGAATATATTGACTGCAGCTGCACTTATTCCTGGAACGACTATCATACATTTTGCAAGTGCAAATTATATGGTACAAGAAATATGTTTCTTTTTAGAAACTCTTGGAGTAAAAATAGAAGGCATAGGCACTTCTACATTGATAGTTCATGGAATAAAAGAAATAAATAAAAATATTGAATATTGGAATAGTGAAGACCCAATAGAATCTATGATGTTTATATCTGCTTGTATCGTCACTGACTCTAGACTCACCATCACACGCTGCCCTATCGATTTTCTTTCTTTAGAACTTGAAAAGTTAAAAAGAATGAATCTAAAATTTAGAATATTAAAAAAATATTATTCTTATAATGGACGTACTAAACTTGTTGATATTGAAATTTTCTCAAGTAAATTAAAAGCATTACAAGATAAAATACATGCCAATCCATATCCAGGAATAAATATAGATAATTTACCATTCTTTGTGCCTATCGCAATTCGTGCCAAAGGACAAACGATGATTCATGATTGGGTTTATGAAAACCGCGCAATATATTTTACAGAATTAAATCGTTTAGGAGCGAATATTACTCTTGCTGATCCACATAGAGTCTATATACAAGGTGGAACTCCACTCAAAGCTGCACAAGTCGTCTGTCCACCTGCATTACGCCCATCAATGGTAATACTCATTTCTATGCTCGCAGCTCCAGGTACTTCCATTTTACGTAATGTGTATATGATAAACCGTGGCTATGAAGAAATAGCTAAACGTTTAAATTCTATCGGAGCAGATATTAAAATTTTAAAATAAAAAATAATTTATTTTTTTTCCCATAAAGTTGGATATTCTCTATCAGAATTTAAAATCTTAAAATATTTTTCTAAATCTTTATTATTTGGAGGAGTAGCATCATAAACAGACAAAATTCCTTTTGTTTTTAAAACACGAGCTATTTCTTTTAATAAATACGAATGATAATTAGGATAAAGTTTTTTATCAAATATTCCACGGCCGTGAACAATACTAAAACTTTCATCTACAAAAGGCATTTTATTTGCATTCGCCACAATTTGATTTGCTCCAGAATTGAGTTCTAAATTTTTAATATCTAAACTTACACAATTAATTCCTTCTGAATTAAGATTTTTAGAAAATTCACCTACACCTCCTCCTATATCTAAGACAGTAGGATTTTGTAATATATCATTTCTTCCTACTTCTTCTATAGAATGAGTGATATAACGCCAAATTGCTTGAGCTGTTTCTTTATCTTCAGTTAAATTTTGATAAGTACTTAACATTTCTTTCATAAATATATTATATTCTTTTATTTATGATATGCTAACTTTATGAAACCAAAAATTGTTGTAATATTAGGCCCGACAGCTACTGGAAAGAGTAATTTGGCTGTGCAAGTTACCAAAAAGATAAATGGAGAGATCATTTCCGCTGATTCTAGGCAAGTTTATAAAGGACTTGATATTGGGACTGGGAAAATTACTCAAAAAGAAATGAAAGGAATTCCTCATCATTTACTTGATGTTGCTAGTCCTAAAAGAAAATTCACAGTAGTTGAATATCAAAAAAAAGCGATATACGCTATAGCTGATATTGTAAAAAGAGGTAAAATTCCTATCATATGCGGTGGTACTGGATTTTATATTGATGCAATTATAAAAGGAACAATTTTTCCAAAAGTTTCACCAAATTTAAAATTGAGAAAAATTTTAAAAAAAAAGAAAATTGAAGAACTTTTCAAAATATTAATAAAATTAGATAAAAGACGTGCAAAAAATATAAAAGATAAAAATGAATTAAATAATAAAGTAAGATTAATAAGAGCAATAGAAATAGCAAAAGCTCTTGGTAAAGTTCCTAAAATTACGGAGGAATTGCCTCCGTATAAGTTTATAAAAATTGGTTTATATTTACCTCCAGATATTTTAAAAAAGAAAATAGAAAAAAGAGTCAAAAAAATGTTTGCAGATGGTTTACTTAATGAAATAAAAAAACTCAAAAAATCTGGAATATCAGAAAAAAGACTAAAAGAATTTGGTTTTGAGTATGATTCCCCTACTTATGAAAAAGTTGTCAGAGAAACAATAAAATACACCAAACGCCAAATGACGTGGTTTAAGCGTGATAAAGAGATTAAATGGTTTAATGTAACTAAAAAGAAGATTAATTTAGAAAAATTAATATAAGGTTGCTTTTTAAGCTATTTTATATTATTCTATATATATGTCACAAGAAAGACTTATAAAACTTGCATGCACTACCTGTAAACGTATAAATTACTGGTCTAGTAAAAATAAAAAACTCGTCACTAAAAAGATTGAGCTCAAAAAGTATTGCAAATGGTGCAAAAAACAAGTTAAGCATAAAGAGATTAAGAAATAGATTTTCTATGCTTTTCTGTTATACTAAAGACGACCTTGATTGGTTGTTTTTTGATAATTTGATTCTTATTGGGCGATTAGTTTAGTGGTAGAACGAAGGTCTCCAAAACCTTTGGCGGGAGTTCGATTCTCTCATCGCCCGCTCTTTTATTTAACCGTAGTTTTTAGTTTAGATTCTCTTTCAAATCGTTCTATTGCGAGCTCTATTAATCTATCTAGAAGTTTTGAGAGAGGTATTCCACTTGCTTCCCATAATTTCGGATACATACTAATAGCTGTAAATCCTGGAATTGTATTTATTTCATTCACTATCACTTCCCCATTTTTTTTAACAAAAAAATCTACCCTTCCCATTCCTTCACAATTTAATGTTTGAAATACTTTAATTGCTAGATTTTGAACTTTCTTAGATATTGTTTTTGAAAGTCTTACAGGTATTAAAAGTGCCGCACCATCTTCATCTATATATTTTGCTTTATATGAATAAAAGTCATTTTTAGGAACTATTTCTCCAACAATTGAAGCCATTGGATTCTCGTTTCCTAATACAGAACATTCTATTTCTTGTCCATTTATATTTTCTTCAATTACAATTTTTGAATCATATAGAAACGCATCATTTACTGCAATTTCAAATTCTTTTTTATTTTTAACTTTATTAATACCAACAGAAGAACCCATATTTGCAGGTTTTATAAACATTGGTAAACCAAGAACTTTTTTAACTTTTTCAAAAGATATTTTTTCTCCAGCATAAACAGTAATAAATTTACCAATAGGAATATTGGCATCACGAAAAAGTCTTTTCATTACGTCTTTATCCATTCCAAGAGCAGAACCAAGTATACTAGGTCCAACAAAAGGTATACCAAGAATTTTTAACAACCCTTGCATGCTTCCATCTTCTCCATAAGGTCCATGTAATACAGGAAAAATCAAATCCATTTTCTTTACAGAATCTAAATCAAATTCCCCATTTTTTTCTATTTTTATTGGAAATATTTGATATTTATTTTTATCTAATGCATCAATTATATTTTTTGATGATGAAATAGACACATCATGTTCTGCAGACTTACCTCCAAAAAGTACGCCTATTTTTAATTTATTTTTTGCCATCCCAGTACTAAAATTTTAACTAATAATCTTTATCCTTATGCCCCGTAATCAAAAATTTAGTACGGGACAAGTTTTTTGAGTATAACATTTTTATTTGAGTATTACACTATTGAGATCTTTTGGAATTTTAGTCAAATTTAAATAGCCATTTTTAGTAATTAAAATCATATCTTCTATTCTTACCCCACCAAAACCCTTTAAATATATACCTGGCTCTACTGTCATTACGCATCCTGTAGGTATGATATCTTCGCTTTTTAGTTTAAAATTCGGCCATTCATGTATCACAGTACCTACACCATGCCCTAATCCATGAGAAAAATTTTTTGCTCCAAATTTTTTATTTAAAAACTCTCGTGCAGATTTATCTATTATTTTTGCTCTACGCTCTCCATTTTTAATTTTTTCTAATGCTATATTCTGAGCCTTTAATACACTTTCATAAATTTTTCTCTGTTTTTTGTTTGGTTCTCCTAAAAAATATGTTCTAGTCATATCGGAACAATAATGATTCACAGTACAACCAAAATCAAACATGATAATATCTCCTTTTTTTAATTTTGTTTTTGTTGCTTCTAAATGATGGATATTCGCAGTATTTTTACCAAAAGCTACAATAGGTGAAAACGATAAAATAGGTGCATTATATTTTATAAAAAATTTTTTAATTAAATTAGAAACTTCAATTTCAGTAATTCCAATTTTTAATTTCTTTAAAATACCACTTAATACTCTCTCAGAAATTCTTTGAGCTTTAATTATATTAGTAAGTTCTTTTTTACTTTTTACTGCTCGAATTTCATGAATTAATTTTGTTTTCATAATTTTTATAACTTGTGGATAACTATGGAAGGAAGGCCCTTCCATTTTAATACACTAGCCCGAGGCTAGTAAACTTCTCGCTGATAACACTTTTCACAATAAATAATCTCAGGTCTATCTGGAGAATAGGAAGTCTCAAATTCATTAGTGCATCCTTCTTTCATACATTTCCTATGCCAGAGTTTTAAAGGATTACGTTGTTTAAGTCTCTGGTAGTATCTACAGTTAGGACATAAGTGAGGTAATGGTAAATTCATTCTTTTATAGAATTGATATTCGTCAGGAATGATTTTGAAGGCTTCAGTGCATTGTTCATTGCATTT
>Ga0210006_1002012_pt1 | contig 13652 bp, 11 predicted proteins | sample CryGey02umfilter_2_FD_185452 | JGI IMG/M metagenome (GOLD analysis project Ga0210006, IMG submission 185452) | Groundwater microbial communities from aquifer in Utah, USA - Crystal Geyser 4/10/14 0.2 um filter (SPAdes) (version 3) | ecosystem: Environmental > Aquatic > Deep subsurface >... | reverse complement strand
AGGAAATTTGGATTGGGGTGTAGTAGCTGGCGGTTATTTAGGTTCGTTGTTTTTAGGAGCTGCCTATTTAGCGCTGGGTATGTTTATTTCATCTTTAAGTAAAAATCAAATCATCTCTTTATTGGTGGCCATTGTAGCTAATTTCTTTTTTTATATTATTGGCAGTAGTTACGTAGTTGATTTGTTTGGTACAGGCCTGGCTAGTGTTTTGAGTTATCTTGGCCTCAGCTCTCATTTTGGTAATATTACCAAAGGAGTTATTGATAGCCGTGATTTAGTTTACTACCTATCTTTTATCGGTTTCTTCCTTTTCTTAAATATTAAATCCTTAGCTTCCAGACATTGGAAATAATCATATGAATATTAATAAGAAAAGATTTTATCAGCTAAACCATCGCGCTCAGATATTTATTGTCTTGGTGGTTTTGGTCGCTTTAAATATTGTATCCTCCCTATTTTATCAACGCCTTGATTTAACTGCTGAACAACAGTTTTCCTTATCGCCAACTAGCAAAAAAATTGTCAGCAGTTTAGATGATTTGATAACTATTAAGGCTTTTATTACCAAGGATTTGCCAGGCAGATTAGTACCCCTGAAGCAGCAAATTGCTGATTTATTGGGTGAATATAGTAATTATTCCGGACAGAAAATCAAAATAATTTATTTGGATCCAGCCGACGATAAAGCTATTGAACAGGAAGCAACCTCGCTTGGTATTCCGCCCGTACAGTTTTCTCAAGTAGAGCAAGACAAATACCAAGTAGCTAATGGCTACTTCGGTATTGCCGTTTTATATGGTGAAAAAAGAGAGGTACTGCCAGTAGTACAGGACGCAACTACTCTGGAATATGATTTAACCTCAGCGATAAAACGAGTTGTGGCCGAACAAAAATCAGTAATTGGTGTTTATTTAACCACTAGCGCAGAAGTGGCACAAGGACAGGGCTATGATGAAGCACTGAAATATTTAAGTAAACAATACGAGGTGGTACCAGTTGATGTAGCGAAAGAAGAAATACCCGCCGAGGTCAAGACGTTAGTTATTTTTTCGGGAGCCGGTGTATTGAATAATGATCAATTAAAAAAGATCGATCAATTTTTGATGAAAGGAAATAGTTTATTGATTTTATCCGGTAGTGTTGCTGTTTCACCCCAGCTGCAAGCGCAAGCGCAGAGCAATGGTTTAGACAAATTAGCTGAACGTTATGGTATTAAGATTGAGCAAAATTTAGTTTTGGACGCCAGTAATGAGATGGCCAGTTTTAATACTGGTTATGTGCAATTTATTGTACCCTATCCATTTTTTGTCAAAGCAATTAATAGTGGCATGAATCAAGATTCTGTTTTAGTGAATCAATTACAGTCAGTAACATTACCATGGACAAGTTCCTTGTCTATTCAAGAAAGTAATACTGATAGTAATAAAACTTTTTATTTAGTGAAATCCTCAACTAATTCCTGGTTGCAAACGGGTGAATTTAATTTACATCCGCAGCAACAAGTGCCACCGACGGCCAATGACATGCAACCAAGTATTTTAGCCGCGGCTAAATTTGGTAGCCTTGATAGTTTTTTTGCTCAGGATCAAGATACAAAAATAATCAAAAAAGTTGATCAAGCCCGATTAATTGTCGTAGGTAATACCGCTTTTATTAATGACATGTTTATCAGTCGCAATCCTGGTAACATGGTTTTCTTCTCTAATTTAGTAGATGGTTTAACTCAAGATTTAGATTTAATCTCGATTCGCGCTAAGAATATTACTGAACGACCAATTAAGGAGATGGATAATGGCTGGCGACAAGTTATTAAATATTTGAATATTTTCTTACCTTCATTAATTTTAGCCATCTTTGGCTTTATCCGTTTATATGTCCGACGACGAGAAGCAAAAAAAGATTTTATTTAACTGGCAGAAAATTAAGAATAGTATCCCGCCGATCAGTAAAAGTAATCGCTGGTTACTAGTTTTTTTGCTGATTTTACTGTTAATTGGCGCCAATTACTATTGGCCAACTAAAAAAAATAAACTATTTGATTTTTCTCGTGTCGGTACGACTGTTGATCATATTAATTTGCAACGAGCAGATACGATTTATCAACTAGTAAAAAATAATAATCAATGGTTCATAGCAAACAAAGACAATCAGCCAGCCAATCAAGAAGCGATTGATCAGCTACTTGCAACCGTAGCAACAATGAATTTCGATCAGCCGTTTTCCCAAAATCCTGATAAGCAGAAAAGCTTTCAGGTAGATGAGAGTGGCTGGCAATTAAGTTTATTGAGTGGTGAACAGAAACAATTAGGATTGATCGTTGGTAAGTACGGACCAAGTTGGCCCAGCTCTTATGTGCGACTAGAAAATAGCAACGATGTTTATTTAGTAAATTCACCCTTAACACAAATTATTGAGCAGAGCGACTGGCGTGATTTAACTATTATTAAAGCAACAGAGGGACAAATACAAAGAGTGGAGTGGGCTGGGAAAATGATCATAGAAAAAAAGGATAACAAGTGGTCGTTTACTACTCCAGCCAATATTATTATTGATGAAAATAAATTACAACCGGTTTTTACGTCTTTAGCAAATTTTTTAGCTCTCGATATTTCTGCCGAGAAGAAAGAAAGTTTGTCAGCTAAACCAAAAATTTTGATTTTGAAAATAACTACTCCGGAAGGATTGAAAGAATTGAATTTTTGGTCTAAGGATCAGGACCAGTATTGGGTTACGCGTAGCGATAGTGACATCGTTTATATTATCAGCAAAGGATTATATGTTAACATTGATCAGGAAATTAAAAATTTAAAAAAATAGTATAGTATTAAAAAAAAGACCCGTCTTTATTTACGACGGGTTTTTATATTATTGAATTTCTAGTGCGGCCAGATAAATTTCCGCGAATTCTTGGGCTGAGGCAATCTCATGTTCTTTGCCTATTGCTAGAGTAGCCGATGATTTCAATACCTCATTTATTTTTTGGAAGATATTGATGGTATCTAAATAGTCATAGTTAAGAATTTCATTATAGAGATTAGCATAATCTGTCACAATGACACCAGTTTCTTCAGCAATGATATTAATGATTAGTTGGAGGATTTCATTTAATGAATATTTGGGCATGAGTAACTCCTTGGATAATTTTGATAAAAAGTTCAATTTAAGTAACGATATTATTATTCCTTTCTGCAAATTTGTCAAATCTGTTATAATAGCATAGTCATGTTTAGAAAAAAGAGCAAAAAAATATATTATTGGTTAATAGCTTTTATTTTGTTGATAATTGTATTGTTTTACTCGGCTTGGGTAATAAATTCTTTATTGTGGTCGTTAGCCGAGGTAGCGGAACAGAGTTCGCAATTTTTTAACAGCTATCAACAATTAACTATTACGCAAAAACAAGAGCGCGTAGAGATTATTAATCACAATTTACAAGCAATGCGTGGTCAGGCAAAATCTTTGTTTTATTTGGCCTATTTGCCAGGTTTGCGACAAGTCTATTTTGCAGTTGATGATTCCTTGATGCGAGTTGAGAGAATAACTGGTAATATCCAGCTACTTTTTACCGAATATGCTGATTTTATCGATCAGCAAGATACTACTAATTTATTATCAGCATATTTAGCCAAACATGGGCAAGAAAGTTTTATCGGGTCGTTAAATAAAGCCGCAACGATTATGGCGGAAATAGAAGATGATTTTAGTGGCACCCGACAAAACATTATCTCGTTACAGAATCACTTATTACTGATTAATTATCGGCAGCAGTTAACAGGCTTAGCAGAGGGATTGGAAAATATGGTCAAGGTAACGGCCGGCAGTAAAGAGGTACTATTATTAGCGCCGGTTTTTTTAAGTAATGAGCAAGAAAAAACATTTTTACTATTATTTCAAAACAATAATGAGATGCGGCCAACTGGTGGTTTTTGGGGCAGCTATGGTATCTTAACATTGACCAACGGGAAAATAACAAAATTATTTACCGATGACATTTATCATTTAGACAGCCAAGTAATTGGTAAATTGGAAATTGAGCCACCAGCGCCAATTAAAAAGTATTTAAATGTTAAGTATTGGTACTTGCGCGATGCCAATTGGTCACCGGACTTTCCCACGAGCGCTCAGTCAGCATTGCGTTTTTATCGCTTGGAAGGCGGGACAGAAAAAATTGATGGCGTGATTGCTATTACGCCCAACGTAATCAGTGGTTTATTATCTGTAGCTGGTAGCTTGATCGTCGAGGGGGTAAATTATGGAGCGGATAATTTTTTGTCTACTTTGCAATTTGAAGTAGATAAAAATTACTCAACTCGCGGATCAAATCAGTGGGACCGCAAGGATATTATTGGTCAGCTTGCCGGTCGTTTGGTTGAGCGCATGTGGCAGTTAGATTTAAAACAGTTAGCGTTAGCCGCTAGCTCTTTGCATGAAAATCTGCAAAACAAAGATATTATTTTTTATTTTCCCACCGATCAATATCAGCAACTAGCCCTCCGTAATAATTGGTCAGGAGAGCTAAGATCAAGTTCTGCTGATTATTTAATGGTGGTTGATAGTAATATGGCAGCGTATAAATCTAATCAGTATGTTAATAGGTCTATTGATTATGAAGTGCAAAAAAAAGTTATCGGTAATGATCAGTTTTATTATTTAGCAACCGTGAAAATCAAGTATCAGCACCAGGGTTCTTTTTCTTGGGACAGTACCAGGTATCGAACATATACTCGTATTTATGTTCCCCAAGGCGCTATTTTAAATTATTGGTCGGGTGCAATGGAAAATGATCGTAGTACTAAACCGGGCGCTATTGATGTGGGACAAGAATTTGGTAAAACCTATTTTGGTGCATTCATTTCGATTGAACCGGGTCAGAGCGGTGAACTGGTTTTCAGTTATCGACTGCCTGCTTATTATTCGCCCTATCATTTGTTATATCAAAAACAACCAGGTAGTAAGGATAATTTACGTATTCGTATCAATCAAGAAAACTGGCAAGATTATTCGGTCAATACTGATTTAGTGATCAAATAGTCAAAGTATTTATTGTTTTAATATGCTTCACCAGAGGTATTTTTTTATTGCTTAATTTCCGGACATTAGCTAAGATTGTGATAGTTAAGGTTTTGGGACTTGACAAATTTATGCAAATTTGCTAAGATCCTTTATTAATCTTAATTGATATAATACATTTATGACTTATTTAAACAAGTTAAAAAACCACAAAAATTCAGTTATTTCTCTTACTTTAGGCCTAGTAGCTATAGTAATGATAGTTTCTCTAGTATTGCCGCAACATTATGGTAGTACTACAAGATTGCTAATTATTCAGAATCAATCGCAATCAGTAGATTCATATTTAGCTGCCAAAGCTGCAGAAAAAATTGGTAATATGTTTTCCGAAGTTGTTTATAGCAGTTCTTTTTTTGATAAAGTTTGGACTGCTGGTTATAACATTGGTAAGGATTGGGGTGAAACAGAAAGAGAACGCAGAAAATTATGGCAGCAACGAATTGATATTCAGATGGTACCACAGACATCTTTGTTAGAGATTACCGCTTATAGCGTTGATCGTAATCAAGCCGAACAACTAGTACAAGCAGTTTCCGCCATTGTGATTGGTCAGGGCTCTGAGTATTATGGGCCAACCGATCAAGTACAAATTAAATTAATTGATAAACCTATTACTTCTCGTTATCCAGTAAAGCCGAATTTGTTAGTTAATGGCTTAGAAGCATTGGGATTGGGATTGGTGTTAAGTCTACTGTATGTTTATCTGAAGCCTGATAAGAGACGAGAAGATTAAATTTGTTAAGTGCCTTATTAATATATAACACTTAGATTCAAAAAGAACATTAAAAAATAAATAAATCAATCATAAGGAGAAAATCATGAAAAAAATGATTTTGTATTTGTTGTGTGCGTTCAGTTATGTAACTTTAGCACAGGAGTTAAATTCAGTAGTATTGGAAAAAACAGGTTGGCCATCGAATATCCAAGAAAGTGTGGCGCAAATTGTTGGTACCACAGCCGGCGAAACGGTTAGGTTATCGACTGCTCGGCAGTTTGATGGCGCTATTATTGATAATAGTTTTAAATCAAACGCCTGGATCGATATCGGGGCCCGCTGTACGTTTTGGTATTACCAAACAGGGAGCCAAAAAGCCCTTTTAGTTAAGAGTAACAATAACTGGTATTGGCAAAGTTCGGGTATTAATTTCACCAATTGTGGTGATACAACCTTTGTAACTAGCGATTTACCTTTAGGCGGAAGTAGTTCGAAACATTCTTCCACAAGTTCCTATAGTGCCAATGTGGAATTTGGCTATTATGGTCAAAACGGCGTTGGCTATGTTACTGCTAGTAGAACGATGGGACTGGCTCGGTATTGGGAATCCCACAAGTGGGAAAATTGTCTTTTTGACGTTGGTGCCGGTTGGGGCGTTGATCTGGGTGGCGGTTTAGTTTATCGTCCATCAAAAATTGATATTAAGTTAAGCGAAGCAGTACCGATGGGCATGGCTAGATTGCATGGCTATCTGGATATTTGGCAAATCAAAATTTACTCCAATATTGGTTATTTATATTCTTGGAAAAAACAATATAGTAACAATTATATGGAGGGATATGTCAAAGGCACAATTTCCTTCACCGATCAAATAAAACTAGCGCCTAGCTATTATGGCGCCAAAGCTACTGTTCAAGAATGGCTCTACAACGAAGGAAGGGTTCAGGTTTATTATCTGTTTCCAGAGAATTACTTTATTGGTTTGGAAAGTGGCTTAGCTACTTATCTGGATGGGAAATACAGTAATTACTTGTCACCAAAACCTGGTGGCATTGTTGCTGGCTATCAAAACGATAATATTTTTCTAGAAGGGTCAATAGGCCAATACAATCAGATCGACGCTTGGAATAACTTGAGAACGAAGAAAACTGACGTGATTAAGTTTCAAATTACTTGCAATATCAAATTAACAGAGTTTTAACAGTTCTAAAAAAAGGAAAAAAGAATGAAAAAGTTCATGTTGAGTGCAGCATTGTTTGCTCTATTTCTGACCGGTTGTTCACTTTTTGAAAAACCCGGTGATAATCCTGTTGGGCCGCAAGATCCGACAGCGCTTGGTAAGGCTACTTCAATTTTATTGGAGCTCGACCGGACCACTCAAGGATTAAATAAGGTTAGCTGGACCGATAGTGTTTGGATTCATAGCAATATGTTTCTGAATACCGCGCAAACAGCGACCGAAACCAAAGAGGTTTTGATCCAAGATTCATTGCGGATTACAACCGCAGTGAATGAAAAAACCAACTACGTTGGTAGATTAATGACCCCTCGCGGTTTTTTACTGAACGGATTTAAGTTGGCTGGCAGTCTACCTCAGAATTGGTCGATGTCAGAAAACGAAGGACCATATTTCCACTTTGGAGTAAGTCCTACCGGATCTCTGATTCAGGGTACTAACAACGTCAAGGACACAGTACGAATTAAGGTTCGGATTTATGCTCCGAACAGTCGTGCGTTTTACATGAACGGAACCATGACTCGGTTCCGTAATGTGAATGTCTCTTGGCAGACAGATCCTGGCTATTATGCCTATGAATTTCTGACCTTACCTGGAATTCAAAAATATGATTTCTGGGAAGGAGGAGGCAATAACAGTATTGACTCGTTAGTATTTGGTAATTTACGTCTGACCAATATTTCTGGTAGTCATATCCGATTTCAAGTCAACGCCGGTGGGACTATAGAGTTGTTAGATTCCGTAACCACGCTTGGTAAATTAGCACTTTCTAAGGTTGTATCGTATGAGTTAGTTAAGGCGTATCTCTTTGATTCGCAGTATGGCAATCGAGAGTTCGTACTGACGGATAACAATTCCGAATACAGTACGATTGTGGCCTTAGCGCAGAATATTGAAATATTTTGCCGGATTGAAGGGTATAATAATCCTGATACCACTGCATGTTTTCTCAATGTTGCATATGGTGGATTTAAGTTACACCACTTGATTACTTATGCCAGTAATAAATATCGTTTCAAATTCAGATTAGTGGATCAAGTGGTACTACAGGATACCAATAATGTTATTTTGGCAATTAGTACCAAACCCTAAGAAAGAATTGATATGAATAAAAAATTTATCATTCATTTGATTATTTTTGTATTATTCTTCTTAGTGCTGAGTTACTTAGTTATTTATTTGTAACCACATTTCAATTGCTGGCGCTAATGACACGTGTTATTAGTAGTTAGAGACGATGTTTAAATATTCAGCGTCAGCAATAATTTATTTCATGATTTTAAAAAATTTTCAAAAACAAAAAAAGGAAAAGTTCCAATGAAAACGTATGCACCTTATGTAGTTATTGTGCTTCTGATCTTGTTCGTACTGTTTATGTTTTTCGGCCCATTTAATTGTCAGGGCTGTAATAGCACAAAACCGGATCAGAAAGATTCAGTTTCCGTATTAACACCACAGGACTCCCTGGTAATAAAGGTTAACGCACTAGGAAAAGAATTAGCAGAATTGAAGAAAAGAAAGTCATTAACAGTTGTTGTTAAAATGCCGACTTCAACATCAGCTATTCCGGTCAATATTCCAAGCAAAACAGAAAAAATACCAACTGCTACTGTTGAGACAGAGGTAACCGGCAATATGCCCGAGTTAAATACTGATAACGATTTAGGAACACCGAATGAAACTGGTGATATCTACAATGTCCCGCAAGGATATATGGATGTTATTTTACCAGCTGGCTGTGTTCAATATTGGGGGGATGGAACCGAATGGACGCATCAGAATACTGATGGGAAACGAACAATTCGTATTCCCGTTAAGTACGGCATTAATTTATTTAATGGATTAATGAGTGACGGTTCTTATTTGGATAAAGAAACCGTATCATTCTGTGCTGCTAATATAAAAATTAGCGGCTCCACTGTGACCAATAATTGGCGCGGTGAGAACGTTAAAAACTTCCAAATTGTCTACGATGGCAAAACCATCGCTTCCAAATAGGAAGTAGTTCACTTTCGAAGCCCTCAAGATTAAATCTTGACGGGCTTCTTTTTTTGTGTTAAGATACTATGAAACGAACTTTACTAATATAATAAATATAATAAACAAAGAGGTGTTCTCGTGAAAAGACTATTTTATTTGGTCAGTGTGATGACTATTATTTTGCTGCTCAATGGCTGTACTCCGAGTAATGAATTCATGCGACCCAAGCAAGATTGGTTCAGTATGGAAAAGCATGACCTGCAAGCAGTGCAAAACTATATCCAATACTATGGACCTTGCTGTCAACCGGGAATTACTGATTCTTTAGATTTATACGATCTAAATATTATCGGTTGGATGGATAAGTGGGAATACATGCCGGCCAAGATCAGTCTTCAGTATATTGCTGTTATGGAAGCATCAGAAGCACACCGTACGTATCATGCTTGGCTGAAAGACGTTGATAGTACTTGGCGATTATTTAACAATCCATATTTCTCTGGTACTTGGATCATGAATGTCGCTGATACTAATTGGCAGAATTTTGTGTTAAACGTCGGTATTACTTGGACCATGAGTCGTGGCGGTGAGGGATTGCTACTGGATACCTTTGGTGATATTGAATTGTTACTGGGTAACTGGAATAAATATTTAGTAGCGAGTGTTGATTTTATCAAAAAAATTAGACAACGCTATCCAAATTTAATTTTAGTTGTTAATGAACCAGGACAGTTGATTTATTACATTGCCGATGATGTGGATGGTATTATTCTAGAGCAATTTATGTTTGATCTCAATGGTGGTCAGCAATTTGTAACTCCGCGACAGGGTTGTGGTGGCGGTACACAGGAATTTAACAAGTTGGTTAATTTTTGGCAGACTATTCCTGCAGAAAAGAGATTTAAAATCTTTACCATGGACATGGTGGCTGGTGATAATCCGGTGTTAGCTAAGATCAGTATTGATCAGGCGACACTGTTGGGATTTATTCCAACCATTACGCCGATGTCTGGTCTAGGTAATAGATATCAAAAAATACCTAGCCCTATTTTGCGGCAGGTACCAAATTATTTTCCCATTCAAGCTCAATGAGCAAGAGGATTTTGTCAGTATTGACAAAATCCTTTTTTTATGATACAGTTCTATATTAAAATAGAATTATGAGTATCACTGACTACAAACTACAAATAAACGCCCTAGAACTGCTAAAATGGTTAATTATAGCCATCCTAGCAGTATTGATAGTATTTTTACCTTCAATCAGTTATCTTAATTTTTGTTTGATTATTTTGGCCTTATTGATTGTCAGTTATCGCCGGCCAATATTGATGTTTGGTTTGGCGATACTACTTTATCCTTTCAATCAAAATTACTGGCAGGTTGGTTGGGAATTAAACATACCTTATGCTGATTTAATAATTATCATCGTGGGAATAGTTTGGTTTTGGCAGCAAATTATTTATCTCTGGCAGGAAAAGAAAATACAAATTTCTCAACAAGCAAAAATTAATTTAGTCTGTTTATTGCTATTAGTTTTGACCGGCAGTTTATCCTTGCTAAATATTTGGCCAGAACAGTTAGCTGAAAGTTTAAAATATTTCTGGCGTTTTGGGATTTTCTATTTTCTTTTATATTATTTTTTGACTCAAGAATTACTAAAAAAAGCTAATAAGTTATGGGCGGCTGTTTGGTGTATGAGTGCGGTAGGATTATTTTTATCTATCATGGGAGTGTTATCTTTACTGTGGCCAGAAATCAGACACGTTATTCCTATGGCAACACCGCTTAGTTGGTGGGGTCTATTTCCTTTTGGTGCCAGTCACAATTTATTAGCCGAAAGCTTACTGGCTATTTTTCCTTTGACTTGGCTTTTAGCTTACAAGTATCAGGAAGAATCATTTAGTCGCTGGCTTTATTTAACCGTCGCTTTAATGATTGGTATTATTTTATTAACCTTTTCTCGCGCGGGGTGGTTAACGCTAGCTTTGGAACTGTTAATTTTAGGCATCGGCTATTATCAAAGAAAAATAAGATCAGTAATTTTGCAATATTGGTGGATTTTAATTATCGCTTTAATACCACTGTTTATTTATTTATTAACTTTTGGTCAAACAGATTTTGTTCTCAGTTCTAATGCTGCGCGTTTATCGATGACGGAAAAAGCCTGGTCAATGTTTCTGGATCACCCTTTGGTAGGAACTGGTATTGGCACCTGGCAAGCGATTGCCAGTCGCGATCCGTATTTTATTATGGAGTTTGGTCAGCCAGTAGAGCAACATGGTTATATATTAAAGATTCTCCCGGAACAGGGGATTATTGGTTTGTTAGTTTGGTGTGGTATCTTACTATATATTATTGGTACGATATTGATAATCTATCGTTCGCTGAATAGTAAAAATCCCTGGCGCGTAGTTGCTTTGGTTGCTTTAGTTATAGCTGTAGGTCAAATATTTTTTCAGTTGTTTGATACTGGTTATTATTCGATAAAAATGTGGTTGCCTATTGGTATTGCTATGGCCCTAGCCAGTCAGGCTAAAAAATATATTAAATATTGAGCAAATGAAAATATTATTAATTAATAAATTTCATTATTTACAGGGCGGTGCTGATCGTCACTATTTAGAATTGGGTCAAGAATTAGAGAAGCAAGGACACCAGATGCATTATTTTTCGATGCATCACCCTAATAATTTAGTAACCAGTGACCAAAAATATTTTGTGGATTATTTAAATTTTGGACAGTTGCATTTTGATCTGACGGCGATCAAAAAGATTTTTCGTTTGTTTTATAGCTGGCAGGCACGCTGTCGTTTAGCTAAACTATTAAGACAGTGGCAACCTGATATCGCCCATTTGCACAATATCTATCATCAGTTATCCCCATCAATTATTAGTCTATTAAAAAAAAGAGGAATTCCGACAGTCATGACTGTTCATGATTATTATTTAATAAATCCTAATTATAATTTATTTCATCAAAACCAGATTTTTGATCCGCAAAGGAATTTATATTGGCAGGTACTAAAAAATAAAGCGATCAAAGACTCTTATTTAGCTTCACTAGTAGATATTGTTGCTCATTTTTGGCACCGACACTATTATCGAAAAATTGATTGTTTTGTTTGTCCTAGCAAATATTTAGCTCGTCGTTTACAGCTAGTATATCCACAAAATAAAATTATTATATTACCAAATTTTACATTTTCTTCAGCACAGAATTATATACCAACAAATTATTTTGTTTACGTTGGTCGTATCAGTAAGGAAAAGGGAGTTGCTACATTATTACAGGTAGCAGCTCAATTACCACGGTCAAGATTTGTGATCGTTGGTGAAGGACCAGCAAGAGTAAGTTTACAAAAACAATATGCATTAACTAACGTTGAATGGTTGGGCCAGCAGAGCTCTGATAAAATATCAAAAATTATTGGTCAGGCCAGAGCACTACTTATTCCTTCGGAGTGGCCAGAAAATTGCCCATTAGTAATTTTGGAGAGCTTCGCAACTGGTACCCCGGTAATTGCTAGTAATATTGGTGGTATACCTGAGCTAGTTATTGATCAGTTCAATGGACTCTTATTTAAGAGCGGTGATCAGATGGCACTGCAACAAAATATTGAAAAAATAAGTTCCCAGGTGCAATTGCGTGAACAATTACGACAAGGCGCTAGTAACAGTTTTTCGCAGTATACTTTTGCTATTTATTATCAAAAATTGATGAGTATATATGAAAGTTTATTATAATTTAATTAAATATTTGCTAGTAATTGGATTATTACTTTTTTGTTGGCCAATTTTTGGTCAAGCACAATCCAGTAATGGACAATTAGCTAACTATTTTTTGAAATGGCAGATTAATGATCAAGAAGCACAGCAATTGGCCAAATGGGATTTATTGATTATGGATATGCAGAATCAGTTAACGAGTCGTGAGGCATTACTGAAAATTAGACAACTAAATCCCGATGTTAAAATTCTCGCTTACTTGTCAGCTAATGAAGTACAAAAGATTCATGCCCAAGCCCAGGAAGGTAATCCTTGGCGCGACTTTTATGATTATGTGGATAATAACAATCTATGGCTCTATGATAGCAATGGTCAGCGGGTATCGTTTTGGTCCGCAGCTTTGATGGTTAATATCACTGATCAGCGGTGGACTGATTTTGTTGGACAGTATTTAGCTAATAATATTTTAAACAGTGATTTGTGGGACGGCGTTTATGTGGATGGCAGCTTCTCGGGGATTAAGTGGCTCAATCCGCAATTAAACATTACTGATCAAGAGTGGCAAGCGGGTATGAGAAAATTATTAATTAATATTCGTCAATATTTGAATAATCAGCAAGTTATAATTGTTAATAGCAGCAGTGTTTATACTGACTTAGTTAATGGTCGTATGTATGAGAGTTGGCCGAATGTCTATGGTGGTAGTTGGTCGAGTAATTACCGAGATGTTATAAAACAACAAAACATTTATCAGAAACCAACAACTGTCGTAATTAATAGTAATGCCAATAATCAAAATAAACCCACGAGCTATCGTTTACTGCGCTATGGTTTGAGCAGTGCTTTATTATTGGATAGTTATTACAGTTTTGATTATGGTGATCAAGATCATGCTAGTTTGTGGTGGTACGATGAATATGATCA
>Ga0210006_1002010_pt1 | contig 13659 bp, 5 predicted proteins | sample CryGey02umfilter_2_FD_185452 | JGI IMG/M metagenome (GOLD analysis project Ga0210006, IMG submission 185452) | Groundwater microbial communities from aquifer in Utah, USA - Crystal Geyser 4/10/14 0.2 um filter (SPAdes) (version 3) | ecosystem: Environmental > Aquatic > Deep subsurface >... | reverse complement strand
GTCCATACCTCCGACCATCAAAAGTTGTTTGTATTGTTGTGGCGCTTGTGGCAAAGCATAAAATTTGCCAGGATGAATACGAGAAGGCACGAGAAAATCACGAGCACCTTCTGGTGAACTGACGGTAAGAATTGGTGTAGCAATGTCTAAGAAATCTCTCGCTTCCATATAGTCACGCATGTACTTGACCATCTTGGTACGAAAAATAAGATTTTGTTTTAATTTTTCACGACGTAATTCAAGAAAGCGATATTTGAGACGAAGATCTTCATCGTCTTCACCTTTGTTGGTCTCAAAAATTTCAAAAGGCATTGGTTTAGCTTCACTTAGAATTCTAATTTCAGTAGCGACCATCTCAATCTCACCAGTACTCAAATCTTTATTAATATTTTTTTCATCACGAGCCTCAATTTTTCCAGTAACAGAAATCACATATTCATATTTTAGTTTTTCAGCCAAAGAAAAATCAGCCATATTGTCTGGATTGAAGATGACTTGTGTCAGACCGTATCTATCACGCAAATCAATAAAAACCAGACCACCAAGGTCACGACGACGATGGATCCAACCGGCCAGAGTCACAGTTTCCCCCACATTTGTTTTATTTAGTTCCCCACAGTTTTTTGTTCGGTACATAAAATAATATTTATCCGCCCACAGCCCCCACCCTCCACCCAAGGCGGACAAGAAGGCGGGTAATACAAGGCGTGCACGGCAAGACGGATCCGTCTACACGGGAAAGGCCTAAAATGCTTAAAAAACTTAAAAGGCTTTCTTTTGTTAAATTACTCACTTAGTTTAGCAAAATATTTGGTAGAAATCAAGGGCTTTTATTAGGATTAAGAAGTAAGAGGAATAAGAAGTAATCAATAAGGAGTGACAAGCGCCAGCTTGTCCCAATATGAAAGATATTTATTATAAAAGTGACAAGCTGTCGCTTGTCACTCCAGAAGTATTATCTGGTTTGAATAATAACGACTAAGAAGAAAAACTTTTCCTCAGCCAATAAACAGACACTACGACAATTTCTTTTTTATCTTCCAAAACTGTATAGATTACACGATAAACCAAATTCCTCACGGAAAAATCAAAAAAACGATAATTGTCTATTGGCAAAGACAGAAAATTTTGTGCTGATTTCATTTTAAACAAAAAAGGATCTTGCAAACTAAGCAATTTTCTTTTGACATCAGAAGAAATACTTTTTGCATTCTGCCAGGCTGAATTGGTGATAAAAAATTTGTAATTCATAAAAAATAATACCCATAAATTATCAACACATAAAATTATAAGGAATGACGAATTGAGTATGTAATAACGAAATTCGTTACACACAAGTGGTACAAAAAATAAGCAATAATCCTATCACACATATAAAAAAATTACAAGGAATGACGAATTGAGTCTGTAATAACGAAATTCGTTACACACAATAAAAAGATAATCAACACTATATAACTAATTTCTTTTATCAGACGCATAACGAATTTCATTGTTACACATTCCCTGCCTGCCGGCAGGCAGGAATTCGTCACTCCAAACACTCTAAACATCACTCCAAAATAGCATCCAAAGGTAAAATTTTTCTTTCTTCAATTTCCGACAGAGAATCAAAAATTATTTTCCTTCTTTTTTCATCGGACAAGGCATCTAATGTAGCCAATTCCGAAGTGGAACAATCCTGCAACAACTTAAAAGCCTGCAAGGCATCTACCATACTTAATTTGGAAGTCCACTTAATTTTTGTGAGATCAAAATTCATATAATTTGATTATAGCACGGTCAATTATACCCCTGTCAAATTGGCTAAAATTAGGATAAATTTCAATTTTTTTAATGTTTATCCACACTATTTGACTAAGCCAAAATTTTGTGTCATAATTCTAGTACTTACAAAAATAATTTTACCAAAAATATGGAGGAACAAAATAAATTAGACCAAGTCTTAGACTTGGTAAAAAAATTAGATACAAAAGTTAGTTCTTTAGACAGTAAAGTTAGTTCTTTAGACAGTAAAGTTAGTTCTTTAGACAGTAAAGTTAGTTCTTTAGACAGTAAAGTTAGTTCTTTAGACAGTAAAGTTAGTTCTTTAGACAGTAAAGTTAGTTCTTTAGACAGTAAAGTTAGTTCTTTAGACAGTAAAGTTAGTTCTTTAGACAGTAAAGTTAGTTCTTTACAAGTTGACATGACAGAAGTAAAAGACAAAGTCACTTCACTAGATGGAAGGGTGGATATGCTTTCAAATACAGTAAAGGATATGAAGAAAACACTAGATGCCGTAAACCAGCGCGATTTTGAAGATAGTAATGCCACTAGTCAGGACATCGTAAATTTGAAAAAACGTGTCAAAACTCTAGAAAAACAACCAGCTTAAAATATTTTACAGTTAATAATATCCAACACCAGCGAAAAGCTGGTTTTTTGTTTGGTGTAAAAAATAGGAATGGTGAACGTCAGTTCGCCCCGTTTAATAGGTTACGTAACTTGGCGAAATGATGCCTGCCCGCCAATTCGGCGGGAAGGGTTCAATACTCCTTAATCCTTATTTCTTAATCCATTTTACTCCAAATTCCATACTTACTTAGTCTAATTTATGCACAGCCTCAGACACACCCCCATTGACAAAATGGTCAAAATATGGTCTAATTAAATTGGATTATAGGGTTTTTGCATGACCATATTTCTATCACACTACCCATGGATAGAACTAGACGTCTGCAAGAACTACTGTCCTTTACAAGATGTGTTTTTGTACTAGCTCAATACACTAGCGCCAAGACACTGACCAAACACGGAACTTTATAAAATATCCGCCTATGGCGGAAAAAACAGTCCCAAAATTCTCTCCCCCTTTTTCATTTTTTGCCCTTGTGTTGCTGGTATAGATTGCTAAATCTATTTCAACACAACAGGGGCAACTCCGGACGTGAAGTACACGTGCGGAAGATCCCGCCCAACGCCCTATAGGAGGGCAAGGGAGGCCAAGTGATCAGGCTTATGATCACAATCGTCGTCGCCCTTTTCCTCGGGGCGTGCGACTCGGCGGGGTCCTCTCAGGGTCCCGCGGGTGTTGATGCCGACGTTTCGGCAGACAGCACCTCCCAAGCAGACGTGTTTGGGAAAGAGGATAACGCCGTGTCAAATGACACCGCGACTCAGGGGGACGAGACGTCGTCCCCCGACACCACTCCGCCCGTGGACTATACGGGCAAGTGGTGCTCCCCGCTAGAGTGCTATCTCCAGCCTGGAGCGAACGGGGGGTGGGACTGTCCCCCCGAAACCAGTTCAATGACACCCGAAGGGGTATCAGTGAACTGTGGGGTTATCGAGTGAAAACTCGGTAACCCCAAAAAAAGTCCCGTGTTCGCGATCAGCTTCGGCAGGTCGCGTTCACAGAGAATTTAAAAGTTAAATTTTCTGCAAATAAAAAATTCCTTTATTAAAGGAATTTTTTATTTATATTATGTGGACTATCTAAGGTATAACAATTATAGCACCATTATATTTTAACCAAGGATCTGTATCTGGGTAGTCCTGTCTACCTGAACATTGATTAACATTACTAGCAAAATTTCCACTACTAGCAATATATGATGCTATATTTTCATAACAACCACTTTGAGAAGAGCCTATTGGAGTATATTGAGCTAAAGGTGCTACATTATACCCCCTCACACAACTCCCATTACACCAACCCCAGTTGTCTAAGACTTGGACGGCGGGTTTGAAGACGCAGACTAGAGAACTACCAATAAGTTCTGTTTGTCCTTCTGGACCTGTTCTTCTACCTATTAGATTAGCATAAGCTTCTTGAGCGTCAACATCTCGTAAAAATAATTTAGTGCCTATAGAATTTACCGTTACATTACTATTGATTTGATCAAGAGTATATTTGTTAGCAGTATTACTTGGATCTGGATCACAGAAGTAAGTATGAGATAATTCAAAGTAAGTATCAGTACAAGCTCTAGCGGAATCACCAAAGTGACCTCCTAGCGCTGAAGAAGTAGATTGTCCTGGTGAAGTAGGTAGGGTACAAGACTTTACAGTTCCACTAATGTCTGGACAATTGGCTACTGTTTGGCAATGATCACTGGACACAACAGTGCTAGAATTTGGAGTATATTCACATTCATTACCATATAAAGGATCACTATTAATAACACACACCCCTGTAAATCCTTGCTTATGACAACTACTACTGTTAAAACACACACCTTCATAAAAAGGATCCAGACTAGACAATTGATACTGACAAATCTTTGTAACTACAGTTGGAGTAGTTGGAAGACTAGGATTACTACACAATACAGCCGTGTCATTTGGTCCAGCAAACTTGCAATCTTCTTTTGACTTACAGGTCAACTGAGTTCCAGCACAGCGCCCTAGACCACTGTCTGTCTGACTATCATAAGTATAAGAAAATTCGTCACTTGTGGCACAATATGGTTTTCTATTTTGAGATGAACCTATTCTATCGTAGATATTACTACCATCACCCCAGTTTACCATAGCGCGTTTGATTGGCATGCGATTGTCATCAGCGAAGGCAAAGAATTTTACTTTAGCAAAGTAATTGCCTTCGGCAATGATAGGATCTACAGCACTATTATGATTGATATCTTCATCAGCACCAGGTATATCATCATAATTGTCCAAAGTATAATTGCGATCATTTATGGTGAATCCTTCCTTGGCAGCTCTACAATTTGTCTCTGACAAGCCATGACCACAAGTAGCATAATTGATAGCAAATATTTTTGGTGCTTGAGTGAGACCAAGATCTTGACCTGAGACATCAATGTCAAAACGTTGTAGTGTTCTTCCTGAATCTACACCGAGAGAAAATCCCCATTCTGTATAAAACTTTTTAAATAATTTTTGAAGACTCAATGTGGCAGGAGCAGGATCAGGATTTGCTTTTGTACTTATTTCATTTATCAAATTTTTATTTCCTTTCTTTATACCAGCACAAGACATATTTGTGTTGAATATAGTATTGCTCAAATTTGCATAATCTTGAGGAAAAACACTCCCAACACAATTGTATGGTAAACCTAAACTATCATCAGGAAAAGAATAATATTTTACACCAATTGATAAATTATCAAAGGTATTATCCAATGTCTCATCACTTACCACACCACTCTGTAATGACATATATGGCACCAAACTTGAGTTATGCTTTACTTGGTTGTAAGCCCAACCAGTGAAGTCAGAAGCACCACTCCAAACTCGATCTGTCCAAGCTTTATTGTAGTCACCCAATAAATTAGATTGTTTATTTACCACAGAAGCAACATCCAGACAGACATCTTGTAAATCAGCGAAAGTAGCAAAATTTATACCATTGTCTTTATGGTTACTGCCACTTTTAGAACCATTACACCATCTAGATATATAGCCCAAAAACTGACCTTTTTCATTGAAGTCCATACCAATAGCTAACCAATTCGACCCAGTAGCTTGACATCCAGTAGTAAACGGATCATTATTTTTACCTAAAATATCTTTAGTTGATGGTAATTGTAAATTATCACCAAATGGAAAACTACCACCTGAATCACTCCCATTGAAAAATAAAGCTACATACCTTCTATAAATACTATTTAATTCTTTATCTATATTATTTACACCTACAACAGGATTATAAATTCCATCATAATTACAATAAGACACTAGCCCATTACTTTCACAATTATTATTATCTCCAGGATGCCTCTGCAAAACATACTCAAAATTTTTAGTATCAGTATATTGACTACTCATACTTAATCTGTAATTACCAGAAACCGCATCTATTTTATTGATGTCATATGGTGTACCCTTAGTCAAACCAAAACGAAGTTTATTGAAATCAATATAATAATTATTATTAAGAGTACTAGGATTAGGGCCTTCAGAACCTTTAGGGAAATAAGTCGGAACAAAATAAACTCTATTTAACAAGTACTCATTCAAATTTTTCTCTACGTCTCTATCAGTATACAAATAATCATTTGTCTTGATATCTGGTGAAAAAGCTGAAGACTCTACCCAAGGCAAATCTGCTGTTCCACTTTTATTTGGATTCATAAAATAATTATAAAGAGATCCATTAGGTGGATTATAATCACTATCCAATCTAGGTGGATGCATAATAGTACCTGTATCTTCTTCATACCCAGCTGTGTCAGAATCTCGTAATGAAAGGGCAAAACCAAATACCGCAATAGGTTCTGCATCCATCACATCTGGCACTGAACTAAAATCAACAGCCATTTGTTTGTAATCATCAGCATTTTTCATGTCTACCCTTAGTAATCTAGCAGTTGGGGAAAGATTTTTCCAACCCCACAATTGCATCATTTTATAAACATATTCTTTATTCCCAGATTGTAAATAACCCACATAAGGATAACTCTCATACGAAGCTCCAAAATCTGTTGTTAAATTATGGACAACGTAACCATCTACACCCAATGAATCACCAAACGCATAAAATTTAGGCGTAAGATTAAACACATCGCTATAGCTAATATCATTACTAATTTTTACATCTTTTATACTACTTACATTATCTATCCTATCATTAAAATCTACTAAATCTTTATCATAAAATCCCATACCAAAAGACGTCGACTCTATACAATAAGACAGTCCACCATAAGCTGAATCATACTTAGCCACAGGATAATAACCAGCTTCAGGATTCTGGTTGTACAAATCATAAGAAGTAGCCGACTCTTGAATAGGAAGCCAAGTAAGACAAGCAAAATCTTGATAAGTCTTGTCATGAGTATTGATAGTAGTGAGAGGACGACTAAGGTCGTATTCAAGACAAAGACCCTTTAGACCGATATAGTTGCCTTGGCTTTTTTGGAGATTACAAGTACCATAGCTATTGACATCACCACTAGACTTACAATCATTGTCAGTATTACATGGCAAACCTGTGACATCACCTAGACCACTACAAATACCAGCTGGAATTACAGCCGAAGTATCACGTGACCAATAATCTACGCTACCATCTTTGTATTCTACTTTGATATAATCACAAGAGCAATCACCACCAGTCTTGCCATCAAACTGACAAATTTTGGCATTTTGGTATTGTTTTTTTATCGCTTTGTATTCAGAACGAGTAGGGCTATCAGCTAAATTACTATTACTCTTTACATCCGTATTTGCAGAATCCTGAGGATTGCCATCTATAGCCAAAGAAACATCAAAGGGTGAGGTCGCTTCCGGATATGATTTGCAAGTGCCTGGCTCTAGTCTGGTCAGCATGTCTTCAACATTTTGGCTGACCACTGCGTCTTGTTGCTCTTGAGAAACAGTAGTCCCCACAGTAGGCACAGCCTTGACTTGATTATTGAAAGCACCATCTATAGGATAAAGACATTTTTGGGCAAAACATCTACCACCATCATCGCTACCACAAACATCACCATCATAGTTGGTAACACCAGCAGTATTGAAACAACCATTTTGAGCATATTCTCCTGCAAACAATCTATCACTAGTTTGATAAGCCACATAAGCGTCTGTATGATTTGGGAAAATTAGATAAACATAATTGCTAATACTATATTTGTTGTAAAGAGAAAGCCCAGAATAATCCATACCACCAAAAGTCTTTTTGCTTGTTATATATTTACTTTCTGTCAACACACTATTATCCAATTCATCATTGATCCAATGAGTACACTTACCATCTGTACCCATCTGATTACAAGATTTGTATTCCAGACATATTTCTTGTGGAATACCATCAGCACTTATCTCTACTTTACTACTCTTGCAAGCCAACCACTCACCACACTGTCTATCACGATTTACCTTCAATAACAAATTGGAGTCACCTACTGTTGAAGTTACTGTTACTGGAGCTACTGGCAAAAAGTCACTCTTTTTACTAGTTAGATAAGTAGTTACACTATCATAGAATTTGTTGGGATTTTCGGTCTGATCAAACAAGACACAACCATCATTTTGACTAGCTTTGCCATCACAAGAACCAGTGTTGGCAAATAGGCTATCATCAGCAATCACATCATAACTTTGTTTGTCAGTAGGATCTACAAGCTCAGTACAAGAATTATAAGAAGAATTACAAGCACCAACTAAACCTTGATAATCTACAGAGGCATTGGACCAGAGGCCGTACTCGTTATTACCATTGAGATAATTCGGATAGCAAGCTTGTTTTCCTATGTCTGTACATTTTATATCACTAGCGCAATCACTATCTTTTTTACAATATTTAGCATCAGTATCATTGCATCTACCAATACCATCAAAAAACCAACCGCTGGCAGATACACCATCTGACTGAGTGGCATCCTGATAAACACACAAGGCCCCACTCTTGGCAGGATCTTTGAAAAAACTAACAGTATTATTACTCTTAAATTGTTGACAAGATAGTTGCTCTTGGGTACAAAGAGTTTCACCATAATTATTGACATCATTCAAAATATATTTTTGACCAAATTCGTAAGCATTTTGATTTGGATTTTCAGGATCATTATTTGGTAATATTTGATTTTGTTCACCGACTTCCTGACAACCTAAGTAACTTTGACTACACAAATATTCACTACGGACTGTCAAATAAGCTAAATTTGAGCTACTTATATCTTTTACAGGCACAACTACTGTAGATTGAGAAGTATAAACTGTATCATCAATATTGGTCACCAACGTGCGTGGAGCTAATAAAAATGGATTTTCTCCGTTGACTTGGACAGGACCTGCTATATAACAACTTGTTTGTCCTTTTTCCACTTCACAACTATAATCACTTTCGCCATCATCATTTATATCCAAATTACAAAGATTAGAATCATTGGTAGTACCCTGAATACAAAGAGGATTGTAAACAAGCATAGAAGCTCCCAAATAATTTTGAGCTTTAACATTTCCTGTGTCCACCAATCCAGCACAACCTATAGCTTCAGGCCGACAAAGATTTTGGAAACCGGTCAAATCTACCGGATTCCCATCACGGGCAGTATATGTACGACAACCCAAATATTCGCCAGGGTAAGGGTCAAGTGGCGTAGAATCACAAGCCTGTGAAACATCATAACCTTCGGTTGTTTTCCAAGAATCCTTAATAATAGGTACATAATCACTTGGATTGTCGCCCATACTAATCAAGCGAACATTGTCTATAAAATACGTACTATTATTTCCTGCAAAACTTATCAAATTATTTTTATCCGTACCACTATACAAAACAGGTCCTATAGTATATTCTTTCCAATCAAAACCAATATTTACAAATACATTATTACCAGTCAAAGGATCTCTTGTAAAATCTCCAATATTTGAAGGGGAATTTGAACCAAAATAAACTGAAATTTGATTATTATTTCCCCTAGCCCAAAATGATAATTCATACCAACTACCACTATTTAATTCATTATTTACAAAATGTAATTGTGTAGAACCATTATGAACTTTGAGAGAATGAAGACCCACCTGAGTTGCCTCTGCCTCTACTGTAACATTACTATCTTCTGGATTAGCACCCCAATCTAGCTTGGCATCTTTGAGAGAACTGGTAGTATTGTCTCCCGGTTCAAAACTTGTATTATATACTTCGTGAATATTGTTACCAGTATTACCAATGTAAAGGCGACAACCATTGACTACAGCTGGACAACTCTCGGCTTCACTAGGTATTGTCCAATATTTACAGTAATTACCATCAGCCACATAAGTACCACCATTGGTACAACGCATACAAGAAGCACCAGCATCATTACCATCATTAGGTGTAGGATCATACCACTTTCCACCTTTTTGTAAACAGACTGAACTACGCAGAGTATTATCCTGATAAAATTCAGCATTAGTTTTTCGTAAAGGCTGACAGCTGTCAGAAACAGTGACTGTGTCAGACAATAAACGGTAATAGATATTGCCAGCATCATCATACAAAGCCCGACAATCTGAACTAGCAGCTTCTGGTTGGTAAGGATTGTGTATCAAAATATTATAATTGTCTGGATTACAATAAGAATAATTTGTTTCAATAGCAACAGCATCATTTTCAACATAAGCTGGAGAACCTACAACCATTTGAGCACTAGACAAAGGCAAAGACAAACCTGCCAAATAATTGTCATCAATCTTTAGTAAGTCATGTTTTTTCAAAATATAACCTTGACTATCTGAACCCTCCCAAGAATAAAATACTTTGGCATTGTCACTATCTGGTTTTTGACAATATTTCAAATCACTATAATATTCCAAATTTTCTCCATTACCAGAACCAATATTGGTAAATTCATCGCAACCCGCATATTGAGGAGCGCAACTTTGTCCATCAGACGGGATGAAATAAAGAGGAAACTTGGCCTCTTCAAATTTGGTTTTTTCTTGTTTGAAAGTCTCATATCCTACACATTGGGCAGGACAAAAATTATTTCCCACTACCCCAGTCAAAGTTGCGCCACCATTTTTTGGAGTATATTCTTCACAACCAACTTCTTCTGGAATACAAGCTTGGGCAAAATCACTACACTTGGCATCTGCATAAACAGATAGTCTTGTCAAATCAGCCTTACTCTGTGGCCAATCTATAGTACTCTTAGTTGTAAGATCTGTATCATAACAATTCAAATAATCAGGAGCTTTTTTCATATAGACATCCTGGGTTGTTGTCGGATAGATAAACAAACTACAACCATTGGCCGAATCAGGACAAGAATAATTGTCAATCTTACTATTGAAATACATTACTTGTTGTCTGCCACTAGCCTGCGTTGGCAAATCTACAAAATTATCAGCCAGCCAGCTTCCATCTCCTTGGTCTGTACTAAAAGCAGCACAGCCCACAGAGCCAAGATTACAACTACCATAATCAATAGTCCGAGATAAGTAAGAAGCAATCTTACCATCAGACGATGTATAAGTCTTACAAGTGGCATACTGTGCTGGACAACTTTTACCTGGCATATTCCAAACATTTTTTTCTTGGGTACAGTAACCAAATGATTGACACTCGCCATTACTATTGTACGACAAACAAGTAGAAAAATCCACGCATTCTTGACTACGTTGACCATTCGTCTGCGAAGCAATCAAAGGCCCATAAACTTGTGCTTCACAAATAGCTTCTGGCACCTCCAACAACCAATTTGGATCTATCAAATGACAAAATGGAAAAGCAGAATCTGGGGTTGGGATAGAACTATCATTACATTTGTTGTAGCCATCTACATATTGTTGCAAAGTATATGGTGTGTCTGGATTATTTTTTAGAGCGGCTATCTCAAAACCCAGTGGCAAAATACGAGCTTTACGCATCTTTTGAATATTGGAATAACAATAAGCCTTGCGATAGCAATTGACATCGGTATTTTGAACCAAATCAGTTGGCGGAACCAGATACCAATCGGCATGAAGCAAACCAGCATCCATAGCTTCTCTAATTGTGATAGGATTACCAGATCTTCCTCTATCCAAAGCCTGCACCAAATTACTGTCTATAACACAGTTGTTTAATCCAGGATTTTCAGGACAAGAGCTGTATTGAGTGATGATATCATAACTATTCAAATTACGCTGAGGCAACCCAACCACCAAAAAAGAAAATACTTTTTCGGCTGCTAGTCTATTATTATTCAAAGTAGAAGCGGTATAATCCATAACATTGGCACTACTACCATCCTCAGGCAAAATACCTTTGGTAAATATTTTGTTCATGAGACTAGACACCAAAGTATTGGCAAAAATAGACAAAGCCGATGGTATAACAGACCAATTATTCACCCCATAAAGACCAGCCAATTGTTTGGTACTTTCTTTGCCTTGATTATTGGCTGTCAAAGTTTTACTCTCTTCAGCAATGAAGCTGGCTGGAGTTTTGATAGCGCCTGATATTTTACTTACTACAGATTTGAAACCAGCACCTTCCTGACGAGCGGCGGTTGCGGCATCTTTTGTATTGGCAGTGATTGCATCTATCTTGGACAAAGCTCCCAAGGCAATACCAAAATCACTCTGGACAGAATCTAGGGAATTGGCAAATTTTTCAGAAATAGAATCTTTGCCAAACATATCAGGAACTTGAGACCAATTTTTCTTAAAATCTGACCATTTACAGGTTGCTTGAGGAGCGCCACCAGATGCGCCACCAGATGCGCCACCAGATGCGCCACCAGAGCCAGCTAAACCAGCACCAGAACCTATATAATTCAAATCATTATAAATATGATTGAGACTAGTCTTCAAATCTTTGAGAACTCCTATCTCAGCAGGTTGACATAGATTTAGACCATTGGCCTTACCAAAACTGTCTATGGCAGTAGAGGCTGCATCCCCAGCTGTAGTTGCCAAATAACTTCCAAAACCATCCTTGAAAGCCAAAGCACCTTGGCCTTTGCCACCAGAAGCAATATATTTGGCACTATCATAAGCCAATTTGTTGATAAAAAAAGAAGCGCCACTAACAAGAGAAGCCAAACCAGCCGACAACAGAACTTCACTGGTTGTTTGCTTTACTTCTTGTTTTATAGCTTGAGTTGTTTGAATTGTTTGTTCAACACTAGATTTTATATTATATGGTAAATTTACGGTATCAATAGTAAGCTGAGGTAATCCAAAACTCTGTGCATACACATTGCCAGTTACAAAAAAACTACCAAAAAACTGTACAACCACAAAAAATATTATGAAAAAGGTCAAATAAAACTTGTTTTTGAAAAATTTGTTCATAACAATTATTGTGTTGTTGTAGAGTTAGTACCAACATTTTGTAATTGACTACCAAAAGAATCTTTGGCTACTTGTAACAAAGTAGCATCATCTATACCCTGCAAATCTGCTTCTGTAACCTTGCCTGTAGAAATAAGCATCTCTCTCAAAGCAACTGGATCATTTAACAAACCAGACATATCTATTGTCGTAGATGGCGCAATTTGACTATTCAACAAAATATCCGCTGGTGTTTGGACATCAGAATTTAGTGGAGTAGCCATAGTGCTACTAGTATCCACTGTCGCATATTCATCTTGACTACAAGTCTGACCTTCTGGACACAAAGGATCTGTACCACTGTCTATCTCTTGTTTGTCAGTCAAACCATCAGAATCAGTGTCTGGCAAATAACGACTAGTACCATAAAAATTTATTTCTTCATAATCATTTAGCCCATCTTGGTCAGTGTCTATTTGTTGTAACTTGGTATTTTCGTCGTACTGCAAGGCTTGCATAGCATCAGCATCAGCTTGTGAAATTTTGACAGCAAAAGGATTGTAAATATTGTTGCGAATTTGTAAAAAACTCAAACCCACAGTCAGTAATGCAAATACAAACAACAAAACAAAGCCAGTCTTCTGACTTCCCGAAAGAATTTTTTCTTGTTTATCTTCTTCCATGTAAATAGAGATATAAATCTAAATATATTATAGCAAAAAAAAGCAAAAGACACAACAAGAAACAATCCACATACTACACAAAAGAAGAACCAGTAGTAAAGCCAAAAGTTCTACGAAAAACAGGCACAAAAATAAACAATTTTCAAACCACAAATACCAAACAATAAACAAATGACAAAATGTAATTGTGTATTGTGATTCATTTGTAATTTGTTTATTTTAATTTGTATATTTAAAAGCTCAGTTTTTACTTGATATTGTTTGCTATTTTCACCCACTCCTC
>Ga0210006_1002003_pt1 | contig 13683 bp, 13 predicted proteins | sample CryGey02umfilter_2_FD_185452 | JGI IMG/M metagenome (GOLD analysis project Ga0210006, IMG submission 185452) | Groundwater microbial communities from aquifer in Utah, USA - Crystal Geyser 4/10/14 0.2 um filter (SPAdes) (version 3) | ecosystem: Environmental > Aquatic > Deep subsurface >... | reverse complement strand
TTAAATGTCTTAATGAGTTCTGTTTTCATATTTGTATTATCTTAAAAAATAAAAGATAATACCAGTTTAACATAAACCCATTAACTTGTTATAAGAACCACTAAACCGTTGTCCGGTAGATGAGGTCGATGATATTCGTGACAATGGCGTAAGCAAAAATAACCACCAGCAAACCTATGAGAGCGAATTTAAGCGTTTTTTTGGCGTTGTCCATCTGTTCCTGTTTACCGAGGGAGGTGATGTAAAGCACACCGCCGATCACGAACATCAAAACCGCGATACTTCCCGAAGCGTACAGAATTAAATTGATCGCGAAATTGAACGCGTCAATAAGTTTTGTTTCTACCGAGCCATCCCCTTCCCTGCCGACCGGTAAATTATCCGGACGGAATACTTCATCCCGAAAGTCACTGATAGTGATCCCCAGAGTGTTGCTCATGGCCAAGGGGAATAAAAGGAAGGTGCCTACTATGCGATAAAAGAGTTTTTTCATGGGGTTTTAACGGTTTAAACGAATCCGAAGAAATCGATGTCGGTCACCGCTTTGACAATCGCGAAAGCCAGCACGACAAAAGCAAAACCGATGAGGGAAAAAATAAGCATTTGCTTGGCTTTGGTATGACGTTCCTCGTTGTCCATTGCCGTGATCATCATGACCGCGGAAACAAGGATGGAAATGAGAATGGCGATGGAAGTAAAGCGGAACAAAAGCCGAATGATCTGAGGAGCAAAATCCTCGACTAAATCCCCTTCCGGAACGTTGCCGGGACGCGCCGGACTCAGTAAAAATAAATTCACGGCATTGATGGCTGATAGCGCGTTTTCTTCCGCTGTTTTAAATTCTTTTTTCGCGTCGTAAACGTCTTTTGCCAATGTATCAATTTGTTTGCCGGCATCCAGTTTTTTAAAGTCATCAACCGCTTTTTTTGCTTTTCCGAGCAAATCTTTGGCGCCGTTTTTTTTGGGGTCATACGAGTTCATTCCCTTGACCCGGAAGTCCAGTTGATTGTAGGCGGAAGTGACTTGCTCTTGACGGGATTCAAGAACCTGTTTGAAGTCATCACGCGCGTCGGCATAGACACTCGTGCACAATGTAAGAACGCTGAAGATAATCAGGAATAATTTGAGCCGGCGGTTGTAAGCGGTTTTTATCATATTAAACGAAGCTGATGTTAGTGATAATGGTGACGATTCCAAACGCGGTCATGACGATGATGAGACCGATCAATGCCCACATGATGGTTTTCTGGGCCGTGGTGCGTTTTTCCGTGTCTCCGTAAGAAGTGATGAACAAAAACCCCCCCACGATCAAAGCGGCTACCGCAAGAATGACAGCGAGACGGATCGCGTATTTGATCACAAAAGGAATAAGGTTGCTAAAAACAAAACTCGTACGGATTTCGTCCTGATGAATACCACCGCCCGGCAAAATATCACTGCCTACAGGCGAACTCAATTCGACTTCACGATTTCCCAGAGTAATGGCATGCGCTTTGGCACCCATTTGAAGAAACGCGAATACGAGCAATGTCAGCCGGGCTTTAAGTGTGTTAAAACGCAAAGAAAGTTGGGTTAATTGTGTATAAAATTAGAGAGGCAAGGAACCAGAAAATCATTCCGGTAATCGCACGGATGATCCGTTTTTTGCCCTCGTCAAATTTGGAAGTATCTCCCGAGGAAGTGGTCATTTGAATCCCGCCGATGATGATGAATAAAACCACAAGACCTACGATGATGCCTGAAAAATACCGATAAATCAGCTCAAGATAACTATAGAGTAATATCATTCCGTTTTTTTCGCTGTTTCCTTTAAGCCGCGTTACAATCGCCTGTACGGGGCCGTGTTTGGTAGAATCAATCGCTTCGCCTCCCCAGAGGGAATACGTGCATATGGTTTTGTTCCCCTCATTTAGATGACATTCCACAACGAATAAATCGTAATTCGGTTTTCCGCCAATCGGTTCTTCCAAAAACAAACAGTTTTCCGGCACCATCATGTCGTCACCGACCTTTTGACTCTTGCACTCCGAAGGCTTGGAGGCAAGATCCGGTTTTTCCGGTTTTACGGTGGCTTCTTCTCCCGATGATGTATCCTGCGCGTAAGCTGATGTTTCAAAATAGCTCACCATCGGAGCGATCACTGCCAGGCAGAAACTCATCGTTAACCCGATGATGACGAAACGAACGTATTTAACCATAAATATTGTTAATGAGCACCTGAACTGTCGTGACAAAAATATAAGCCCCAAGCGTTACCGCCAGGCCAATAATGGACTTGAAAATGAATGTTTTTCCATTATCTACCCATTGTTGACGTCCTCCGGAAGCCAAAATCATAAAACCCCCCACCGTGATCATCAATACTGCCGCGGAGCTGACCGTGATTGCCATGACCGTAATCACACGTTCGAAAATAAAATTGATTCCTCCTTTGATGAATTTTTCTTCTTTGATGTCTTCATGCGTGATCGCCCTTAAGTTGAACATGAAATCAGGGCTATCCAAACTGTCCGCGGATTCCTGTGCCACAGCAATGGGTACGGCCGAAAACATGGGCAAAGCTACGTTACATAAGCTAAAAATCAGAAGAGTGGTGATGAATAATTTTTTAATCATTGCTTGCATTTGAATATTTAATCCTATTATTATAGCAAATTTAAGCCAAAAAAGCAATGGTTTTAACACTCATCTAACCATTCACTATCTTCCATGATGTCGAAATACTTTTCCACCCTCTGAAGGCGAAATTCACTCTTTTTCCTTCACTCTGCCAATTCTGCCGCGATCGGTTTGCTTGAGATCCCCCTTATTTCGACGTGAATGTCTTCCATTTTTTTGGGGGAATCAATGGCAGGAATATCGGCTCCTCCTCCGGACTGCCCTTTTGTGATGCGAAACACATCTTTATCTATTTTCATGAATTCTTTTCCCGCATGATTGTAACTGTTCACGGTGGTTCCAAGATGACCTCCTAATTTGATCATGTAATCCTGATACGCGTTCATATGACGCCCTAAATCCCCTACGCATTTTTGAATTTCTTTGGCAGATTCTTCAATCTTCAGGGCTCGAAGTGCGTGCATCACCGTTTGCAGGTACGCGTAAAAGGTCATAGGCGAAACAATGATCACGTTTTTTTTGAACGCGTAATCGATCAGATCCGAGGTATTCACTTCTAATGCGCCGACTTTATGAGAGAGTAAGTTGTAAAACACACCATCCGCCGGAATGAACATGAAGGCAAATTCAGTTGTATTTTCTTCGGGTTTTACGTATTTACCGGTTTCGTCGATACGCTTTTTAAGATCGGACTTAAATTCTTTCTGCAATCGCTCCCGACTTGTGTCGTCTTTCTCTTCCATGATTTTGTTGTAGTTCTCGAGAGAAAACTTGGCATCAATGGGAATGATTTTATCGTTCACGCGAATGATCGCATCGACAATAACACCCCCCTTAAAAGCGTACTGCATTTGAAAACTGGTTGGTGGGAGCACATTGGAAAGAAGGTTTTCGAGAAAAAATTCCCCCAAAATACCGCGCTGTTTTGGATTTTTTAAGGTGTTTTCGAGTGTTTTTAACTGCTCGGCAAACCCGACCACCTGTTTATTTGTATCCTTGATTTTCGTGAGCTCCACAGTGACTTCCTGAACGATTTTATTAGTAGAAGCGAATTGATTTTGGAGTGCTTCTTGTGACCGATGCATTTGATCCTGCATGGTTTTATCCTGGCTCTTTAACCCCTTATCAAATGTTTCACGCAATTGACTGAGTTGCTCCTGCAACATTAAAACGGTTTTGTCATTCCCCTTCTCCTCACGGGAGCGTTTGGATTCCTGTGTGAGCTGGTATACCAAAAACCCGACTACACCGATACCAACAATGATGAAGATGTTGATAATGTTCATAGATTTTAATTAAACCAGACTATATGATAACAGATTTTATACGTTAATCGATAAGCATTTATTGCTAATTATGACAATAATAGTAAACATTCGTTCACCTGTCAAATACTTTTCCTGCCGTCATCGGCTCGTTCGAAACAGATAAACAACGCGCCTTCCATGCCTCAACAAACTGTGCCTCCGGAGCATGAACATGTATTTGTGCCGCTCCAGGTAGACCCCTTTCCCCCAAGCAAACGACAGGCATATTGTTGGCGTAATGCAATAAAGCCTCCGTACGTATTCGTACACCTTTTTGACATTCTCCGGCTTCAGTAAGCCTTAAAGCCTCTCCTAACCCCTCCCGAACGTTAGTGAGCAACTGCTCACATTTTATGAAAGAATAATCATCTCTGTGGGCTCCGGGAAAACAACTCAAAAGAAATGGGGTTAGCACTGCAAGTAAAGGAGCTTTCATTTTCATTTTATCCAATAAATTCATATTAACTTTCCGGGGCGGATTTGAGAAATTAACGCAAAGAGAGTATAACCAAAAAACATTATTTTTTTAACCTCTTTTTATAAAAAAAATCATCATAGATCTTTTCAGTTTGTTTATTCACCGTTGTTTCCATCTGCCATCTTCTACGCGCGATTTACGCCTTACCTCTAACAATTGCCTCCGTCGCGATTCCCGTGTGGGTAAGTGTTATCGCCTTTTTGATTACAGGATTACTCGCCATCATCAACTTCATGTCACTAAAAAATAGAGTTCTCTACCTTTCTTTTTCTACATCTATGGCCAAAAGTTCATTGTACTTTCCACGAACGAGATCAATAGCGTGTTCAAAGGGAAACTCAGGCCAACCCCGCCCTGTTAAAAGGGTGGTTAATGTTTCTCGTGTCATTTTTACATCACTGCTCCCTAATTCACAAAATTCAAAAAAAATATCCTCTTCTTCTTGCTTGTCGATTTTTACAAATACGGTTGCCCGATATCTCTCATAGTGAAATTGAGGAAAGGTGGAATCCACACAATTGGTTACCAAAGTTACTTTACTCAATGTCGCCTCTGCATGTCTGTGAGTTAAAAAATCATTATCAGGTATTTTCCATTCCAATTGTTCAGGCATAAATAAAATGAATTAAAACTAAAAAGGTCTTGCACTCTACTATTTATCTTAAGGAAAATGAATGCTAAAGTTCAGCCGCGTTGCAGATTTTATTGTACGGACAATGCTGGCAAATGAATTTACTCGGGGTGGGAGAAAAATCGGAAGTGTTGATTTGATCCGCGGTTTTGATGATCTCGGCCTTTAATTTTTCCATTTTTTCTTCCGTTGGCTCCACCGAAACCTGTAAATCGTCGTCGAGGAAATAGAGCGTGAGACGGGACGCTTTTAAGCCAAAACACTCCTGAGAGGCAAGCGCATACAAAAAAAGTTGAAGGTCACCTTCAACCTGCTTTTGGGTTTTACTGCGACCCGTTTTATAATCGATGATTTCAAGCGTGCCATCCGGCAAGTCATCCGCACGGTCGATACGACCGGAAAGGGTATACTCCCCCACTTTGAGTTTGAAACCTTTTTCTAAAAACCGAATGTGCGGAATTCCCTCTTTAAAATGATCGTAAAATTGTTCCAGAATTTCGCGACCACGAGCCTTTCGAAGTTCCATATGCGTTTTGTTTTCGTACCCTTTATCAATCCATTTTTCCTCGTAGATAGCGAAGAGTTTATCGAGTGACATGTCGGGTTCAAATTCGGTAAAAAGAGAAATCTGCTTTACCTGTTCCACATTTTTATAAAATTCCTGAAGTGTGGTGTGCATGGTGGTGCCGAAACTGAAATTACCGTTTATCGGTTGCGGAATTTTATACACGTAATTGTATTGGTATTTGCGCGGGCACGTCTCGAATTCCGTTAGTTGGGAATAACTGAATTGAGTTATTTTTGGGGTATTGGATGCTTCCCGTAGGTGCGACTTGTGGATCACCCCGTCGGGCTTGGACGGTTTTAAAAATTGTTCCACCCCTTCTACCGTTTTTTCGATTTGCGTCAAATTAATGTTATCGATCACTTCATCGATAAAACGGGAACGTTTGCGTTTACGCGGAGTCGCGGCGCTACTGGGGCTATAATAATCGCTATGCATCAGATGAAGGTTTTCTTTTGCGCGGGTCACAGCCACATAAAATAAACGACGCTCCTCCTGAATATGCGTGTCGGAATCGCTGAGCACTTCGTGAACCAATTCATCGGGAATCGAAATCGGGTCTTTCCGGTTTGCGCCGGGAAAGCGATCGTTGGTACAGCTTCCCAAAAAAACCGTGTCAAACTCCAGCCCCTTGGCGCCATGAATAGTAGAAATAAAAACACCCTCCCGATCTTCGATTTCAAATTTCGCCGCCGGATTTTCTCCTGCTTCCTCCGCCAAATCCAGGTATGCCACAAAATCAATAACGGTGGAGTAATTGGCACTTTTTTCGAATGCGCGAACCTTATTGAAAAAAGTAGCGATGTTCACAATCTGTTCTTCCGCTTCGATGGTGTTTTTTTGCAGCAAAAGATCATAAAGTTTTACCGTATCCGTAAAACGATAAAGCACTTCACCAACCGTGTGATCCCTGGAATAATCCAGGCAGTCCTGAAGTGTCTTTACTAAAAATTGACAATCCTTTTGCTGTTCCGCTTCCTGCTTGGTTTGTTTCCAAACCGATTTGTAGTTTTTTTTGGCTTCCTGAATTAGAGTCACAATGGTTTCCATGGTGATTCCCCACACCGGCATGCGCAAAACCGCGTAAAAACTGAGGTCATCGGTGGGATTAGAAAGCACACGCAGAACCGCCATTAAATCCTGCACTTCTTTTTTTTGGTAAAGCCCTCGCTCAGAAACAAAGTTGTAAGAAATATTGTGTTTTTTAAACGCTTCTATGAACGGTTGTAATTGCGCGTTGGTTCGCGACAGAATCGCAATTTCGGAAAGTGGAATTCCATGCTCCGTGCGTGCGGCAATGGCTTCGATGACATAATCCACCTCTTGCTCCACCGTTGTGGAGTGAACCAGGCTCACGGAATTTTCATCACCGGAGCGCTGGCCGTGAATTTTTTTATCAATGTTGGCTCTCACTTCCAAACGATCGGGATTGTTGTGCTGAATGGAATGGTACGCAACATCAAGAATATTTTGATTGCTACGATAATTTTCAGTCAGCACGATCTTTTTCGCGTCCGGATAATGCTCCTGAAACTGCAGAATGTTGGAAATAGCCGCTCCGCGGAATTTGTAAATAGACTGATCATCATCTCCCACTACCATCAAATTATGGTGAACGGCGGCGAGCGCGTCAACAATCGCGTTCTGCGCGATATTGGTGTCCTGATACTCGTCAACCAGAATGTATTGATAACGTTTTTGAAGGTGGGTAAGAATATTGGGGCGTTTTTTGAGTAAATCGATCACCTTATAATGTAAGTCCGCAAAATCCAAAACCCCGTTTTCTGTGAGCAATTGCTGGTAAAATTCATACGCTTTTGCCAATTCCGTTAAGCGCTTTGCCTCAACGATATCCGCTTCTTCCACAGCTTCGTTAGCCTTTTTTTTGGCGGCATCCAGAACGAATTTTGGGGAATTGAGTTCTTCTTTGAAACGTGCAAAAACCGAAATCAAAGCGCTGATAAAACTGGTGGGGTTGCCCATCTGGCGATAGTAATCCAATTCAAATTCAAAAAGATGCTCTTTTAAAAACAACCAATGTGCCACTCCCTGCAAAATACGGAAATTGGGAGAAAGACCGATATCCATTCCAAATTCTCGCAGTAGCTTATCACAAAATCCGTGAAAAGTATGGATGGGAATCAACTGATAACCCAATGGCATGAGCCTATCCACCCGTTCTTCAATTTCCGCCGTCGCCTTTTCGGTAAATGTGAGAGCCAAAATCTGATCGTGGCCACACCATTTTTCATTCGCAATGTGTGCGATGCGTTCGGTGATCACGCGCGTTTTCCCCGTTCCCGCGCCGGCGATCACCAGAACAGAACCATTCTTATGGGTTATCACCTCGCGTTGTTTTTCGTTTAAATCACTCATGCAACAAATATAGCATAAATCGAAGAGTGTTAGGAGAAGGCGTATCTACACACTTTTGTAGGCGTGACGTTAACGTCGCGCCTACAACGAAAATGATACAAAAAAGTGAATATAAAAAAGACGGCTTTGATCAAAGCCGTCTTTTTGAATTATTCGAGATTATTTTTCTTCCGCTTCTTCTTTCTTCTTTTTAGTCACTTTTTTCTTAGGTTTTTCCTCTTTATCTTCTTCTTTTGAAGTTTCTGTATCTTCTAAAACAACTGTTTCGGCCACCTCCTCTTTCACTTCTTCTTTTTTACCTTTCTTTGCCGGCTTGTCTTTTTTTACTTCTTCTGCGGTTTCCTCACCCCCTTCTTCTTTTTCCACTTTCTTTTTGGCTTTCTTCTTGATGCCCATTCCCTTCAAGCTCAAACCGATACGGTGTTCATCACGATCGATATTGATAACTTTGGCTTCCACTTCTTCTCCGACAGTAAGAAAATCTTCGGGGTCATCCACTTTGCTGTCTGCGATTTCGGAAAGGTGTATCAAACCGTTGATATCGTCTTTAAGTTGTACAAAGGCACCAAAAGGCGAGAAGCGATTGATCACTCCTTTTACGGTGGAACCAATGGGATAACTCTCGGCGATTTTTTGCCATGGATCTGGAGTCAATCGTTTCATACTCAAAGAGAGCTTATCGCCTTCAATGCCAATGACTTCCACTTCCACCTTGTCGCCCACTTTAGCGTATTGATGAGGATCGCTAACATGCCCCCAGGCAATTTCCGAAATGTGGACAAGACCCTCCAAACCTTCGAATGTGACAAAAATACCGAATTTAACCACACCACTGATTTTACCAACGACATGACTACCCGGTATCAACTTAGAAAGCGCGTCACGTGATTCCTCCTGCTGAGCGGCCTTTTCGGATAAAATCATTTTCCCACTTTCGCGATCGATGTTAATGACTTTTACGTTCAATTTAACGCCGACCAATTTCTGCAAACGCGTTAAAATTTGAGTGGTGTTGGCGCCTTCCACACGTGGGTAATGCACAGGAGCCAGCTGAGAAACAGGGATAAATCCTTTGATGCCATCAATATCCAAAAGCAAACCTCCTTTGTTCGCCTGACTCACCATTACTTCAATCATTTCTCCGGTCTTGTAACATGCTTCAAAACGATCCCATCGTGCAGATTGGGAAGCCTTTCTAAGCGAAAGTACAACCATTCCGTGTTCATTCTCATCCTGGATCACTACGGCTTTGACCATATCCCCCTCTTTCAGTTCTTTCATGGTTCCAAAACTGTCGTGTGTGTCTTTTCCGGAGGCAATTCCCACGGCAACTCCATTCAGATCCACAACGAGATGATTTTTCTTCATACTGATCACACAGCCTTCAATCACGGAACCTAATTTTGGCTTAACAACGTCTGCTGAATCTCTCAGCAGTTCTTCCATCGTTAAATTTTCGTCAATAATTTTAAACATAAACATTTTTTACCGCCTTTTGTTTTTTTATGCCAATTGAATAGGCATACAAAAACGAAGCAGTAAGGTTAATAAATAAAGCGCGAATGAATTCACATTCCTCTGCAATAAGGAATATCAAGTTCAACAGCGAAGATATTCTACAGATTGTTTGTAATATGGTCAATCTAATTTTGTGACAGGAAAGGCTAAATAACAGACCAAGAAAATCCCTTAACTTTAAATCACCTAACCAAGTTCTTCATGAGATCACTTTGGGTGGTGCAACAGATACTTGAATTTTTAGCAATTTTACTTCGTTGAAATGTTTTTACTTACACAAAACATTGTTTGCATCACTTCGCTCAACAAATCACTTCTAACTGGCCAGCTCTTTGGGCGAAGACTGGCGGAGAGGAAGGGATTTGAACCCTCGATCCCGATTGCTCGGAATACCGCTTTTCGAGAGCGGCGCCTTCAGCCACTCGGCCACCTCTCCATATACGATTGAAGAAAATGATTATGTGATCATTATAGATAATAACTTATAAAAACAAAGTCGAAACTTTAATTCATCTGAAGGTCTGTAATTTCAAGTAGAATGCCTTCTTTCTCTAATTCCCATAATAGTGTTATGATTCTATCAGTCTGTTTTTATTCATTCATTTTTCTCCATTATTTTTATTTATTATTTCTATTTACTGATCGCGTTGGCGGTTTGTATTTCCGTTCATGAAGCGGCTCACGCGTGGGTAGCTTATAAGCTGGGTGATCCCACGGCTAAAATGGCCGGACGTGTCTCTTTGAACCCCATGCGACATTTGGATGTCTTGGGGACTTTTATGATTTTCATTGCCCATTTTGGCTGGGGGAAGCCCGTTCCTTTTAATTACAACAATCTTAAACATCCGTGCCGGGATTCCGCCCTGATTGCTATTGCCGGTCCTTTAAGCAATTTAGTAACCGCCCTTTTGATCGCTATTGTGATTCGTTATGTCCATCCCCCCCTTGCGATTGAAGGTGCGCTTTCCGCTATTTACAGCCTCAGTATCATTCTATTTTTGTTCAATCTTATCCCGATAGCCCCCTTGGACGGATCGAAATTATTGGGATTTTTCATCCCCCGCTCCAAAGAAGATTGGTATCAGCACTTTTTATCCCAAGGACCTTTCTTTCTTATTTTGCTGATCATTGCCGATCGCCTGCTGGATGGCGCCATGGGTTTTTCCTTTTTTGGAACTTATTTGCAGTATGGCTATGAATGGATCACCGTAGGGTTATTTTTAATAACATGACCATCTCTCGCTTTGTCAATTTAAAAAGGTTGATTCTTGAACAAAATTTTGATTCAATAAGGCTAGAAAAACAAAAATAAAAACTCTGAATTGTCCGAAAACACTTTGTACGCACATTCGATCAGCACTTTTAAGGGATTATAGGTTTTACGTCCGATTGTCATTGGACCGGCCTTTCCCACCTAGAGCTATGAATTATCTAAGACGTATGGAGAAAGTGGCAGTGGCGGGGTTTTTATTTGTAAATAATTCTTGACTTGAAGAAATGAAATCGGTAGTTTGTTTTTTGTTTTATTCTAAATAAGCCGCTATAGCTCAGTTGGTAGAGCGCACCCATGGTAAGGGTGAGGTCCCCGGTTCGATTCCGGGTGGTGGCTCCATCCTCCTTCGTTGAAACTACGGAGCATTGTCGCAGTAAAATCAGCCCTGAACAACAGCTCCATTTTTTTATATTACCTTCTCAAGTTCTAAGGGGTTTTTGTGATGTGCAAAATCAATATGTGCCAGATAAATAACATTGCTGACAGCAAATTTTTTCGGGGCGCTGTGAAGCGTAAGTGCTTAATATTTCTGTTCCGCATTTGCCACACTGTCTTTTCCATAGTTTGTAGGGATTTCTTTTATTCATTCGTATTTTGTGTCGGCAATCCGGACATTTTTCCGGTTGCGCCAACCCCTCGTTCTGATAAAAGTGAAGTTCGTGATCGATCATTTTATAGTTCTTTCCACAGTCAGCGCATTTTTTAACCCTTTCCTGAACAGGGGCACCTTTTACACCCTCTTCTTCTCTGAATTTCCATCCTCTTTTGAGAACCGCCTCTTTATCTAAAGGGAATAAATCATTTGCCAGTGTTTCGTTGTAGTGGAAAAAAGCAAATCGGATCGGGAAAAATTCACCCCATTCTCCGGAGGCAGACATATGCTCAATGATTTTCGGTGCCAATTCCTCGTAAACCTCCTTGGAGTATTGCTTGTTCAAAATACAGTATTTTTTGTGCCTTACCCCCGCACAGCCAAATAAATATTGAGAAGCCACGTTGAAAGATCCATAAATGACATTCGCGCAACCCGACCAGGCATGATTATTAAACAGTAAATTTATCCCCGGGCCTCCTGTGGAAATTCCCTGATACGAGGCTTCGAGCTCTTTGGCCCCACAAAAATCATAACAATTTTTGATTTGCCCCGGACCATTGACGATGAATTTGGAATCCTCAAGGCCATAGCTATCAAAACAAAATTTTGCGTTTTTGCAGTCTTTTATGTGATCTCCAAGACAATCTTCGCAATTCACAGTGGTCGTAGAACGATGAAATACATCCCCTTTCCTTTCTTTTAATTTACTCACCCAATGGGATGGATCATTTGCATTTAAATCCTTTAATTTCGCTTTAAATCCTTCTTCCAAAAGCTGCTCATTGAACCAACAATAAGATTTGTGACGCAGGCCAATGCACCCAACGCAATTCTGGCAGCCCTTAAGATCGTATGAGAAAAAACAATCGTTGCAGTTTTCGAGCTCATCGGAATAAAAACAATGGTAGCAATTATGGCTATCCGTTAGCTCATAACAAACCTGACTGTTTGTGACATACAAGCAATCCATGCAATTTTTGGAATTCCATAGGTAATTTCCGAAATAACAATCCTCACAATCATCACTTGAGATGAGAAGATAACAATTTTTGTTTCGATAGCCGTAATTGGAATAGTCCACATTCTCTCCAAGCGCGTTGACCATAAAGAGTTGCGGAACCACTTTCATCAACTCAAAATACTGTTCAAAAAAAGGCTTTCCAAAATCAAAACCCCTTCCGTAATCGAGGGCTTCCCAACCATCCCCCCGCCAACATTCTCTGCAATAAACAGGGCATGGCGCGGATTCTGCGAAAATAGAAATAATATTTTTCTTGCACTTGTCACACTGTCTTCTGTGAAACGATCTCTCATTTCGATAAGCCATTAAATTCTGCAAGCGGCAATCCGGACATTTTTCCGGTTGCGCCAACCCCTCAACACAACGTTACCATTACATCCACCACCACCTTCGTAGCGTCTACCGTTCGCTCATCACCAACCTATCCTGGTTTTTCACATACCTCAAATTCCACGAACTCAATATTCCCAATACAACCAACAGCTGTGACGGATCATTTGCCCACAGGAAAAACAAACTCAAAATACACCGCGGGCTTAGCAAAAAACGAAGAAAAAAATGATGAATGTTTTTCCGGGAAATTCCTGAAAAAAGCACCAAAAATTTAAATTATCCCTAAAAATATAATGTCAAATGATTAAAAGGTTTAAAAATCACCCGCCTTTTTTAAGAACAGGAATCATATCTCACCCCTTCCTTCGTTGATCCGATAAATCGTTTTTTTAAAATCAAGCCCTTCCAAAAATTCAACATGAGTCGTCGTTACAAACGTCTGCACACCTTCAAGCCCTTCAAATAAATACTGTTGCCGCAAATGATCCAATTCCGAAAACACATCATCCAAAAGCAAAAGAGGGGTTGTTTTAAGAACTTTCCGCATCAGTTCCATCTCCGCGAATTTAAGTGCCAATACAAGGCTACGCCATTCCCCGCGTGATGCGAACTCTTTCATATCATGGTCGTTGCATAAAAAAGAAAGATCATCGCGATGCGGCCCTGAATGCGTATGGCCTGTAGCGATATCCCGATCGCGTTCAGCTTCCAATTGTTTCAAGTAATCATCGGGACGGACAAAACGTTTGTATTTCATAATGAGGGCATCGTCTTTCTGCGCAATGATTTGATAATGACGCACAGTGATAGCGACCAATTGTTGAACCGATTTCTCCCGCTCGGCAATGATTTTTTTGGCCAAATCCGCCAATTTAGCATCCCAAAAATCAAGTTCATTTTTATCGGATTTTTGATCTCTTATGCGTTTGAGAAGGGCATTTCGATGACGGAGAGCGTGGTCATACTC